>Ga0247727_10016492_pt1 | contig 11908 bp, 9 predicted proteins | sample WisWelCaveWW1625_FD_202498 | JGI IMG/M metagenome (GOLD analysis project Ga0247727, IMG submission 202498) | Biofilm microbial communities from Wishing Well Cave, Virginia, United States - WW16-25 | ecosystem: Environmental > Aquatic > Deep subsurface > Groundwater > Cave microbial mat | place...
TTTCAGTCAGTTGACATTTGTCCCCATCACGCTACACTTGTCTCAACAATTTACAGATTGAACGACCTCAAATCTCAAATCTCTAATCTCCAACGACCTATGCTTGGCACACTCCTCCAATCTCGCTATCGCATTGACTCCGAACTCGGCCAGGGCGGCATGGGCGCGGTCTACCGCGCCCACGACACATTGTTGGATCGCGCGGTCGCCGTCAAAGTATTGAATGACTCTGGCCTGGGCACCGAGGGCCGCGCCCGGCTCTTACACGAGGCCCGCGCCGCCCGCGCGCCGGTGTTGGTGGTCGTTGACGATGCCCATTGGGCCGACGGCGGCACACTGGCCCTGGTGCGCCACCTGGCCCGCCGCGCCCGCGCCACCCATCTGCGCCTGCTCGTTTTGCTCACCTACCGCGAAGTGGAACTTGACGAAGCCCGCGCTCTCAACGAAGTGCTGGTTGACCTCAACCGCGAACGGTTGGCGACGCGCCTCAAGCTGACCCGCTTCAGCCTCGAGCAAACTCACGAACTGCTGAAAACCATGTTCTACGGTGAAATTTCCGCCGAACTGCTCGACAACATCTATCGCGAGACGGAGGGCAATCCCTTCTTTATTGAAGAAGTAGTCAAAAGCCTGGTGGAGGGCGGCCAACTTTGCTGTGAAGACGGGTGCTGGTTGCAACCGGCCAATGTCGAAATTCAAATCCCGCAAAGCGTGCGTATCACCATTCAATCGCGCCTGAGCAAATTGCCCCTGCCGGCGCAAGAGACTCTACGGTTAGCCGCCATTCTGGGCCGCGAGTTTGACTTCGACACCTTGAGGCAGGCCAGCGAACAAGACGAGGAGACTCTCATCACCGCGCTAGAGACCGCCGAGCGTGCTCAACTGATCAACGAAGTGGCGCGAAGCGCGCGCCGGGGCAAAGGGGAAATGATGTTTGCCTTCGCTCACGCCCTCATCCCCAGCACCTTGCGTGAGAGTGTGAGCGGCCTGCGCCGCCACCGCCTGCATCGCCGCGCCGCCACTGCCATCGAAACCCTGCGCCCCGACGACTTCGAGTCGCTGGCCTATCACTACAGCCAGGCCGTGGACGAAGCCCGGGCCAGGTTTTACTACAGCCGGGCGGGCGACCGGGCGCGAAAAGTCTATGCCAATCAGGACGCCATCCGGTTTTATAGCGAAGCGCTGATCTTGCTCGGCGAGGAGGATCCGGCTCGATTCGATCTGCTGGCCTCGCGCGCGGCGGTTTATGATGTGATTGCCAACCGCGACGCTCAACGCGCCGATGTGAATGCCATGCTGGCCCTGGCCGAGACGCTGAACGACGATGCGCGCCGCTTCGACGCCTTGCTGGCCCTCACCGACCTCTATTTGGAAACGGAACACCTTCGCGCCGCCGAGCCAGCCGGGCGGGCCGCGGCCATTGCCCGCGCCCTGAACGACTCGGTTCGTCAGGCGCAAGCTCTGCGGCGGCTGGCCTGGTTGAATCTGCTGCAAGACGATAACGCCGTCAGCCAGGCGATGTTGACGGAAGCGATCAGCCGCTTCCGTGAAGCCGGGATGACGGGGGACGCCGCCACTTGTTTGCATACCCTTTCTCTGGCCCTGGGCCGGATGGGCAAGGCTGCCGAGGCGCAGAAGGCCGTCGAGGAATCCATTGCCCTCAGCCGCGCCCTGGGCGACCGGCGACAGGAGTCCATTGGCTTGCGGCGGTTGGGCATCATTGCCGAAAACGTGGGCGACAAGGACAAAGGCGAAGCGTACACCCGGCAAGCTCTGGCTCTGCACCGCGAGTTGGGCGACCGCGCCCAGGAACTGAATGCGCTCAACAATTTGGGCATCTGGCTGGCCCGGTCTGGCCGGTTGGAAGAGGCCGGCAACTGCCTGCGTGAGGCCCTGGCCTTGGCCGAGGCCATTGACTCGCGGGACGGGATCGTGAAAGGCATTGACGCGATCTTTGGCTTTTACTATCGGGCCACCGGCAACTACGGCGCCGGGCTAAAGTTTATCGAAGAGCAGGCAGCAGGGGAATACGCAAAAAATGATGAATTCATCGCGCTGACCGCCCAAATGCATCAATGCGTCGGATTGGCGACGATAGGCCAACTTGACAGAGCGATTGAACTGGCCCAAAGCCTCGATTCAGCCATCCACCGTTTGTTGGGTCGGACACATAAACGTAAGGCTTATGAATTTTTGAGTTACTTGTACACGGAAACCGGACATTTCGCTCAGGCCCGGCAAATACTGGCCGAGTCGCGCGCGAGTCTGGATTCGAACAGCACGGCCACGGAACATGCGGATGTGTTGCTCTCGGAATCCTATGTGGCCTTGCAGGAGGGCGGCTCTTACGATAGTCAGCCAGCCAAGCCGGCGCTCTTGCGCGCCGGGTTAGATCAAGCCCGACAGGCGCTCTCCCTGCTCACCGGTCTGCAAATGGAAAACGCAGAAGAGCAACAAGCCAATGCCCTGCACCTTGCCGCGCGCCTGTGCCTCGAACTCGGAGACTTCGAGCGGGCGCTAACCTATTCAACCGAAGTTGCCGGGATGCTCGACAAGATGCCCCTCCTCAACTGGCCGGAGCAAATTCTCTTCACCCACGCTCGCGCTTTGCGTGCCGCTGGCCGCGAAGCCGAAGCCGGCGAGTGCCTGCGCCGCGCCTATAATCGTGTTATGCTTATCGCGAACAGCCTCGACGACGAAACTCTGCGCCGCAGTTTTCTGGAGAACGTGCGGCAGAACCGGGCGATTGTGCTGGCATGGAATAAACTTCAACCAAAGGCTGAGAGACAAGGAAATTAGATATCTGAATATCGTTTAGTTTGACGCTCTAATCCGCCCACTACCTTTGGTTCTAAGATGTTCCCGATTCTGCCGGGACGCTTCCCCGGCAGAACCAAAGTGATGAAAGAACAAAGGTGCTTGGCGGATTAGAGAGCCAGCCCTGCGCCGACCATGACCGCCAGCCACACCGACCGCCTCGAACTGCTCTACCGCCTCTCGCAAGCCTTCAACTCCTCGCTTGATCTGGATCAGGTGCTGGAGCGAGTGATTGACGAAGTGATCGCCGCCACGCACGCCGAGCGGGGCTTCATCATGTTGCGCGCCGCCGACGGCCAGTTGGTATTCCGGGCCGCGCGCGGCATTGACCGCAAAACCATTGAAGAGCCGAAATTCGAAATTTCGCGCAGTATTGTCGAGAGCGTGGCCGAGAGCGCTCAACCGGTTGTCACCAGCGATGCCCTGCACGACGTCCAATACCAGCGCCGCGAAAGCGTGATGAACTTGCGCCTGCGCTCGATTCTGTGCGTGCCGCTCCTGCACAAAGGCGTGGTGCTCGGCGTGATTTACGTAGACAACCGCCTGCAAGTAGGCATCTTTACCGAAAAGGATTTGGACTTGCTCAATGCCATCGGCGCCAGCGCCGCCATTGCCATCGAGAATGCCCGCCTCTATCAAGTGGCCGTCGAGAAAGGCCGCCTCGAACGCGAACTGCAAGTAGCCCGTAGTGTGCAAACCAGCCTGCTTCCCAGCGCCACGCCGCAAATTGACGGCTGGGAGTTCGCCGCCTGGTGGGAACCAGCCCGCCAGGTGGCCGGCGACTTCTACGACTTCATTCCAGCCGGGGACGGCCAGCTTGGCCTGGTCATCGCCGACGTTTCCGACAAAGGCATGCCCGCCGCCCTGTTCATGGCCCTCAGCCGGAGCACCGTCCGGGCCAGTGTAACGGCGGCCACCACTCCCACCGACGGCATCAACCGGGCCAACCGCCTCCTCTGTGCCGATGCCACCGACGGTATGTTCGTCACCCTCTTCTACGCCCAACTCGATCCGGCTGCCGGCGGCCTGCTCTACGTCAACGCCGGGCACAACCCGCCCCTGCACTACAACGCCAACACCGACGAGATTGACCTGCTCACCCGGACCGGCATGCCGCTCGGCGTTGACGACCTGGGCGACTACGGCCAGCGGGGCGTTCAACTTGCATCTGGCGACCTGATTCTCCTTTACACCGATGGCGTGACCGATGCCCGCAATGCGCGCGGCGAAGAATTCGGTTTGAAGCGCCTGCGCGAGATCGTGTTTGAACACCGCCGGGCCACCGCCTCTAACCTGGTGGCCGCCCTCACCGCCGCCCTGCGCGACTTCACCGCCGCCGCCGAGCCGTTCGACGACATTACGGCCGTGGCCGTCAAGCGGCTCTGATTTTGCGCGGCGAGGGATTCGCGCCTTGCCGCTCGCCCACAACGAACTGGGCGATCATCAAACCGTAGTTTGCCAGCTCGGCTGGCCCAAAGGAGGTTGCCATGTCAGTTTTGGTTACGATGCGCGTCAAGGTGAAGGATTTTGAGGGCGTCAAAGCCGCTATGACCAAGTACGCCGATGGGATGAAGAAGGCCGGTTGCCATTGGGCCAAAGTCTACCGGGCAGAAAAAGACCCGAATGACGTTCTCTTCTTGATGGAATGGGAGAGCCACGACGCCTTCAACGCTTCGGGCGACGAGAGCGGCGAGGACTTCAACGCCCTCATTCAGCCGGCGAGCGATTGGGATGATGTAGTGTGGCGCTTGTCCGACGCGGTTGAAGTGAAATAGATGGCCTGATGACAGGGTGACAAGGTGAAGAGGTGAGAGGCGCTGTCACCCAATAACAATTCCCATCATCCACAATACTGTAGTAAGCGCGAAGAGCGCAACTGCGCCGAACGTCAGCAGTTGCAGGCGGCTCCAGCCGCGCCGCGCTCGCCATAGCACGCCCGCGAACTGCCAGGCGCCCAACGGCAGGGCCAGCCACACGAACCGCGCCGCTTGCCAGTACAACGCCAAGCTAGTGATCAACGTGAAAGCGAATATAAGCAGGGCGTTGTGCAACCACGCCGCCCGCTCGCGCCCCAATCGAACGGCCAGAGTCTTTTTCCCCATCGCCCGGTCTGCCTCAAAGTCGGGAAACTCAAAGGTGATCATCATCGCCCAATGAATGAGGACGAGCGGCAGGCACACCACGACGATGCCCGGATCAAATCGGCTGGCCTGAAGGATGAAACCGGTGAGCGGCGCTAGCAAAGCCACGATGAGCGACGTCGTCAATTCTCCCCAACCACTGCCCATCAACGACAACGGCGGCGAAGAATAGAACCAGCTTCCAAGCAGGGCCACCATGCCAATCACGCCGACAACTGGCTCGACCGTCAACGTGATCGCAATGATGACCAGGGCGTTGAGGGCGCACAGCCGCGCCGCGACGAGGGCAGTCTGCGGCGACAGTTCTCCACTTGCCAGGACGCCACTGCCGCCGGAGAAAAGTGTACGCTGGCGCGCCGCCAGCCGATCGACTTCGACATCGTAATACTCATTGGAGTAGTGGGCGGTCAATTGAATTGCCATAACCAGCCACTGGCCCAACAGCAGATAGCCAACGTGGATCGGAACGCCTTGCGAAGCGGTGATGACAATGCCCAAACCGTGAAGCAACGCGCCGCCAAGCAGAAAGATCGGGCGGGTGAGTTTGACAAATGCCCGGAGTTTGGTAAAGGTGTTCAATGGCCGAGAACGATTTTGTGTTTGGGCAGTTTAGCTTACAATGATAGCCGAAAAGATGAGGAGACGGGAGACCTCTATGCCAGTCATCGAATCCCAGATCAACCCAAGCGACGACCGTTTCAAAGAGAACGCCGAGCACAATCGCAAACTGGCCGAGGAACTGCGGGCGCGGATGGCGCAGGCGCGGCAGGGCGGCGGCGAGAAGTACCGGCGGCGGCACGAGGCGCAGGGCAAACTGTTCGTGCGCGAGCGCATTGATAAACTGCTCGACCCCGGCTCGCCCTTTTTGGAATTGAGTCCGCTGGCGGCGTGGCACATGTATCACAACGAAGCGCCGGGCGCGGGCGTCGTCACCGGAATCGGGCCGGTGAGCGGGCGCGAGTGCCTGATCGTGGCCAACGACGCGACGGTAAAAGGCGGCTCCTATCTGCCGATGACGGTGAAGAAGCATTTGCGGGCGCAAGAGGTCGCGGAAGAGAATCGCCTGCCCTGCATCTATCTGGTGGACTCGGGCGGCGCGTTTCTGCCCTTGCAGGCCGAGGTCTTCCCCGACCGCGATCACTTTGGCCGCATCTTCTACAACCAGGCGCGAATGAGCGCGAAGGGCATTCCGCAGATTGCGGCGGTGATGGGCAGTTGCACGGCGGGCGGGGCCTACGTTCCGGCGATGAGCGACGAGACGGTGATCGTGAAAGACACCGGCACCATCTTCCTCGGCGGGCCGCCGCTGGTGAAGGCGGCCACTGGTGAAGAAGTGACCGCCGAGGAGTTGGGCGGGGCCTGGGTCCACACCCACAAATCCGGCGTGGCCGACCATTTTGCCGAAGATGACGAGGATGCGTTGGGGATTGTGAGGGGGATTGTCGCTACGCTAAATGCAAACCCCAAATCCCAAAATCCCAAAATCCCAAACCTGAAATCGGAAGAGCCTTTGTATCCGGCTGAGGAGTTGTATGGGATTATTCCGAAGTCGTTCCGCGAGTCTTATGATGCGCGGGAGGTGATTGCCCGGTTGGTGGATGGGAGCGAACTGCGCGAGTTCAAGGCCAACTACGGTACGACGCTGGTGACGGGTTTTGCCCGCATCGAAGGCTTCCCGGCCGGCATCATCGCCAACAACGGCGTGCTGTTCAGCGAGAGCGCGTTGAAGGGCGCGCACTTCGTCGAACTTTGCGCGGCACGGGACATCCCGCTGTTGTTTTTGCAAAACATCACCGGCTTCATGGTGGGCAAGGATTACGAGGCGGGCGGCATCGCCAAAGACGGGGCAAAGATGGTGCATGCGGTCGCCAACGCCCGCGTGCCGAAGTTCACCGTCGTTATCGGCGGCAGTTTTGGCGCGGGCAACTACGGCATGTGCGGGCGGGCCTACGGGCCGCGCTTCCTGTGGATGTGGCCCAACGCCCGCATCAGCGTGATGGGGGCCGAGCAGGCGGCCAACGTTCTGCTCACGGTAAAGCACGATCAACTAGCCCGCGAGGGCAAACCACCGATGTCGCCCGAGGAAGCCGCTGCCTTCAAGCAACCCACGCTCGACAAGTACGAAGCCGAAGGAAGCCCCTATTACTCGACGGCGCGGCTGTGGGACGACGGCATTCTCGATCCGATTGAGACGCGGCGTGCCCTGGGGCTGGCGATTGCGGCGACGTATAATGCGCCTGTGGAGGAGACAAAGTACGGGGTGTTTCGGATGTAATGTTGACCCGTACACATAAAGTTAGTAGACTGTACGCATCAGAGAAACGCAATTGGCTGAAGCTATGCGCACCAACATTGATATTGACGACAAGCTGATTCGCGAAGCAATGAAAGCCACTAGCTTGACGACCAAAAAGGCAGTTGTTGAAGCAGGCTTGCGTTTGCTGGTCAAGGTAAAAGCCCAAACTAACATTCGTCGCCTGCGCGGCAAAGTCAAATGGGAAGGCAATTTGGACGAGATGCGGTCGAACAGTTTTTGAACTTACGAGTAATCCACCCCTGAATCATGCCCTGTTTCAAATAATATAGGACGGAAAGTGAAACAATGGATCTCATAACTTTTATCGGTGTGATGGCGGGCGTCGTTGCAATTGTGGGATTCGCGTATTTCCTCATCTTCGGTCAGAAAAGCTTGGTTGAGCTTTGGCAAGCGTGGCAGGAATGGACGGCCAGAAAGAAAACATCGCCCTCCCAAGAGCAACCTGCCCGCCCCGTTGCATCAGTTGAACCGAAATCTACTCCACCCTCATCCTCTGCCATGCAGAGCGAAGAACAAACATTTAGCGATGGTCAACCTGTTGCAGTTTCTGAAACTCTGGTCGAACCTCGCTCCAGCTATGACCCACAACCTTCTTTAGAGATTCCGCTGGGTGTAGTGCGACCTAACTCACCTTTCTATATCGAGCGTCCTGCCGATGAGCAATTGCGCCGCCAGGTTCTTGGCGCTGGCACTTTGACCACAATCCGCGCTGGACGGCAGGCAGGGAAGACGTCGCTTTTGATGCGAGGAGTCCAAATCGCCAAGCAAGACAAGCGGCCAGTGGCCTATCTTGATTTTCAAACCGTTGAAGCTGAATATCGGAAAACGCTGGAAAGCCTTTTACGGCATCTGGCAGACAAGATAGCCTATCAACTGAAGATTGAGTCACACAGGATAGGCGACACTTGGCAGTCGTCTTCAGGCGCACCTGATAAATTTAGCCGGTTTTTGGAGATTGAAGTTCTGGAGCAAGCCAAAGCGCCGATTTTGTTGGCGATAGATGAAGCTGACCAACTATTGGATGCGCCGTACAAAACAGATTTCTTTGGGCTGGTGCGTGCCTGGGACTCTTTGCGAGCCTACGATGAGCGATGGGCCAAACTGAATGTCGCGATGGTGATTTCCACCCATCCCTTTCTGCTGATTGAAAACACCAATCAGTCTCCATTCAATGTTGGACTACGAATCGAACTGCAAGACTTCACTGAAGCTCAAGTATCTGACTTGAATCATCGGCATGGCGATCCGGTTGCTTCGGAGGAAATGCCGGCAATGATGGATTTGCTCGGGGGCCATCCTTATTTGGTGCGCCAGGCGCTATATACGCTTGTCGATCAGAAACTGACGTGGGATGAACTTGCCAAAGCGGCAGTTGGCCAGCAAGGGCCTTTCGGCCAACACCTGAGGTTTTACAGAAACGAGTTGAAGCAACGACCGGAACTCGTTAGGGCGATGCAACAGGTCATCGCTCAACGCAGGCCGATTGAGGAGAAGGCCTTATATCGGCTGGTTGCGGCTGGCTTGGTGAAGGAAGTTGAGAATAACTACGTTTGCCGCTGTGGGCTGTATGAGGCTTATTTCAGGGAGAAGTTGTGATGACAGACGAATCTCGCCCTGCTGATTTTTTCGTCACTGGCGGCACGCTGGGAAGGGAAGCCGCTTCGTATATCAAGCGCTCGGCGGACGATGAGTTGCTTCGCCTGACGCTCGCGGGCGAGTATTGCAATATGCTGACCGCTCGCCAAATGGGCAAATCGTCGCTCATGGTGCGCACTGCCGATCGACTGAAGTCTAAGGGTGTGCGAACGGTGATTATTGACCTGACTGCCATCGGCAGTAACGTGACAGCCAGCGAGTGGTATTTTGGATTGGCGACGCGGCTGGCGCGGCAGTTGGAGCTTGTAACTGATGAAAAGGGATGGTGGCAAATACACGCCGAGAGTAGCCCCGTACAGCGTTTCAGCGATTTTCTCCGCGAAGTTGTTTTGGAAGAAGTGAAAGGCCGTGTCGTAGTTTTTGTGGACGAGATTGACTCGACGCTCAAGCTGAAGTTCACTGACGACTTTTTTGCGTCCATTCGGGCAATGTACAACGCCAGGGCGAATGATACCGTGTATCAACGCCTGACTTTTGTATTGATTGGCGTGGCCCGCCCGGCAGACCTGATCAAAGACCGGACACGGACGCCCTATAACATTGGCGTAAACGTTGACCTGCCCGATTTCCGACACGACGAGCTAAAGACGTTTCTCCCGGTTCTGGATTCAGCCCACCCTGGGCAGGGGCAAGATGTCTTACGTTGGGTGTTGAACTGGACAGGGGGGCAACCTTACCTGACGCAGAAACTGTGCGCCGAAGTTGTTGCTTACCCTAATCAATCACTTACTGAAGTTGTTATAGATGGATTGGCAGAGCGGTTGTTTTTGACGAAAGAAGCCCGGAACGAAAGCAATCTGCAGTCAATTCGAGACCGGATACTCAACAGCCCTTATTTGGTGGGAGTGTTGCGCGTTTACCGACGGTTATTGCAGGGAAAGCAAGTGCTTGATGAAGAGCGCTCGTTGGAAAAGAATGAATTGAAGTTAACCGGTGTAGTGAGAGCCACACCTCGAGGCACATTGGAAGTGCGCAATCGCATATATGCCCGTGTGTTTGACCTGGATTGGGTAAAGGCGCACACGCCTGTAAGCCCGGCCCAGCGTGTGGCTGTGGTTGCTTCAGCCATTGCCGCGCTTTCTATTGCTGTAGCAGGCTATTTCATTTATCGCCAGCAGACACAGGCCGCAGAGATTCAGGCTCAGACGTTTACAGAAGGCTTCACGAACAGTGCCAGCCCGGAAGTGCGAATTACTAATTTGGCAGGGCTATTTGGGCTGGAGGGGCAATATATTGAGCAAGCTCGTGGATTGTTCTTTGGGTTGAGCCACGAGGAACGTTTGGCGTTATTCAACTTGCAGACGCCCGCTAACGTTAGTAAAGAGCTTGTGACCGTCGCCGAGGGCGTGTATCAACGTTTGGAGAACACGCCACAAAATAACGAGTTGATGGCGGTAATGGCTAAGGAATTAGAGCAAGTGAGTGCCACCGGAGCACCAAGTTTAGTGACAGAGGTCACGTTTTGGCTACAGGCGCGAGAGTGGGTTGGAGCAGGGCGATATGAAGATGCAATTGACCAATATGGGAAGGCGTTGGCGAAGAGCGAAGAACGGAATCAACCCAATGCTGGTGTTTACTTTGACCGGGCCATAGCGTACACGAAGTTGCAACAGTATGACATCGCATTGACTGACTTTGAGATGGTCTTGAAATTGGATGAAAGCCGACGCGAGGCAGTGGTTGCACAGATAATTGGTGAACCTCTGCTGGCGGCGCGGTGGGGCGGACAAACGAATAATTACCCAGTGCTGAGCGGTGTGTTACCTACGCTAACAGCAATGCCTGCAATTTCCTCGACCCCAGCACCTACACTTGTGCCCACACTAATACCTACACTTGCACCAACGCCATTTGGTGGCGGCACCGGGAAAATTGCCTTCGTGTCTAACCGTGATGGCAACTTTGAAATCTATATCATGAATGCAGATGGCACTGCAGTGACCAACCTGACAAACAATCCAGCGGATGATGGCAATTCTTCCCATTTCGGCATCAGAAATTTTTCTTGGTCTCCTGATGGCACGAGGATAGCTTTCACTTCTGACCGTGACGGCAATGAAGAAATCTATGTTATGAAAGCTGAACCGTTACACCAATCCGCTGGCTCTGGACCAACCCGATTGACGAACAACTCAACAGATGATTGGGGGCCGATTTGGTCGCCTGATGGTACAAAGATCGCCTTTGGGTCTTTAAGGGATGGGTTGTTCGAATCTATATGATGAATACTGATGGTTCACAACAAACACACCTCATTACCCAATCAGAACTTGACGTTGGCCCTGTTTGGTCACCCGATGGCACAAAGCTTGTATTCAAAGCTTTTCGAGAGGGTGGCAATTGGGATATCTCCGTTACGAACAAGGATGGTTCCGGGCAGATATTTTTGACGGACGAAGGATATAACACTGATCCTGCTTGGTCGCCCGATGGAACAAGGATTGCCTTCGTCACGAATAGTCATTCCTACGGGATTTTTTCGCTCGATGTTATAAATGTTGACGGCTCAAGGCAGATAACTCAAGCTCTTTATGCTGCCGGGGATGACTCGGATCCTGCATGGTCTCCCGATGGAAAGCAGATTGCTTTTGTTCGCTCTTACTCTGTCAACGATAGAGAGATCAACTGGGCTTTTAATATTGGCGACAGCGGTTCGATTGGATTGCAGACTAACTCATCGGTCAACACCAGCCCTGTCTGGTCACCCGATGGAACACAGTTTGCTTTTGTCGCTAACTTTGATGGCAATAAGGAAATCTACGTATACATGATAGTTACTGATGGCTCGGAGAATTGGATAAGTTTGACAAATGACCCGGCTATAGACACCGATCCGGCTTGGCAACCGTTGCTATAGATGTTAAGAAAACTAATTAGAAAGGTGCTGGCCGTCAGGTCGCCAAGCCCACTTCGCGGCAGTAGAGTCCAAACAAGTTGAGAACCGCCTGGGCCTGTTGAGCAAAGAAGGCCAAGGCCT
>Ga0247727_10016493_pt1 | contig 11908 bp, 15 predicted proteins | sample WisWelCaveWW1625_FD_202498 | JGI IMG/M metagenome (GOLD analysis project Ga0247727, IMG submission 202498) | Biofilm microbial communities from Wishing Well Cave, Virginia, United States - WW16-25 | ecosystem: Environmental > Aquatic > Deep subsurface > Groundwater > Cave microbial mat | place...
TCGGCTCATGCCGATGCTCCTCAACGCACTCAAGCAGGCAACGATGGACGAGAAGAAGCAGAAGAAGGTAGGTTAAGAATGAGCGCAGGGCTCTCCGTCAGAACTAACGAGTTTCGGGACATCCTCTTGCCCAGAAGTCGCGATCACGCAGGTTGAAGGAGTGAACAAGCTCTGGGACAGCTTGGGCCCACGGGTAAGAGAGAGCGCATTCGATGGTTTCGACAGACTCGCGTTCGCTTTTGATCCCGATCACTCAACAGACGACCAATGGAAAGAGAGGCTGACATCTAGGTTTCCTGGATGTACTTGGGAGATCCCGACGCGGAGCTACTTACTCACTAATCCGCGCGGATTTCGACTCATACCCTTGCCCATGTTCTCGTCGCCAACGTGGGCGCCGCATGACAACAAGGCCGTCGATCAGATGTCCCTCCGGGTTCTTCAAGCGCGTTATCCAGGAGTGACGTCGCCAGCACGATCATTCTCTGACGCGATACAAGCGCTTGGTCACTTCCTTTCTCCGAAAGGCCTTTGCGCCCTGTGGTGGGCGGCACTTCGAGACGGGAAGGGCGGACCGGAGGACTTTCATTGCTGGGTTTCTGGTGCAGAGGGTCACCGGGCTTCTGTCGAGAATGTCTTAACGGAGTCGCAGCTCGACATTCCACTGGCGTTTTTCGCGGCGCCATAGGGAAGGCTGCCGATCGCTCTTTATTTCTTCCCGTACTTCTCCGCCAGGCGAACCCGGTTGTCGGCGCGGTCGAGCGCGGCCTGCGCGCGCTCGCGGTCGGTCCCCTTTTCCGCCGCGTGGAGGCGGTCGTGGGCGCGCTGCCGCGCTTCCCTGGCGCGCGGGATGTCGATGTCGGTCGTGCGCTCGGCGCTCTCCGAGAGCACGATCACGCGCTTGGGCGTGATTTCGACGAAGCCGCCGCTCGTCGCGAAGTGCTGCTCGCCGTGCTCGCCGCGGACGGCGATGTCGCCGGGCTTCAGCGTGCAGAGCATCGGCGCGTGGCCGGCCAGGACGCCGAGGTAGCCCTCGTGCGCCGGGATCACGATCGACGAGACGTCCTCGGAGAAGACGGCCCTCTCCGGCGTCACGACTTCAAGCAGAAAGGTCTTCGCCACGCTACTTCCTCATGTTCCTGAATCCCTTGATCACCGACAGCACGAGGATGACGACGGCCAGCACCAGCAGGATCGTCAGCACCGCGAAGGGCCCCTTTCGGAGCACCATCAGCATGACGACGATCAGCACTCCCGTCGCGCCGAGCGCCGTCAACAGCCCGCCCGCCGCGCCCTTCGCCACTACTCTTATACTCCTTGCTCCCTACTTCCTACTTCACGTGGAGCGCGCGCAGCGCGCGTTCCCCTACTACTAGCTGCTAGCTTCTGCCTACCAGCTACTTCTTCGTGCTCTTCTCAATCGCCTCCTCGACGGCGCCGATGTACGCGAACGAGTCCTCCGGCAGCTTGTCGTGCTTGCCGTCGAGGATCTCCTTGAACGACCGGATCGTGTCCTTCAGACGGACGAACTTGCCCGGCGTCTGCGTGAACGCCTCCGCGACGAAGAAGGGCTGCGAGAGCATCTTCTGCATGCGGCGCGCGCGGGCGACGACCGTCTTGTCCTCGATCGAGAGCTCCTCCATGCCCAGGATCGCGATGATGTCCTGGAGATCCTGGTACCGCTGGAGCGTGCGCTGCACTTCGCGCGCGACCTGGTAGTGCTCCATTCCGACGACCTTCGGGTCGAGCAGGCGCGACGTCGACTTCAACGGATCGACCGCCGGGTAGATGCCGAGCTCCGCGATGCGGCGCTCCAGAACGATCGACGCGTCGAGGTGCGTGAACGTCGTGGCGGGCGCCGGGTCGGTGATGTCGTCCGCGGGGACGTACACGGCCTGCACCGACGTGATCGAGCCGCGCTTCGTGGAGGTGATGCGCTCCTGCAGCGCCGCGGTCTCCTGCGCGAGCGTCGGCTGGTAGCCGACCGCGCTCGGCATGCGGCCGAGCAGCGCCGAGACCTCCGACCCCGCCTGCACGAACCGGAAGATGTTGTCGATGAAGAGCAGCGTGTCGGCCCCTTCCTTGTCGCGGAAGTACTCCGCGAAGGTCACGCCCGAGAGCGCCACGCGCAGGCGCGCGCCGGGCGGCTCGTTCATCTGGCCGAACACCATGCAGGTCTTGGAGAGCACCGTCAGCTCCTTGCCCTGCGCATCCTTGAATTTCGCGTGCTGCATCTCGAGCCAGAGGTCGTTTCCCTCGCGCGTGCGCTCGCCGACGCCGGCGAACACCGAGACGCCGCCGTGCTCCGTCGCGATGTTCCGGATCAGCTCCTGGATGAGCACCGTCTTGCCGACGCCCGCGCCGCCGAACAGTCCGACCTTGCCGCCCTTGGGGAACGGGCAGAGGAGATCGACGACCTTCAGGCCGGTCTCGAAGACCTTCGGCGTCGGCTCCTGGTCCTCGAGCTTCGGCGGCTGCCGGTGGATCTGGTAGTTGTCATCGCCGATGATCGGGCCGAGCGGATCGACGGGGTTCCCGAGCAGGTCCATGATGCGGCCGAGCGTCGGCCGGCCCACCGGCACCGTGATCGGCGCCCCGGTGTCCTTCACGGGCGTCCCGCGCTGCAGGCCGTCGGTCGGCGCCATGGCAATCGACCGCACGAGGTTGTTGCCGAGGTGCTGGGCGACCTCGGCGGTGATGACCTGCCCCGTCTTCGGGTGCGTGATCTTCAGCGCGTTGTAGATCGCCGGCAGCGTCGTATCGAACGAGACGTCGACGACGGGCCCGATGATCTGCGCGATCTTTCCGATGTTGTCAGCCATGGGTCAGCTCCCGGTACTCGCCACTCGCTACTACACAAGGAGCGCGCGAAGCGCGCGTTCCTCGGCTACTGGCTCCTGTTCACTCGCTACGGCTACTTCAACGCCTCCGCTCCGCCCACGATGTCGATCAGTTCCTTCGTGATGCCCGACTGGCGGGCCTTGTTGTAGACCAGGGTCAGCGACGTGATCAGATCGCTTGCGTTGTCGGTCGCGTTGCGCATCGCGTTCATGCGCGCCGCGTGCTCGCTCGACATCGACTCGAGCAGCAGGCGGTGGAAGGTGACCTCGACGTAGCGCGGGATCAGGAGGTCGAGGATCTGCGCGGGCTCGGGCTCGAACTCGTACTCCGCCACCGCCTTCGTCGCGGTCTCCGTCTTGGGCGGCTCGACGGGCAGGAACTTCACCGAGCCCGGCTTGAAGGTGAGCGCGTTGACATAGCGGGTGAAGAGCAGGTGGACTTCGTCGACCTGCTTCGAGAGGAAGCTCGCGACCAGCCCGCGCGTCATCGTCTTGATCTCGTTGAACGGGATCTCGGTCGGAAGCTGGATGTACTGCGCCTTCGGCTCGAGGCCGTTCGCCTTCGCGTAGTCGAGCGACTTGCGGCCGACGGCGACGAGGTCGACCGGCTTGCCGAGCTCGGCGATGAAGCGGTCGGCGAACCGCGCCATGCTGGAGTTGTAGGAGCCGCAGAGCCCCTTGTCGGCCATGACCAGCACGATCCCGACGCGCTTGACCTTGTCGCGCGGCTGGGCGAGCGCAAACTTCAGCTCCTTCAGCTGGCCCGCCAGCCCCTCGACGAAGAGCGCGATCTTGTCCGAGTAGGGCCGGAGCTGCATCAGCCGCTCCTGCACTTTCTTGAGCTTCGCCGCCGAGACCATCTGCATCGCCCGGGTGATCTTCTTGATGTTCCCGATGCTCTTGATCTTCCGTCTCAGGTCTCGCGCGTTAAGGGCGGGCATCTTTTTCTACTCGCTACTCTCTATTCTCTGGCTGCTACTTCTTGCCCGCAAACATGGCCTTGAACTCGCCGATGGCGCCCTCGAGGCGCTTGATCGTCTCGTCGGAGAGCTCCTTCGTCTGGCGGATCGCCTCGCTCACCGCGGGGTGCTTCGCCTTCATGAACTCGTGGAATTCCTTCTCGAACCGCTTCACGTCCTTCGCAGGCACGTCGTCGAGAAAGCCGGCGTTGCCGGCGTAGATGATGGCCACCTGCTGCTCGAGGGCCATCGGCTCGAACTGGTCCTGCTTGAGGATCTCGACAAGCCGCTCGCCGCGCGTCAGCTTGTCGCGCGTGCCCTTGTCCAGGTCGCTCGCGAACTGGCTGAAGGCCGCGAGCTCGCGGAAGCTCGCCAGCTGCAGGCGCAGGTTGCCGGCGACCTTCTTCACCTTCATCGCCTTCGTCTGCGCGTTGCCGCCGACGCGGCTCACCGAGAGGCCGACGTTCACCGCGGGCCGCACGCCGGCGTTGAAGAGGTCGGGCTCAAAGTAGATCTGCCCGTCGGTGATCGAGATGACGTTCGTCGGGATGTAGGCCGAGATGTCCTGGAGCTGCGTCTCGATGATCGGGAGCGACGTGAGCGAGCCACCGCCGAGCTCCTTGGCCAGCTTCGCCGACCGCTCCAGCAGGCGCGAGTGGCAGTTGAAGATGTCGCCGGGGTACGCCTCGCGGCCGGGCGGGCGGCGCAGCAGCAGCGAGATCTGGCGGTAAGCCCACGCGTGCTTGGTGAGGTCGTCGTAGATCACCAGCGCGTGCCCCCCCTTGTCGCGGAAGTACTCGCCCATCGCGGTCCCGGAGTAGGGCGACAGGTACTGCAGGGGCGCCGGATCGTTCGCCGTGGCCGCGACGATGGTGGTGTAGTCCATCGCGCCGTGCTTGAGCAGCGTGTCGTAGACGTTCGCGACGGTGGACTGCTTCTGCCCGATCGCGACGTAGAAGCACATCACGCCCGCGCCCTTCTGGTTGATGATCGTGTCGAGGCAGAGCGCGGTTTTGCCGGTCTGGCGGTCGCCAAGGATGAGCTCGCGCTGGCCGCGGCCGATCGGGACCATGCCGTCGATGGCCTTGTAGCCGGTCATCAGCGGCTCGTTCACCGGCTGGCGCTCGACGACGTTCTTCGACCGCGCCTCAACCGGATTGAAGACCTTCGCGGGAATCGGGCCCTTGCCGTCGATCGGCCGGCCCAGGGCGTCGACCACGCGGCCCAGGAGCTCGGGGCCCACCGGCACCTCGACGATGCGGCCCGTGCACTTGGCGATGTCGCCTTCCTTGATGTAGCGGTCCTCGCCCAGGATGACGCAGCCGACCGAGTCCTCTTCGAGGTTGAGCGCCATGCCGAAGACGCCGCCGGGGAATTCGACCAGCTCGTTGGCCATGACGTTCTCGAGGCCGAAGACGCGCGCGATGCCGTCGCCGACCTGGAGCACCACGCCGACGCTCTCCATCTTGAGCGACGCGTCGTACTGCTGGATTTCCTTCTGGATGATCGCGCTGATCTCTTCCGGCCGGATTCCCGCCATGGCTTACCTCTTCTGAAGTTCCTGGAGTTTGTCGCGCAGGGCCTTGAGCCGGTAGGCCGCCGTCCCGTCGACGACGCTGTCGCCCATCCTCACCTGGAGGCCGGCCTTCAGCGACGCATTGACCGTCGTCTCGATCGAACAGCGCTTCCCCGTGGCTTTCGTGAGCGTCGCCAGGAGCTTCGACGACTGCTCCTCGCTGAGCGGGAAGGCGCTCGTCACCTGGACGGCGACGATGCCGCGGAAGGCGTCCGCCAGCCGGTCGTACGATGACGCCACTTCGGGCAGGATGTCGATGCGGTTCTTCTCGATCAGGAGGTCGCCGAATTCCTGGAGGGCCTTCGACGCGCCGGCGAGCACCTTGCGAAGCAGCGCTTTTCGATCCGCCTTGCGGACCTTGGGGGATTGGAGGACCGCGCGGAACTTGACGTCCTTGATCCACGCCTGCCTGAGCGCCAGCAGCGTCGCTTCCGTCTCCTCGACGGTGCCCTCCTTGTGGGTCACCGCGAGCAGCGCGGCCGCATACCGCTTCGCGAGCGTCTTTTCGATCACTTGACGGCCTTCTCCAGATCGCCGAGATACTTGTTCACCATCCGGCCGCTGAGCTGCTCGTTGACGACCGCGTCGACGATCCGCTCGGTCGCGCGTACGGTGGCCTCGGTCACCGCGGCCCGCAGTTCCAGAACGGCCTTGTCGCGCTCGACCGCGACGTCGCGCCTGGCCCGCTCGCCTTCGGCGGCGGCTGCCGCCGTCGCCTCCGCCATGAGCGTCGCGCGCGACTTCTCGCCCTCCGCCTGCGCCGCGGCGATGCGCGCCTGGAGCTCCTTCTCGATGGCGGCGAGCTTCGACTTGTACTCTTCGAGCTTCCTCGACGTCTCCGCCACTTCACTCTCGAGCTTCGCAAACGCGTCGGCGATGCCCTTCGAACGGCTCGACGCCATCCTGGCAAGGATCGGGCGCGCGACGAACCACAGGATCAGCGCGAGGACGCCGAAGCCGAGGAACTGCGAGACGATCCACTTCCACGTCGCGATCTGGGCGTGCTCCTCGACCAGCATCAGAAGCAGACTCATGAGAGCACCTGCTTCACAACCGCCTCATCGACGGGCTCTTCGAGGATCTTCTGGGCCGCCTCGCGGGCGTATTTGCCCACTTCGGCGTTGAGCTGCGCCATCGCCTGCGCCTTCTCGGCGGCGATGGCCGCTTTCGCCGCGTCGGCTTCGCTTCGCGCCTTCGCGGCCGCGTCGCCGATGATCTTGTTCTTGGCCTCCACGGCCTCCTTCAAGACCGCCTGGAGCTTCGCGTAGGCGTCCTTCTCGACCTTGGCGATCCGCTCCTCGTACTCGTGCGTCACGCGCGCCAGCTCCTCGCGGTCCTTCTTGACGCGCTCCGCCGCATCGGCCTGCTCCTTCTCGCGCGTCTGCATGAAGACCAGGACGCGCTTGAACAGAAGCTGGCTGAGCACCAGGAAGGTGGTGATGAAAATCACCGCCTGGATGGCGACGACCAGGGGGTTGATCCCCAGGCCTTCGAGCAGCCCGCCTTCCGCGAGGAGCAGGGCCATTTACTTGACCTTGTCGCCCCACATGAAGCAGATGAGGAGCATGTAGATGACCAGGGTCTCGATGAGCGCGAGGCCGATGATCATCATGCCCTGGATGCGGCCGCCCGCTTCCGGCTGCCGCGCGACCGCGTCCACCGCGCCGCGGATCGCGTTCGACTGGCCGAGCGCGCCGCCGAACGCGGCAATGCCCAGGCCCAGGCCGAGCGCGAGGCCGACGTACTTGGCCGCGCCATTGTCCGTGGCCGCCGCCGCCGGGGTGCCGTGCCCTGCCTGCGCGAACGCCGGCGTCACCAGGAGCGCCAGCGCAACCACCGTCAGAAAACCCGTGAAAACCTTGTTCGCCATCCGATTCCTCCGAGGATCAAAAAAGTTAATGAGCGTGCGCCTTTGATGGTTCGTGATGTTCGTCGTGGCCGTGCTCGTCGGCATGCTCCTCGTGGCCGCCTTCGTGGACGACCTTGGAGGAGATGTAGATGGTCGCGAGCGTCGTGAAGATGAACGCCTGAAGGAAGCTCGTGAAAATCGCCATCGCCAGAATCGGCATGTGCACCGGGATGCAGTAGTTGATGCCCAGCTTCATCACTTCCTCACCGACCTTGTCCTCGCCGAAAATGTTGCCGTAGAGGCGCAGAGAGAGAGACAACGGCTTGGCAAGCTCGCCGATGACTTCGACGACGATCATCAGCGGCGCGAGCCAGAGCACGTCGCCCATGAAGTGCTTCACGTAGCTGACGATGCCGGCATCGCGGATCGCGTACATCTGGACCATCACGAACGTCGTGATGCCCAGCGCCGCCGTGGTCGAGAGCGTCATCGTCGGCGCGCGGAAGAGCGGGACGATGCCGAGCATGTTCATCGTGAAGACGAAGAGGAACACGGTGCCGAGGTAGGGCACGTACTTGTCGCCCTGCTTGCCGGCGAAACCGTGGACGATCCCGCGGATGAACGAGACGAACGCCTCCATGATGTTCTGGAGGCCGCGCGGGACGCGCTTGTAGTTCGACGTCGCGATCATGGCCGCGGCAACCAGGACGATGGAGCCGACCAGCGAGAAGAAGATCGCCTCGAACCAGAACATGCCGAGCTTCTCGTTGTCGAAGCCGAGCGTGTGGCCGAGTGCCGTGTCCTTGACGGCCTCCCAGATCGGCTTGGCAAGGCTGGGGGGGCCGTGATCTTCGGCCAGGAGCAGGAAGGGCATCATGCGCCGACTCCCTCGCGGCGGGGGCCGAAGAGCGTTCCGGCGATGAAGGTGAACGAGGCGAGGCCGATCCCCGCCGTCACGCCGACGGGATCAACGAGCTTGCGCGTGACGGTGACGTACAGAACGGCTGCGTAGAGCGCGCCCTTGGCGATGAGCAGCAGCACGGCGAGAAGCCGGCGGCGCGGGCTGGCGGCGATGGCGCTCGCGATGAAGCTCCACGACAGGAACGGGACGAGTCCCAGGGCGGCTCCGACGGCCACTCCTCCGGCGGCCGCCCGTCCCCAGACGGCCAAGGCGGCTCCAGCCGCCATTGTGCATACGATCACGGCGACAAGGGTGAGCTTCAGGAGGATCGCGCGATCGATCATTGGCTCAGTTTCTTAACGACCCGGAAGAGCTGGACGAACCCGGCTGCCGTTCCCAGAAGCACCCCGCCGATCAGTCCCCACGGCTTCGAACCGCAACGGCCGTCGATCCAGGAGCCGGCGAGGTATCCGAGGACGATGGCCGCGACGAGGACGGTGCCGACGGAGAACAACCCCATCAAGGGCTGCCACTCCGGCGACTTCTGCATGGCGTCCCCCTTTGGGCATGGGGATTTTAGTGGCGCGTTTCCGAACGTCAAGGAAAAGCGGCGGCCGGGCGCCGGGGGCGGCTATCGACCTCTGGACGATGGACGGCCGACTGGTTACGGTAATGCCCTTCCACTGGCATCGTCTAACGAGAGGTTACCGCGTGAACGAGCTGGCCGACACCATTCTCATCAAGCGGGTTCTCAGCGGCGACAAGGACAGTGCGTACGAGAAACTGATGCAGAAGTACGAAGGACGCATCAAGAACCTCGCCTTCATGATGATCGGGAACCGGACCGACGCTGAGGACCTGGCGCAGGAGTCGTTCATCCGCGCCTACAAGGCGCTGCCGAACTTCCAGCTCAAGGCGAAGTTCTCGAGCTGGCTCTACCAGATCACGATCAACCTCTGCAAAGACTACCTCAAGGCCAAGTCGCGCGGCGCGCGCAACATCGAGGAGGAGCACTTGGAGACGGTGGACGCCGGCCCGGGCCAGACCGGCATGCGCCACGTCATGATGGACGAGGTCTCCGCCAAGATGGCGCAGGCCCTCAACAAGATCCCCGCGATCTACCGCGAAGCGTTCATCCGCCGCGAAGTCCTCACCCAGGACTACCGCGAGATCGCCGAGGCGACGAAGACGTCGGCCGACACGGTTCGTGTGCGGGCCTACCGCGCGCGCGAGATGCTGCGGGAACTCCTGGCAAAGGACGTCGACACTTTCTGGCGTGAAAAAGCGGCGAAGGCGAAGTAACAGGGTTCTTTTGGGGTGCTGCGATGGGCGTAAAGAAGAAAGACTCCGAGATCATCCACAAGGTCCTCGACGGCGAGGCCTCCAAGAGCGAGACGAAAATGCTGAAGAAGAAGCTCAAGGAGGATCCGGAAGTGAAGGCCGAGTTCGAGAGCCTGAAGAACGTCACCGAGGCATCCAAACAGATCGAGGACCCGGCCTCGTCGCCCGAGTTCCGCAAGAAGGTCCTGAAGAAGATCCACGAGCAAAAGTAGCCCCGGCAGAACAGCAGTTATTCTGCGCGGCGACCGCAACTCCTTGCCCTCCAATAGAATAAAACTTCACCTTTTTCACTCTAGTTCGAAACATATTGCTGTTCTGCGCCGTCTAAAGTGTAGCTGACAATGAGATGGCGGGAAGGCAAGGAGACCCGCGAGGCCTGAAGCGAACCTCCTTTCCCTCCCCCCAGTTCTCCCCAGACAGATGCCCGGACGCGCAACGCACCGGGCATTTTTTATTTACCCTGAGCGATGACGCCTGGGCGTCACTCTTCCTGCGATGCCAGCCGCTCCGGGGCTTGGGCGCCGAGCAGCCTCAAGCCGTTGCGAATGGCGATCTGTACCGCGGCGCAAGTCGCCAGGCGCGCCCGGCGGACGGTCTCGTCCTCGACGAGCACGCGCTTCGTCGGATCGTTGTTGCCCGCGGTGTAGTACGACTGGAACTCCGTCGAGAGCAGCCGCAGGTACTCGCAGAAGTGCGTCGGGTCGTAATCCCGCGCGGCCCGCTCCAGCACTCTTCGGAACTGGCGGACGTGGCGGAGCAGGAGCAGCTCGCGTTCGCCGAGCGCGGCGGGATCGAACGACCCCTGCCACGTCGTTTCCTTCACGTCGCCCGCCGGGATCTGCCCCGTCTCGATCCCCTTCCTGACGATGCTTGAGATCCGCGCGTGCGCGTAGCCGACATACCAGAACGGGTTGTCCATCGACGTGCTCTTGAGCACATCGATGTCGACGTTGAACGGCGAATCGGTCTTCCGCATCGCGAACGTGATCCGCGACGGATCGACGCCGGCGTCCTCGACGAGCTCCTTGAGCGACGGCATGTTGCCCGTCCGCTTCGAGAACTTGATCTCCCTGCCGTCCTTGAAGAGATGGCAGATCTGGACGATGAGCACCTTGAAGCCCTCGTGGCCGAAGGCCTTGAGCGTCGTCGTCATGTAGCCGATGTGCTCGTGGTGGTCGGGCCCCCACAGGTCGACGACCCTCGTGAAGCCCCGCGCGAACTTGTCGAGGTGGTACGCGGTGTCGGGCGTCCGGTAGGTGTACTCGCCCGTGGACTTCACCAGCACGTTGTCCTTTCCGTGGCCGATTTCCTTGCCCTTGATCCAGAGCGCCCCGTCCTTCTCGTACGTCAGGCCGCGCCGCTTCAACTCGGCGACGAAGCTCTCCACCTTGCCGCTCGCCTCGAGATCAACCTGGCTCGTCCAGACATCGAACCGCACCCGGAACGCGGCGAGGTCCCGCTTGATCTCGTCGAGCAGCTTCCGCTTCCCGAAGTCGGCCGCGAGCTTCACCGCCTGCTCGATCGGCTTCTGGAGCATCCCGGGCGCGGCCGCGTCGAGCTCCGCGGCGAACTCCTTGACGTACTCGCCCTTGTAGACGTTCCGCTCCTGGAATTCGAGCCGGTGCGGGCCCAGGTCGGCGACCAGCCAGAGGTTCGGCTTCTGGACGACCTTCCGGGTGCCGTCCTTCTCCTTGATCTCCTCGTCGTACGTACCCCGGACCTCTTCGGTGAACTTCCCGCCCTTCAGCTCCGCGATCCGCCAGAGGACCGACCGGCCGAGGTTCGCGATCTGGTTGCCGGTGTCGTTGACGTAGAACTCCCGCGTCACGGCGTAGCCGGCGAACTCGAGGACGTTCGCGATCGAATCACCGACGGCCGCCTGCCGCGCGTGCGCGATGTGCAGCGGCCCCGTCGGATTCGCCGACGTGTGCTCGACGAGCACCTTCTCGCCGGCGCCGGCCGCTGACCGGCCGAAGTCCGCGCCCTTCGAGCGCGCCTCCTCGATCACCGTCTTCGCCAGCGTCCTGGACGCCGTGAAGTTGACGAAGCCCGCGCCGGCGACGTCGATCTTCTCGACGCCCTCGGGCTTCATCTCGTCGAGCTTCTTCTTGAGCTCGTCGGCGATCGCCCGCGGCGGCTTCTTCAGGTCCTTCGCGAGCTTCATCGCCACGCCGCTGATGGCATCGCCGTGCTTCGGATCCTGGGGCGCCTCGACGAACGGCTTGTGGCGATCCTCGAGCGTGATCCCCCAGAGCGCTTTTGCCGCTTGCGAGACGGAGTCAGACCACGTCGATTCGACAGCGAATGGATCCATGCCTAGCCCGCATTATTCACGAACGCGCGGACGCGCGTTCGTGAAAATGCGCGCTGGATTCGCTCCGAGACCATCGAGGAGCGAATCAACCGCCGAGCCGGCGCGCCACACCTTCGACACCTTGTCGT
>Ga0247727_10016494_pt1 | contig 11908 bp, 9 predicted proteins | sample WisWelCaveWW1625_FD_202498 | JGI IMG/M metagenome (GOLD analysis project Ga0247727, IMG submission 202498) | Biofilm microbial communities from Wishing Well Cave, Virginia, United States - WW16-25 | ecosystem: Environmental > Aquatic > Deep subsurface > Groundwater > Cave microbial mat | place...
GTGCGCAGCCGAGAGCTTGGCGGACGCTTCGGCGGCCGCGAGCAACAAGTCGCGCAGCCCCTCGGCCGGTGAGAGCAGGCGCATCAGGCCCGGCGTGGCGCCCTGCGGCAACAGCTCCTCGTCGGCAAGGGAAGTCACCCAGGCAACGTTCATGCCGAGCCGCGCGAGCTCGTGCGCGAGGTTCCAAGCCACGCCCACTGCCAGCGCGTCGTCGGGCTCCGCCAGCAGCGCCAGGCTGGCCGAATCGAGGCGCTCGCACGGGCGTGCTTCACCCAGGAAGTGGTGGAGGACGTCCGCCAGCTCGCGCGCCACGACTCCTACCGAACGATCAGGACGGAGTTGCGCCCGCCGACCGGCCCCGGCTCCGCCTCCGGATTGTCCGGGTCCTCGCGCCACTCGCCGTCCACCACGTAGCGATAGTGATAGGTGCCGGGCGGGAGGTGCAGGATCTTCGTCCACACCCGGTCGAGGCCCTCCGCCTGGACCAGGGAGCGCACGTTCTTGTCGGGCACCCAGCCGTTGAAGTCGCCGGCGATGCGCACGTCGCTGGCCGCCGGGTCCCGGTAGCGCACGACCACTTCGCGTTCGCCACTCGCTGTGTCTGTCGCGGTGGCGGTGGCGGCGGGCTGCGCCAGCTCCTCCGGCGCCGGCGTGAGAGCCAGCTCGATGGCGAGCGAGCCGTAGTCCTGGGCGCCGTTGGCCGAGCGCGCGTAGGCCACGATCGGTTCGCCCCGCCGCGCCGCCTCGCGCAGCTTGATGTTGGACCTTATCACGGTGTCGAAGCACAGCTCGCCGAAGAGCGAGCGGATCTCTCCGAGCGTCTCGCGCGCATAGCGGGTGCGTCCGTCGTACAGCGTCGGCAGGATCCGGACCGCGAGCGGGTGACCGATGCGTTCGGTGAGCAGCGCGATGGTCTCGAGCAGCTTCTGCACGCCATGGATGGCGAAGTCGCTGGTCTCGAGCGGCACGATCAGCTCGCGCGCGGCGCGCAGCGCGTTGAAGGTGAGCACGCCGACGTTGGGCGGGCAGTCGATCAGGCACCAGTCGTAGCGCTCGGCAACAGTTGCGAGCGCGGCGGCCAGGCGTTCGGTGCGTTGCTCCGCTCGATCGGCGGTGAGCTTCTGCTCGAGTGCAGAGAGCACGATGCCCGACGGCGCCAGGTGCAGCTGGTCGCTCCAGGGCCGGATCACGTCGGCCAGCCGGGCCGCGCCCGGGGATCCGATCGGCTCGATCAGGATCTCGTACAGGTTCTCGGGCAGGGTTTCGGGGTCGACGCCCAGCGCCAACGTCGAGTGCGCCTGCGGGTCGATGTCGACGAGCAGCACGCGGTCACCGGCAGTGGCGAGGCAACCCGCAAGATTGACCGCTGTCGTCGTCTTCCCGCAGCCACCTTTTTGATTCACGATCGCGATGGTGCGCATGCGTCGGCCTCCGACCCTGCCGGCGCATCGGAGCGCCGCGAATCCGCTTGCGAGGACCCGGACCCGGGGCGGGGAGGGCGCGCGGCGCACGAGCGCTTCGCGCCGATGCGCGACCGCACGTGCCGCGGATGACGGCTCTGCCGTCCTGCACGGATCGCCAATAGACGAGCCCCCCTGGTCGTCCGGCCGGCAAGATACCGCCTACCGCCCCGGCCCGTCAACAAAAATATCGTGGATTGGAGGCCGGTTGCAGCGTTTTCTGCCGACCTCTCGCGACGCGCACGGCCGTCTGCATCGCCTCGCCCCTCTGGGTCACGTCAGGTAGCTTGGCTCGATGGCTTCCGACGCACCGCGGCGCGCGCCGGCGTCCCCTGGGCTCCAGGTGGAGGACGCCCTCGGCCGGCGTCCGTTCATGCGGGGCATCATGGTTCACTCGCTGATGGCACGCGGCGTCAGCTTCGAAGACGCCTTTCGGGTCGCCAACGGGGTCCGCGACAAGATCCGCGACCGCGCGGTGGTGCCGCGCGACGAGCTCGCGCGGCTGATCGAGGCGGAGCTCGGGGGCGAGCGTCCGCTGGAAGGCCTGCCGCTGCGGCTGCCACGCACGATCCACGTGGTGGAGGCCGGGCATCGCACGCCGTTCTCGAAGGGAGTGCTCGCCCAGTCCCTGCTGGCGGCGGCCATCGCCCCCGACGAGGCCTTCGAGGTCGCGCGCGAGATCGAGGCCGAGCTGATGCGCCGGCGCACCTCGGAAGTGGACCGCGATCAGCTCCGTGCCCTCGTGACCGAGATCCTGGAGCGCAGCATGGGCGAGCGCGTGGCCGGGCGTTACCGCATCTGGCGCGCCTTCCAGGAATCCGAACGGCCCATGATCCTGTTGCTCGCCGGCGCGGCCGGCGTGGGCAAGACGGCGCTCGCGCAAGAGGTGGCCTACCGGCTCGGCATCCCCCGCGTCACCTCCACGGATTCGATCCGCCAGGTCATGCGCATCATGCTTTCACCGGAGCTGGCGCCCGCGATCCACGCATCCTCCTACGATGCCTGGCAGGTCGTGCCGGGCCTCGCAGCGGCGCAGGATCCCGTCATCGAAGGCTTTCGGGCGCAGGCCACGACCGTCGCGGTCGGCGTGCGGGCCATGGTGGAGCGCTCGATCGCAGAGAATACGCACATGATCCTCGACGGCGTGTCCATTCTGCCGGGGCTGTTCGACCCGGAGCGCTACGCCAACGACGCGCACGTGATCTTCCTGGCCGTCGCGACGCTCGACCCGGTGGCCTACAAGGGCCGCTTCGAGGCGCGCGCGCGCGTCGCGTCGCGTCGGCCGCCGCATCGCTACCTGGAGAATCTCGACGCGATTCTGCGCATCCAGGATCACATCCTCGAGCTGGCGGAAGAGCACGGCGTGCCGATCGTGGACAACGCGAGCTTCGACGGCTCGGTGCTCTCCATCCTGAGGCACGTCACGGAGACGCTCGGGAAGCAGGGAGGCTTCGGTGAGCGCAAACCGGCGTAGGAGCCGGGCCTGCGCCTGGCTCGTGGTCCTGCTCGTGGGCTGCTCGACGGCACCGCTCACACTCGAGGAGGAGCGTGAGCTCGGCGTCGAGGTCGAGCAGCAGGCGCGCAAACAGCTGAAGTTCGTGCGCGACGAGGCCGTGGTGGGCTACGTGGCCGGGCTGGGCGCCGACCTGCTGCGGGTGATGGGCCCCCAGCCCCTCGCGTACGACTTCTATGTCGTCGAGGACGCCGAGCTGAACGCCTTCGCCGTGCCGGGCGGCAACGTCTACATCCATACGGGTTTGATCCTGAAGGCCCGCAACGTGAGTGAGCTGATCGGCGTGATGGGCCACGAGATCGGGCACGTCTACCACCGCCACGTGGCCGAGAACTACCGGCGCCAGCGCAACACCGGGATCGCGCAGCAGCTCGGCGTGTTGGCCACCGGGGTGGTGTTGGGCGGCGCAGCGGCGCAGGCCGCCAGCCTGCTGACCGGCGTCGGCGCGATGGCCTACCTGAACACGTTCAGCCGCGACGCCGAGCGCGAGGCCGACGCCTTCGCCGTGCGGACCGTTCCCAAGGCTGGCTACGACCCGAGCGGCATCACCAGCTTCTTCAGCACCTTGATCAAGCAGTATGGCGACAAGGGCGACAGCTTCCTGTCGAGCCACCCGGCCACCGAGGAGCGCATCCAGAACACGCAGGCAATGATCCGGGCGGAGAACCTGCCCCCGGGCCTGCGCCAGCACGACGACGGCAAGCTCGAGGTCATCCAGCACCGCATCCGCCTGCTCACCGGGAAGGCGAAGCCGCGCTAGACGGCACACGGGCGTCAGGCGGCCGCCCTCAGACAGGCCTACGGCGCGAACGTGGACGGAAGCCGGGAAGTAGACCAGCAGCCCGTCGCCCAGGTACTGCGCGAGCTCCTCGACCAGCGCGGCGAGGGCGTCGTCGTCGAGATCGAACTCGCGCGCGAGGGCGCCGAACGAGACGCGACCACTGCACTCCAGGAACGCCCTGGCCTGCTCCACGGTCTCGAGGAAGCGCACAGGCCCACACGGTACACGCAGCGTCAGGGCCCACATCTGCGCTGCCTCCGGTAGAGTCCCGCTGCCGCCGCGGAGGACGCACATGTCGAAGCCCAGCCAACGAACGCTCGCAGAGCTCCGCACTGCCGGCTACCGGCCGCGCACGCTGCGCGAGGAGATCCGCGCGAACCTGCTCGAGCGTCTGCGCAAGGGCGAGCCGCTGTTTCCGGGCATCCACGGCTACGACGAGAGCGTGGTGCCGGCGGTCGAGAATGCGCTCTTGTGTGGCCACGACCTGATCTTCCTGGGCGAGCGGGGCCAGGCGAAGAGTCGCATGATGCGCGCGCTGGTGGAGCTGCTCGATGAGTGGCTGCCCGAGCTGGCCGGCAGCGAGATCCACGATGATCCCTTCGCACCCGTCTCGTCGTTCGCGAAGCTCCTGCTCGCGGAGCGCGGCGATGCGGCCGAGATCCGCTGGGTGCATCGCGACGAGCGCTACGCCGAGAAGCTCGCGACGCCCGACGTCACGATCGCGGATCTGATCGGCGACGTGGACCCGATCAAGGTGGCAGAGGGGCGCTCGCTCGGCGACGAGCTCACCATCCACTTCGGGCTGATCCCGCGCACGCATCGCGGGATCTTCTGCATCAACGAGCTGCCCGACCTCACGGAGAAGGTGCAGGTGGGCCTGTTCAACGTGATGCAGGAGCGCGACGTGCAGATCAAGGGCTACAACGTGCGGCTGCCGCTCGACGTGCTGGTCGTGGCGAGCGCGAACCCCGAGGACTACACCAGCCGCGGGCGCATCATCACGCCGCTCAAGGATCGTTATGCGGCGCAGGTGCGCACGCACTATCCGGCCACGCGCGAGCTCGAGCTGCGCATCGTCCACCAGGAGGCGCGCGTGCCGGAGGCGCCCGGCCTCGGCGTGTTCGTGCCCGGGTTCATGGCGGACATCGTCACCGAGCTGACGCTCCAGGCGCGCTCCAGCCCGGACGTCAACCAGGCCTCGGGCGTCTCGGTGCGCATGTCGATCGCGAACTTCGAGACGCTCGCCGCCAATGCGCTGCGCCGGGCGCTGGCGCTCGGCGAGCGCGAGGCAGTGCCGCGCGTCACCGACCTCGAGGCGCTGGTGACGGGCACCTCGGGCAAGCTCGAGCTGGAGTACGCGGGCGAGGAACGTGCCGAAGGAGTGGTGGTGCGGGGCCTCGTGCAGCGCAGTCTTCGCGCCGTCTTCGACGCGATCGTGCCGCTCGAAGGCATGGCCTCCGTGGTCGACTCCTTCCAGCAGGGCTGGAAGGTGGAGGTCGCCTCCGACATGCGAGCGACGGACTATCTCGATGGCCTCGACGAGATCCCGGGGCTGCGCGAGGCGGCGGCGCGGCTGGCCGGAGGCGATTCGCCCGAGCGGCTCGCCGCGGCGATCGAGTTCCTGCTCGAGGGGCTGCACCTCTCGAACCGCCTGAACAAGACCGAGACCGAGCGCGGCTCGCGCTACGGGCGGACGTGAAGGCCTGGCGCTACAGCCGCTGGGACGGCACCCAGGACGAGTTCACGCTCGACCCGAAGCGGGCGCTCGACGCGCTCTCCGAGCTGCTGATGGAGGGCCTCTCCGTCGAGGAGGCGCTCGAGTGGATGCGGCGCTCCGGCTTCTCGCTCGCCGGCATGAACTTCCGCGTGATGGGGGCCGAGGAGCTGATCGACGAGCTGCGCGCGCGCGCCCGCGAGCTGATGCAGCGCTATCGCATGGATCGCGCCACCGACGAGCTGGCGCGGCGCCTCGACGACATCCTCGGCCGCGAGGAGCGCGCGCAGCGCGAGGCGCACGGGCTCGAGTCGCAGGCGCTCAACGAGTTCCTCGAGCGCCGGCACCGCGAGCATGGCTCGCTAGCCGACAAGATCGAGGCGTTCCGCGATCATCGCTTCGAGGACGAGGAGGCCGGCGCGGAGTTCCAGGAGCTGCTCGCGGAGCAGGACCGGCTGCGCCAGCTCGAGGACTTCCTGCGCCAGCACGGTTCGAAGTTCCGCGGTCGCGAGTCCGCCGACTACGAGACCGCGCAGCAGCTGCGCGAGCAGATCGAGGCGCTGGAGAACATGGCGCGCGCACTTTCGGAGGGCCGCTTCGAAGCGATCACGCCGGAGCAGCTGCGCGAGCTGCTCTCGGAGCAGGGCGCGCAGTCGCTGATCCTGCTGCGGAACCTGGAGCGCGACCTGCGCGACGCGGGCCTCGTGCGCCCTGGCGAGCAGGGCCTCGAGCTGACGCCGCGCGCCATCCGGCGCATCGGCGCGCAGGCGCTGGCGGCAGTCTACTCGCAGCTGCGCAAGAGCCGGCCCGGCAGCCACGACACCGTGCACCACGGCGTGGCCGTGCGCCGGCCCGACGAGACGCGTCCCTGGGAGTACGGGGACGCGCTCGATCTCCACGTGGTGCGGACCCTGCTGAACGTCGTGCAGCGTCGCGCTGCGGCCGGGGAGTCGACCACGCCGCCCCTCGTGCTCGAGCAGGGCGATCTCGAGGTCTTCACGTGCGACTACTCGACGCAGACCACCACCGTGCTGCTGCTCGACATGAGCTGGTCGATGTCGTGGGCCGGGCGCTTTCCGGCCGCCAAACGCGTGGCGCTCGCGCTCGACCACCTGATCCGCACGCGCTACCCGCGCGATCACTTCTTCGTAGTGGGCTTCTCGACGCGCGCGCGCGAGCTGCCCATTCAGGAGCTGCCGCTCGCGACCTGGGACATGGGCGACCCCTTCACGAACCTGCAGGAGGGCCTGCTCGTGGCGGAGCGGCTGATCGCGAAGCATCCGAGCCCGAGCCCGCAGCTGCTGGTGGTGACGGACGGCCAGCCGACCGCGTACTTCCAGGGCAAGGAGCTGCGCGTCGAGTGGCCGATGGGCTTCGGTGGCGTCTCGCCGCACGCCGTGGCGGAGACGCTGAAGACGGTGCGCCGCGTCACCAAGCACGGCATCACCATCAACACCTTCATGCTCGACGACGCGCCGGAGCTGGTCGGCTTCGTCGAGCGCATGACCGAGATCAACCGCGGCCGGGCTTTCTTCACGTCGCCGAACCAGCTCGGCAGCTTCCTCACGGTCGACTACCTGAACCACCGCCGAAAACGGATCCGATGAGCCTGCCGCGACGGTTGCTCGAGAACGCCGGTCGTGCGACGCGCCTTGGGGTGGCGCGCGTGGCGCTGCGCAACGCTCCCTTCGCCTTGCGCTTGCGGCTGGCTTCCCCCGTGCCCGAGCTTTCGCCGCTCTCGATCTTCGGCGGATCGGAGCCGACGCTCTCGCTGCTCGAGCTGCTGCTGGTGCTGCGGCGTGCGGCGCGCGACCCCGACGTGGCCGCGGTGGTAGTGCGCAGCGAAGGGCCGCCCGGCGGCCTCGCGCGCGCGCTGAGCCTGCGCCGTGGCATCGCAGAGCTGGCGCGCGTGAAGCCGGTCGTGGTCTGGGCCGAGAGCCTGTCGGCCGAAGAATTGCTCGCGGCGAGCGCTGCAACGCGCGTGCTCGTGGCGGAGGCTGGCGGCGTCCACCTGGTCGGGCTGCGCTACGAAGGACTCTTCCTGCGCGAGCTGCTGGACAAGCTGGGCGTGGCGCCCGAGGTCGTGCGCGTCGGCTCGTTCAAGTCGGCAGGCGAGGCGCTGACTCGCAGCTCGCTCTCGCCCGAGCAGCGTACCCAGCTCGAGGCGCTGCTCGACGACCAGCTCGGGGCGCTCGTGGACGGCATCGCCGAGGGACGCAAGCTGGGGCCGGCGCAGGTGCGCGAGCTGATCGACGCTGGGCCCTTCACGGCTCCGGTCGCGCGCGAAGCGAAGCTCGTGGACGCTTGCTGTTTCCCCGACGAGCTGCCGGGCCTGCTGCGTGAGCTGGCGCCAGCCCTGGGGACGGCAGATCCGCTACCCGCGGTCGACGCGCGCAGCTATCTCGCACTGCGCGCCGCCGACGCGGGCTGGGCGCCGCTCACCCGGGGGCGCGCCGCGCTCGCCTACGTGGTGGCGCGGGGCACGATCGTGCGGGGCCGCGGGCGCCGCGGCGTGGCGTGCGACACGTATCGGCGTCTGTTCGATCAGCTCGCACGAGACGAGGGCATCGGCGCGGTGGTGCTGCGCGTCGACTCGCCCGGCGGCGAAGTCGTGGCCTCGGACCTCTTGTGGCGCGCCGTACGCCAGCTCGGCCGCGAGAAGCCCGTGGTGGCCTCGCTCGGCGACGTCGCGGCGTCGGGCGGGTACTACGTGGCGTCGGCGGCGCATGCCGTGCTGGCAGAGCCCGGCACGCTCACCGGATCGATCGGCGTGGTGGGCGGCAAGCTCGACCTCTCCGGGCTCTACGAACGGATCGGTATCGGGCGCGACGCCGTCGAACGCGGCACCCGCGCCGGCCTCTACAGCGAGGCGCGCGGCTTCACGCCCGAGGAGCGCAAGCTCGTGCGCGAGAGCATGCACGCTGCCTACGAGCGCTTCGTGGGTCGCGTCGCTGAAGGGCGTTCGCTCGACGCGGAACGCGTACGCGAAGCGGGCGGCGGACGGGTGTGGAGCGGCGCCTCCGCACAGGCGCGCGGCCTCGTGGACGCGCTCGGCGGGCCGCTCGAGGCGATCGCGGAGGCACTGCGGCGAGCCGGCCTGCCGCCCGAGCGGCCGCTGCCGCTGCTGCTCGCGCCGCGCCTGCCGCGCTTCGGCATGCTGCGCGACTGGCTGCGCTTTGTCCGCGCTGATGGCCAGGCAGCATGAGGCTTTCGAGGGGGTGGATGGGGGGCTCCGCGTCAGGCTGCTGCTCTCAGACCTTCTCGCCGGGCACCTCGGATGGATCTACGAGCCCATGGCGACGCCAGCCGATGCGCAGCAGCCACGTGCGCGGGCGCGCGACCTCGGATGCGCCACTCGAGACCTGAAGGCGGCTGGCGGCATCCGGTCGCCAGCCGTCGAACCAGCGCGCCGAGCTCGCGCCGTCGAGATGCGGCGCCGTGGACCGCGAGACTCCCCGACTCTTCGCAAGGTGCCGGCGCGCGTTGAGTAGGACATAGGCGAGGGCGCGGCGCACCTCGCGCGGCGAGCGCAGGCTGCGGTGGTGGTAGCGGCCGTCGAGCACTGAGCCACTGCGGCGGGCCACCCGATTCACCGCGCGCGCGAGCCGGGCGCCGATGCTCTTCATGCCGCAGGCGAGCGCTTCCTTGCCGTGCGCCTCGACGATCAGGTGCGCATGGTCTCCCTGAAGCGAGTAGTGCGTGACACGGAAGCTTCCGCGCTCACTCGCCTCGGCCAGGGAGCGCCGCCATTCGTGCACCAGCGCACCGCCACGCAGCGAGGGCACGCCCGGGCGCACTCGTAGCGTCACGTGGACGGGGCAGTGCCCCGGTACGGCGCTTCTCTCCCGGTGCAGCACCCGAGGCCGAGGGCCGCGCGGCCGTCCGGCCCCGGGGCGCGGACCCCCGCGGCCAGTCCGCATCCGGTAGTCGGTCAACGTGAGCTGCTTGGGTTGGCGCTGCACGTCCAAAGAATAAGGCGTAGTTATGAGTTCGTCAAGGGAAAGGAGGCACTTTGGAGATTTTTGTGGGCGATTTTGGCTCGATTTTCGGCGTATAGGGGGCAAGGATGGTGGTGAGGGCCTCGAGCCGGAGGTACTCCTCGGCGCGTGGGCCGTAGGCACGAGGCTGGATCACGCGGACGCCTTCCTCGGCTCCCTCTAGACCGGCTTTCTCGGCCGTCCGGCCGGTTCAAGGCTACGATGGGGCGTGTCGCGCACGCTGAAGACCGACATCCCGGGCCCCGATCGCCGCGTCAGTCTCGACGAGGCGCGTGAGAAGGGCTGGGGAGCCCTGTTCGCGCCGGATCTGTCGCCGCCGCTGCGGCTCGTCGTCGAGCTGGGCTTCGGCCGGGGCGAGTTCCTGCGCGGGCTGGCGGCGGCCGCGCCCACGGCTGCCCACGTGGGGGTCGACCGCTCGCACCGGCGCGTGCTCAAGCTCGCGCGCCGCATCGCCCCGACGGAGGAGCGCAACATCCGCCTGGTCGATGCTCGGGCCGAAGAACTGGTCCAGGAGGCGCTGCTCGCAGCCAGCGTCAGCGCCTGCTGGATCAACTTCCCCGATCCGTGGCCGAAGCAGCGCCATCAGCGCCGCCGCCTGGTGCAGCCGGGCTTCGTGGCAAAGCTGGCGACGCGCCTCGTCCCGGGCGGCGAGCTCCAGGTCGCCACCGATCACGTGGGCTACGCCGAGCAGATCGCTGCCGTGCTCTCGGCCGAGCCGCGTCTCGAGAACGCGCTGGCCAAGCCCTTCGTTGCGGAAGTTCCAGATCGGCCCTGCACCGCATACGAGGCCATGTGGCGCGCCGAGGGGCGCCCGCTCCATTTCTTCAGCTACCGCCGGCGGAGTGCGCCGTGAGCGCGTCCGACCCGGAGCGGCCGAATCTCAAGGACTTCTCGCCCGGCGGGCTGCGCGAGCGCTTCGCGGCCGACGGGCTGCCCGCCTGGCGGGCGGATCAGGTGGCGAGCTGGCTCTACGAGCGCGGCGTCGAGGATCCGCGCGCCATGACGGATCTGCCCGCCGAGCTGCGCGAGGCGCTACACGCCCGCTTCGACACGCGCGCGCTCGAGGTGGCTTCGGTCGAGCGCTCGAGCGATGGCACGCTGAAGGCCGCCCTCACCACACGCGACGGCGCCGTGCTCGAAGCGGTCGCGATCCCCGAGGACGGTCGCACCACGTTGTGCGTGTCGACCCAGATCGGCTGCCCGCTGGCCTGCTCGTTCTGCGCGACGGGCGCGCTCGGGCTCGGGCGCAATCTGGATACGGCCGAGATCGTCGATCAGCTCTGCCGCATGCGCGAGCTGCTGCCGGAGCACCGCATCACGAACGTGGTGTTCATGGGGATGGGGGAGCCGCTGCTCAACCTCGCGGCCGTGATCGAGGCCGTGCGCACGCTCCAGCACCCGAAGGGCTTCGCGCTGGCGCCGCGCAGAGTGACGGTTTCGACCGCGGGCGTTGTGCCGCGCATCGCGGAGCTGCTGGCTGCGGTGCCGGTGAACCTCGCGGTTTCGCTGCACGCCACCACCGACGAGCTGCGCGACGTGCTGGTGCCGCTCAACAAGCGCTTTCCGCTCGCCGAGCTGCTCGGCGCGCTGCGCCGCATCCCCCAGCTCTCGCGCCGCCACCCCGTGTTCGTCGAGTACACGCTGATGGAGGGCGTGAACGACTCGGCCCTGGACGCACGTCGCCTGGTCGCGCTGCTGCACGGGCTGCCCGCGAAGGTGAATCTGATCCCGATGAACCCGCACGCCGACGCCCCCTACCGGCCGCCCACGCCCGAGGTGGCGAGCCGCTTCATGGGAGAGCTGGTGCGCGGCGGGCTGGTGGCGACGCTCCGGCGCAGCCGCGGCGCCGACATCGACGCTGCCTGCGGCCAGCTCGCCGCGCGCGGCGTGGCGCGGTCAGGTGAAGGCGCGGCTCGGCCGAAGGGAGAAGGTGCTCTACGCGATCGGTGACATCCACGGTGAGCTGGCCAAGCTCGAGCGCCTGCTCGATACGCTGAGCCCTGGCAGCAGAGATCAGCTCGTGTTCCTGGGCGACTACGTGGACCGCGGGGCCGACGCGGCGGGCGTGGTGAGTCGCTTGATCGAGCTGAGCCGACAGGTGAGCTGCACCTTCCTGCTCGGCAATCACGAATCGATGTTCCTCGACTTCCTGGGCTGGAAGGGCGCTGCCTACTTCGGCGGCGACGCCTTCCTGATGAACGGCGGAGACCGCACCCTGGCGAGCTACGGCTTCTTCGGCGAGCGCGGGCGTGAGAAGGGCTTCGATCTGCCGCCGGGGCACGCGAGCTTCTATCGCGGCCTGCGGCTGTACCACCAGGCGGGCGATTACCTGTTCGTGCACGCGGGGCTCGGGCCGCGCGGCCTGTCGAGTGGAGACGCTGCCTATGCGCTGCGCGTGTCACGTCCGGAGGACCTGCTCTGGAACCGCAGCACCCACGATTT
>Ga0247727_10016495_pt1 | contig 11908 bp, 7 predicted proteins | sample WisWelCaveWW1625_FD_202498 | JGI IMG/M metagenome (GOLD analysis project Ga0247727, IMG submission 202498) | Biofilm microbial communities from Wishing Well Cave, Virginia, United States - WW16-25 | ecosystem: Environmental > Aquatic > Deep subsurface > Groundwater > Cave microbial mat | place...
CACCGCAAAATAACCGAATCCACTTCGACGGCAACGCTTCGCCGCAAGAGGTCGATCGAAATCATAACACGGCGCTTTCGGCTCAAGGGGTCAATGACCCGGCCGGTCATCCCTGCCAAAGGTCCGGCGATCACTTCAACCGTTTCACCTGCTTCGAAATATGCAATTTCCTCGAAAGGCTTTTCGGATCCTAACAGCAATTTCAGGCTTTCGATTTGCTCCACCGGAATAGCCGACAGTAGTGGCCACGACCGCCCCACGAATTTGACGACGCCATGGGTCTGCAATACCCGCAAATATATTTCGGAGGTGCGCACGGGCAGTTGAACCAGCACATAGCTCGGCAACAAATTCTTTTTGATCTTGCGCAACCGTGTTCCCCACTGTACCCGCGCCTCGTATTCGGCCAGGAATGAATCGACGCCTTTTGCTATAAGCGAGTCGTGGACGACACGCTCGTGCTTGTATTTGCAATAAATGGCAAACCACTCGGGAGCGCAGACCCGGCGATCGGATATGGATCTAATCATCGAGAATTCTTTCTAAACGTTTCACTTCGGGGAAAATCTCTTCAATGTTGGTTTTGAAAATTTGTGCCGCCAGGGTTTTGAATTCGCCCGACGGATCGATCCGGCCGTTCTCCACTAAAGAAAGATAGGGAGCGCTGCAGCGCAATTTGAAAGCCAATTCATACTGCTTCATTCCGGCCTCCCACCGCATCAGCTTGAGCAAATTCTTCATTCTCTGGACGTCTCTATTGAATCGTCGGTGTTAACGGTCATCTTCGCGCTCAGCCCTTGGTTGTGTGCCGCTTACGTCTATTTTAAATTTTTGCCAGGATCAAAGTCGGCAGAATCGATAGTTGTCCCAACCCAGTTTTGGAAATTGATAAAACAAAATAATAATTTCTTTACGGTTTTCTTTAAGCAAGGAGCATACCAGGAATTCATTGACTCCGATATGATTGCATGATCCGCGCATTGGCGTTCATCAATTCCGTTAAATATTTTGCAGTCAATGAAGTTAGGAATGGTTGGGCGATAGGGTGAAATGCCGATGCGCAGTTGTACTGAAAAAACTCAAAAAATTTTTATGATTTGGCCGACATAATTATAATCTAAAAAACACAAAAAAATAGAAACGCGGGCAACTGCTGACGTTCAAACGGATTTATGCTTGAACTCCCATTTGTTGATCCCATGCTTTTTCATCTTTTCGTAAAAATTCCTGTACCCCAATCCCGCTGCTTTTGCGGCTTTTGTGATGTTGCCATCATATTTTTTCAAAAACGTGATGATATAATCCCGATCAAAGCGATCGAGCAACTCGTCCTTAACTTCATGATAGGAGTTTCCGAGTTGGAAAACAGCGGTTTTATTTTGTGGGAAGCCGAGCTGTAAACAGCTTGCTACCGTTCGTTTCCTCAAAACATGTTCCTTTTCCAAGACCACACAGCGCTCGATAACATTTTGCAGCTCGCGAACGTTGCCAGGCCAGGGTTGGGCCAAAAAAAGCTGTATCGCGCCATCCTCGACATCGTTTATTTCCTTGTTGCAGCGGTTGACATATTCTTGCAGGAAATAGAGGGCCAGCGGCGGCAGATCTTCCAATCTCTCGCGCAAGGGCGGAACCTGGATGAGCACGACGTTGAGGCGATAAAACAAATCTTCGCGGAATTTTTCGTCTCGAACGACCTGGTGCAAATCTTTGTTGGTGGCCGTAATGATCCGAACATCGACCTTGATGGTTGCATTGCTCCCGACGCGCTCAAATTCTTTTTCCTGCAAAACCCGCAACAACTTGGCTTGCGTCGCCGGCGGCATGTCGCCAACTTCGTCGAGAAATAGCGTACCGCCATCCGCCTGCTCAAAACGTCCGATGCGTGTCTTTATCGCGCCGGTAAAGGCTCCTTTTTCGTGTCCGAACAACTCGCTTTCAATGAGGTTTTCGGAAAGGGCGGCGCAATTGAATCCGATCAACGGGCCATCTTTTCGCCGGCTGTGGGAGTGAATGGCTTTTGCAATCATTTCCTTGCCGGTGCCGGTTTCTCCCTGAATCAGCACGGTCGAGTCCATCGCGGCCAAATCGGCTACCAATTGGCAAACCTGTTGCATGGCTCGGGATTTATAAATAATGTTGCTGAAGTGAGCCTCTCCACCGGCCTCGTCGCGCCAGGGCTCGATTTCGCTCCGCCACTCACGTTCTTGCAGCACTTGCTGCAAGATGACAATCAGCTCATCGGGGTTGACCGGCTTGGTGAGATAATCTGCCGCGCCAAGCTGGATGGCGTGAACCGCGTTCGGAATCGAGCCATGCGCGGTCATCATGATCAAAGGCACCGCGATGGGCTTTTCCTTCATCTTTTTTAAGAGGCCGATGCCGTCGAGCCTCGGCATCATGTAATCGGTGATGACGGCATCGATGGAATCATGGCTCAACTGCGCCAATCCGGATTCACCGTCCGTCGCACAGCTTACGCGAAACCCATGCTTTTCGAGGCATTGGGCGATGATTTGCTGCGAAACGAAATCATCTTCAATAACGAGTATTCTGGGCCTGGTGTGCATAGCTCTTCAGTGCTGTGGCTGTAAGTCAAAGTTGTTGAGTATGTTTTTCAACTCGTTGAGGGCAACCTCGTAATTGGCGTTCATACTGGCGATCAATTCGAGCAAATTTTGCCGATCTGCCGGTTCCGTCGCATTCGCTTCAATCGTCTCAATAATTTGCGCCGTCTCGTTCAGCCCAAAATATTTTACCGCCGATTTGAAGCGATGCGCCGAGGCTTGCAAGCCCGGCCAGTTTTTTGCTTCACACTGATGCCTCACTTCCTGAACATAGCGCGGCGTTAATTCGATGAATGAATTAATCACCTCGTTCACAAATTGCTTATTTCCCTCGGCGAGCTTGATGAGGTACGAAAGGTCAACGTGCTCCATATCTCACACTAAGGTTTGGGTTATACGGTTTGTAACGATTCGTTTATTAACGTTTCTTGCTGATTAACGAGCTTCATGATTTTCGCGCAAAGATCGTCCGGCGCGAACGGCTTGGAGATATAATCATTCATGCCATAAGCCAACACTTTTTCACGGGCCGCGGCTGAGGTAAAGCCGGTTATGGCCAGGATCGGGATCTTGCTGATCGTGCCGTTCATTTCATTGCGAATATGATAGGAAGTCTCATAACCGCTCATTTTAGGCATCAAAGCGTCCAGCAAGACAATATCATAAGAGTTCATGGTTAATTTTTCAATGGCAATCCTGCCGTTGTCAGCCACCTCAACCGTTGCCCCCCGTCTTTCGAGCATACTGGCGGCGACACGCTGGCTGAGCTTGTCGTCCTCGGCCAATAAAATTCTTAATCCGTCCAATCGCGCCGGTTGTTCTGCGACTGCCGTTGTTTGGCCAGATTGAACGGAGCTTGCCACAACTTTTTCAAACCTCAGCATGAAGCGAAAGGTGGAGCCCTTGCCGATTTGACTTTCCACGGTAATGCAGCCGCCTTGCATTTCGATCAGTTGCTTGGTAATGGTCAAACCGAGGCCGGTGCCGCCAAATTTTCGCATGATTTCCGGGCCGGCCTGGGCAAAATCTTCAAAAATGATGCTCAATTTATCTTCCAAAATTCCAATACCGGTATCGCGCACGGAAAATGCCAGCTTGACGGTGTGATGGTCTTCTTCGACCAACTCGACAGTCACGGTCACCGCGCCTTGCTCGGTGAACTTGATCGCATTACCGACAAGATTCACCAAAATTTGTTTGAGCCGGACCGGATCACCAATCAAAGCTGCCGGAATTTGATCAGCCAAAGAAAATGCAAACGTGAGTTTTTTTTCTTCGGCGCGATACTGAAACATTTGTTTCACATTCTCCAAAATAGCCGCCGGCTTGAAATCGACTTGCTCAATTTCGATCATGCCGGCTTCCAATTTGGAGAAGTCGAGAATGTCATCGATGATACTGAGCAAATTATCCGAGGCGGATCGCAAAACTTGCAGGTATTCACGCTGTTGCGCTGCTGCAGGTGTCTTTTGCAGCAGATGCGTGATGCCGACGACAGCATTCATCGGGGTGCGAATTTCGTGGCTGATATGAGCCAAAAAGCGCTCTTTGGCCCTGATCGATCGCTCGGCGATTTGTTTGGCGCTGATTAACTCTTCCTCCATCTGCTTGCGTTCAGTGATGTCATAGGAGAGGACTTGCACTCCGATGGGCGTGCCGAATTCATCTTTGGTCGGCTGAAGATTAGACCAAAACCATCGCGTGCCGGAATGAAGTTGCACCACATCTTCAAAAAAACTTCCAACCCCGGAATCAATAACTTTTTGCATTCGGGCGAGAAACTCATTGGCCTGCGCCGGCGGGAATAACTCCGGAAGTGATTTACCGACAAGTGCATCAGGCGCGCCGTTAAGATTCTGCGCGCCAATTTGATTGATAAACATCAATTTGCCTTCGCGATTCCAAAAGGAGATTCGCAATTCCGCGCTTTCAACCAACAGGCGATATTTTTCTTCGCTCTCTCGCAGCTTTTTCGTCCGCGCCAGCACGCGCTTTTCCAGTTCCTCGTTAAATCGGCGAATTTCCTTCTCGGCCAGTTTGCGTTCGGTGATGTCGTGAAACCCGGCCAGCAACACCGGTTCACCGTCAAGCGTCAACATCCGCATCGAAACGAGCACCCAGAACGGCGTGCCGTCCGCTTTCCTGGCGCAAATTTCGTGGCTGCTCATTTCACCGCCTTTTTCCAACGCCTCCAAAATCTTCACACGATCGCTGGGATCGTAGTAGAAGTCTAGCGTCTTGCGGCCACTCAGCTCCTTGGAGGAAAGGCCGAAGACCGCGCCGAGATGCGCATTGGCATGGAGAATCACGCCATCGGAGACGCGGCTAATGACCATGGGTATCGGCGACGCTTCAAATATGGTATGAAACTGTTGTGCGCTCTTGCGCAGCGCTTCTTCCGCTTGTTTAATCGCGGTAACGTCCTGTGCAATTCCGGCAATGCGGTAAATCAAGCCCTTTTGGTCTCGAACCGGAAAAGCGCGATCCCGAATCCAGCGAATGGCGCCATCCGGCCTGAGAATACGGTAGGTCTCGTCATATTGTCCGCTGACTTGTTTGGTCAGAGCCGCTTCACGAACACGATTGCGTTCATCCGGATGAATCGCTTCCAGCCAATCGCTCGGCGAGGCATAAAGGCTGGCGCAGCTACGGCCCCATATTTTCTCATATGCGGGGCTGATGTAAATTATTTTGTCTTTCTCCGGATTGCCCAGCCAAAAAACTTCCTGAATATTTTCGCTCAATTGCCGGAAGCGCTCTTCTTTCTCTTGCAATTCCTTTCGCTGCGAGTCAATCGTCACATACGTTTTTAAATAACGAGAAGACAACGTAAAAGCATGGGCACAAATAAAAACGAACACTCCCACGTGCACAAAATGGCCGGTCTGAATAACGCCGTTCGCATCCAAGATATCATTAATAATAGTCGCCGATACAAATAAAAAACTCAGCAGAATGACGGCCGCGCCTTCACGTTTACGAATCACACATACAACGAGCACGGATAATCCGTAGATTATGCACAGAACAAAAAATAACTGGTAGAAAAAAAACGTCTGCGTAAAAATTCTGGCCGGGGTTAAAAAGACGATGCCGGAAAAAAGAAAACCCACGGCCAATATGGAGGAAGTGACGGTTTTATGAACGTCAGAGGGGAACAATCTGTAAAGAAACAGCACAAACACCGGAATCGTCAAATAAGCGGAGAGATACTCAATTTTCATGAATAACTCCCAGCTCATATTGGGAAATATTTGCAGCAATCCCCTTTCAACGGTGGTAAGAAGCCGGACGGCGACGAGAAGGCAGAACAAAGCAAAAAGGAATTGAAACAGATCGTTTTTTTTGAGACCCAAAAGCGTGAGGTGATACAGTCCAACGATCAGAATACTGCCGAACAGCATCAAATCAACCGCCAGTCTTCTTTCTCTGATTTTATCGAGTTGCTCTACGGTTCCCAGGCGGATAAGCTCCCATGCGCCGCCACGCTTGTGATGAAAATTCGCCACCTGATAAATAAGCTCGAGGCGATTGGAGTCGGGAATAAAATCGACGATCTGTGGAAGATATCCGGGAGCGGTTGCCTCCGGAGTTTGGCCGACAATGCCTACTGCCAGGGTCTTCTTGCCGTTGGCAAACACCGTGAAGGCCGTGCCCATATCTAAAAATTTGAACGCGAGTTTGGCCGGCAGGGAATCATTTAAAAGGATGGTCAAGCGGTAGGTAGCATGACCGGCGCCCGAAAGCTTCGTGCCATTCAATTCATAGCCATTCCAAACCCCGGGAACTTCGATAAAGCCGCTTCTTTTCGGAGGTTGGGACATAGAAAAACTTTCCGGTGGCAAGAGTTGCTGCCAATAAAATTCATATTCTCCGGAAAGATCAACCGGGCCAGCGGTCGCAAAATCCCACCGGGAAAGGTCAATCACCCCTTTTATAGCATGGGGCTGATTTTGGTTGCGAGCGATTTGGCTGCAACCGGTCAAAACGAGCCAACCGGCAAAAGCCAGCGCAATTGCCAAACCTGATTCCGAAAAACACGGCGGCACACCTTTAGACTCTTTCGTACAATGCATTGTCATCCTCTGACGTGCATCGTGATTAAAAAATTTTTACAAAAAATGAGAGGTTATGCGCAAGCGATTCGGCAAGAACAAACGTGCTCATTAAAAATCGCATGCACAATTTACAGTGACAAAATTCTACAGAAACGAGCTTTCGAGAATAGTGCAACGATCGTAAAAATTAACCAAAAAGCGCGCTCAGATTATCCATTCCAAACCAAATAATTCTCTTGCGGCTCGGTATATAGCTTACAAACCTGGCCGCGAAGAAAGACATCTGGACTCAAACTGACGCGTAAACCAAGCAAGAACGTGCCGGTGCTTTAGCTAATGTTTATAAAAGATAAGAAGATAAATTGCGCCGCATTGGTCATGCGGGCGTCTGGGGTGGATTTTTGATGATGTCCCCTCGTCGAATCATAGCAAGGGAATTACATAAAAAGCGAATTTTTTCCCTGCGTTTTTTATGGACAATCATCTCCTACCCTGAATCGAAGATCTTATCCCAAGATCCCGTACCCAACCACACAAGAAAAATCCATAAAAATCAAAGTATTATGGATTTTTCTCGACCTTCAAATAAATAAAATTCGACCTAAAATAATAATAATTTTTTTAATAAAACTGTATCGCTAAAAATGTGAAATTTGTGTCATATTTTAAGTGACAACGTTTCTTTTCAGAGTGTTATCGTTATTCGATAAGCCTATTCTTGAGGGCATAGTGAATAATCTCTGCATTCGATTTCAAGTCCATCTTTTCCATGATGCGCCGGCGATGGGTGTTGACGCTGCTCAAGCTCAGAGAAAGAATTTTTGTGATTTCTTGCAAGGTTTTTCCGGCGGCAATCAAGCGAAACACCTGAAATTCACGGTTGGATAATTTTTCGTGAGGGGCTTTGGTGGTGTCCATTGCCGCCTGCAAAGCCAATTTTTGGGCCAAACCCGGGCTGATATGTTTTCGGCCCTGATAGACCTCGCGGATAGCCTGCACCAGTTCTTCCGCGGCGCTTTTTTTGGTCAGATAGCCGCTGGCGCCTGACTGCAAAGCGCGAATGGCAAAAAACGCCTCGGAATAGATGCTGAGCATAAGAATTTTGATTTCGGGTTTTTGGGCGCGCAATGTTTGCAATAAAGCCATGCCATCGGTTTCCGGCATATCTATATCCAGCACGGCAACGTCGCACTCGCCGCTGCTGAGAAAAGACATGACCTCGGCGGCATTCTGGCAAGACGCCACCACTGACATGTCGACTTCCTGACCGATGATTTTTTTGAAGCCTTCACGGATCAGAAAGTGATCATCAACAATCAGAATTTTGATCATTGTTATTTCCCTGAGGAATTCTTATTTTCACCATCATGCCTTTGCCCGGCGCACTGCTAATCTCCACTTCGCCGCCAAAAATCAAGGCGCGCTCCCGCATGCCTAAGACGCCGAAAGCTTTCGTCGCCGCCAATTTTTCCGAAGCCACGCCGACGCCGTCGTCAATAATTTCAACGAAAATATTCGGGGGTTCTTCGTAAATATCAACCTGCACCTGGCGGGCTTGCGCATGGCGCGCAATATTGGTCAAGCTTTCTTGAATAATTCGAAAAACCGCCGTGGCATGCTCCTGGGCAAGCGGGATTTCATCGACGCTGGCAGTGAATTCAACCGTCACGCCGGTGCGCTTCTGAAATTCTTCGGTTTGCCATTCCAGGGCCGCCAACAGATTGGCAAAAACCATCGGCCTTAATTCCGTAATCAAGCCTGTCAGCTTGTCGATCGTCGCATTGATGGTTTCTTTCATGGGAGCGATGGCGGAAAAAAGCGAGGGCAATTCAGCCGGGGTCGCGGTTTTGATTTTGCGCTCCAACAAAGTCAAGTCCATTTTCAGGGAAGTGAGCACTTGCCCAAATTCGTCATGCACATCCCGGGCAATAGCGGTGCGTTCTTTTTCCTGGAGTGAATACAAGTTAGCGCTCAACGCCCGCAAGCGTTCGCGGGAGGTCCGCAGCTCTTCTTCGGCCTGTTTGCGTTGCGTGATGTCCTCGCAAACAATGAGCACCATGGTCTGTCCAGCCGGACTTTGCACGCAACGCGCATGCTCTTTTACCCACGTCAAGCTTCCATCCTTGCGAACTTTGCGAAACTCCCAGTCGTGAACCTGATGAGGATTTTGCAAACACGCCGCTAATTGCTGCTGCAACGAAGTTTTGTCGTTTTCGTAGAAAACTTCGAGCACGGACTGCCCGATAAGCTCCGCAACGGTGTAACCCAGTTGTTCGGCGCCAAACTGGTTGACGGAAAGAATCCTGCCTGCGGTGTCTACGGTAAAGTACATGGAAGGATTGTTTTCGTACAAAAACCGATAGCGTTCCTCGGCATTGCGCAGCGCACGCTCCTCTTGTTTGTGCTGCGAGATGTCGGTAACAACCGCAAAGCTGCCGGCAAGATTTCCTTCGCTGTCAAAAAGCGACTTGGGCGAAACGATCACCGGCAGGTTGTTTCCATCCTTGCATTTGATCTCAATCTCATACGATTGTTCGATGCCTTGCTTGCACAAAGCCCTTTGCTCTTGCAGCTTTTTGCGATTGGTTTCATCATAAAAAGCGTCTGGCGGCAGCCCAAGCACTTCTTCCTTGGCATACCCCGTCATTTGGCACAGCTTCTCGTTCATGTAGGTAGGGATGAAATTGGCATTGTTTTGCACCAAACCCTCGTTCATGGTCTCGACCAACATGCGAAAGCGCGTTTCGCTGTCGCGCAACGTTTCTTCCGTCTGCTGGCGCTCCCGCACTTCCTGTTGATATTGGATATTCGATTTTTTCAGCTCACCGCGCTGCAAATCGATGGTCGTGAACGCCCTGGCGTAGCGAGACGATAAAAGATGGGCGTGAGAAAATATAAAAATAAAAAGACCCACTTGCACAATATGGCCGGTCTGGATGATTCCATTGGCATCCAAAATATCATTGATAACGGTTGCCGACAAAAAGAGAAAGCCGAACAGAATAACGGCAGTGCCTTTATGTTTGCGGACAGCGCCCAGGATAAGCACGGACAACGCATAAAGCAAGCACAAGATGGTGAATATCTGGTAGAAAAAAAGCGTCTGCGTGAAGATTTTTGCCGGCGCCAGTGCGACGATGACGGAAAGAACAAAATCAACCGCCACAATCAAAGCCACGGCGGGTTTATGGAAGTTCCGAGGGAACAGTTTATAAACGAATAGGGCAAAAATCGGAACCCCTAAATAAACGGAAAGATACTCAATTTTAACGAACAACCCCCAGTTCATTCCTGGAAATATGTGCAGAAGATACCTTTCAACCGTGGTCAGCAGCCGAATCGCGATGCAAAGACAGAGCAGGCCGAAAAAGCACAAAGACACGTCATTTTTCCGGAGCAAGAAAAGCGTAAGGTGATACAACCCCATGATCAGAATGCTGCCGAACAGGATCAGATCCAAAGCCAACCGTCTTTCCCTGATTTTGTTGAGCTGTTTGTCGGTTCCTAAATAAATCAATTCCCACGCGCCGCCGCGACGATGATGAAAATTTGAGACGTGATAAATAAGCTCGAGTCGATTGGCGTTGAGAATAAAATCCACTATTTGCGGCAAATATCCGGGCGTGGTGGTTTCAGGCTTAATGCCGGCTTGGCCCATAGACAAGATTTTATTGCCGTTGACAAACACCGCGAAAGCGGTACCCATATCAAAAAACTTCAAAGCGAGCTCTCCGGCGATGGAATCTTTCAAAAGCACCGTCAGCCGGTAGGTCGCATAACCGGCTCCAGGGAGTTTTGTGCCGTTTAATTGATGACCATTCCAAGCCGCAGGGACCGGCATGAAGCCGGTTATCTCCGGCCGCTGCGTCTGGGAAAAGCTTTCCGGTGTTAAGTGCTGCTGCCAGTAAAATTCATATTCTCCGGAAAGCGCCACCGGACCATCCGTTGCAAAATTCCATTGCGAAAGGTCGAGAGCGCCTTGGGTGGCAAGCGGTTGATTGTGGCTTTGCCGGACTTGGCCGCAGCCGATGAAAACGGATGAGCCGGCCACCAATAAGCCAACGGCCAAGCCTCTATAAAGTGAAATCTGTACTTTTTCGGCAAACATTATAATTCGATTTCATATAATCTCATAGGTAAGTCCGCTGACAAAATTGCCTGCGATCATCACCACCCTCTCGGTTTTCTAATCCAATAGCCGGAACGAACCTGTGAAGCCAACTTTTCCCCATAAGAAATAAGCAGAAATAATTTGGTCGTTGTCAAGAGAAATTTTGATTTCTGCGTTCGAGAGTGAAAGCCGCTACAATACTAATTCTAGGGACAGCGCCTGAATTGTCACGATATTGAAAAAATTGAAACGTTTATTTGAAGGATCTGCAATGGATATTCGTTCTTCCGTACGCAACTTTTTGAAAAATGCTGCACCCCAAGGCGTTAATTTTACCGATTCCGACAACTTGTTGACGAAGGGCGTCATCGATTCGCTGCGCATGTTGGATATGATCAGCCTTTTGGAAAGCCAATATCGCCTCAAAATCGATGAAGATGAATTGATGCCGGAAAATTTTGAATCGGTCGACGCGATTACGCGGTTTGTTGAAGAGAGAATTAAAACATGAAACGTAAAACGTAAAGCGTAAACGGAAGATGCAGAATTTTGCTTTGCCCTGGCGGGCGTGGTTTGGCGATGAGCAAATCCCACTCTGTTTTCCAAATGATTGGCAGATTGAAGCGTGCGCAATGAAGGACGCGCCGGCCATGCCCCAAAACGAGATTGCCACTGCGCTCAGGCGTTCGATTGACGCGCCGCCGATTTACCATCTCGCGAAAGATAAACGCCGTGTCGCTATCGCGGTCGATGATCTCAGTCGCCCGACGCCGGCTGGAGAAATTTTGCCGGTTCTGTTGGAGATGCTGAAGACGTGTGATATACGCGACGAGCAAATTAGCATCATTATCAGCCTCGGCTCTCACAGCGCGTTGACGCCGGAGCAGATCAAGCTCAAGGTTGGCCAGGAAGTGGCGCAACGAGTGCGTGTGGAAAATCATGATTGCAACCAAAATCTCATTGACACGGGCATCAAGCTGGGACAAACGCCGGTGTTGCTCAACCGGACATTTGCAGAAGCCGAGCTCAAAATTCTCCTGGGCAGCGTTGTGCCGCATGCGTTTGCCGGATTCAGCGGCGGCGCGAAAATGGTGTTGCCGGGTTTATCAAACATTGAGAGTATCGAGTGGACGCATAAAGCCGTGCTGATGGGCCTGCGGGACAAAGCGGGAACG
>Ga0247727_10016496_pt1 | contig 11907 bp, 8 predicted proteins | sample WisWelCaveWW1625_FD_202498 | JGI IMG/M metagenome (GOLD analysis project Ga0247727, IMG submission 202498) | Biofilm microbial communities from Wishing Well Cave, Virginia, United States - WW16-25 | ecosystem: Environmental > Aquatic > Deep subsurface > Groundwater > Cave microbial mat | place...
GGACTCAAGGACGTTCGCGTCGGCGGGGCGCGGATCTCTCCCAAGCACGCCAACTGGATCGTGAACGAAGGCGGCGCGACGTCGAAGGACGTTTTGGCCCTGATCGGCCTCATGAAAGACAAGGTGAAGGAAAAATTCGGCGTCTCGATGGAGACGGAGGTGCGCGTTGTCGGGGAAGAATAAAAAGATCGGCGTTCTTCTGGGGGGACTCTCCAAAGAGCGCGAGGTCTCTTTGCGGAGCGGCAGGGCGGTGGCCGTCGCCCTGCGCGCGCGCGGGTACGACGTCGTCGAGATCGACGCGGTTCGCGATTTGCCCGAGCGGCTCAAGGTCGAAGGCGTCGACGTGGCCTTTGTGGCCTTGCACGGGCGCTACGGGGAGGACGGGACGGTCCAAGGGCTCCTGGAGGTCATGGGGATCCCGTACACGGGTTCGGGCCCGCTCGCCTCGGCCGTCGGCATGGACAAGGAGCTGACCAAGAAGCTGCTGGTCTCGGAGATGGGGGACGAGATCACGACGCCGGTTTGGAAGGTGATTCGACGGGCCGGCGGATCCCCGCCGTTGCCCTTGCCCGTGATCGTCAAACCCAACCGGGAAGGTTCGACCATCGGCATCTCCGTCGTGCGGGACGAGAAGGATTTCGCTCCGGCCGTCGAGCAGGCCCTGGCTTTGGACGAGACGGTTTTGGTCGAGGAGTTCGTCACGGGAACGGAAGTGACGGTCGCGATGGTGAGCGGACGCGCCCTCCCGATCGTGGAGATCGCGCCCAAGAGCGGCTTCTACGACTACGCCTCGAAATACACGAAAGGCGCGACCGATTACATCGTGCCGGCGCGTATCCCCGACTCCCTTCGCGACCGCCTCCAAAAGACCTCGGAGACCATCTGGAAGGTCCTGAAGCTCGCGGGCTTCGCGCGAATGGATTTCATCGGGGAGTATTTTTTGGAGGTCAACACCGTGCCCGGCATGACGGAGACGAGCTTGGTGCCCAAGGCCGCGGCGGCCGCCGGAATCGCTTTTGAAGACTTGTGCGAGGAGGTCCTGAAAGGAGCCTCCCTGAAAATATGAGGATCAAGAACGAAAAACTTCAAAAGACCGGCCGCGTCCTCGTTCGGACGTTCCAGGCCGCCGTCTTCGCCGCCGCCGTCTTCGGGACGGTCTTCGTCTTCCGCCATCCGCCCTCCTTCTTAAGGGTGAAGGAAATCGTCGTCATGTCCCCTCTCAAACACTTGACCGAGTTCGACCTGATTAGGCTCTCGGAGGTGAAGAAGGGCGACAACATCCTGACGCTCCGCCTCCAAGACGTGCGCGAGCGCGTGCTGCGCTACCCCTGGGTCAAGGACGTGCGCCTCTCCAAGAGATTCCCGGCGCGGCTCTTTATGTGGGTGGAGGAGAAAGAGCCGGCGGCGTTGCTGGATCTCGCGGGCGAAGACGGGGTCACGGAGCTTTTCTTGGTAAGCGGCGAGGGCAAGGTTTTCAAAAAACTCGACGCCGCGGACCCCAAGGACTTTCCGATCCTGACCGGGCTTGCGGCCGAGGAGATTCCGGAACGCTTGCCGCGCTTGATGGCCCTCGTGAAATCGCTTGAGACGTCCGAGTTGTTCAACGAGCTCGGCGTCTCCGAGGCGCGTTGGGACGCCCGGGAGGGCCTCACGCTCTTCACCAAAGAGCCGTGCATTCAGCTGACGCTCGGTCCGGAAGGCGGGAAGCTCGTCTGGGAGGAGCGGTTGCAAAGGTTCGCGCAAGCGTGGAGCACGATTCAGGGCGGCGGGAGGGCGCCCAAGGTCGTCGACCTCTCGCTCGACCGGCGCGTCGTTGTGAGGAACGAAGTGAAACAGGATTAACGGACACGTTTTCAAATCTATGGAGGGGGTGACCAGATGGGCAAAAAAGACAATCTCGTAGTGGGGCTGGACATCGGCACGACGAAGATCTGCGCGATCGTCGGGCAAGTGGTGGAGGACGGCGTGGACATCATCGGCATCGGAACCTCCCCGTCCAAAGGGTTGCGCAAGGGCGTGGTGATCAACATCGAGAGCACGGTCGAGTCCATCCGAAGGGCGGTGGACGAGGCCGAGGCGATCGCCGGAGGACCGATCACGTCGGTCTACACGGGCATCGCGGGCGGGCACATCCGGGGCATCAACAGCCACGGCATTTGCGCCCTCAAGGAGAAGGAGGTTCGGGCCGCCGACGTCGAGAAGGCCATCGACGCGGCCCAGGCGGTGGCGATCCCGCTCGACCGGGAAGTCATCCACGTCATTCCGCAGGAGTTCGTGGTCGACGAGCAGGACGGCATCAAGGACCCGATCGGCATGTCGGGCGTGCGGTTGGAGGCCAAGGTCCACATCGTGACCGCGGCCGTGACCTCCGCCCAGAACATCGTCAAGTGCTGCAACCGGGCGGGGCTGAACGTGAACGACATCATCTTGGAGCAGCTCGCGGCGGCGGAGGCGACGCTGACGCAGGAGGAGAAGGACCTGGGCGTCGTCATCATCGACATCGGCGGCGGCACGACCGACCTGGCGGTGTTCTCCGGCGGGAGCCTCGTGCACACGTCGGTGCTCTCCGTCGGCGGCAACCACATCTCGAACGACATCGCCATCGGCCTCCGGACGCCGCTGGTCGAGGCGGAAAAGATCAAGCAGCGCTTCGGCTGCGCCCTGTCTTCGCTCGTCGGCCGGGAGGAGACGATCGAAGTCCCGTCGGTGGGCGGCCGCTCGGATCGGATCATCTCAAGGCAGATCCTGTCGGAGATCGTCGAGCCGCGCGTGGAAGAGATTTTCACGCTCATCAAACAGGATATCGCCAAGTCGGGCTACGACGACATGATCGCCTCGGGCGTGGTCCTCACCGGAGGCAGCACGCTGCTCGAAGGCATGCCCGAGCTGGCCGAGCAGGTCTTCAACCTGCCGGTCAGGCGCGGAATCCCCAAGGGCATCGGCGGATTGGTCGACATCGTGAAGAACCCCCTGCACGCGACGGGGGTCGGACTCGTCCTCTACGGAAGCCGGAACCAGGGAAACCGGATTTTCAAGAACCGCGAGGACAACGTCTACCACAAGGTGAAGGAGAGGATGAGGGAGTGGATCGAAGAGATTTTCTAAAACCACCTCACCCCAGCCCTCTCCTTATTAAGGAGAGGGTGGCCGTTAGGCCGGGTGAGGTTTCAAGGGGGCACAATGTTTGAACTCGTCGAAGAGGAAAGCATTCAAGGCGCAAAGATCAAAGTGATCGGGGTGGGCGGCGCGGGCGGCAACGCGGTCAACACGATGATCGAAAAGTGGAGCGTCTCCGGCTTGGAGCGGGTGCTCGCGAGCGGGGGGATCGACTTCATCACCGCGAACACCGACCTCCAGGCCCTCAAGGGCAGCCGTTCCCCCATCAAGATGCAGTTGGGGCGCGACCTGACGCGTGGCCTGGGGGCAGGGGCCGACCCCGAAGTCGGGCGCAAGGCGGCCATCGAAAGCGAGGCGGAGATCACGCGCTTTCTCGAGGGGGCGGATATGGTCTTCATCACCGCAGGCATGGGCGGGGGCACGGGAACGGGCGCCGCGCCCGTCATCGCGCGGATCGCCAGGGACCTGGGCGCGCTGACCATCGGTGTCGTGACCAAACCGTTCAGTTTCGAAGGAAAGCGCCGGAGCCGCTTCGCCCAGCAAGGGCTCGAAGCCTTGGAAGAATCGGTGGACAGTCTCATCAGCATCCCCAACGAGCGGCTCTTGATCGTCGCGGGCAAGAACATGCCGCTGACGGACGCCTTTAAGATGGCCGACGAGGTCCTCTTGCACGCCGTCCGCGGCATTTCCGATTTGATCCTCGTGGAGGGGCTGATCAACCTCGATTTTGCCGACATTCGGGCGGTGATGAGCACGATGGGCACCACCCTCATGGGCAGCGGCACCGCTTCGGGCGAGCACCGCGCCAACGAGGCCGCGACGCGCGCCGTTTCCTCCCCCTTGCTGGAGAACATCTCCATCCGCGGGGCGACTGGGATACTCCTCAACGTCACGGGCGGGCCGGATCTGACGCTCTTCGAGGTCAACGAGGCGGCCAAGCTCATCCAGGAAGAGGCCCACGAGGACGCCAACATCATCTTCGGAGCGGTCGTCGACCCGACCATGGGGCCGGAGGTCCGGGTGACCGTCATCGCGACCGGCTTCGAGAAGGCCGTGCGCCGACCGACGGAGTTCGTACCTTACCAAAAGCAGCCGGTCCGCGAGGCCCCGGCGCAGATGCCGGTCGCGGCGTCCTCTTATCCCGAGCTGGCCCTTCAAGAAGTCGAAGCGGAGGAGATCGCGACGAGGCCCGCCTCCCGCCCCAAGATTCCGGTGCATTCCGACTTGAAACGCATGGTGGGCGACTTCCGCCTTCAGGACTTCGTGAACAAGGAGCCCGACTCCGATGAATACGACATCCCGACCTTTTTGAGGAAACACGCGGATTAGAGGAAACTCTTTGACTTGGCCGCCGAAGAACGGTTTAATGGAACTTATCCCGACAAGACGACCAAGTATGAGAATCATTCTGAGATTCACGGGCATTTTCCTTCTTTTGGCGGCCGCCGGCGTGCTCGGCGCGTGCGCGACGGCGCCCAAGCACGTCGAAACGCCCATTCCTCAAGACCATTTCGCGGAAATCCAGAGGCCGGACATCCCGCTCGTCATGAACGACCGGGTTCAGGACTGGCTCAATTACTTCCAAGGCCGGGGGCGTCCCCATTTCGAGCGTTACTTGGCACGGTCGGCCAAGTACATCCCGATGATTCGGCGCGTCTTGAAGCAGCACGGCCTCCCGCAGGACCTGGTCTACCTCGCTATGATCGAGAGCGGGTTCAATCCGCATGCCTACTCCCGCGCGCGGGCGACGGGGACCTGGCAGTTCATCTACCAGACGGGGGTTCGGTACGGGCTTCAAGTGGACCAGTGGGTGGACGAGAGGCGCGACCCGGAAAAATCCACCGTCGCCGCGGCCAAATATCTCAAGAACCTCTACGACCGCTACAACAACTGGTATCTCGCCGCCGCCGGTTACAACGCCGGTGAAGGCAAGATCGACCGGGCCATCCGCAAGTACGCGACCGAAGACTTCTGGGAGCTGTCGCGCGGAAAATACCTCCGGAACGAGACCAAGGACTACGTGCCCAAGCTGATCGCGGCGGCGATGATCGCGCGCGATCCCGAAAAATACGGGTTTACGAACATCCCGTACGAGTCGCCCGTCGCCTTCGAATCGGTCGAGATCGAAGAGCCGGTCGATCTCCGCGTGGCCGCGAAATGCGCCGGAATGACCTACGAAGAGATCAAGGTCCTCAATCCGGAAATCCTTCATTGGGTCACTCCGCCCCAGGGCCGGAAATATCAAATCAAGGTCCCGGCGGGATCGGGCGGCAAATTCCTCTCGACTTACGCCTCCCTCAAGCCCCACGAGAGGCTGGGCGACGAGAAGGTGACGGTGGACGAGACCAAGTCCATCCGCCGTTTGGCCGACGAGCATGACGTGCCCGCGGTCCTTTTGGCCGCCGCCAACGGGCGCGGGGTGGAAGACACGATCAGCTCCGGGACGCTCATCGCCCTCCCCATGAACCCCCCGGAAGGGGAGTCGTTCTACGAGAAGGTTTACGAGAGGAAGAGGGGCGGACGGATGGTCGCCTACCGCGTGAAGCGGGGCGACACGGCGCAGTCGATCAGCCGGAAGCTGGGCGTCAGCGTCGCGGCTCTCAAGGACTACAACCCGGGCGTCAACTGGTCGAAGGTCCGCGCGGGCCAAAAACTCAAGATTCAGACGGCCCCCGGCAAGACCAAGTACGCCCAGACTCATAAGTCGGGCAAAGGGGCGAAGTACGCCAAGAAGGGACGCGGCGGTCGAAACGTCGCGATGGTCGAGAAGTCCTCCGGCAAGGGAGGCCACGCGACCCACAAGGTCCAGTCGGGGGACACGCTGGGCGAGATCGCCAAGAAGTACAAGGTCACCACGAGCCAACTGAAGGCCGCCAACGGCATTTCCGACCCAAAGAAACTGAAAAAGGGACAGAAACTCAAGATTCCCGCCAAGAACTCGGGGGCTTCCTCCTCCACCGCTTCGCCCACCATGTAGACGAAGTTGCTTACACCTTCTTTTTGATCAATTCATCAACGACTCCGGGATCCGCTAGCGTGGACGTGTCTCCCACCTCTTCGGGTTTTCCTTCCGCGATCTTCCTTAGAATCCGCCGCATGATCTTGCCCGAGCGGGTCTTGGGGAGGGCGTCGGCGATTTGGATGCGGTCCGGTTTTGCAATGGCGCCCAATTCTTTCGCCACATGGGTTTTCAATTCGTCCGGTAGGGGCGTCTGGCCAGACGCCCCTACATGGTCGGCCCGTAAGACAACGAACGCATAAATCCCTTCCCCCTTGATCTCGTGCGGAAACCCCACGACCGCCGCTTCCGCGACCGCGGGATGGGAGACCAGGGCGCTTTCGACCTCGGCCGTCCCGATCCGGTGGCCGGAGACCTTGAGGACGTCGTCGAGCCTTCCGACGATCCAGTAATAACCGTCCTTGTCCCTCCTCGCCCCATCACCGGTGAAATAGCAGCCGGGAAATTTTGAAAAATAGGTTTCGCGGAAGCGTTCATGATGGCCGTAGACCGTCCGCATGATGCCGGGCCAGGGCCGTTTGATCACGAGCGAACCGCCCTCATCGACGCCACACTCCGTCCCGTCGTCCTTCAAAATCGCCGGCTCGACGCCGAAGAAGGGGAGGGTGGCTGAACCCGGCTTGGTCGGGATCGCGCCGGGCAGGGGAGAGATCAAGATTCCGCCGGTCTCCGTCTGCCACCAGGTGTCCACGATGGGACAGCGTTCGCCGCCGATGACCCGGTGGTACCACATCCACGCCTCGGGATTGATCGGCTCTCCGACGGTGCCGAGGATCCGGAGCGACGACAGGTCGTGCTTTGCCGGCCATGCCTCGCCCTCCCGCATGAGGGCGCGGATGGCCGTGGGAGCTGTGTAGAGGATGGTCGCCTTGTATTTTTCGACGATCTCCCAGAGACGGTCGGGCTTCGGGTGGTTCGGGACGCCCTCGAAGAGGATCATCGAGGCCGCCTGACTCAAGGGTCCGTAGACGAGATACGTGTGTCCCGTCACCCAGCCGATGTCGGCGGTGCAGAAAAAAAGGTCTTCGGAGCGATAATCAAAGACGTATTTGAAGCTGACCGCCGCGTGGATCATGTAACCCGCCGTCGTGTGGAGGACGCCCTTGGGCTTACCAGTCGAGCCCGACGTATAAAGGATGAAAAGCGGGTCCTCGGCGTCCATCGGCTCGGCCGGGCACTCGGGCGAGGCTTGGGCCCCCGCCTCCTCCCACCATCGGTCCCGTCCCTCCTTCATCGTGACCTTTCCGCCTGTCCTCCGGATCACGAGACAATTCCCGACCGGATGCCCCGCCTTCGCGCAGGCCTCGAGGGCCAGATCGGCCGTCTCCTTGATCGGGATCGTCTTGGGTCCGCGAAATCCGCCGTCGCTCGTGATGAGGATCTTCGCCCCGCAATCCAAGATCCGGTCTTTCAGGGCCTCCGCCGAGAATCCTCCGAAGACGACGGAATGGACCGCGCCGATCCGGGCGCAGGCGAGCATCGCGATCGGAAGCTCGGGGATCATCGGAAGGTAAATCGCAACGCGGTCGCCCTTCTTCACGTCCAGGGACTTGAGGACGTTCGCGGCGCGGCCGACCTCGCGCGCGAGGTCTCCGTAGGTGAGGCGCCTCTCCTCGCCGTCGTTGCCGATCCAAAGGTAGGCGAGGCGGCCGGCGTGTTTGTCCAGGTGCCGGTCGACGGCGTTGACACAGAGATTGGTTTGGCCCCCCTCGAACCAGCGGACGTCGATCGCGCCCGACCAGTCGTAGGAGAGAACACGGTCCCAACGGCGGTGCCAAAAAAACTCCGAGGCGACTTCGCCCCAAAACCCTTCCGGGTCCTTGAGAGACCTTTGGTAGAGGGCTTGGTACGCCGCGAGGCCCTTGATCCAGGCGTTCCTCTGAACGGACGGTGGAGACGGAAAGACCCGTGATTCTTGACTCAGGGAGTCGATAGACATACCTTTCCCTTATGATGAAGAGAACACTCGCCTTCGCGTTGCTTCTTTTTACCTCCATCCCCTTGGTCGGTCAATCCGGGCTCTTGCACGCCAAAGCGCCCGAGACCCTTCCGGCGGAGGAACGGGTCGAGCTCCTCCGCCGCGGCAAGATCCGCACGGACGGCGGCTATCTCAAAAAGGGCGTGTGGGGCGAAATGGAGGGCGTCATCCAGGCCCCGCCCAAGGTGGTCTGGCGTCTCTTTATTCAGGCCAACGAGTGGCGCAATTACAAGCTGCCGCAACTGGTCGACAGCCGGGCCGTGTCGGAAGAGGTCGCGCAGGGATCGGCTTCGTTCAAAAAGGTGGAAGATTTCTACAAGCTCTTGGGCGACCGGGTCTTTGACCCGACCCAAAACCAGAAGAGCAAGACGACTTGGGCCAGCCACACCTTTCAATATTACGACCTGCCTTGGCCGGTCTCGAACAAGTGGATGGTGATGAAGAACGTGAACGACGAGACGGAAGGCGAGAAGGGCGTTTACCGTTGCTCCTGGGAGAAGACGGCGGGGAACGTGAGGACGCTCAGCGGCGAGTTCCGTCTCGAGCCTTTCGAGGGCGATCCCAAGCGCACGCTCATGTTTTACCGCGTCGAGACGGACCCCGGATCCGGAGTGCCCAAGTTTCTCCTCAAGTGGGGCGTCAAAAAATCCCTGCCCGCCGCCATGCGGGTCATCCGCCGCGAATCGGTGCGGTTGGCGAACAAGCCGTCGCCGATTCTAAAAACACAGTAGGGGCGGGGTCACCCCGCCCGCACATTATTTCTTTTGAAAAACCTGCCAGCTCTTGAGGTAGTCGAGGGCGACGCGCTTTTGGTAGTCTTCTTCTTCCGCCTTGGCTTCTGAGGCCTCTTTTTTCTTCTCTTCCTTTGGACGGTTGTTCTCTTCGAGATGGCCCTTCAGGTCCTTCTCGCTCGTATAGCGGTCTTTTGAGGATGCGATTCGCGGCTTTTGGGCTTCCACGACGACGTCGGGCTTGATGCCCTCGGCCTGGATCGACCGCCCCTTGGGCGTGTAGTACTTGGCCACGGTCAATTTGAGCGCCGCCCCGTCGCCGAGTTCAAAGATCGTCTGGACCGTTCCCTTGCCGAAGGTCGCCGTGCCTAAGAGGACCGCCCGTTTGTGGTCTTGAAGGGCGCCTGCGACGATCTCCGCCGCGGAGGCGCTGCCGCCGTTGACCATGATAATGAGAGGGTAGGTGGGTTCTTGACCGCTTTTGGAGGCGGTCCGGCGGTCCACCTCTTGGTTGCGGCTCGCGGTCGTGACGATGGTGCCCGACTCGAGAAAATCGTCGCAGACGTCCACGGCCTCGTCCAAGAGCCCGCCGGGATTGTTGCGCAGGTCGATGACGAGGCCCTTGAGAGGGCCCTTGTTTTTTTTTTCGAGCGTCTCCAGGTTTTTTCGCAGGTCCTCGTCCGTATCCTCTTGGAAGGACGAGATCCGGATGTAGCCGAAGCCTTCTTCCTCTAGATTCGACCGGACGCTTTTGATGCGGATGGTGTCGCGGTGGAGATAGACCTCGATCGGGTCCGGCTGTCCCTCGCGGAGGAGGGTCAAGTGGACCTTCGAGCCGCGCGAACCGCGCATCTTGCGGACGGCGTCTCCCAGTCCGATCTCCTTGGTGGAGATCCCGTCGATCTTGAGGATGCGGTCCCCGGCGTGGATCCCCGCTTTTTCGGCCGGCGAACCCTCGATGGCGGTTACTACAGTGAGTACGTTGTTCTTGACGGTGACCTCGAGCCCCACGCCCCCAAAGCGGCCCTCCGTGTCCACCCGGAGCTCGCGGTAGGCCTCGGGCGTCATGAAGACGGAATGGGGGTCGAGCGTGGAGAGAAGCCCCCGGATTGCGCCGTAGACCAGTTCCCGGCCCTCGGGGTCCTCGACGTAGTCGTCTTGGACGAGGTTCAAGACCTTCGTGAAGAGATCCAGCTCCTTATAGAGGGCGGCGGTCGGGGCGGCGTCGGCGGGGGACTTTTTTTCCTTCTTCTTGGCCTCCGCGGGCGAGGTCATGGCCATCGAGAGGATGACCGAGAGGATGACGAAGAGGACGGCTGAGAAACAGGCAAGCGCTGTCCGGGATCTCAAAAAAGCCTCCAAAATCATCTTCCCATGTCTCGGCTAAAAAGTATAGAGGTCTTCACGAAAGGAACTTCAACCATGGCGTCGCTTCAGGAATTTTCCAAACTCGTCCGGCATCACATCCTTGTCTCCACCACGGAGGCGGCGTCGGGGCATCCCACGTCCTCCCTCTCGGCGACGGACCTGATGACCGCACTCTTTTTCAAATACCTGAGGGCCGACCTGGACCGCCCGGAGCATCCGAACAACGACCGGGTCCTCTTCTCCAAAGGCCACGCCGCTCCGCTCCTCTACGCCCTCTATGCCGCGGCCGGCATGTTGACGGAGGCCGAGATGAAGACCCTCCGCAAGCTGGGGAGTCCGCTTCAGGGCCACCCGACTCCCGCCTTCCGCTACGCCGAAGCCGCGACGGGGAGCCTGGGGCAGGGTCTCTCGATCGGCGTCGGCATGGCCTTGAACGCCAAGTCCTTGGACAAGCTCCCTTACCGGACGTTCGTCCTCCTGGGCGATGGCGAGATGGCGGAGGGGTCGGTTTGGGAAGCGGCGCAGATCGCGGCCTATTACAAACTCGACAATCTGATCGCCGTCGTGGACGTCAACCGCCTGGGTCAGTCTCAAGAAACCATGTACGGCCACGATGCCGAGGCCTATTCGAAGCGCCTCGCCGCCTTTGGTTGGGACGTCGTCACGATCGACGGGCATTCCTTCCCTGAGATCGAAAAGGCCTACGAAGCGTCTTTTGCTGCGGCGAACGGTAAGCCCAAGGCGATCGTCGCCAAGACGCTCAAGGGCCATGGCATTTCTTTCTTGGCCGACAAACCCGGATGGCACGGCAAGGCGCTGTCCGTCGCGGATTTGGAAAAGGCGTTGAAGGAGTTGGGACCGGTCGACCTGAAGCTCAAGGCCCCGGTCCAAAAGCCTCAAGATTTAAAGCCCGCCGCGGTGGCCGCGTCGCCCGCGCCCAAACCTTCTTATAAAAAGGGAGACCTGGTCGCGACCCGCAAGGCCTACGGCCAGGCCCTGGCGCGGCTGGTGGTGCAATACCCCAACCTGGTCGCCATCGACGCCGAGACCAAGAACTCGACCTTCGCCGAGATCTTCATGGAGAAGAAGAGGGAGAACTACTTCGAGATGTTCATCGCCGAGCAGAACATGATCGGCGTCGGCGTGGGGCTGGCGCGGCGCGGAAAGATCCCGTTCGCGTCGACGTTTGCGGCTTTCTTGACGCGCGCGTTCGACCAGATCCGCATGGCGGCGGTCTCGGAAGCCAACCTCAAGTGCGTGGGCTCGCACGTGGGCGTCTCCATCGGAGAGGATGGGCCGTCACAGATGGGATTGGAAGACATCGCCATGTTTCGCGCCGTGTTTGGGAGCACCGTCCTCTACCCGTCGGACGCCGTCTCCTCCGAGGCGTTGGTCGAGGAGATGATCAAAACGCCGGGCATCTGCTATCTCCGGACGAGCCGTCCGGCCACGCCGGTTCTCTATGACGTTTCGGAACAATTTCCCGTTGGCGGCTCCAAGACGCTTCGTTCCTCGCAAAAGGACGTCGTGACCCTCGTCGCTGCGGGCGTCACCCTGCACGAATCCCTCAAGGCCGCGGACCTTCTCGCCAAGGAGGGCGTCGCGGTCCGGGTGATTGACGCCTACTCCGTCAAGCCGATCGACGCCAAGACCTTGAAAAAGGCCGCTCAAGAGACCAAGGCCCTGATCGTCGT
>Ga0247727_10016497_pt1 | contig 11907 bp, 8 predicted proteins | sample WisWelCaveWW1625_FD_202498 | JGI IMG/M metagenome (GOLD analysis project Ga0247727, IMG submission 202498) | Biofilm microbial communities from Wishing Well Cave, Virginia, United States - WW16-25 | ecosystem: Environmental > Aquatic > Deep subsurface > Groundwater > Cave microbial mat | place...
AAAATTCCATTGACATTACATTTATTTTTCGCTAGCTTGCGCCCCGATGAATACTTCCATTCATCAACACCATACCCATACACTCTTTGGAGGACTTACCATGAAGCGTTCATTCGTGTTCGTCGTGCTGGTGGTCACCTCGGCCGTCATGCTGACAGCGCAAGAGAAGGCGAGGACCACACGGGAAACGACCGTCTCAGGGACGGTTGTTTGCGTTGAGGAATTTCTACGATACGGAACGAACGGTGGAGATCATAATGCGTGTGCGAAAGCAGGCGGGAGTCTGGGTATCGTCACCAAAGATGGTCAACTGTTCCTCTCGCTCCTTCCCGACGATTACAAGACGGATCCAAACGCCATTCTGATGAAGTACATCGGAAATGAAATTGAAGCACGCGGCTGGATTCGCAACAAGGCGGGGGTCAACGGCTTTGTGATTATGAATGTGACCAGTAGACCGACCGAGACACAGAGATAATTTTTGTTCGAGTGGGAAGGATGGGGTGGCCTTGGAAGTGGGGCCACCTTTTTCTTGCTTCACGATCAGTTGCGATCCTTCAGGAACTCAAATCAAATAATCCTAGAAGCCTGGTCGAAAACCCTCTTTGTGGACAATAACCGCAAAGGTCGCAGAGGGATCCACAAACAATGAAAAGAAAAACATATGAATATCTTACACTTTTCTATTCTTTGTGACCTTCGCGTTCATGTTTTCAAAAAGCCCTTTGCGTCTCTGCGTTTGTCTTTTCAACCAGCCTTTTAACGCGGGTTCGTCTTCAGGTACTCGAGATAACTCTTGCTTCCCAGCAAGAGGCCCTCATTCATTTCGATCAGAGGATGCAGATCCGCCGGATGGACATTCCTAAAGAGCAAACCGCGGTTGTAGAGTGAGTGCATGTATTCGTGCATGAATGTGTCATCCGACTCCTCCTCGCCAAGCATGATTATCAGCGATGGTTTGAGGCAGATCCCATACCAGTGAGTAGCCTGAAATCGTAAAGGGTTGTGACCGTTCAGCTGGTTTTGAAGGTCCTCATCGACAAAAACAAGATTGACCCGAATCGAATCGAGCGGTAATCCAAATTCCTTCAAAACGATTTTGCAGAGATTCTCGTAGTGTGCGGAACTTTTGTGTGTCCCGTTATCGTATGCGTGAATATGCACCCCGGGTTTATCGCTGAGGCTCAGCGGAGTGGTAGCTTGTGCTGATGTCCGACCGCAATAGCTACACAGCAGCAAAACACCGCTGACAAAATGGATACACATTGCCCGCATGGCCAACAACCGGTTCATGTTCTCCCTACTTGCTAACCAAGAAATCGGAAACTCACCCAACTCTACTCCAACCAACTGTCTGTCAATAATCATACCATCACCGCTCCGTTCCATATTCCAATGAAACGGGAATATTCATCTTATGCCTTGCTTTTTGGGGTTCCCTGTTTGTAGAAACGTTATGAGTAATCATGGTAACAGCAAAAAAGTGAACAATCTGTGTGAATCGGCACCCGGTCCACATTCCTCGATAAACGAGTACTCCTCTCTCCCGCACGGCCCCCGAATCTATTGGTTGGTTAATTGGACTATGGCGGGGTGAACGTTTTTCGGATGAGATGCCTGCGTTTCCAGCTGCAGATGCTCAACGAGGCACCGCCGACAGACTTGCATGATGGCAAAGTTCCCCGTACTTTGGCAGTGACTTTCCGACCTCTCTGGTTTCGTGGGTGTCCAAGAAGTAACTTCGACATTCTGCATTCGACATTCATCATTGGAAATTCGCGCGAATATCGAATGTCTCAACCAAAGGCTTGAGCCACAGGCTCATCCGCCTATGGCGGAGATGCGCCTATGTTTGTAGAACGGCAAATGTAGAGTGATGAAGGAGTATTTGGATATCTGCCAACGGCGTCTCGAATGCAACACATTCTAGGAAAAGATTCACACCTTCGGTTTCCTTCTGTCACTGTCCTGAACGCCTCAGCGGGATCAGGCAAGACACGAGTCCTCACCTTCCGCTTGGTTCAGTTCCTGCTGTCAAAGCACTTCTCGCATAATTCCATAAACAACATCCTCGCGATAACCTTCACCAACAATGCCGCGAGAGAAATGCGGGAGAGGCTGCTGGATTATCTTAAGAACATTGCACTCGGCAATCCGGTGATCCTTGGTGAGATTTCTCAAATCGTTTCTCAGGACCAAGTGGCCTTACAACAGGAGGCACGCCGGTTGGTCGATGAGATTCTTGAAAATTACTCCGACCTGCAGATTCAAACAATCGATAGTTTTCTGACAAAAGTATTTACGTCGTGCTCCATCGAATACGGATTCCATCCTGATGTGGAGATTTTGCTTGGAGATTTTCGCCTTATCGACACAGCGTTTGATCTCTTTGTCCGAAGTATCCCGGACGATTCACGAACCATGCTGGATTCCATCGTTGACTTGATCCAGGATAACAAAAGGGAAGCGGATTCATATCTTTGGGATCCGTACTCGAACGTTGCTCGGATGATAAAAACTCTCTACCGGAAAATGGGTTCACAGATACATTCCCTCCGGCTGAGAGATTTTTCGCCAGATATACAGAAGATTAAGCAAGAGATTCGGGAGCACGTGCTCACGATCGATGGGATGATCTCTGAATCGGGAATGGACCCAAACCAGAACTATGGCAAGTTCGCGGAACGTGCAAAATCGGGAGATGTGGTAAACCTGTTGGGGAAAGCAGCGTTCGCCCCGCCGATCAACAAACCGTCGGGACGAAGAGAGAAGGAGGCGTATCAGTACTGGTACTCGCGTATGAAAGAGGAATGTGCGTCGGTGAATCGGCTCATCGCCGACTATGCGTGGTACCATGCCCGGCAATACTACCACCCGTATCTGAAGGCACTTTCGTTGATGAAGCAGACGCTTGACAGAGTGAAAAAGGAGGAAGGGCGGGTGTTCATCGAGGACGTGAACAAGATGTTGGCCGATCATCTCAAAAAGGATGTGGTTCCTGATATCTATTTCCGTCTCGGTGAAACAATATTCCACTATCTTATCGATGAATTTCAGGATACGTCGCTCATTCAATGGGAGACTCTGAAGCCTCTCATTGAGAATTCCCTCTCCGAAAACGGGAGCCTCTTTGTGGTTGGTGATACCAAACAATCAATATATGGATTCCGCGGTGCCGATTGGCGAATTATGAAAGAGCTTGCACCTCACCACGTATTCCCCTCGGCAGAGATCTATGATCTTACACTCGATATGAATTACCGGAGCGCTCAGTATGTCGTCGAGTTTGTAAGGGAGGTTTTTCAAACGGTTGCGAATGATCCGGAGTATGGTGAGGCTGCAAATGCCAGCGGACTGGCGGACTACAAGCAGCATGTCCAACCGGAGAATGAGCAGAAGGGCTACGTGGAAATATCGTTGGTGCAGAAGGATGAGACCGATCAACAGGAAAAGAATCAACTTCTCAAGATTATCAAAGAGGTGCATGCCAGGGGATACTCATATGGAGAGATTGCAGTTCTGACGCCTCTTAATGAGCACGTGGTCACAGTCAGCACGTGGCTGAACGAACAGGATATCCCGTTCATATCGCACAGTTCATTGGACGTCAGAAAGCGCAAGCTGGTGGGGGAAATTATCGCACTCCTGCGTTTTCTCGATTCGCCGATTGATAACCTTGCCTTCGCGACTTTTGTGTTGGGAGATCTATTCTTCGATTTTCTTGCCTCCGAGCGGCGCGGGATGACCCGTGATCAACTCCGGCAGTTTGTCTTTGCGTGGAGAACCGATGATCACATGCCTCTCTACAAAGCATTTCGCAGCAAGTTTGAGGACCTCTGGGATGAGTATTTCGAGCACCTGACGAATATCGTTGGGTTCTTGCCGCTCTACGACCTTGTGTCAGAAGTGCTCAAGATTTTCAAGGTTTTTGAGACAACCGGTCACGAGGAGGCCTCACTGGCAAAACTCGTCGATGTGGTGAAGAACTTTGAAGATGAAGGGAGTAATAGTCTTAAGGATTTCATCCAGTTTGCTGCCGACGAATCCGATACGAACGAATGGGAGGTCTCCGTCCCTCCAAACGTCGATGCCGTCACCGTCATGACCATTCATAAAGCAAAAGGGTTGGAATTCTCTGTCGTTCTTCTTCTGCTGTTTGACCGCGGGCGAGAACCGTCAAATATTTTCATGGCCGACCAAGAAGACGCTGTCGAGCTTTTGAGAATAACAAAGAAGACATCCGAAAAAGTCGAACGACTGCGTGAAGTATTTCAGGAACATCTTCTTCGAGAACGCGTGAGTGAACTTAACAAGTTGTATGTGGCATTGACAAGAGCCAAACAGGAACTCTATGTCCTCGGTGTCTACGACAAAGAGCCGAAGGCACCCATGTCGTTTTTTCCGGAGTCGGGCTATTGCAAGGGAGTGAAGGCGCCTGCGGTACCTCGGGAGGTGAGCCGGGGAGATGCCCCGCCCCTCTGTCACGTTACGAAGAGAGTCGCGACGCCAGTGGAGACCTTTGAGAAAACCGTTTTCGAAGAAATTCAACGGGGGGAGGCGATTCATTTGTTGCTCTCGAAAATCGATACGGTGCGGGAGGACGTGACGGCACAGCTCACGACCCTGGTGGAAAATCAGGCCGTCAGCTCTCCCGACGTGCAGATGCTCACAGAGGCGAAAGGAACGATTCTTCGGTTTCTCGGTGCAAAGGAGATTCTCCAATACTTCGCATCGCGCATCGGAAGAACGGTCTTGCGAGAACAGGAGTTTGTAAACCGTTCCGGTGAGTTGTTCAGACTCGACCGCGTGCTTGTCGAAGCAGATTCCGTGACGGTGATAGATTTCAAAACCGGCAAAGACGACAGAGAGAGCATCCATCAAATGCAGCTAAGGAATTACATGGATATCCTCGCTGACTATTTTCCTCGCAAGAACGTCACCGGCGTCATCGCATACGTGGATTTACGCAAGATCAAGACCATGCCATGAGTGAGAGCGTTATTATCCCTGCCGAGATGAACTTGATCGAAGAGGTGGCATCGCACATTGACACTTCCCGCACGGATCTGTCGGATTACTTCGTGATTTTCCCTGGGAAACGTCCGGCGCATTTCCTGAGGAAGATCATCGGGGAGCGAACAGGCAGGAGTTACATCCCTCCCCGGATCTTTTCCATGGACGCCGCGGTAGAGTTTCTCTGCGCAGAAGTGCTCAACCTGCGTCTCGTTGAGGTAAAATCCATCGATGCCATTGCGATTCTTTTCCGATTGTATCGTCGATTGCCCGAACGCATCGGTGGTGATTTTTTCGAATCGCTTCAGGCATTCTTGCCCCTCGGGCTGAAGATGCTTGGAGAGCTCGAAGAACTTCGTATTTCATCAGTCGATGAAAAGACGCTTGGCCACGTACTCAGCGGATTGAATCGAAGAGAATCGCGGCTGCTTGGTGAGATCTACAGGCTATTCTACGCGGAACTCAACGACAAAGGATTCTGTACACGTGCAACGAAGTACAGATATCTGGCCGAACACATCAGTGATGTGGATTTCAGCACCTATAGAAAGGTGATCATCGGGGGCTTGTATGGGCTCACGAAAACGGAAGAAGGGATCATGAAGCACTTCTGTGATCTAGAAAATTCTGTTTGTATTTTTCAGGATGGACCCGGCATCGAAAGACTTTTGCGATCCCTTGCTCTCAATCCTGTGACACGAGATGGACGACACGATGTGCCGTCGGAGAAACCGATCGCACCAGTAAGCGCTGACACACAAGGGGGAGGGCAACATCACGATCATCATGTTGTCGCCGGATCTCAACGGGGAGTTCCTGATAAGGTGCCGTTGCAACTCGACATCTTTGGGGCAGCGCAGGAGAGCGTCGGGAGGCGGCCGACGGACGGGAGGGAAGATCCTGTAATCTCAATGTACAAGAGCCCGGATACACATGGGCAGGTGTATGCATTGAGCGCGAAGTTCAAGGATCTCCTCGATAGGCATGAGTCGCTTGATGAGCGTACCGTGATTGTCCTTCCTGATCCCGAGACTCTTTTTCCTGTTGTGCACGAGACGCTCTCTTTACTACAGCCTGGCGATTACAACATTTCACTCGGATACCCCGTGACGAGAACCCCTGTCTTCGGTTTCTTGAACAGTTTGATGCAGCTGATCACTTCCACGTATGACGGACGGTACTACGCGCCTGCGTACTTGAAATTTGTGCTTCATCCATATACGAAAAACATCCGCATGGGTGGAAGGGCAGATCTCACGCGGATCCTGTTTCACACTATCGAGGAAGCGTTCCACGGGACCAAAGGCAAAAGATTTTTCTCATTGGAAGATGTGGAAGACGATCCTGATTTAATGGATAAGATTTCCAGGAGACTTTCGGGTCTTGCGGAGACCATAACGTCCGACAAGATCCGGGACCATCTGAAGAACATTCACGATCAGACCATCAGGAGGTTTCGCTCCTTCGAGAATATCGGAGATTGTGCGCGGAAGGGGATTGAGGTACTGATATTTGTCAGTGACCACAGTACAGCATACCAGCATTCCCTCTTCCGGCCGTTTTTCTATTCCTTGGTTCAGACAATTCAGGAAATCTCCAACTCGCTCGTGAAGACCGAGAGGCTTGGATCTCCGGCGGAATACTTCAACCTTCTGCGGGGATATGTGGCTGCTGCGAGTGTTCCTTTCCATGGCACGCCTGTACGCGGAGTTCAGGTGTTAGGCTTCCTGGAAACGAGAAATCTTACGTTTGACCGGGTATTCATTCTGGATCTCAACGATGATGTGTTTCCAGGGGCAGCTGGGCATGCTGTCATGCTGCCGGATACAGTGCGATCAGCGCTGGGACTGTCAACTCATGAAGATAGAGAGAGGATGATGAAGTATTATTTCAAACTTCTTCTCCGTAGTTCCCGGGAAGTGCATTGCTTCTATGTTGAATCCGGGAAGAAGGAAAAAAGCAGGTTCCTTGAGCAGATTCTCTGGGCCAGGCAACAGAAGACGCATCACGAGGAAATAGGGACGGACGTTCAGTCAGTGCGATATTCCGTCCGGCTCACAAACCCGACACCTCCCGCGATTGCAAAAACACCGGAAGTGGCCTCCTTTCTAAAGGAATTTGCCTACAACGCCACTGCGCTTGATACCTACCTACGATGTGGACTCAAGTTCTATTACCAGTTTGTCCTGAGTCTCGACGAACGGAAGGAGGTAGTGGGCGAGATAAAGCAGGCAGACATCGGACAGTTCGTGCACAAGGTATTAGCGCGGTTGTACGGTCGCGCGCTCGGGCGGGAATTGGGGGTGGCAGATCTTGATAGTGAAACCCTTGATTCGATCATTGACGACCTCTTCGAAAAAGACTATGGGGATGAAACCGTTGGGGGAAAATATCTTCTCAAACGCCAGATTAAGAATCACCTGCATGAATTTATCACGAAATACCAGTATCCAATCCTTAGTGACGGTCCGGTACAGATCCTCGAGCTGGAGACGAAATGGCAGGTGACAAAGAATTCGTATCGGTTCAGGGGAATAACCGATCGGATCGAGATGAGGGGGGCCAAAATTTTCATCCTGGACTATAAGACGGGAGCCCCGAGCAGCTCTCTTGCTATTCGTTTCAAGAAACTGGTGCCGCAAGACCGACAGACATGGGATCAGGCAATCGGATCACTTCAGCTGCCGCTGTATATCCTTCTCTACACGGAGACGAGAGGGGAGGCGGTTGAGAACATCGTTCCTGCGTACCTGCTTCTCGGGAAGCACAAGATTGATAAAAATATCGAATCACTCCTCTTTGACGAAAAAGGTTCATCGCGTGAAAGCTATGGGACGCTCGAGCATATTATCCTTCGCCTTGTCGAAGAAATCGCTGATCCACAACAACAGTTTCTGCCGACGAAGGATTTTGGAAAAAACTGCCCGCGATGTCCGTTCACCACGATTTGCGGAACACAGTGGGTCCTCGGATAATGAGCATTGGAAATTCAACTGTCAGCAATCAATGCTGAGCAAGAAAGACGCGCACATGACTCATACACAATCATGAAGCCGCTCATTATTGGTATCGCAGGCGGGACAGCATCCGGAAAAACATCCGTGACCGCGAAGATCGTTGAGCGGCTCGACCAGTCCCGCGTCGTGATCATCCAGCACGACGCGTACTATAGAGACTTGAGCAGTTACGGGGGCGCATCGCCCGCAGAGATAAACTTCGATCATCCCGATTCACTCGAAACAGAGCTTCTGATTCAGCATATTGAAGCGCTGCGGACGGGGACGGCAATTGAGCAGCCCATCTACAACTTTACCACTCATCGTCGAGTTCCTTCGATCCGGATAATACAACCGAAATAGATCATCATAATCGAAGGCATTCTGATCTTTGTCGATAAAGCGCTGCGCGATCTGATGGACATCAAAATCTTCATCGACACGGATTCTGATGAGCGCTTGCTCCGGAGAATGCGCCGGGATATTTTGGAGCGTGGCCGTTCAATGGATTCCGTGATGGATCAATACATAAAAACCGTGAAGCCCATGCACCTTGAGTTTGTCGAGCCGAGCAAGCATTGGGCAGATATCATCATTCCGCGGGGAGCGGACAACCATGTCGCTATTGATATGGTTGTCACGAAGATTCGGTCACTGCTAAAGGGGATGATCCATTCCTGAGGGATTTCGGAATAGTATGATGACAAACGCACAATTGCTATGACCGACTGATGTTCCGATTCCGGGATCTCCAGTAAAAGTACACCGGAACCCCGAGGGCGAGGAATCCGAGGCCTGCCCAGGCCTGCTCCGGTTTCGCAATTAAGGTATTCACCACAAACCAGAGAGAGACGGCGATAAAGAACAGCGGCGTCCATGGGTATCCGGGAATCGTATACGAGCGGTCGATGTGGGGATTGCGCCTTCGGAAGACAAAGACACTCGCTGCGGTGAGCGCAAAGAAAACCCAGTCTGTGAAAACGACATATGAAATGAGATTCTCGAAAGTTCCCCAAAACAAAATGAGCACCAGCGCCCAGCCGCTCTGGCAGACGATTGCGACAGCCGGTGCGTGAAAACGGAGGTGGACCGCCGCCACGCTGCGAAAGAAGAGTCCGTCGTGCGCCATTGCGTAGTAAATCCGGGGTGCGGTGAGTGTGTAGATGCCCGTTGTCCCAAATGTCGAGATAAAGATTGCGGCGGCGATCATGCTTCCACCAACTGGCCCAAGGATTCGACTCACTGCATCCGCAGCAACCCGTGATGATGCTGCGATTTCGGACGGTGTCAAGAGGAACATGTACGCGATATTTGTAAGGACGTAAATTACAGCGACTGCGCCTGCACCGAAGATTATCGCAACAGGGACGGCGCGCTTCGGATCTTTAGCCTCGCCCGCCGCAAATGTCGCATGCTGCCAGCCACCGTATGACCAGAGGACACCGACCATTGCTAGTGCCAGTGCACTGCCGAATCCACCTTCAGGCTCGAGGACAGGGAGGGCAAAATGGGACCGGGTGCTTGATCCCCAACCAATTCCGATGGTGATGAGCCCTACAAGCCCTGCAAGTTTTAAGACCGTGAACACATCTGAGAAAATTCCTCCGACCCTCACACCAAGAACGTTGAGGACTGTAACAAGTGTCAGTCCGGCCATTGCTGCGACTATTATGCCAGTCGGGCTTAGCTGAATGAAATAACCGAAGTATGTCGCAAAGGCGATGCTGAGCGCAGCGATGCAACCAGTGCTGACGACCAGAAAATACGCCCAGCCAAAGAGGAAACCGACAAGCCCGCCGTATGCATGCTTGAGGTAGACGTACACACCGCCAGTCTGAGGCATCATGCTGCCGAGTTCAGCGAACGTTAAGGCTCCAGCAATTGCGGTCAGCCCGCCAATAACCCACACGCAGAGTATCCATGTAGGCTCGGGGAGAACGCTGGCGATCGAAGATGGGGTCAAGAAAATACCCGATCCAATCGTGGAGCCGATCGCAATCATGGTGAGATCGAATCCTGTGAGTGCTCGCTTGAGTTGGGCCATTAGTGGATCGATCTCACAATAGATTCGCGCGTAGCATTATTCTGCGTGGACAAACGTCGAGAAAGTGTTTTTCGGATCCATATGGGGAAAAAGCGTGATCGTCACGATCCCCGCGCGTTGGTCCTCGGTGGCGCTATACAATTCAACGTCAGTATCCCAAAGAGGTTTTGTCCTTGCGGCCGTTATTTGTTCACCACCAAACATCCGGCGATGATGTCATGTAATCCCTGCTTCTGCTGAGTGAATCCGACCATCAGAAAGCCGATGTAGAGAATAACCGAGGAAAGAATCTTTCCAAAGTATCTTCCTGTGGCACGTCCGAATGTGATCCTGTTTCCGGTCATATCTGTGACTTTGATTCCCAGCGCCATTTTTCCTAGGGTACCCTGTTTGCTCGACGCCTCCATCAATGCAAAATAGAGCCAACCACCGATCCATAAAACAAAGATTGCGAAAAAGTAGGCCCCGAAGAATGCAGCAATGAGGCCCCCAGACGGTTCGTAACCTTCATCGTAGGACTCTATGGCCTCCATGTCGCCCATCAGACCAATGCCGAGAATGGCAAGTGCGGGCACAATAAGAATAGCGGATGCAATTCCGAGAATGGCACTGTCGATGAGTGCAGCAGCCACTCGTTTCCAGAAGCCTGCGAATTGACTGGGTGTGGTTTCCATGGCCGATCTCCTTTGGATTGATGATGAGATTTGTGTGAGTTATGAACAGATTGTAGCGAGCGATTACGGTGCTTCTGATTATGCAGCAGTATGGCTGTGAAGTTCTAAATAGTTCGCACTGAATTAGTCTCACGCAAAGGCCTGCCCGCCACGACAAGGTCGGGGCCCGACTGATTAAGGACAAAGGACGGTCAGGCGGGCGCTAAGCCGCAAAGGCAAAAAGAATTTTGTGTTGATTTTTTTCACCAACTCGGTGAAACTCTCGAATCTTATTTTCTCTATTCTAGATTCAGCAGCTTGGTGACTTTGCGTCTTTTGCCGAAGGCATCCTCCGAAGGAGTCCTTCGGACCTTCGGGAGCGTGAGATCTAACAGGTTGCTGAAAAACTCAAGTCGATTGCCCAGAGGCGCGGAGAAACAGAGAGAAGATGAGAAAACAGTCGAAAATCAAATATTGTTTTTCTCCGTGACTCTGTGTCTCCGTGGCAAATCGTCTTTTTCATCATCCTGCTAAATCGGATTTGAGGTATTGTCTTATCATTCTCCCGGAGAACGTCTATCGAAACATCCCTCAACGATCCTCCCATGCTCCGAGAAGGCGCTTCAACAAGACCAGCTGGCCGAGGTGGTATGCGTTATGGTCTGCAAGAACCAAGGCCTCCCTGAGAATTGTTTGGCCATCGCCATGTGGAATGCGCGCATAGAGATCCCTTGAAGGATCAGCTACGAGCTTTCGCATCGCCGACAGGTCCGCCTGAAATGCAGCAACACTTCTCTCCCATTTCTCTTTGTCTTCCGGGGACTCACGTGTCGGCCAATACCCCTCAGGCCACTTCGGCGAAACATGAGAGGCATCTCTACTGAACTCAAGAATATCCCACTGCGAAATCCGGATGTGCTCGAAAAGCTGCCATGGAGTGTACGGGATGCCTGAGATGTTCTTTCCGAGAAGATCTTGCGGAAAGTCGTTCACCACGTCGTCAAAAGGCACGTGGGCATGGCCCTCGCCCAGCAGCTCAAGCAAATGCTCGCGCAAGGTTTTTTCGCTGTTCATCGGTGAATTCTCAATGTTATGGAATGTACGGTTTAGGATTGAGTCGTGGGAGCCAGATGTGGTGTGTGTCCAATGGTATGGTTTCTTTTCCACATCTTCAAGTCCGAAATACTCCAAAGGAATGAGA
>Ga0247727_10016498_pt1 | contig 11907 bp, 12 predicted proteins | sample WisWelCaveWW1625_FD_202498 | JGI IMG/M metagenome (GOLD analysis project Ga0247727, IMG submission 202498) | Biofilm microbial communities from Wishing Well Cave, Virginia, United States - WW16-25 | ecosystem: Environmental > Aquatic > Deep subsurface > Groundwater > Cave microbial mat | place...
TCGGTCAACGTCGTTCGTCGGATCGGCATGCACGAGCTGGCCCGACGGCAGGAGGCGGGTGCCACGATCCTCGCGGACGAGGGGACCGTGCTCATGGCCTATCAGCTGTTCGTGTACAACGCGGCACCGCTTGATCCGGTCGACATCGAGCGGTTCGCGGATCTGGTCCCGATGCCCGACCGCATCGTCTACGTGAGGGCGCCGATCGACATCTTGGTGGACCGCGCGATGAGCCGTCGGGATGGGCGGCGCGAGCTCGCCACGGACGACCGCGCCCAGGTGGAGCGCTGGATGGTTCGAGCTGGGGACGTTTTCGAGGCGGTGGCCGCGGCTCCACCGATCCGAGACCGACTCCTGATCGTCGACAACGCCGACCCCCAGGTCCAGGGAGCGGTGGTCGATCGCATCGCCAGGTTCATCGACGAGGCGCGGCCCGTCGGCCGCGCCGGGCTGTCGCCGGCGCTGCCCGACGGCCCGCCGAGCTAGGGATCAGTGGCCGATGATCAGGTCTCTCATCCATCGGACCCCCGGAGCGGGCGGGAACCGTGACGTGGCGCGCCGTGGCGCCGTGATCGGGTTCGTCGGGTCGGAGGCGGCCGGCAAGTCGACGCTCCTCGCCGAGATCGAACGTCGGTTGAGCGGCGGGCGCACGGTCCTGCGGATCCACGCGGGCAAGCCGCCGGCCACCGTTCTGACTTGGATCCCCCACCTCCTGCTCCCGGCGCTCCGGGCGATGTTCCCCAGCAAGCGCTCCACCCGGATCGAGGCCCGTCGCGGGGGGGAGGAGAGATCTGCGCACCCGATCATGTTTGTGGTGAGGTCGGTGATGGTGGCGTATGAGCGCCGGGCGCTCCTCGTGCGAGCGTTCCGCAGGGCTACCGACGGGGAGATCGTGCTGAGCGATCGTTTCCCCTCCCCCGGCGCGCCCGACGGCGCCCAGCTCGGCGATCTCCGCACTGGCTCCGTGGGACGTTTCCGCCGGAGATCGGCCGACCTGGAGGCCCGTCTGTACCGCGACATCCCCGCCCCAGACCTGGTCATCCACCTCACGGCGCCGCTCGAGGTGACGCTCGCGCGCAACTCGGCCCGCCTCAAGCGGGAACCGGAGGACTACGTCCGGCGGCGTCACTCGCTCGCCGAAGCGCTCGTGTTCGACGACGCTCTCGTCCGTCGCATCGACACCGACCGCGCGCTCGAGGACACGGTCCGGGATGTCGAGCGGGCGATCCGCGACGTCCTGAGAGCCGGGACCCGGTGATGCTCCCCACCTTCATCGTCATCGGCGCCGCGAAGGCCGGCACGACGGCGTTGTACTGGTACCTCGCCGAGCACCCCCAGATCTTCATGAGCCCGATGAAGGAGACGAACTTCTTCGCGTACGGCCTCGACGACGACGGAGGTCTCCTCTACGGAGATCCGGAGCTCCATCGCTTCCGGGTGCGGTCGCTGCCCGAATACGGGGACCTGTTCGCCGGAGCAGGCAGCGCGATCGCCATCGGCGAGGCCTCCCCGATCTACCTCGAGTGCCCGCAGGCCGCCACCCGGATCCGCGCTCTGCTCCCCGACGCGCGGATCGTGTGCGGCCTGCGAGATCCTGTCGACCGTGCCTACTCGGACTACCTGATGTACCTCCGGAGCCGAGGTCGCCGCTTCGAACCGGGACGCGATCTCGCCGCCACGGCACCGTGGGCGCGGCCCGGGTCGCACTGGATGCGGATCGGGCGCTACCACGAGATGCTCTCGCGATACTTCGACGTCTTCCCACGGGAGCAGATCCACGTGTTCCTGTTCGACGATCTCAAGCGATCTCCGACGAACATCGTTCGAGAGGTGTACGGGTTCGTGGGGGCCGATCCGGCGTTCTCCCCCGACCTCGAGACGCCCCACAACGTCGGCGGGCTCCCGGGGAGCATGCTCCTGGAGCGGTTCCTCACGAGCAACGTGATCAGGCGCGCGGTCGAGCCCTTGGTGCCGAGGCAGGTGGCGGACCGCGTTCGGCGCCTCCGCACACGGAACCTCCGACACGCCCCGCCCTTGCCGGCCGAGATGCGCGCGGAGATCGCGAGACAGTTCCGCGACGAAGTCTTGAAGACGTCCGAGCTCATCGGCAGGAGCCTGGACGGATGGCTCTCCCCTCACCCCGTGTGAGGCCCTACGTTCCCGACCGGGGTCGCACCATCGTTCGAGCGTCGGGCGCGCGGAATCCGAACCTCTCGTAGAGGCCGTGCGCGTCACGTGTCCCTAGGTACCACTGCACGTCGCTGATGGACGGGTCCTCGACGGCCTCCCGAACGAGCTCGGCACCGAGACCGCGTCGACGGTGCTCGGCCAGCACGAAGACGTCGCCGAGCCATGCGAAGCTCGCGCCGTCCGAAACGACGCGGGCGAACCCGACCAGATCGTCGCCGCGGTACGCGCCGATGACGCGGGTCGATTCCCGAACGAGCCGCTCGATCGTCTCGCGTGAGCGGCCCCTGACCCAGTACGCCTCTTCCGAGAGGAACCCATGCACGACGTTCACATCGACGCGGTCCCGATCGTCGTCCAGCTGGTAGCCGTCCGGCAGCTCGCGGCGCATCAGCAGGGGATCCCGAGCCGGCGATGCTGCAGCGCGGGCAGGGCCGCGCGGACGCGACGCAGCTCCGCCAGGTCGAGGTCGGCGAACGTGACGCCGCTGCCTTCCTCGGGCGCTTCGGCGATCAACTCACCCCACGGGTTCACCACGAGCGAGTGGCCGTACGAGCGACGGCCTTGCTCCGGCGACCCGTACGTGCCCCACTGCCCGGCCGCCACCACGAAACACTGGTTCTCGATCGCACGGGCCCGCAGCAGCACATGCCAATGCGCCCGCCCTGTCGTGAACTGGAACTGGGCCGGCAACACGACCACCTCGGCGCCGAGCGTCGCGAGCCCGCGGAACAGCTCGGGGAACCGCAGGTCGTAACAGATCGCGAGGCCCAAGCGCGCGAGCTCGGTCGGGTGCGTGACCAGCTGCGTCCCCCCCGAATAGATGGCCGACTCGCGGAATGGCGGCTGATCGGGAAGGTCGACGTCGAACAGGTGGATCTTGCGGTAGCGGGCTACGAGCTCTCCGGTTCGGCCGAACAGCGGCAGAGTGTTGAAGACCTTGTCCTCGTCGCGCTCGTGGATCGAGCCGGCTGCCACCCACATGTCGCGGGTCCGCGCGATCTCCCCCACGCGCTTGGCGATCGGACCGTCCAGCGGTTCGGCCGTCTCAGGGATCAGTCGCGTCGATCCGAGATAGGGGAACACCTCGGGGAGGACCGCGATGTCGGCGCCGCCCTTGGCCGCATCGTGGAGCAGCCCCTCGGCGTCGGCGACGTTCGCCTCGACGTCTGGGCCTGACCGCATCTGGCAGAGCGCGACCCGCATGGGGCCAGGGAGTCTACGACCGGAGGATGAGGCGGCCAGCTTCAGGCGGGGAGCGCCGCGTGACGGATCGCGTCGAGTGACTCGGGGTTCTCGATGCTCGAGAGATCGCCCGGGTCCTGCCCGAGCGCCGCCGCTCTGATCGCGCGCCGAACGATCTTGGCGCTCCGGGTCCGAGGCAACTCGGGCACCAAGAGAACCCGTGAAGGCCTGAACGACCTCCCGAGGTGCTCGGCCACCACGTCGGCGAGCTCACCCGGCGATGGATGCTCGCCTTGCCTGACGACGACGAAACACCAGATCTGTTCTCCCTTCACCGGGTGAGGGATCCCGACCGCCGCGGATTCCACCACCGACGGATGCGACGCCAGCGCGCTCTCCACCTCCGCCGGGCCGATCCGCTTGCCGGCCACCGACAGCGTGTCGTCGCTCCGACCGTGGAGGAACCAGAACCCGTCGGCGTCGCGGCTCGCCCAGTCGCCGTGCACCCACACGCCCGGGAACCGCCGCCAGTACGTGTCGAGGTAGCGCTCGGGATCGCCCCACACGCCACGCGTCATCGCCGGCCAGGGCTGCCGGCACACGAGCTCCCCCACCTCGCCGGGGCCGACCGGCTGCCCGTCGGGGTCGACGATGTCCACGTCCATCCCGAGCGCGGGGCCGCGCAACGTGCATGCCTTGAGCTCGGTGATAGGGAGCGGCGACAGGAAACACGCGCCCACCTCGGTGCCGCCGGAGAGGTTGATGATCGGGAGCTTCGAGCCTCCCACCTCCCGGAAGAGCCAGAGGTACGGGTCGGGGTTCCAGGGCTCTCCGGTGGAGCCGAGGATCCTCAAGGACGACAGGTCGTGCGCGCGGACCGGCTCGACCCCGTCCGGGATGAGGGCCCGAACGAGCGTCGGCGAGACCCCGAGCATCGTCACCCCGTGCCGTTCGACGAGCGACCAGAGCCGGTCGGGGCCGGGATGGGTGGGGGCTCCCTCGAACAGCAGCACGGTGGAGCCGAGCGCGAGCGCTCCGACGATCTCCCACGGCCCCATGATCCAGCCCAGGTCCGTGACCCAATGCAGCACATCGCCGGGCTGCACGTCGATCTGGTACGCGACCTCGGCCGCGACCTTCACCAGGAACCCTCCGTGGACGTGCAGCGCCCCTTTCGGACGACCGGTCGTGCCGCTCGTGTAGCCGATCATGAGGGGGTGTTCGGACTCGAGCGGCTCCGCCGAGAGGGGCTCCTCTGCCTGCGCTGCGACGATCTCCTCCCAATCCCGGTCTCGGGCCGGGTTCCACGGTGCCTCCTCGCGGCCCAGCCGACGCCACACGACCACGTCGCGGACGCACCCGGCCGCCGTGACGGCCTCGTCCGCGATCTCCTTCATCGGGACGACCTCGCCCTTGCGGAGGGTCCCGTCGGCGGTGAGCAACACCTTGGCTCCCGCGTCCGCAAGGCGGGCCCCGACCGCGTCCGGCCCGAAGCCGCTGAAGATCGGGACCCAGATCGCACCGATCTTCGAACACGCCATCACCGAGGCCACGATCTCGGGCGCCATCGGAAGGAAGATGCCGACCGCGTCGCCTCCCAGGACACCGAGCGACAGGAGCGCGCGCGCCAACCGGTCGGTCGTCGCCCGGAGCTCCGAGTAGGTCCAGCGTCGAACGTCGCCGTCCTCGCTCTCCCAGATCACGGCCGGAGCATCCGGTGTCCGTGTGGCCCACCGATCAACGCACTGGTGCGCCACGTTCACCCGACCGCCGCCGAACCACGTCGCCCATTCGATCCCGTTCGAGATGTCCAGCACCCGCTCGTAGGGCTCCAGGAACTCCAGATCCAGGTCGCGCACGACGGCGTCCCAGAACCACTCGATGTCGTCGACCGAACGCCGCACGAGCTCGTCGTAGCCGCCGATGCCGAGGGCCCGCATGAACCGCGTGACGTTCGCGCGCTCCACGTGCTCGGGCGATGGCGACCAGACGATGTCGTTCACTCAGGCGACGATAGCGGGCGCGGATCGTTCGGGAAGTCGCGAACCGCGTGGTCGTTTGAGCCGTCCCCTGCCTGGGTAAGCCTCGGATGAGGAAGGGAGGCTGCCTGTGACGCGAGCCCCACGAACGACCATCACCATGATGGCAGCGACCGTTGTGCTCCTGATGGCGAGCGCGCCGCCGGCGAGCGCGTTGACGACCGTCGCCATCTGGCACATGAACGAGCGGTCCGGCAAGATGATCGACGCCTCGAGGTTCGACAACGATGGGTCGCTCCGAAACATCACCCGGGTGACCCCTGGCTCCAACGGGAGCGGCCGCGCCTATCGCTTCAACGGCAGGGACTCACGGGTCATCACCCGAACGCTCCGAGCCTCAACCCGAACTCTCAGACCATCGCGATCCGCGCGCACGTGAAGTTCAACGTGATGCCGCCGCCCTCGGTCGCTGACTGCGACCTGGTCAGGAAGGGCAGCGGGATCTACAAGATGGAGATCCTCGACAACGGGCCGGGGCTTCTGCAGGTTCCAAGGGACGAACGGGATCCTCACCGTTACGGACGGGCCGAACCTCGCGGATGGCACGTGGCACACGATCATCCGCAAGACGTCGTCGGAAATCACCCTCACAGTGGATGGAAGATCGTGGTCGCAGGTCGGCAACGTCGGAGCCATCTCGAGCAGGGCGGTCTTGGTTCTGGGTGGGAAGCCGAACGCGTCGGGTGACTGGTACAGGGGTGTCATGGACGAGGTCCGCATCGTCACCGGCTAGGCGGGACGCAGCGAACCGCTCGAGTAGATCGCACGTTCGCTCCCGACCCCGGACCCCAGCTCGGGCCGTGCGGTATAAGGGACGGGTGAAGCCGCGCGTGGCAGTGGTCGGTGTCGGATGGTCCGGCTTCGCCCCCGCGACCCCCAGCCTGTCCTACAAGGAGTTGATGTTCGAGGCGGCTCGCTACGCGTACGCGGACGGCGCCGTCGACCCCCGCTCCGAGATCGACTCGTTCGTCTGTTGCTCGGAAGATCTGGAGGAGGGCACGTCCATCTTCGACGAGTACGTCCCAGACCAGCTCGGGGCCGTGCAACGCCCGGTGCAAACCATCGCGTCCGACGGCCTGTTCGGGCTGGCGACCGCAGTGATGCTGATCCGAAGCGGGATCGCCGGCGTCGTCGCGGTGGAGGCCCACTCGAAGGCGAGCGACGTCGTCTCGCACGGCCGGGTCGCTCGGTTCGCCCTAGACCCGGTGCTGAACCGGCCGCTCGACATCTCGGTGCTGGCGATCGCCGGGTTGGAGATGCGGAGGTATCTCGAGGTGAGCGGCCGCAGCCTCGAGGAATGCCTCGCGGTCGGCGAGCGGAGTCGCGAGTTGGCGCGCGGGAACGTTCGAGCGTCCTACGCCTCTGCGGTCGACGACGACGACGAGCCGCTGTTCGATCCGCTGACCCGTCGGCAGGCAGCCCGGAGTGCGGACGGCTGCGTGGTGATGGTGCTTGCGTCCGCAGATCGAGCTTCCGGAGGCGACCCCGTGTGGGTCGACGGCGTGGGCTGGAGCCAGGACGCTCCCTCGCTCGAGAGCCGGGACTGGGCGCGGGCGGTCTACGCGGAGCGGTCCGCGCGCTCAGCGTTCGAACGGGCCGGCCTCGAACCCCGCGACATCCAGGTGGCAGAGGTCGACGACACGTTCGCGTACAAGCAGCTGCAGCACCTGGATGCCATGGGGCTAGACAGGCTGGAGCACGTGAACCGCTCCGGCGGCGCCTTGAGCGAGGGCCATCTGCACGAGGCGAACGGCCTCGCTCGGGCGCTCGCGCTGGTCGAGCAGCTCCGGGCCGGCGAGGCCGATGTCGGCGTGGCCCAGTCGTGGCGAGGCCTGCCGAGCGCCTCCGGCGCCGTGGCGGTGATGACCCGTGGGTAGCCGCGTCGCTGTGATCGGCGCCGGCATGACCAGGTTCGTCAGGAGGGCCCAGGAGACCGGCAAGGAGCTGGCGTGGATCGCGTCGAGGGCCGCGCTCGACTCGTGCGAGCTCACCCTCGACGGGATCGACGCGGTGTGCCTGACGAGCGCGCCGGACGCCTTCGACGGCGTGCATCGCAAGGGCGACTACCTCGCCGACGGGGCGGGCGCCTGGGCCAAGCCGTACATCCGGACCTACGTCGGGGGTGGCAGCGGCGTGTTCACCGCGATCCAGGGCTGGTACACGGTGGCTTCGGGCATGGCCGACGTCGTGCTCTGCGTGGCCGAGGAGAAGATGTCGTCCTGCCAGCCGCATCCACAGGGCGCGTTCCTGACTATCTTCGACAACATCCTGGAACGCCCGCTCGGGCCGAACCTCCTGTGGATCTTCGCCCTCGAGATGCAGCGGTACATGCACGCGTATGGACTGGACAAGCGCGACATAGCCGCCGTGGCAGTCAAGAACAAGCGGAACGCGGCCGACCATCCGGCGGCACTGCTCGGACAGACCGACATCACCGTCGACGACGTGCTGGCTTCCGACGTGTTGGCCTGGCCGGTGCAACGGCTCGACGTCTCGCCGATCAGCGACGGCGCGGTGGCGATCGTGATGGCGAGCGAAGACGCGGCGCGCCGTTTGACCGATCGCCCCGTGTGGGTCGACGGGGTGGGTTGGAACCTCGACTCGACGTATTGGACCAACCGCGACCTCGCGTACCCCGAGTACGTCGAGAACGCCGCGCGCATGGCCTACGGCATGGCAGGCATCACGGAGCCACGCAAGCAGATCCACGTCGCCGAGCCTTACGACCCGTTCGACTACAAGGAACTCCACCACTTGGAGGGCCTGATGTTGTTCGACAAGGGGAAGGCGCCGGAGGCCGCGGCCGACGGGGTCACGGCGCGCGACGGCGACCTCCCCTGCTGTCCGAGCGGCGGGCTCCTCGGCGTCGGCAATCCGATCGCGGCAGCCGGGCTGATGAAGGTCGCCGAGATCTACTGGCAGCTCCGCGGCGAAGCGGGAGCCCGACAGGTGCCGGGGACGCCCGAGCGGGGAGTCGCGCAGGCCTGGGGTGACCTGATGCAGGTCGGCACCGTCGTCGTGATGGGAGCCGATGAGGGTGGCCGGGGCGGCTCCGCGACGCCGCCTCAGGCGCCACGAGCGACGCCGCCTCAGGCGCCACGAGCGACGGCCCTGTCGGAGTCCGAGTTCCGGCTCGCGCCGGGGGCCCGGGACGAGCCGTTCGACGCAGCCTACGAGTGGGATGCCGGCGAGGCGATGGGGAGATTCCTCGCCGGGCTCGAGGAGGCGACGTTACTGGCGACGAGGTGCTCCCGGTGCGAGCGCGTGCTCCTTCCTCCCCGGATGTTCTGCGAACGCTGCTTCCTGCCTATCGACGACTGGATCGCGCTCGAGCCGATCGGGATCGTGGAGACGTTCTCGATCTGCCACGTCACTTGGGATATGCAGCCGCTGGTCGAGCCGCAGATCCCGGCCGTCGTCCGGATCGACGGTGCTTCAGAGGGCGGCTTCCTCCACCTGCTGGGGGAGGCGCGGCCGGGGGACGTGACGATCGGGATGGAGGTCGAGGCCGTCTGGAAGCGGCCGGAAGAACGCGAGGGCTCGATCCTCGACCTCGCGTTCTTCCGGCCGCGCGACCTCGCGCTGCGCACGGCATGAGCGAGCGAACCATCTCCGGCTCCCTGCCCGTGGCGTTCCGCTACACGCCGGGCGTGGCCAATACGCGCTTCCTCGAGGCGCTCCGCGATCGAGGCGTGTTCCTCGGCAGCCGGTGCGACGCATGCGACGTCACCGTCGTGCCCGCCCGGATGTTCTGCGAACGTTGCCTCGGCGCGACACCGACCGAGGTCGAGTGCGGTCCCGAGGGAACGCTCGAGTCGTGGACCGTCGGCAGCGTTGGGATCGACGACGAACGGCTGGACCGACAGGTGACGCTCGGGCTCGTCCGGCTCGACGGCGCCAACACCGTGCTCGTTCACCGGCTCCTCGACGTGCGCGAGCCCGCGTTCGGGATGCGCGTGCGGGCCGAGCTCGCCCCAGAGCGAGCCGCCTCGATCCTCGACGTGGAGGGGTTCCGGCCCGCATGAACTTCGACCTGACTGATGAGCAGGAGCAGTTCCGGGCCGTCGTCCGGGAGTTCGCCGAGGAGGTCGTCGCCCCCGGAGCGGCCGAGCGCGACCAGGCCGAGGCGTTCCCGCTGGACGTGGTCCGACGGATGGGCGACCTCGGGCTCTTCGGCCTGCCCTTCCCGGAGGGGTACGGGGGCTCGGACGCCGGGGCGCTCACGACGTGCCTCGCGATCGAGGAGCTCGGCCGCGTGGACCAGTCGGTCGGCATCACTCTGTCGGCGGCGATCGGGCTCGCGGGTGGCATGATCGATCGGTTCGGCTCGGCGGAACAGAAGGACCGGTGGCTGCCGCCGCTCGCCCGGGGCGAGGCCCTCGGATCGTTCTGCCTCACCGAGCCGGGGGGTGGCTCGGATGCCGCCTCGACCCAGACGCGCGCCAGGCGCGACGGCGAGCGATGGATCCTGGACGGCGTGAAGGCGTTCATCACCAACGCGGGCACGCCGATCACGACGTTCCACGTCGTGATCGCCGCCACTGAGCCCGGTGGTGGGCGGCACGGGCTCTCGTCATTCGTGGTGCCGGCCGATGCAGCAGGCGTGAGCGTCGCGGCGCCCTACCGGAAGGTGGGTTGGCGCTCCAGCGACACCCGCGAGGTGGTGTTCGAGGGGTGCACCGTCGATGACGGCGCCCTCCTCGGAGAGGGGGGGCGGGGATTCGCGCAATGTCTCGAGGTGCTCACCGGCGCGAGGATCTCGATCGCGGCGCTCGCGGTGGGCCTGGCGCAGGGATGCTTGGATGCCGCGGTCGCCTACGCCAAGGAGCGGCGAGCGTTCGGCCGTCCGATCAGCGCGTACCAGCTGCTCCAGGGGAAGTTGGCGGACATGCGGGTGGCGGTCGAGACGGCCCGACTCGCCACCTACCGGGCTGCCTGGCTGCGGGACGAAGGACGCCCATGCGTCGCGGAGGCTTCGATCGCCAAGCTCGTGGCGAGCGAGGCCGCCACTCGCTGCGCGAGCGAGGCCCTCCAGATCCACGGCGGCTATGGATTCATCGAGGAGTCGCCGGTCGCCCGCTTCTACCGTGACGCCAAGGTGCTCGAGATCGGCGAGGGCACGAGCGAGATCCACCGACTGATCGTGGCGCGCAGCCTCGGTCTGTCGGTGGAGTTCTGAAGCATGCCGCAGGGTCGCTACACGGTGATCGGTGACGACGGCTCGTCTGTGGGCTCCGAGGCCTTCCGGTGCGCTCCGGGCCCGGCGGGCTGGCGCTACGTGTCGGAGGTCGATACCAACGAGTACGGACCGCACCGGGCGACCGTGGACGTCGCGGTCGACGCCGCGTGGCGGATCGCCCGGTGTCGGGTGCGAACCGCCGAGCACGAGCTCCTGCTGGAGCCACATGACGGGACGCTCGAGGGCCACCGCGACGGCGAGTCGCTCGCGCTCCCCTGGGGCCCGGAGGATCACCTCGACTACCTCACGCCTGTCACGAACCTGATCTCGTGCCGGCGCCTGGAGGTCACCGCCGAGATCGGGGTGGTGTTCGTGGATCCTTTCTCCCTCGAGGCGACACGCGAACGGCAGCGATACGAGCTCCTCGGCCCGGACCAGGTCGACACGCCTGTCGGTCGATTCGGGGCCACGAGGTGGAGATACACGTCGCTCGCGAGTGGGTGGACCTCCGAGCTATGGGTCGCGGGAGACGTGGTCGTCCGTTACGATCACATCTTCGAACTGGTGGATTACGATGCGGGGTCGACCGGCGTCCGACCGACGTGAAGAGGGCGGCCCGGAGACCGCCCCCCTCGATCGGACGTCTGGTTGGGTCAGCCGACCTTCAGCGCCTCCACCTCGATCTCGAGGTCGATGGACTTTCCAACGAGCAGGCCGCCGCTCTCCAGCACCATGTTCCAGGTGAGATCCCAGTCCTCGCGCTGGAGCGTTGTGCGCGCCGTGGCTCCGAACACCGTGGTCCCCATCGGGTTGGCGTCGGTGCCCAGGTACTCGCACGACAGCGTGATCGGCCTGGTGACGTCCCGCACCGTGAGCTCACCACCCAGCTCGAAGGTCGTGTCGCCCGTGATCCGGACGCCCGTCGAGCGAAAGGAGATCGTCGGCCACTTCTCCACGTCGAAGAAGTCCCCGCTCTTCAGGTGGCCGTCGCGCTGCTCCTGGTTCGTCTGGACGCTCGCCGTTGCGACCTCGATCACGGCGCTCGAGGCCTCGGGCGTGTCCGCGATCTCGATCGTGCCCGAGAAGTCCGTGAACCGACCCCGGACCCTGGTGAAGATGTGACGAGCCACGAACTCCACCATGGTGTGGGCCTGATCGAGCTCGTACTTCCCTGCGGGCGGGGGCGTCACGCCGTGTGCGGCGCCCTCGGGTGGTGCCTGTGCCATGGAGTTCCCTTCTTGGTCGAAGCGCCGACGCCCGTTGCATCGATCCTCTCTTGCCACCAACTTGGGAACAGCCGCTCGCTATTCCGCACGG
>Ga0247727_10016499_pt1 | contig 11906 bp, 10 predicted proteins | sample WisWelCaveWW1625_FD_202498 | JGI IMG/M metagenome (GOLD analysis project Ga0247727, IMG submission 202498) | Biofilm microbial communities from Wishing Well Cave, Virginia, United States - WW16-25 | ecosystem: Environmental > Aquatic > Deep subsurface > Groundwater > Cave microbial mat | place...
GCGGCTCGACCAGACGATCCGCGACTTCCTGACCTTCGCCCGCCCGGGAGGCTTCGCGCCGACGCGGGTCGACGTCGTGCGGCTCATCGAGGACCACGTCAAGCTCCTGCGCAAGAGCCGCGAGTGCAGCCCGGGCCACCAAGTTGAGGTCGTGGCCCCCGCGGGTGGTCTGACGCTCGACGCGGACGCCAACCGACTCAAGCAGGTGTTCTGGAACCTCGCGACGAACGCGCTGAAGGCGATGCCCGATGGAGGCCGGCTGCGGATCGTGGTCCAGTCGTGCGACGAGGACGTGGAGATCCGCTTCGAGGACGACGGGCAGGGGATGGACGAGGCGACGCTCGCGCGCTACTTCCAGCCGTTCGGCAGCGCCTTCCGGGACGGCACGGGACTGGGCGGCGCCATCGTTTACCGCCTCGTCGCCGAGCATGGGGGACGTGTGCACGTCGGGAGCGTCGTCGGACGCGGCACGTGTGTTCGGATCGAGCTGCCCCGCGAGTGTCTCGCGGCCGTGTCCGTAGCCGGCACGGAGCGCCGGCTCCGGGTCGCGGGAGGTTGTCCGTGAGCCGCATCCTGGTGGTCGAGGACGAGAAGAGCCTGCGCGATCTCCTGGCGCTGATCCTGCGCAAGGAGAGCCACGCGGTCGAGACCGCGGAATCCGCGGATCGTGCTCGGGAGCGCGTCTCCGGGAACGAGACGTTCGATCTCGTCGTCAGTGACATCTCCATGCCCGGTTCGTCGGGCCTCGATCTGTTGCGCCACGTGCGCCGCACGAGCCCCCGCACAGCGGTGATCCTGATGACCGCCTACGGCACGAAGCAGACCGCGATCGACGCCTTGAACGAAGGCGCGAGCTACTACGTCGAGAAGCCGTTCGACCTGGACGAGATGAAGGTCGTCGTCCGCAAGACGCTCGAGCATCGGCGGCTCGCGCGCGAGAACGAGGATCTGCGTGACCAGAATCGAGGGCTGCGCGCCGAGCTGACCGACCGCTATCGGTTCGACGGCCTCGTCGGGCGCAGCGGACGAATGCGCACGATCTTCGAGCTGGTCGAGCGCGTCGCCGGCACGGCCAGCACGATCATGATCTCGGGCGAGTCGGGGACGGGCAAGGAGCTCATCGCACGCGCCGTGCACTACAATTCACCGCGGCGCGACAAGCCGTTCGTGTCGATCAATTGCGGCGCCCTCCCCGACGAGCTGCTGGAGAGCGAGCTGTTCGGTCACATGAAGGGCTCGTTCACCGGCGCCACGGCGAACAAGAAGGGTCTGTTCGAGGCCGCCGACGGCGGAACGATCTTCCTCGACGAGATCGGCGAAACCTCGCCCGCGATGCAGATCAAGCTGTTGCGGGTCCTGCAGGAGCGACGGATCCGTCGGGTCGGAGGCACGCAGGAGATCGACGTCGACGTGCGCGTGATCACCGCCACGAACCAGGACATCGAGCGGATGGTCCGAGAGAAGGCGTTTCGGGAGGACCTGTTCTACCGGGTGAACGTGATCGCGATCCGGATGCCGCCCCTGCGGGACAAGCCCGAGGACATCCCGGCCCTCGCCGAGCACTTCCTCGAGAAGTACAAGACGTTGCTCGGAAAGCCGATTCACGGGATCTCGAAGGCGGCGATGGAGTGCCTCGAGCACCATGCATGGCCCGGCAACGTGCGGCAGCTCGAGAACGTCGTTGAGCGGGCGGTGGCGCTCGAGTCCAGCGACCAGATCCAGCCCGAGAGCCTTCCCGTCGAGGTCCGGACAGGACGCGCCGCGAGCACAGAGCCCGAGGTCGTGCTGCCCGAGCGCGGGATCGATCTCGAGGAGCACCTCGAATCCCAGCGCCGACGGTACATGGCCGAGGCGATGCTCCGTTGCTCCGGCGTCCAGACCCGGGCGGCGGAGCTCCTGGGGATGACCTTCCGGTCGTTCCGTTACTTCGCCAAGAAATACGAGCTGACCCAGCGCGAGGGTGCGGCTGGCGCCGAGCGGGAGATCGAGGATCCGGCCCTGGCCGGTGAGCCATCGTGACGTAGAATGTCACTCGACGGTCCGATGGGCGACAGCCCAGGGCAGACGAATCGGATCGAGCGGACGCCGAGGAAGCCCGTAAGTAGCTGAGGAAAATCATCTTACGGGGAGCAGCGCGGCGCGATCAGAGGCTGGCATCGCGGTTGCTCTATTCCTCGCCGCACTCACAAAGGAGGCCCGGAAATGATGCATCGGAAGGAACGAGGATTCACACTCATCGAGCTGCTGATCGTCGTGGCGATCATCGGCATCATCGCGGCCATCGCGATCCCGAACCTGCTCAACGCGATCGATCGCGGCAAGCAGAAGCGGACGATGGCCGACGTTCGGTCGATCGGCACGGCCTGCGAGTCGTACGCCATCGACAACAACTTTTACCCGATCGCGCCAGATACCGCGACGCTCGAGGGAATCGTCGAGCCGCTCTACATCCGGACCATGCCGTTGAACGACGGCTGGAACCAGGGTCTCACCGTAACCTCCGCCGGCGGGGAATACACGGTGTGCTCGGGCGGCAAGGACGGCGGCGCGTGCGAGAACGACTCGGGCGGCCCCGTGAACAACTTCAACGACTCGATCACCTTCGCCAACGGCCAGTTCGTCCAGTGGCCCGAGGGGATGCAGCGGTAAGCTGCCAACCGGATCGGATTCGAACACCGCTTGGGGGCCGCGAGGCCCCCAAGCTGTTTCCGGAGAGGGGTGGGTCGGTCATGCGTACCAACTTGCGCGATCGGCAGGCCGGGTTCACGCTCGTCGAGCTTCTGGTCGTGATCCTGATCATCTCGATCGTGGCGAGCATCGCCCTCGTCGCGCTCATGAACGCCCTCGACAAGGCGAGACAGCGCGGTACGATGGCGGACATGCGGACCGTGTCGAAGGCGATCGAGGCCTACTTCGTCGACTTTGGCCACCCGCCGTCCGATGCCGGAGGTGCGCCGGGCCTTGCTCCGGCCCTGATCCCGTATCAGACGAGCGTGCTTCCGATGCAGGATCGCTGGACCCACGTCTTCACGTACGTCAGCGACCCGGCGAGCGGCATGTACTCGATCGAGTCCTGGGGGAAGGACGGCATCGACGGCGCCGACATCACGGTCGCCGCGCGCATGGACTTCGACCTTGACATCGTTCTGGCGAACGGGATATTCGTATCCTCGCCGGAGTGAGCGCCCCACCCCATCCCGCCCCGCCCGCCACTCCTGGCGCTGCCGCCTTTCTCCCGCCGACGCTGATCTTCGTTCTGCTGGCGTTTCCGCCCGAGACACGGGGCGAGGCGCAAGCCGGAGCCGCGGCGCTCATCGCCCTCCTGGGCCTGCTCGTCCTGTGGCGCGGCGCTTCGACGTCCGGTCTCGCGGCGATCGTGCTCGGTCTTGCCGGTCTCGTTCCCGTCATGCTCGTCGCCGAGGCGCCCGGCGCCGTGCCTGAAGTCTGGGCGACGCTCCTCCTGGGTCTGGCCGCCGGGACGTTCGTGGCCGCCCTGCCGCGTGGGCCGGCGAGCGACCGGGCGGTCGTGGTCGCACTCGCGGCGATGGGTGCGATCGTCGCGGCGTGGGGTGTGTTCCAGAGCCTGTACGGGCTCGGAGAGCTGGCCGATCGGATCGAGTCGGGAATCGCGGTGGCGGATCAGAGCCAGATCGTCGTGCGGGCCCGAGGCGGCCGTGCATTCGCCGGCTTCCCGACGCCCGCCGCGCTCGGCGGGTGCCTGATCCTGGCTCTTCCCATCACGGTCGGAGCGGCGTTCGAGCGCACCGGCGCGGGGCGCGCCGTGCTGCTCGCATCCGCCGCGCTCCAGGGATGCGGCCTCGTCGCGACGCGGTCGGCGACCGCAGTGGGCGGTCTCGTCGTCGCGCTCGCGATCTTCAGTGCGCTCGCGCCGCGGCGGCGCCGGGTCGTGCTCGCGGGCATCGGCGTCGCCGTCGTGGTGCTCGCAGGCATCGTCACGTGGCGTGCGGGCGAGCTGCTCGATCCCAGAGGGCCCGACAGCGCGTGGCGCGAGCGTGCCGGCAACGCGCGCATCGCGCTCGAGATCCTGGCCGACCATCCGTGGATCGGCGTCGGGCCCGGCGGGTACGGCGAGGCGTATCCACGGTATCGCAGACCCTCGGACAATGAGTCCCAGCATGTCCACGACCTCCCGCTCGAGCTGTGCTCCGAGTGGGGTGTGCCGCTCGGTGCGCTCGGAACGGTCGCGTTCCTGTGGCTGTTCCTGGCCCCGCTCGCGCGCCGCACGCCGGACCGCGCGCCCTGGCGGAGCGGTGCGGCGATCGGTCTCGCAGCGCTCGCGATCCAGAACCTGCTCGACTTCACGCTGCTCCTGCCGAGCTTGCTCTGGACCGCGGCCCTTGTTCGGGGCTCGATCGGCGCGGCGGCGCGCGCCGGCACGTCGAGCCACCTGTCGCTCCTGCGCCCTCTCGCCGCCGGGGCGACGCTCGTGGCGGCGACGATCGCGGCGCTCGGCGGGATCGCGTGGAACGATCGGTTCGACACGCGCCAGGCGCTGGTCGACGGGGACCTCGAGCGCGCGACCGTTCGCATCGATCGAGCCACGCGCCTGGCCCCCTGGAACCCTGAGGGCTGGCTGCTGCTCGGCCCTGTCGCGCTCGCCAACGTGCCGCCGGACCGCCCCCGGGCGGCGGACGCCGCTGAGCGCGCGATCGCGCTCGCGCCGACCCGACCCGCGGCACGCATGCTGCGCTCGCGGATCCGTCTCTTCGATGGAGATCTCCCCGGAGCGTACGCGGACGTGTCGGAGGCCTTGCGCCTCTATCCGTCGAGCCCTCTCTATGTCCGGGCGGTTGCGGATCTCGAGGGGCGGTTTCGAATCGCAGGCCCCGCGCCGTGAGCTTCCTGTCCCGTCTTTCCGGAGCGCGTACCGGGTACGGTCTCGCCGTGCTGCTCGCTCTGTCCACGCTCGACGAAGGCGGATCCGCGCCGACGGGGCTCCTCGTTTGGCACGGGCTTCTCGTGTTTCTCTTGCTGCGCGAGATTCTGGCACCCTCGACCGGTGAGTCGACGTTCACCGTGCAGCTCGGTCCGCGGATCGCGTTCACCGTGTATACCGTTGTCCTGCTAGTCGGAGCGGCTCGCGCCCCCTACGGGTTCGCGGCCTGGCTCCAGCTGATCGAGGTCGCCGCCGTGGCGGGACTCGCTTGGCTTGCGGCACGGCGCGGTCCAGAGATCCTGTCTCGACTGGCGCCGCCGCTCCTCGGGGTCGCCGCCGCCGAGGGCGCCCTGCTGCTGGTCCAGCGATTCGGGCTCGGCGCGGTGCGCCCGTCCGGCTCGTTCCTGAACGCGAACCACTTCGCGGCGTGGAACCTCGCGGCGCTGCTTCTCTTCTGGGGCGGGCGGCTCGCCGCCGGATCGGCAGCGCGACGGCGCGACGGCGCGTGGATCGCGCTCAGTCTTCTGCCGCTGGCCGCCGTCGTGGTGAGCGGATCGCGCGGTGCGCTCATCGGGCTCGTCGCGGGAGCCTTGGCCATGCTCGGCCTCGCGTGGCCGCGCCTCGGTCGGGTCGCCCGCCGTGCGGCCGTGGTCGTCGTGCTCGTCGTGCTGGTCGCTGCGATCGCGGGAGTGGCATCTCGACAGTCGAAGTCCGATCCCTTCCGCTACCATCGGGTCCGGATCTGGCTCGCCGCGGCGTCCATCGTGGGCGACGTGCCCGCGGGCGGTACGGGGCCTGGGCAGTTCCGCAACGCCGCGCGGGCGTTCCAGTTCGCCGACGGCGACGGCCCGCTGCGATTCGACCGTGGCTTCGCCACGACCCATTCCGATCTGCTTCGTCTGCCGTGCGAGTTGGGCCTGCCGGGGCTGGCCGCGTCTCTTGCGCTCGCCGGCTTCCTGGCGCTTGGTGTCACTCGCCGTCGCGCGACCGGCGAGTTGACACCCGGAGCGGTCGGTGCCGTGGGGGCTCTCGCCGCGCTCGCCTCGCATGCCCTCGTCGACAACCTGAGCTTGCGCTCCGCGCTCTACGTGCTCGCGGCCGTGCTCGCCGGTGGCCTCCTGTCCACTCGCGGTGAGCGAGCTGCGAGTCTCGGCGTCGTGACGCGCACGGCTCTGGGCTGGGTGCTCGGCGTGACCTTCGTCGTGGGAGACGTAGCGCCGTTCCTGGCCTGGCGCGAGACACGGTCGCTTCCTCGAGGACGGTTATCGGACGCGGACGCCGTGCGGCTCAGTCGGGCGCTCGTCCTGAACCCGGTTCATCCGGACGCCTGGCGTCGTCGCGCCGAGCACCTGGCCGGCGATGGAACGGGCTGGGACGTGCGACTCTACGCGGCGGCCCGCGAAGCGGCGGAGCGAGCCGTTCGACTCGATCCGACCGCACCCGAGTTCCGGATCGGCGTCGCTCGTGTCGAAGCGCTGGCGTGCCGGTCTCTGTTCGCGGGGAATGGGGCGACGCGAGACCGCGCCGCTCGCGCCTACGGGGAGGTCGAGCGGCGCGACCCGTTCAACGCGGTGCACGCGCTCGAGGCGGCCGAGGCGTTGGCGGACTGCGGCGACCCGACGGCCGCGGCGGCCGCGGCACGGCGGGCGATCGAGCTCGAGCCCGAAGCTGCGACTCCGCTCCTCGTCCTCGCGAGCGCACTCGTGCGGTCCGAGGGAAGCGCTGCGATCCCGACCGCGACGGCGCTCGTGGAGCAGGCCGAGCGCAATGCTGCCGCGTGGGCGTCGTGGGTCTCGACCGGCTCCTACGCGCGCCGTCTCCTGGCGGTCGAGAGCCGGGCGCTGGATCGAGTGCGGAAGGAGATCGCGCTGGCCGCGGCGGCTCGCTGAGCCAGCCGAGCGCGGGAGGCCGCGCTATACTCGCGTCGTCCCGCCTCCGGCAAGGAGCGCCCGATGCCAAGCTCCGCCTGGGCCGTCTGCGAATCCGAGCAACCCGTCCGTCCACCGCGGCTCCTCGACCAGGTGCGCGCCGCGATCCGCACGAGCCACTACAGCCGTAGGACCGAAGACGCGTACACGCACTGGATCGTGCGCTTTATCCGGTTTCACGGCACACGCCACCCGGCCACGATGGGCGAGACCGAGATCGAAGCGTTCCTGACCCACCTCGCCGTGCGCAAGCACGTCGCGGCGTCGACGCAGAACCAAGCGCTGAGCGCGCTCCTGTTCCTCTACAAGCGCGTCCTGAAGCGCGAACTCCAATGGCTCGACGGCGTCGTGCGTGCGAAGGCGCCGACGAGGGTCCCGGTCGTGCTGTCCCGTGAGGAAGTCCGCGCCGTAATGGACCAACTCGATGGCGTGACATGGCTCATGGCCGCGGTGCTGTACGGCACCGGGATCCGACTCCTCGAGTGCTGCCGCCTGCGCGTCAAAGACATTGACTTCACGGCGAGTCACATCGTCGTCCGCGGCGGAAAGGGTGATCGCGATCGGCACACGATGTTGCCCGCCGGTCTTCGCGAGTCGCTCTGCCGGCACATGGAATCCGCCAAGCGACAGCACGAAGCGGATCTCGCCCACGGAGCCGGATGGGTCGAGCTGCCTGCCCGCCTGAGCCAGAAGTACCCGAACGCGGGTCGTGAGTGGCCCTGGCAGTGGGTCTTCCCCGCGACCCGTTCCTATCACGACAGGGAGACCGGCCGGTGCCGCCGGCACCACTTGCACGAGTCCGTTGTCCAGCGATCCGTGCGCATCGCCGTGATTCGAGCGGGAATCACGAAGCCCGCGAGTTGCCACACGCTCCGCCACAGCTTCGCGACGCACCTGCTGGAGGATGGCCACGACATCCGTACCGTTCAGGAACTCCTCGGCCACCGCGATGTGCGAACGACCATGATCTACACGCATGTGCTGAACCGCGGCGACCTTGGTGTGCTCAGCCCAGCCGATCGGTTGGGAATCTCGCCGCGGGCATCGCACGCGGAGCCCGGTCGGGCCACGCAGCCCATTTCCGGAAGCCGGAGCCGGCGACCACCGCCAAGGGGTTGATTCGAAAGGAGCTTCGATGGGACGTTCGCAGTCAGTTTCCGCATTTAGACAGGTCTGCCGATCGAATCGCACAGTTCAGCCGATATCTTGTTAGCCCGACAACCTGAGGGTGGAGCGTTGCATGAAGGAACGCCAGAATCGAGAAAGCGGCGGGCGTGGAGAGCCCCTTTTCTGCGATCTTTCCGCTCTGGATGACACGCAGCGGAAGCGGCGGGCGCTCCTTGCTGAGTGGCTTCAAGTCGGCACGGTCGAGATCGACGAGCTTCCGGAAGGCTACGCGTTTCATCTCGATCCTGTGTCTCTTGTGGCCCAGCACGTCGACGAGTTCATGGCCTTGGAGAAGTTGTGCTGCCCGTTCGTGCGCCTTGAAGTGCGCAAGGCTGGCGCCGTAGTCGTAGAAATCGGAGGCGGAACCCAAATCAAGACATTTGTCGCCGCGCAGTTCGGAATTCGAGGGACTGATGGCCATGCTGGCTAACATCTGCGTGAACCCGACGGTCCGTCCGGTCACGGGCCTTGCGTGCGCAAGGCCCGCGCCCGCCCGGCCCGCGGGTTACGCACAGCGTTAGGCTTCGTGAGGAGCAGTCCAATCGCACGTGGCAATCAGCGAGCTTCCCGAGCAAAATTGCCGCCTCTCAGGGAGTAGTGACGAACCATGCTGACATTGGTCACGGGCAAGGAAATCGACGAACGCTACGTTATCGACACGCCGATCGGGACCGGTGGCTTCGCTACGGTGTGGAAGGCTTCCGACAAGCAGCTCAACCGTCCCGTCGCTCTCAAGCGTCTGCTCAAGCAAGGCGGAACCTCGCCCATCGAACATGCAGATCAGTTACTGGCAGAGGCACGCAAGCATGCGCAACTCGTTCACACGAACATTGTGCAGGTGTACGACGTCATCGAGTCGGACGGCGAGCACCTGATCGTCATGGAGTATGTCGACGGGGGTTCCCTCCAGACGGTTCTCAGGGATCAGGCAAAGGGGGGACAAGTGCTCCCGATGGATAAAGCCGTCTCGATCCTCGGCGATGTGCTCGCCGGTGTGGCGTTTGCTCACGAGAAGCGGATCATCCACCGCGACCTCAGCCCCTCAAATATTCTCCTCACATCCACTGGCATCCCCAAGATTGGAGATTTCGGGATTGCCCAGGTTGATGAGCCTTCCGGTTCTTCGGGGCCGGCATCAACTCATGGCGGCACCGGGAACCGATATTACATGTCTCCAGAACAGCATAGGGGGGAGAAGGCCGACACGTCTTCCGACCTTTTTACTGTAGGCATTATCGGCTACCTCCTTCTGACGGGCAGGCACCCGTTCGCTCATCCCAGCGGGCTCTTCACGATTCCTGAGTTCATCGGGGATGACAACTACATGCCTGAGCTACCTCGACCTCCAACGGGATTGACGACCTCACAACAACGGCTTTTTCGCGAGTACGCGGCGGTGGTCATGAGGCTTCTCAACCGCGAACGAGCCGGACGCTTTTCAACCGCCCGTGCAGCCTTCGATGCACTCGAAGCTGTTACCCCTTTTCAAGAATGCCCGCACTGCGGCGAGCGCATCCCCGAGTATCACAAGTTTTGCGGATACTGCCGTGGAGACCTATCAGTATCCCAGCCTCCCCCGACAGAAGTGCCCAAGGCGGAAATCCCTGCCGAGCGAAGTGCGGTAGACCTTGTTGAAGAGGGCTTTAGCTTAAGTCAGCTTCGTCGCTGGGAAGAGGCGGTGCTACGTTACGAGCAGGCCATCAAGATCGATCCCTCTTACCAGAAGGCCTTTCGCAATCTTGGATACGCCCTAATCCGGCTCGGGCGATTCGAGGAGGCGGAACGCGCGTTGTCTCAGGGCCAAGAGCTCGGTGCGGAGGTGCCATCCCATGAGGCCAGCATCCTACATGAGAGGGCACTGGCCAGGGCGGAAATGAAAAACTACGACGGGGCCCTTGAGGACGTAAATCGTGCACTTCTTCTATTACCATTCTCTGTCCGTTCGCTCTATCTACGCTCGAGAATATTTTTGTTTCGTGGTCAGACAGCTGAGGCTAAAAGAGACGCCCAGGAGGTACTCCGGCGTGTCCCCGACCATGCTGGGGCGCTCAGGCTCATTGACCAAATTCAGTGAGGTGGCACGAAGCCTAACATCGCGCTCAACCTGTCGGTCCTTCTCGTCACGCCGCTTGCAAACGGCCGCAAGCGTCGTGCCGCTTGTCCCGCAGGTTAGCGCGGGCGTTGGGCCGACGAGAAGAGACAGTGGAGGCCGCTGTGGTAGCCTCTTCCGGTGAGCCCGACGATCTTCAAGAAGGCGGGACTTCGCTTCTACTTTTTCTCTCGGGAGGAAGAACGACCGCACGTCCACGTCCAAGGCGGCAGGGGCGAAGCGAAGTACTGGCTGGAGCCCGAGATCGTCCTGGCTCAGAATTTCGGCCTTGGCCGTGCGTCGTTGGGGACGGCCCTGCGCCTGATTCGGGAGCACGAAGATGAGATCCGTGCCGCATGGAAAAGGCACTTCCGCCGCTGAGGTGACCAACGTCTCGGCGAACGGCTTTTGGTTGTTGCTCGACGGTGAAGAACTCTTCGTCGCGTTCAAGCACTTTCCATGGTTCCGAGACGCTTCGATCGGTCAACTCCTGAACGTTGATCGCCCCGCAGCGCATCACCTCTACTGGCCGGATCTGGACGTGGATCTCGCCGTCGAGTCGCTGACAAACCCGGAGCGGTACCCGCTGGTCAGTCGGGTGCGGCCCAACAACGCGCTGCAGCGGCCGGTCTCGCCTGTCACGGCCCTTGCTGAAAAGCGCAAGGGCCGCGCCATGCGATCCCGCCGCTGAGCGTGAGCGTTAGGCGTCACGGGAAGCGCAGAGGTGCACCAATGATCCGTGGCAGTTGTCTTTGTGGTGGCGTTCAATTTGAAGCGCGAAATGTCCAGAGGTCGCTTGAATTCTGTCACTGCTCCCGTTGCCGCAAGGTCACGGGTTCAGCGTTTGCAGCCGGCGTCCTTGTTGCCCCAGAAGACTTTACTTTGCTGCAGGGGCATGAACTTGTGCGTGTATACGCAGCTCCGGTCCGCGAAGCTCCGCCTGCTTACCACTCTTGCTTCTGCAGTCGTTGCGGCTCTCGTGTGCCGGATGCATTCTCTTGCGCGCCACTCGTTGAGCTTCCGGCAGGGTGCCTGGACAACGATTGTGGTTTGCGGCCGGAGATGCACATTCACGTGGAGGGCAAGGCGCCGTGGTTCACCATTTCGGATGGGCTACCGCAGCACCAAGGGAATGCGTTATGAATTTGGAGTGCGTGACGCCTAACAAGCGGATCCAGACGACGTCTGGCTCGTCGCTTCGCTCCTCACCAGCCGCGTCTGATCCTTGTCGTTAGGCCGCGGCATAGCCACAGCGTAGGAGGGCAATCGTGGGGAAAGTCAATTGGGGTCGCGTGGTTCTCGGCGGACTGTTGTGGTTTCTCGTTTACGGCTTGCTGGGCGCTGCCGCGGCGTTTCTCTACCTCATGAGAGAAGGGAGGGAAGCGTTTGAGCAGGTTGGGCTCCGGGTCGCATCCCACATGAGCGACCCTGTGTTCTTCGCATTCGTGATGGTCTTGACGCTCGTGGCGGGCACCGTCTCTATCTGGTTCTATGCGGCCATTCGCCCCCGTTATGGCCCGGGCCCCAAGACGGCCGTCGTTGCTGGGATCGCCATCTGGACAATCGGCCAACTGCTTCCCATGCTCTACTGGAGTCAGCTTCTAGGATTGCCCATTCGTCTGGTCGTTTTGAACGAACTGACTACGCTCGTTGTCGGCGTCGCCGCCACGATGGCAGGCGCTTGGCTCTACAGGGAGTGAGCCGCGCTGAGCACCCGGAACTGGTGTGAGCCGGCCTAACAACACGCTGCACCCGACGGCGGGCGGCAGGTGCGGGGTTGCGGTCACGAGGGCGTGCGCCCGCCGCGGGTGAGCGTGGGCGTTAG
>Ga0247727_10016500_pt1 | contig 11905 bp, 12 predicted proteins | sample WisWelCaveWW1625_FD_202498 | JGI IMG/M metagenome (GOLD analysis project Ga0247727, IMG submission 202498) | Biofilm microbial communities from Wishing Well Cave, Virginia, United States - WW16-25 | ecosystem: Environmental > Aquatic > Deep subsurface > Groundwater > Cave microbial mat | place...
TCGCCGGCCCGTTCAAAGGCTTCGGCGAGGTTCTGCCAGAGGTGGTTACGCAGGTCGAGGGCATCGAGCCCGTGCTGGCTCATTAGTGCTCGCTCGATCGTCTCCGTCGCGCCAGGCCGGGTCGCCGCTTCGTCGTATCGTCCGGTGTGCGGAAAGTCCGTTTCCGTCAGCACTCGGTCGAGTGGAATCAGGGTGATGGCCTTCGGGCTCGCGGCCTCATGGCCGTTCAGCGAGAAGAGGCAGCCGAGCTCCAGCGCTCTCGCGGTGGCGCGCGGTGTTCCGCGCCACCAGTGCAGGATCGGCGTCTTGATCGGGTGGATCTCGAGAAGTTCAACGACGGCCGTGGTGGTGCCTGTGCTGTGAATCGAAACCGGCCGAGGGGTCTGCTGAACGGTCTCTAGCACGCTTGTGAACACCTCAACCTGCCGGTCCATCGGAACATGTGAGCGCCGATCGAGCCCGACCTCACCGACGAACGCGGCGGAGACAAGAGCCTTCGCGAAGTCGTCACGGTCGAATGCTCGGATGGCGGACGGAACTGCGGGGTGGCAGCCGATCCCCCATAGCGTCATCTCGTCGCCACGCCGCCCTGACGCGTCGTGCCACTCAGTGATCGATCGTGTGACCGCGAGCACGACCGCGCCGAGTCGATGGAGTTCCTGCGGTGGTATGCGCACGTCGATGTGTGCGTGCGCGTCGATCGGTGGAAGCATCAGGAGGGGATCGTGACGAGTGCTAGTTCAGCAGCGCCGCGGTTCGCGAGCGCAAGCGCATCGTCGGGGTCGACGCGTGCCGGGAGCGACGCCGTGAGCACGTCTGCGGCGTCATACGGGCGCTTCGTGCGGTACTCGGCCGCAGCGACGTCCTCGCGTCGGTTCGTCAGCCATGTCGCCCGCTTGCGGGGCGTCGCCCGCAGACTGTCCTCGATGTAGATCGTCCGGTCGTCGATGCCCGACGCGGCGAAGGCAGCGCGCCGGACGAGGCAGCCGAAGCAGACGCCGCAATGCATTCCGGGGTTGAAGCCCTCGTAGTTGGCGCCGCTACGCGCGCATGAGTGCGTGCTCGAGAGCACAGCCGCCGCGTCGCCGGCGCCATAGTCGGAGGCGATCTGGCGGAACATCTCCCCCTTCGTCATCTGCTCGAACGGGTTCCTGATCCTGGCGCTGATCCCAACCACAGACGCGATCGCCTGCAGCTCGTCGAGCAGCCGCGGATGCGTCGTCCGCGTTGAAAGCGCCCCACGCCGCTCGCCAGTGAGCGGCAGATTGAGCGACGCGAATCCGTTCTCCGGCACCCAGAGCTCAGCACCGCGGACGGACGCGGCCGCGAGGCCCAGCGCGATAAAGAGGAGCGACCGACTGCGGCTGGTCGACTCGCTCGGGAAGATGCGGCCTGACCCGATCTGCTTCTTCTGCCGGCCGATCTGGATGACATCGCGCGTTAGTCGCACGTCGACGATGCCGTTGACGACGCCGACCACGCGGCGCTGGGCGCCGCCGACGATCGTCCAGTCCCAGTGCGAGACGAGGTGCGGCACGACCTCCGCGTTCAGAGACGCCAGGAGTCCGCACAGAGAGTCAGCGCCTCCAGAGAAGAGCGAGACGCGCTCGAACGGCATGACCTCGCGCTCGACCTTGCGCCGGGCCGCTGAGCGCTTGGCGATGAACGAGACGTCCCAGTCGTCGCCCGTGAGGAACGCGAGCGTCGCGCCGACGCGCGCGGCGACCGGCGCCCAGCGATCAGGATCGAAGACCGGAACGACGAGTTCGAGTTCGCGCGCCCATCCGCGCCCGGGCCGAGGCGCCGTTCGGTCGACGAGGTACGTGAGCGCAGCGAGCCGGATCAGTTCGACATTCTCGTCAGGAACGCTCCCGATCTCCTCCGCGCGCGGTGACAGGCTGCTGTGAAACGACGACAGGTCGCCGAGCGGTCGCCAGAGGAAGTCGTTGGTCGAGAGCCGCACAAGAGCAGCCTTCGGTAGCGACAGATGCAGTTGGTGCTGACTCATTCACCCGGCCTCTCGAACATCACACGCCGCGTGAACTCGAGCACGTCCGAGATCGCTCCCTCGAGCGCGTCGGCCTCGACCGAGTCACCCTCGATCCGCAGGCTTGCGACGCGGGCGGCGATCACGTCATGCAGGTCGTCCTCAGCCACGAGCGTCCCCCCACCGTCCCGCGACCCGTCGCGCATCTCGCTCCCAAGCTCGGTGAGCACAATCTCGTACACGTACTCGGTTGCGAACACCGCGACGGTCTCCGCGGCCGTGGGAGGCGTGTCGGCGTCGAGCAGCTGGATGATCATCGTCGACGTTGCCTTGGTGACCTCGCCGTCGGCGATCGTCGTCGCCGCTCCAGTAAGCACGTCAAGGATGCGCCGAGCCTGCTGGCGCGGCGACAGGGTGATAAGTTCGGCGAGATCGAGTCCGAGACGGCGCAGCCCTGCGGCGTCGCCCGCGCGAAGGGCGTAGCCCGCCGCGGCGACGCTCGCACCGACGCGCGCCGCACGCTGGCGTGAACGAGTTGTTCCGCCACCGCGCGATCCGCCTCCCGTCCCATGACGGCGGGGGCCACCGCCATCCCCGCCTGCGCCTGCGCCGCCTCCGCGCCCGCCCCGGCTCCGGACGCGAATTGGCGCAACGTGTGTGCCGACGAGCGGGATCTCCCCGGAGCCTGGCCTGTCGTCTGCGCCTGCTGCGTCGACCCCTGGCGCCTCGCCCGCGTCGTCGTCCCAATCGATCGCGCCCGCAGCGGGCGCGAGCACGTCGTCTGCGCTGACACCGCCTCCGGTCAGGAGGTCGGCCAGCTCGCGCCGCACCCCATTCCAGGCGCCGCCGCTTCCGCCGTACGCACCCGACGTGCCCACCTAGGCTGAGCCCTCCCCGCCCCCGGTGATCTGCTCGATCGCCCGCCGCGCCTGCGGCTGCAGGCGCTCGGACGGGAGCCAGCCGCGCAGGATCTCGACCATCGCCGGCGTCGGGGCCTCGACGTCGACGACAAGACGGATCGGGAGGGCAGGCCGGACGAGCGAGACGTCCAAGTCGCGCAGCAAGTTCGCGGCCTCAGTCCCGACCTCGGCCGTGGTGCGTGCCAGCACGCCGATGCTCTCACCGTAGTCGTTCTGGCGCTGCGGCTCTTGCCGCAGTCGCCGGACGAGGTCGCGAACGAGATCGATCCTGTCTTCGGGCGTGCGCTCGCTCGCCGCCGTCTGCGCCTTCTTGCGCGCAGCGCCGCCCGTCGAGGACAGCTCGTCGGCGAGGTCGCGCAGGTCGGCCCGCAGTGTGACGGCGCCCGCCGCGACATGGTGAAGCGACGCCGCCAATCGCAGGTACGGGCTGAGATCGATCTCGGCCAAGGCCGGCTTCAGCTGCGCCCACTCTCGCAGCTTCGCCGAGCCGTCGGCGGCAGTGGTCCCCTTCGACGGCTTCTTCGCTACTTCGAGCTCGCCGAGACGCTTCGGCAGCTCGCCGTCACCAAGCCAGCCGAGCACACGCGCGAACTCGTCCGGGTAGAGCTGCTCCAGCACCATCAGCTTCGCCAGCGCCGCTGGCTCGAGCGTGATGCCGCGGCTGCCGGCGATCGTCGAGCGGATCCAATACGCGTTGAGGAAACGCTTCAGGCGCCGCGGGTTGCCGCCGAGCTCGCGGTACAGAATCGGCGCAAGCATCGCCGCGAGCTGAAAGTCGCTCTGCGCAGCGTCCGGGATGGAGCCGGCCGGCAACTTATCGAGGATGCGGGACTCGGCCGCACGGCGCTGCTCATCGCAGTGCGAGACGACGGCGGCGTACGCCTGTCCGTCGTAGAGATGCGTTTCGAGCAGGGTCAGCGCGAGGTATGCCTCGGTGTCGCCGAGACCGAGAGTCGGAACCGGCACCGGAATTTGCACGATCTTCTCGAGGTACTCGGCCGCCATCTCATGGGCGCGCGGCGACGGCTGGTAACGGTCTGCAATCGCGTGCGTGACCAGCCGGTCGTCGTACGCGAGCACGAACGCCATCTTCGGCACCGACAGGAACAGCTTGATGGCCTCGAGCGTCGCGATGACCGACGGCGGCAGGCAGCGGTCAAGGTCGTCGACGACCACAACGACCCGCTTGATGTCAGGCAGCTTCTCGAGCAGCTCGTTGAACTCTCCGCGGAAGCCCTGGAGCGTCGGGTCGCTCGGCACCGTGCCGCTGCCGAAGATCTCGGTGATCTCGGAGATCTTCGGGATGCTGAGCGAGAGCGCAGAGTTCGCGACGAGCGTGATCGCCTTCGACCAGCGGACGCGCCCCGCGAGCTTCGCGAACTGCTCCTTCACATCGTCGCGCAGCGTCTTGTCCGCGGCAGCGTGCGCCTGGAGCGCCGTGAGCACCTCCGCGATCAGCGTCGCCTTCGGGTCGGTGGCCGGGTCGTACTCCCACGGGCGCGTGTCGACAACGACCACTCCGTCCTGCGCACGCAACGCCGCCTCGATCAGCTTGAGCACGGTCGACTTTCCGGAGCCCCACCACCCGATCACGCCGACAGTGACGGGATCGAGCTTCTCGCGCGCGAGTGCCTCCAATGCGGGCGCCGCGATGTCGGTGAAACCGAGCAGGTCCCGCGTTGCCGGGTTGTCAGACCAGAGCGGCGTTGGCGAGCCTGTAGCCCCGCCAGGCGCGATGTCCTTCATCTATGCACCTCCAAAACGCTCTGATCCAGAGTGGGGTGGCTGTGGCCAACGTCGACGACCTTCACTCGGAGCCGACCCTTAGTGCCTGGTGTCCTTCGGCGGGTTCGGGTCACGCGCCGGCGCCACCGTGTCGCTATCGCGGATCTTGCCGTCGCGGCCGTGGATCCGGACCTCGCCGCCGCCGACGCCCTGGGCGTAACCTTTCGCGGCGGCCTCGGCCTCGGCCTGAGTGCGGTGGTGGGAGCTGGCGCGGCTCGCTCGCTCAGCCTTCGCATCCCAGCCTCCGTGAGGGTTGCGGATGACGTGATAGTTGCGTGACACTGGGTGTTACCTCCTTCGGGGCCGTTACCCCTGTGTGTGCTGGACTTGATCGTGAAGCTGGACTTGTACCTGAAAACTTTAGCAGCCGTCAATAATTTCCCTCCTGGCTTCACCTCGTCCGGGCTTCGCGCTACGGTCCGTTCATGCAACTCGACGAGATCGTCGGCCCTGAGCGGGCCGCCCGCTTGCGCCGCATCTTCCTCGGCGCACTGAACGACGCCTACACCGAGAACTGCGGCCGATACTCGGAGGACCTTGGCGACAATAACCTCACCTTCGCGGTGGCGGTCATCCACAACCTGCGACACATGCTTGAGGAGGCACTCGAGTACGAGACCGGAGTCAAGGTCACACGGCCACACAACTCGTTCCAGGTCGAGATCGACTCAAGCCTGGCCGTGCATTTCTACAAGGGACGCAGCGGTGTCGGCGGCGTAGGCGAAATCCGCTTCAACGAGTCGAGGACGAAGCTCAACTTGGTCACCGAAAACGCTGCGCAGCTCGCCCTCGTCTTCGAGGAGGACACAGCCCCCTTTGCAGGCCGCGAGGCACGCCACCTCGTTGTTGTGCATGTCGGCAAGCCAACCGATGGGCTAACAGACGCCTGGATCGGCGCGCCTGCGCTCTCGCCTGTGAACGGCTTTCAGTGGCTATGGGGCGAGGGCCTTGACGGAACCGAGGTGGCCACCGTCCCGGCGTCGGACGTTGCCGCAGCGACGCCAGCTTGGCTCGGCAACTCGTCGCTGCCCGAGCTGATAGTCGAGCTCCGTGAACCGGGAGATCAGGCCGGCGAAGCGAACATCGCGCCATGAGCGTCGACGCTGCCCGTGCAGTTGCGCCGATCTTCGACGCGGGGCGCCTGAAGCTCGCGCGCGAAGCGAACGGGCTCCTCAAGAGCCAGCTCGCTGAACTCGTGCAGGTCACTCCGGCAGCCATCGGCCAGTTCGAGAGCGGGACCGTGAAGCCGAGCGCCACTACGCTCGCCCAACTCGCCCTCGCTCTTCGCTTCCCAGTCGAGTTCTTCGCCTTCACCGGAGAGCCACGCCAGGTGCCAACGATCTCCGACACCTTCTTCCGCTCGCTGCGGAGTGCCCGGCAGTCGGAGCGGCAGCGGGCGGTCGCACACGCGACCTTGGTGTGGGAGGTCGTACGCCGGCTCGAGGAACGAGTCCGGTTCCCGGAACTCGATCTCCCGGCTGATCTACACGTCTCCGCTTCGACGTCGCTCGGCGAGATCGAAGAGGTCGCCGACGAGCTGCGACAGCGTTGGCAGCTGAAGCCCGGTCCAGTTCCCCACGTCATTCGCCTACTTGAGGTGCATGGGATCGTCGTGACTCGGTACCGGTCCGGGAGCGATCGTCTCGACGCATTCTCGTGTCCGTTCCCTGAGCGTCCGATCGTCGTTCTCGGCGATGACAAGGGCGCCTTCGATCGCTCCCGCCTCGACGCCGCACACGAACTCGGCCATCTGGTCATGCACCCCGACCCCGCGCCCGGTGACCGCACCCTCGAGAACCAAGCGCAACGATTCGCCGGTGCCCTGCTGATGCCACGCGAGCAGATCGTCGACGCGCTCCCCCACGCGAGGGTCAATTGGATGGAGATGGTGGCGCTCAAGAGGACCTGGGGCGTCTCGATACAGGCGCTCCTTTATCGAGCCCGGACGCTTGGAACACTCGACGAGAGCGCTTACGAGAACGCGATGAAGACGATGAGTCGCCGCGGCTGGCGGCGCACCGAACCCGGCTACCTCGGTCGACCGGAGCGGCCGCAGATGTTGTCTAAGGCGATCGAGGCACTCGCAACAGCCGGCGTCACTGCCGATGACCTTGTGCGAATGACGCGCCTTAGCGAGGCGACGCTAAACCTCATCCTCGGCGTCGAGCGAGAAGACGTCCCTGAGATTGAAACGCAACTGACAAACGATCTCACCTAGCCCGCGCGCCGTCTCAGCCCCGCGACTGGTCCCGAACCAAGACGGCCGCGCGGGTTCGCTATCCCTTCGCGGCGTAAGCGTCGAGCTTCGCTCGGGCAGTGTCCTCAGAGTCGCGCACCAGGTGCCCGTAGTGCCGGTCGATGATCTTCGTGCTTGTCCCCATGAACCGTGCGAGCTCGAACATCGAGATGTTGGCGGCGAGCGCCCATGACGCGAACGTATGTCGGAGGTCGTAGATACGGTGAGCGCTCGCAAGGCCGTCGCAGCCTGGCTCTTGGCAGCGGTACTCGCGGGCGGTGCGCTTCGCGGCGTGCTCGCCTGAGAGCGGGCACCGAACGAAGCCACCCGACTCGAGCGCAGGCTGCCAGTGTCGACGGCGAAAGTTGCCAAGATTGAGGTAACCGCCCATCGGCGCCGGAAAGAGGATGCGCCTGTCGAGCCTCGGAGGAAGGGCCTCAAGAGCTTCAACAGCCCGCTGGGTAAGCGGAACACGCCGATGTGACCCGAGTGTCTTTGCGTCCTTCACCCGGCCATCGGAGAACGCACGGGCCACAGCTACCGCACGTCCTGGGAGGTCAAGATCGCGCCGCTCGAGCGCGATCCACTCCTCCGGCCGGAGCCCGGTCTCGGCAGCAAACACAACAGCGACCCCGTAGACGCTCACGCGGTCCGTGTCTGGCGCGTACCCCAGCTCGACGGCAACGCGGTCGATCTCCGCGCGTGTGAACGGCACGATCTCGGGACGCCTCTCTGCCTGACCCGTCCGACGGCGGCGACCAGAGCGTGCTGGGTTCCGGGCGATGTAGTCCCACTCGACTGCCATTCCGAGAACCTGCGACAGGGCACCGATCAGCTTCGGCCGGTACGCAACCGGGAGCGTCGCCTCCCACGCTGCGACCCTCGCGCCGGCTCGCTCGATATCACGGAGACGCATCTCGCCGAACGTCTCCATTGCCGTCCGGTAGGAGCGCGCGCGACCGCCAGCACGCTTCTTCTTCTCTTCGCGACGCACCTCATCGCCGGGCGCCTGAGCGCCAAGTCGTTCTCGGAGCGTCCGGATCGTCCGCGCGTCGACCTTCGCGGCGTGCGCGGCAAGGTAGAGCTCGACGAAGTCTGCGAACGTTTCGTCACCCGAGGGACCCCCTGGCCGAAGCCGCGCAGCGACGTTCTGCACATACCACTGGCGGGCGGCCGTCTTCGTCGGAAAGGGCGGGCGCGGGCAGTATCGGCGGCGGAGTTCCTTGCCGTTCGGATCGACGCCCTCGCGCCAACGCACGCCGTAGCCGCCCTTTACGCGGTAGACGGAGCCTTTCTGCTCGGCCGGCATCTCTACGTTGTCTCCTCGAGTCGACTCTGGGCGCCCGAGTATTGCGGGCCTGCCCTCAGGGAGTCCAACCAAGCCATGATCTCCTCCTCGTCAAAGCGAAGGACGTTCGAGGCTAAACGAAACCCAGGGACCTCGCCGGCTCGCCAGCGGCGGAGAACCGCCTCCGGTGACAAGCCGAGGAAGGCGGCGACATCTCTCGTCGTTAAGAGGCTATTTCCCATGAGGTCGCGGTGAGGTGTCCGTCGCGTTCAATGGTCGAGTGTTCGTTCGACGCTTCGAGATCGAGTGGGTTGTCGTTCGCGCTCAGGGGCGCGCCAAAAGCGCGCCCTGAGTGACCGCGTCACCGCCTCACTGGAGTATCCACACTGGTCGGCAATCACGAGGATCGCGTCTTCCTGTTCGAGTGCGAGCCGCGGCGGCAGTCCGCCGAGCCAGCTCCCGGCGCGCGCGAGCGCGGAGCGGCGTTCCGGCGGCGGCGAATCACGGCTGACGGTTCTCGCGAACTCCCGAGCGCGCCACGCGACCCCGCACGTCCGTGTCTCGATCACCTTGTGCCACGCGTCCGGCCCAAGCTCGCGAACGAGAGCATCCGGGTCCTTGGCCGGCGCAAGGCGTTCGGGGTCGATCACGTAGACCTCGGGGCTCCGGCGGGCTCGTGCCGAGTGCTCGACCGCGCGCGCAGTGGCTGCCCGACCCGCGTCGTCCCGATCGAGGCAGAGCGTCACGACGTCGATGCCGAGCCAATCGAGGCGCTCGAACGTCCGCGGACTCGTCGCCGTCCCACCGAGCGCGCCGATGTTCTCGATCCCGCGCGCGCGGAGTTGATGTAGGTCCATGAACCCTTCCACGAGGACAACCTCGCGACGCGCGTCGCGTGGGTCGGTGCGCAGGTCCGAAAGTCCGTACGGCGGGAGGTTCGTCCTGCTTGCACCGCTGAGATAGAGGTACCGCGTGTCCGCAGCAGTGACGTCGCCGAGGGCTCGGGTCCACAACGTTCCGATTCGGCCGTAGTCGTCTCCCCAGGCGCCGCACAGCCTGCCCGGCCAGCGTGAGTCGGCAAGGACCCCGCTGGCCGCGATCTCACCCTCTCGGTAGCCGGCCCGCTCGAGCAGCTGGCGGGTGCTTCGCGAAGCCGGGACAAGTCCGAGGCCCGTACTCTCGATCGCATCTCCGGGAAAGCCGCGACGCTCGAGATACATGCGTGCCTCGGCGCCGCGTTCGCCGGCGAGTTCTCGCTGGCAGTGGTCGAAGAACTTCTGCAACAGGTCGGCGCGCCGGTCACGCGGCTGCGGACGATCGAGCGGTGAGGAGTCGACGCCGACTCGTTCCGCGAGCTCTTTCACTGCGCGCACGAAGTCGGGGCCTCGCGGAACGCTGCCGCCGCTCACGTACGCCGTCCAGAGCATCGACTCGCCGCCGTGGACGAGGAAGCCCCGCGGCGCAAGCCCGTGAGCAACGACGCGCTCGGCGCGGACACCGAGCCGCGCGTGGGTGTGCTGCTCGTTTGTCGCGATCCAGCCGTGGGCGTCGCGGCGCCAGCCGAACTCGGGGAAGGCTTGGTCGAGGCGCTCCACGAGGGTCGGCAGCACCGTCTTGGTGTAGAAATCGCTGGCGCGCACGGGTTGCCGGCCGCTCTCGATCGTCAGAACCCCTCCTCGGCGAGGAAGATGTCGAGGGCGGCGGCAGCGATCTCGCCCTGGCGCAACCCGAGCTGGGGCGCAGCGACCCGCAGCCGGCCGAGGAGCTCGGGCGGAAGTCGGGTCGAGAACGGCGCCAGCACGAGAGGGCGAGCGGGTCGCGCGTCGGTTTCCCGGAACGGTCGGGTCAGTCGGCCCCAACGCAGGTGCATCCCTTGCGACCCGTTCATGGTTTCTGTATCTTATATGGGTCAATACCTGGGTGTCAAACTTGATTTCTGCTCCTCTTCTGGGTCATGGCCCTTTCTCGTAGACTCTCCCGAATGCGCGGCGCGGATCTCATTCGGGAAGCTCGCCTGCGCGCCGGCTTGACGCAGGACGAGCTGTCGCGGCTGACGGGGACTCAGCGCTCAGTGATCGCCCGCTGGGAGCAGGGCGCCGTCTCCCCCGGCTTCGACAACATGCTCGAGGTGATCGAGGCCTGCGGCTTCGATCTGCCGCTGATGCTCGTCCCGCGCGACACCGTCCTCAACGAGCGCCTGGACAAGAACCGGGTGCTCTCCCCGGAGCGGCGCGCGCAGCGCTTCCTCAGCAAGCTCGACAAGGAGGGCTAGCGTGGCTGAGTCGCCGAGGTTCGACCCCTACGGCCTGCTGCAGGCGCTCGACCGCCACCGCGTCACCTACATCGTGATCGGCGGCTTCGCCCGCATCGTCCAGGGAACCGAGGAGATCACACGCGGGCTCGACATCGTGCCCTCCACCCGCGAGGAGAACCTGCGCCGTCTCGACGCCGCCCTCCGCGACGTTGGCGCCAGGCGACCCGACGGGCGCGAGCTGACACTCGACCAAGACACGCTTGCCGCCCAGCCCGTGCACGTGCTCATGACGGAGCACGGCGAGCTGAACATCGTCCCCGAGCCCGCCGGCACGCGCGGCTACGACGACCTTCGCCGCGCCGCCAACCGAGAGCCGCTCGGCCGCGGCGTCAGACCCTCGGTGGCCTCGATCGGCGACCTCGCACGCATGGTCTCGGCGCTCGGCGACGAAGAGCGGCTCCCGCAACTCATGCAGCTGCGCCGGCTCGTCGAGCTCGAACGCGTCCGCGAACGGGTTATCGAGCGCTGAGAGCACTCAAGCCACTACGCGGACAGTGGCTTCCACCTGACCCATCCGGTCGGCGCGACGTAGCCGGCGAGCGGCCGGATGTTGGAACCACCGCCGCTCGAGGAGCACTGCACGATCTGTCCGTTGCTGAGCCAGAGGGCGACGTGTCCGCTTGGGCCGTCGTCGACCCCGAAGAAGACGAGGTCGGCGGGCTGGGAGCCGCCCGGTGGTGGCTCCGAGCCAACGCCGCGCGTCACGCGTGTAGTCGCTTGCGCAGTGTCTCCCCGAGGAAGGAGTCCGTTCGCGGTCCACTGCGTCGACGTGGTCAGCCCGATGTCGATGCCCGCTTGGGCGAACGCCCACCGGGCGAACATCGAGCAGTCGCAGGTCGAGCCGGCGGGCTGGCGGCTCTGCATGTCCTGGACGGAGCCGCCACGATCCGTCGGAGGGCCGAGGTTGTAGGTGAAGCGCCCGACGTGCGCGACGGCCCAGGCGAGAACGACGCGAGCACTCCCCGAGCCGCCCGGAGCGAAGGCCCCTCGATACTCCTCCGCCTTTGCGAGGACGGCGTCGACGTAGGCGTCGGCTGGGTTGTACGCGTAGATCGCGCGCCGGTAGTCGGCCGGTGCTCCGTTGGTCTGGAGGAGCCGGGCAGCTCCGGCGATCGCGTCGGCGGGGTTCCAGACGTCGGCGAAGCCGTCGCCATCTCCGTCTGTCGCGTACCCGCTGCCCGTCGTGCTCGTGGGCGGTCCGATTCCCGGAACCGCCATCGAGGGGGTGCCGGCGCGCCAGGTCGAGCCGAGGAACTGCATCGGGCCCGTCGCACCTGCTTTGTTCACGGTTCCGGGCGGGCTGCACCCGGGCGCCTGGAGTCGCCCGTGGTCGCACTCGATCTTGCCGATCGCGGCGAGCACAGCCCAGTCGATG
>Ga0247727_10016501_pt1 | contig 11904 bp, 14 predicted proteins | sample WisWelCaveWW1625_FD_202498 | JGI IMG/M metagenome (GOLD analysis project Ga0247727, IMG submission 202498) | Biofilm microbial communities from Wishing Well Cave, Virginia, United States - WW16-25 | ecosystem: Environmental > Aquatic > Deep subsurface > Groundwater > Cave microbial mat | place...
ACGCCTGAACTACCGCACCCCGGTTCAGGCACGCTGTGATTTTCATGTTGCACAACAGGTGGCCGCGTGATTCAATGGATTCAGTTTACCCCCACTGTCCTGTCCATCCAGGCCGGAGCGGTACACCTAGCGCGTGCTGGACCTAGTCAACAGCCAAAAAAGTACGGGCGTTCCATTGGCCTAGAAGCGGCGTTGGTGCAGAATCGTGAGGTAATGAAGCCGCTGGAACACCGCCTCGAGGTGGAGGCGCCTGCGTTGGCCTCGCTGGAGCGGGCGCCGGAGTGGGATTGGGGCCGCGACGTTGCGCGGCAAGTGGCGACGGAGGCGGCGGCTCGGAAGACGGCGCCTGCCGGCGCGAAGTCCTCGGTCTTCAGTTGGCTCGGGCTGCTGCTGGCCGAGGAGTTGGGTCTGGCGGGCGGGTCGCGCCGCCGGAAGCGCTGAAATAGACCGTGTTGGGGGCGCCGGAGCGCGCCGCGGCGATGTCGGGGAAGCCGTCGCCGTTGAGGTCGCCGATAGCGAGACCGTAAGTAGCGCCCTGCTTGTCGCCGAAGCGGACCACCGCAAACCTAGTGCCCGAGCCGTCGTTGAACAGCACGCCGCCGGGTGTCTCCACGTTGCCGACTATGATGTCGAGCGTGCCATCGCGGTTCATGTCGGCGAGGGCGAGCGCGTAGGGGATATCGCTCTTGTCGCCGGCGGCCAGGCCGGCGCGGAAACGGCCGGATCCTTCATTGCGATAGACGAACGTGCCGAGCTGCTCGTGACCGGCGACGATGTCGATGGCTCCGTCGCGGTCGAGATCGCCCGCAGCGATGGCGCGCGTCGAGGCCTTCTCCGGCCCGAACGGGATTTTGGCGCTGAAGCCGGCCTTGCCGTCGTTGAGATAAACGAGACTTTGACCCGAGTCGCGGTGGGCCATGGCCAGGTCGGTGAAGCCGTCGCCGTTGAAATCCGCGGCGGCGATGGTCGTGGCGGAATACGGGCTGAAGCGCGCGCACGACGGGAACGCGGCGCGCCCATCGTTGAGACAGACATAATTGGGACCGCCGCGATTGGCCACGATGATGTCGGGGCGGCGGTCGCCGTTGAGATCCGCCAGCGTGACGTTGCGCGTCGGCCAGTTGGGATCTCCAAAGGAGCCGGCGAGGGCGAAACGGCCCTTGCCGTCGTTGAGATAGACGATCTTCTTGTCGGGCCGGTCGTTGCTGACGACCAGATCGAGATCGCCGTCGCCGTCGAGGTCGGCGAGCGGGGTCGAGTAGGTGCGATCCGATATCTCGCTCAGATCGCGGGCAGCGAAGCCGCCTTTTCCGTCGTTGATCAGGATGCGGTCGACGAGCGCCCAGTGGCGTCCCTTGGCGAGCACCAGGTCGAGGTCGCCGTCCCCGTCCAGGTCCCCGAGGGAGACGTTGGCGGTGGTCTCGCTGGCGGGCTCGAGCTCCAAGGCGCGGTCGAACGTGCGGAGACCGGCCGCGGCGACGGCCAAGCCGGCGGCGAGCAGGGACGCGAGGACACGGCGCATGATTAAGCCAGCATGACTCACGCCAGGGCATGCTATACTAGGCGTTTCTGTGCCAAAGATAAAGACACACAAGGGCGCGGCCAAGCGCTTCAAGAGGACGGGCAGCGGCAAGATCGTCCGCCACCAAGCCATGCGGCGGCACATTCTGACGACTAAGAGCCGCTCGCGCAAGCGCCACTTGCGGGGTTCGGTCGTGGTTTCGCCCGGCGACCACAAGCGTATCGCCGAGATGATACTGTAAATGCAGAAGTCAGAAGTCAGGAGTCAGCAGTCAGGAGTCGGCAGCGCATTCTGACTTCTGACTTCTGACTTCTGTCTTCTGTCTTCTGTCTTCTTCTTGGAGTTGCTCTTTGCCCCGAGTTAAACGAGGAACGAAGCGCCGCCGGCGCCGCAAGAAGATTCTGGACCGCGCCTCCGGCTATTTTCTTACCAAGGGAAAGCTTTATCGGGCGGCGAAGGAAGCCGTCGAGCGCGGGCTGAAGTTCGCCTACACGGGGCGCAAACGCAAGAAGCGCGACTTCCGCTCGGTGTGGATCATCCGCATCGGCGCGGCGGCTCGCCTCCACGACCTGTCCTACAGCAAGCTGATGCACGGGCTGAAACGCGCCGGAATCGGGCTGGACCGCAAGATGCTCGCCGATCTGGCGGCGCGCGATGCGGCTGGCTTCGGCGCGCTGGCCCAGAAGGCTAAGACCGCGCTGGCCGGCTGAGACGGATCCGGCCGATGTCCGTCACTGAGCAAACCGCGCAAAGCCTGGTCGATCTCGGCGCCGACGCCGCGCTGGTCGAGAAGCTCTACGCCGAGCTAGGCGAGCTGTTTGACGGCGAGCTGGCGCAGGCCGCTAGCGCCGAGCAGGTTCGCGCGCTCCGCGACCGCTGGCTGGGGCGCAAGCAGGGGCTGCTCACCGCGACCAACGACTCCTGGCTGAAGACCGCGCCGCGCGACCTGAAGCCCGCGGTCGGGCGGTTGCAGAACAAACTCAAGGCTCGCGTCGAAGAGATCGTCGAGCAGCGCGGCCGCGCCGCGGCGGCGGCTGTGGTCCGCGCCGAGCCGGGGATCGACATCACGCTGCCCGGCCCGGAGCGCGTCATCGGCGCGCGACATCCCGTGCGCATCGTGCGGGAGGAGATCGAGCACATTTTCCGCGGCCTGGGCTACTCGGTGTTCGACGGCCCCGAGATCGAGAGCGACTATTACAACTTCGAAGCGCTGAATTTTCCCGACAACCATCCGGCGCGCGACGCCATGGACACCATCTTCCTCACCAAGACGATGCTGCTGCGGACGCACACCTCGCCGTGCCAGATCCGGGCGATGGAAAAGACGCGGCCGCCGCTGCGGTACGTGGTGTTCGGCAAGTGCTACCGCCACGACGCGCCCGACGCCACCCACTCGCCGATGTTCCACCAGTTTGAAGCCTTCGCGGTGGATGAGAACATCAGCTTCTGCGACCTCAAGGGAACGCTGGAACACTTCACGCGGCAGTTCTTCGGCGCCAGCGTGCGGGCGCGCTTCCGTCCGAGCTTCTTCCCGTTTACCGAGCCGAGCGCCGAGGTGGACATCTCTTGCATTTTCTGCGACGGCCGCGGCTGCCGCAAATGCAAGCAGAGCGGCTACATCGAGATCCTAGGCTCAGGGATGATCGACCCGGCGTTGTACGGGTACGTCAACTACGATCCCGAGCGATACTCCGGTTTCGCCTTCGGGTGCGGCCTCGAACGGCTGGCCATCCTGAAGTACGGCGTCGAGGACATCCAGTTGTTTTTCCAGGGGGACGCGCGGTTTCTCCGCCAGTTCCGCTGATGCGCATCCTGCTGAGCTGGGTTAAGGAATTCGTGGACGCGCCGGAGCCGGCCGGGGAGTTGGCGCGCGCGCTGACCAAGGCCGGCCTGACGGTCGAGTCGGTGGCCGAGGAGCGCGGCGAGACGGTGCTCGAGATCGAGCTGAACACCAATCGCCCCGACGCCATGAACCACTTCGGCGTGGCGCGGGAAGTGGCGGCGATCTACGGACGCGAGCTGCGGCGGCCGAAGGTGGAGTTTCGCGAGGCGGCCAAGCCCGCCGGCGAGTCGGCGGCGATCGAGATCGCGGACGCGGCGCTGTGCGCGCGGTACGTGGGCCGCGTGGCCGCGGACGTGAAGATCGCGCCTTCGCCCGACTGGATGCGGCGGCGGCTGGAACAATGTGAGATCCGCGCCATCAACAACGTCGCCGACGTCACCAACTATGTACTGTTAGAGATCGGCCAGCCCACCCACGCCTTCGATCTGGACACGCTGGGCGGCGCGAGGATCGTCGTCCGGCGGGCGGCGGCCGGCGAGCGGCTGACGACCCTCGACGGCGTGGCGCGCGCGCTGGATCGCGAGAGCTTGGTGATCGCCGATGCCAAGCGCGCCGTGGCCCTGGCGGGCGTCATGGGCGGCGCCGAGACGGAAATCTCCGCGCGGACCCGCAACGTGCTGATCGAGAGCGCCTGGTTCGACCCGGCTTCGATCCGGCGGACGGCGCGGCGGCTGAATCTTCACACCGAGGCGTCGCACCGCTTCGAGCGCGGCGCCGACGTCGAGGCCGCCCCTTGGGCCGCCGATCGGATCGCCGGCCTGCTCGAGCAACTGGCCGGGGCCACCGTGCTGGCGGGCCGCATCGACTGTTATCCGTCCGAGCGGCGCCGGACCGCGATTCCGCTGCGCGCGTCGTCCCTGCGGCGTCATCTGGGGATCGAGATTCCGCCGGACGAAGTGGAACGGATTCTCGAGGCGCTGGGATTCCGCCTCGACCCTCGCGAGGCCGGCTGGGAAGCGATTCCCCCGACCTGGCGGCTGGACGTCGAGCGCGAGATCGACGTGATCGAGGAAGTGGCCCGCTTGTATGGCTACGACCGATTCCCTTCGCGGCTGCCTGCATGGTCGGGCGGGGCCGAAGCGGCGCCGAATGCCCGCGCCGAGCAGCGGCTGGCCGAGGCGGCGCGCTCGCTCGGCTACGACGAGGCTATTACCTATTCCTTCATAGGCTCTGCGGAGGCCGGGCGCTTCGGCTCCTGGCCGGCGGTGGCGGTGCGCAACCCGGTGAGCGAGCTGCAGGACGTGCTGCGGAACTCGGCGGTCCCCGGCCTGCTGCGCGCCGTCGAGTGGAACCTCAACCGCGGCCAGAACGAGGCGCGTTTGTTCGAGATCGGGCGGCTGTACCGCGCCGAGGGCGGGACCTTCTCCGAGCCGCCGGTGATGGCGCTGGCGGCGACCGGGCGCGCCAAGCTGGTTGACTTCTTCCATCTGAAGGCCGACGTGACGAGTCTGCTCAACCTGTTCGCCGGCCAGACGTTCCACGTGGAACAGCCTACTGATTCGGCCTACTATCGCGCGGGTCACTCGGCGCAGATTCTGGCGGATGGTGTTGTGATCGCCCGGTTCGGAGAGATCCATCCGGAGCTGGCGGCGGAGCGCAAGTTCCGCCATCCGGTCCTGCTGGCGGAGATCTGGCTCGATCGCCTCTACCGGCTGGGGCTGCGCCAGCCGAGCTTCCGGCCGCTGCCGCGAATGCCGGCCGTGGATCGCGATTTTTCGCTATTGCTGCCGGAAGGCACGCCGTTCGAGCGGATCGTGGAAGCGGCGGGCCGGCCGCCTCATCTGGTTCGTCTCGAGCCGGTCGAGATCTTCCGCGGCGAGCAAGTCCCCGAGGGCAAGTACAGCCTGCTGCTGCGGGCGGTCTGGCAGCGCGAGGACGCCACGCTGACCGATGAAGAGGTCAACGGCTACGCTCGCGAGATCGTCGAGACGCTGAAGCGCGAGTTCGGCGCCGAGCAGCGCTGAGAGAGCACTCTATGGAGAAATCGTCTGCTGTCACGGTCGAGGTCGAAGCGCTGCGGCCACTGGCGCGACTCGAGGAGCGGATCGTCGAGACGGTCGAGCAACTGCGGGCCGTGCGGCGGGAAAAAGCCGAGGCCGGCAAGGAAGCCGCCGGGCTGCGGGAACGCCTGGGGCGCAGCGAGCAGCACGGCCGCCAGCTTGCCGGCGAGGCGGAGACGCTGCGACGGGAGCGCCGCCAGATCCTCGAGCGCCTCGAGAAACTCCTCGCTTACGTGGATTCCCTCCGCCAGGGGTAGAATGGAAGAGCCGGGCGGCGGGGAGAAATGGACCAGAGCGGCGGAGTTCGCGTTTCCATCTACGACCAGGATTACACGCTAAAAACCAGCGCCGGGCGGGCCTACATGGAAGAGGTGGCCCGCTACGTCGACGAGAAAATGCACCTGGTCGCCGACAAGGGCCGCACGGTGGATTCGCTGCGCGTGGCGGTTCTGGCGGCGCTGCATATTGCTGATGAGCTGTTCCGGCTGCGCCAGGGCGTCGACGCCAAGAGCACCGAGTTCACGGCGCTGCTCGACGAGGCCCTGGGCGGGCGCTAGGTGCGGATTCTTTTCATTGGGGACATTTACGGCTCGGCGGGCCGCCGCGTGGTGGCCGATCACGTCGCCGATATCGTCCGCACCCAGCAAATCGACCTCACCGTGGCCAACTGCGAGAACGCCGCCGCCGGATTCGGCATCACGCCGCGTCTGGCCGAGGAGCTGCTGGGGCTGGGCATCGACGTGCTGACCTCCGGCAACCACATCTGGGACAAGAAGGAAATCCTCGAATACATCGGGCGCCAGCCGCGGCTACTGCGCCCGGACAACTACCCGCCGGGGGCGCCGGGCAGCGGCGTGTTTCTCGGAAAGACGCCGGCCGGCGTGGCCTATGCCGTCATCAACTTGCAGGGCCGGACGTTTCTTCCCAACATCGACTGCCCCTTCCGGCGGGCCGACGCCATTCTGGCGTCCTTGCCGGAAGCGGCGCGGATTCGAATGATCGACTTTCACGCCGAGGTCACCAGCGAGAAAGTGGCCTTCGGCTGGTACGTGGATGGGCGGGTCACCGCGATGCTCGGCACGCACACCCACATTCCGACCGCCGACGAGCGGGTGCTTCCGGGCGGTACAGCCTATCAGACGGATGTAGGGATGACCGGACCCTACGATTCGGTGATCGGCGCCGACAAGGAGGCCGCCCTGGGCCGTTTCCTGCGCGGCATGCCGATCCGCCTGGAGCCGGCGAAGTCCGGCGCCCGGCTGTCGGCGGCCATCGTCGAGGCCGACGAAGCCACCGGCCGGGCGGCTTCCATCCGGCGTCACTGGGTCGACGGAGACTAGAGTGGTGTCCCACGTAATTCTTGACAGACGACAAGGCCGGGCTAAAGCCCGGCCGCGGCCTGAAGGCCGCCCCACGTAGCCATGGATGGATTCGCGCGAGCCGACGTCCTCTCCTCGCTGATCCACCTGGCCGGCACGGCCGTGTTCGTCGGCGTGTTCTGGTTTCTGCACCGCGAATCCCGCATCATTTATTTCGGCTATTGGGCGCTGGCCTGGGCGCTGCTGAGCGCAGCCATGGCGTTCAACCTGGCATCCATGGTGACCGGCCGGAAGCTGTTTCTGGCGCCCTACGCGCTGCTGGAGCTGGCCTTCGTGGCCTCGCTGATTTTCGCCGGCGCCTCGGTTTTCGGGCAGTTCGATTTCCGCGTATCCTCGGCCGGCTTGGTCGCCGGGCTGGCCGCGGTGGCCGCCTATGCCGTGGGGCTGCCTTCGGACTTCAAGGGTTTCTACGCGCTTCACAGCCTGCTGCTGACCGGCGCCTACGGCTGGAACTTTTTCGCATTCCAACGGCGGTGGCGATCGGGCCGCGGCACAGGCCGCAAGCTGTTCTCGGCCTCCCTGCTCGGAAGCTCCCTATTTTACTGCCACTACACACTGTTGTACGCTTCGCTCCACTTTTCCCCGGCCGCTCCCATACCCGCCTACCTCCGTTACCACGAGCTCTACGACCTGGGACTCGAGACGCTGCTGGCCTTCTCGGCCATGATGATGTGGATGGAGGCGCAGAACGAGCGGCTGGCGCAGGTGAACCAGGAGCTGGCGCAGAGCCGCTCGGAAATCGCCCGCCGCGCGCAGCTCGATCCGCTGACCGGCCTGCTCAACCGCGCCGCCTTCAACGAGGCCTGTGAGGCGCGCGAACCGGTCTCGGGCGTGGTCGCCATCATCGATCTGGACAAGTTCAAGGAAGTCAACGACGCGCTCGGTCACCTCACGGGCGACGAAGTGCTGGCCAACGTCGGCAGCCTCATCAAAGGCTCCGTGCGCAAGGACGACCTGGCTTGGCGCTGGGGCGGCGACGAGTTTGTGCTGCTGTTTCACGAGCAGTCCCGCGAGTCGGTCGAGGAGCGGCTCGGCGCGCTGGCGGAGCGCCTGCTGCGCTTCCAGCTCCGCGGCAAGGGCGTGCTGCCGGTCCGGATCAGTTGGGGCGCCGCCGAGACCGTCCAAGGGTCGCTCCAGCTGGCGCTCGAGGAGGCCGATCGCCAGATGTACGCCAAGAAACGCCAGAAGCTTGCGTCGAGGGCAATGGGCGCCGCGGGGAGCTAGTTCACCACCAAGACACCAAGACACCAAGAAAACCTCAATGCTTGGTGTCTTGGTGGTAGACCTTGGCCGGACCTACTTGGTCACCACGACGCTGATCGAGACGGCGGCGAAGGTGTCGGTCTTGTAGGCGTCGTAGGCGAACTCGTCGGCGACGTCCACCTTCGAGAATCCCGCCCCCCGCATGATTCCGAGGTATTCCTCGCGATCCAGAGCCCCGCCGACACAGCCCGCCCACTTCACGGCGTCCTGCCGGAGCCCCTCGGGCGCCTCGCCGCGCGTCACCATGTCGGAGATCTGCATGCGTCCGCCGGGCTTCAGCACGCGGTGGGCTTCCGCGAAGACCCGGCGCTTGTCGGGCGCGAGATTGATGACGCAGTTGGAAATGATCACGTCCACGGTTCCGGTTTCCACGGGAAGCTTCTCGATTTCCCCCAGCCGGAACTCGACGTTCGAATAGCCGCCATCGGCTGCATTCTGGCGGGCCTTCTCGATCATCGACTCCGTCATGTCGACGCCGATGACGCGCCCCTGCGGCCCGACTTTCTGCGCCGCCAGAAACACGTCGACCCCGGCGCCGCTGCCCAGGTCGAGCACCGTCATGCCCGGCTCGATCGGAACCAGCCGCGTCGGGTTGCCGCAGCCCAGTCCGAGGTCCGCGCCCTTCGGCACCGAGGCCCGCTCCGGCCCCGAGTAGCCCCCGCAGTCCCCTCGCAGCTCGGTCAGGTCCGTGCAACAGGACGATCGTTTTCCTTTCGCTACCGCGTCATAGGCCTGCTTCACTACATCTTTAATTTCAGTCTCTGTTCTCACAACAAGCGCTCCTTTCAGTTGCGGCGGCCCATTCCGGGCTCGCCTCGACTACCTCGTTGCGCGTGCAGCATTCCTCGTAGAGGAACCCCAGCATCTGGCGCAAAGTTTGAAGGTTGACCGAACATCGAATCCACTGCCGGTCCTTCTTGCACTCCAGAAGACCGGCGCGTTTGAGCTTTTCCAGGTGATGCGTCAGCGTCGACCCCGGCATCTGCAACTCGGCCTGGATCTGCCCGACCGCCAGGCCGCCGACCTTGTGGGCCGCCAGCAAGAGCCTTACAATTAGAATCCGCGGCGCACAGGCCAGGGCCGCGAATCGATCCGCCGTCTCGTCTAGTGCCGCCTGTAATTCCATATTTCTAGTATTATAGAAATATAGGCACGGTGTCAAGTGAAAAGTTGAACGTGGAGTGATTTTACGGTACGATCAAGCTGAGGAGTAGTACTTTTGGTACTAGTACGTAACGGAGGCCACGCGGCGTGAATCAGAGCCTGTTCCTCTTGCTGATCGTCGGCGTGCCGAGCGCACTGGCGTTCGCCTTGGCGGCGTGGTTATTCCGACGCCGGAGCCAGGCGCAGAAGCGCGAGCTGGACACGCTATACAAGGTGGCGGAGGGGATGATCACGGCCGGAGACATGGGCGAGGTGCACCGCCGCATCGTGCTGACGCTGCAATCGATTCTCGGCGCCTCGCACTGCTACCTGCTGCTGCACAACCGCGTGAGCAAGCAGCTCGACGTGCTGGCGGGCACCGAACCATTCGCCTTCGCGAGCCTTCCGATGGACGCGGTCTCCGGGGAAGTGACCTGCTTCCGGAACAAGGCCGTCCTGGAGGTGCCCGACGCCGAGCACTGCCCATTTGTCGACCGGGAGGTGGTCCGGCGGCTGGGCCAGAAATCGGTGCTCTATGTGCCGGTGCGGTCGGAGGGTGAAGTCATCGGAGTGCTGGAGGTCGACGCGCGGACCCGGAAGCGGGTTTTCACCGAGGAGCAGAAAGCCTGCGCGCAGCACGTGGCGAACCTCGGGGCGCTGGCCATGAAACTGTGCGAGCAGCGGTCGATGCGGGAGCACCTGTTCCGGACCGAGAAAATGGCCGCCGCGGGGGAGCTGATCGCGGGCGTGGCCCAGGACCTGAAGAGCCCGCTGGCGGCGATGGGCGGTTTGGCCGAGCTGGCGCTGGCGCGCTCCGGCGGGCCCACGGCGCAGGAGCTGCGGGGCATCCAGGCCGAAGCACAGCGCGCCTCGGCGATCTTGCAGAGACTCCTCTCGTTTGCCCAGCCCCAGAAACCTGGCCCCAAGGTGGTGGACGTCAACGCGGTGTTGCGGGCCGTGGCGAGCCTGCGGGAAGAGAAGTGGCAGCAGCGCGGGATCGAGGCTCGGCTCCAGCTGTCGCCGGTTCCGCCGATGATCCACAGCGAGCCGGAGCATCTCGAACAGGTGTTTTTGAACCTCTTGATCAATGCCGAGGGAGCGCTGGAGTTGGCGCCGGAGAAGACGATCACGGTGCGGACCACGATTGCCGCCAAGCGCGTGTTGATCTCGATCAGCGACACCGGAGCGGGCCTGACCTCCGACCGCCTGCTCTACGATAGTATTCGTCCTACCCGGACGGCAGGGCTGGGGATGGCGGTTTGCCAGAGCCTGATCGAGGGTCACGGCGGCTCGATTCGTCTGCGCACCGCGGTTGGGCACGGCACGACTTTTGAGATCGAATACCCGCTGGCGGTGAGCCTGGAGCGGGAGGCGCCGGCGCCGTCGCCCGCCGAAGGAGCCTCGGTCGAGCGGCTCTCGTCCAGCCTCACGGCGCTGGTAATCGACGAGGATCAGCGCGTGCAGGAGTCGCTGCTGAGCATGCTGAGCGATCGCGAGTATCGCGTGATCGTGGTGGGCAGCGCCGAAGAGGCCCTCGACTTGGCGGAGCGGGCGCGCTTCGACCTGGTGCTGTGCGATGCGCATCTCCGCGGCATGGGAGGGATCGAGCTTTACCAGCGCATCCGGCAGCGGATCCAGACTTTCGTCTTTCTCACCGACGCCTTCAACCCCGAACTGCGCGAAATGTTCGGCGACGGCGATCAGGCGGTGCTGGCCAAGCCGTTCACGGCCGCCGACGTCGAGGCGCTGCTGGAGGCCGTCGAGCCGCGACTGCTGGAGGCGCATGCCGGGCCGCCGGGCGGGCGGTAGGCGCGCCTCGAGCGGTTACTTCGCGCGGGTTTGGGCGGTGGTGCGGCGGATTCCTCGCGGCGAGGCCTGGAGCTACGGCGCCGTGGCCCGCGCCGCCGGTTTCCCCGGGACGGCGCGCCAGGTGGTTTGGGCGTTGCGCGCGGCGCCTCGGGAACTACCCTGGCACCGCGTCGTCGGAGCCGGCGGAAGAATCCTGCTGCCCGCCGAGGCCGGCGCCGAGCAGCGCCTGCGCCTGGAGGCGGAGGGCGCGCGCTTCGCCGGCTCGCGGGTTCTGACGCGGCCTCCCAAGGCCCGGCGCGCCCGGACTAAGCGGTAGAATGTACGCATGCAAGTCGCGCCGCTTTACGTGGTTCTTTTGTCCGCCGCGCTTCTGACCGCGCAGTCGACCGCCAAACGCAAGTCGGGACTTCCGGATCCGCCCAAGTCGGACGTTCCCTATATCATTCACGCCGATCTGCTGGTGGAAACCGAGGTCGGGGAAGCCAAAGAAGAAACTCGCCGCGACGAGCAGTTTTACGTGATCGCGGGCGCCGCTTCTCCCGTGAAAACGCCGCTGGCCGGCCCGGAGTTTCTCTTCCAGTCGCAAGAAATCGCGCCTGACAAGCTGCGGCTCTACAAACTGGACGTGCGCGGCGGCCGGCGCGAGCTGCTGGCGATGCGCCGGAAAAAGCCGGTGGCTAAGGACATTCGCGTATCGGTGTTTCGGGTGCGCGAGAATCTGTTCCGGATCCGTGTCTACGACAGCCTGGCGCCGGGCGAATACTCGCTGTCGCCGGACGGCTCCAACGCGATCTTCTGCTTCGCGGTAGAGTAGAAGGCTTCCCCCGGCCCGGGATTTCGTTGGACAGTGCATTGGGAACATTTGTTATAGAGAATGTTCTAAGGAGGGAATGCATGTCCAACGCAAAGAAACACGATTCCGGGGCCGCCGAAGGAGCCCGTAGG
>Ga0247727_10016502_pt1 | contig 11903 bp, 10 predicted proteins | sample WisWelCaveWW1625_FD_202498 | JGI IMG/M metagenome (GOLD analysis project Ga0247727, IMG submission 202498) | Biofilm microbial communities from Wishing Well Cave, Virginia, United States - WW16-25 | ecosystem: Environmental > Aquatic > Deep subsurface > Groundwater > Cave microbial mat | place...
CTTTTGCATTCGCCTGGGAGACTTGGCCGGGCCAGGTGGAAGCAGGGTTCGTTCCGGCAAATGGACGCGGCTTGAACCCGCTCCTGCAGAACTATTGGATGGTGATTCATCCGCAAGTATTGTTCAGCGGTTTCGCTGCCATGGGCGTCCCGTTTGCCTTTGCGGTGGCGGGAATGATGAAACGCGACTATACGAATTGGATACGACCTGCAACTCCCTGGCTTGTGTACGGCGCCACGGTGCTGGGGCTCGGAATCATGATGGGTGGATTTTGGGCGTATGAAACGCTGGGGTGGGGAGGTTATTGGGGATGGGACCCCGTGGAGAACTCTTCGCTCGTTCCATGGCTGTTTTCGGTCGCGACAATTCATACCATGCTCTCCCAACGAAAGAGCGGATCGTTTGTCCGGACGAACCTGGCACTCTCCATGCTCTGCTTCATCTTTGTGCTTTACTCTACATTTCTCACAAGAAGCGGAGTGCTCGGGGACACCTCGGTCCACTCATTTGTCGACCCTGGGATGTGGGCATATTGGTTGCTTATTGGCATCTTGACATTGTTCGTTATGTTGGGGTTCGGCCTTCTCTTTTTCCGCATGAGAGAAATGCCACAATCCCCTGTGAAGCATGGGACTATCTCGCGGGAGTTTGCCCTGTTTCTAGGATCATGTGCCCTTGCCGCATCGGCCGTGTTGATCACGATCGGAACCTCGGCACCGATTATCACTAGCATTCTCCAGGGAAAGGTGACGGCTGTCGACACTTCCTATTATGTCACTACAATACTCCCGATCGGCATCGCGATTGGCCTCCTTTCGGGCTTGGGACAACTTCTCTGGTGGACACGGTCCGCCAGCGGTGAATTCGTCAGGAGCCTCCTGCGTCCGGGATTGCTGGCGATCGCAACAACTCTTGTAGTTCTCTTTTTCGGCCTGGATGATTTTCTTGTCGCTCTCTTCGTCTTCGGCGCAGCGTTCTCGCTCTTCGCCAATCTTGAAGTTGGAAGGAGGATTGTCAAGGGGAATCCCAAGTATGCTGGTGGCGCAATAGCACACGTCGGAATCGCATTGATGTTCCTGGGCTTTGTTTCATCGTCCGTCTATGACGAGAAGGAAACTGTTTCGCTCCGTGAGGGAAGACCCACGGAGGTCATGGGATATACCCTTACATATAAAGGGTACTCTCCCATCGATCACGAAAAATTCGCCTTTCATGTCGATGTTGAGAATAAGGGCCTGATGGAAACCGTTTCCCCGATCATGTACGTCAGTTCGTACACCAAGGGTCTCATGCGGAATCCGGATATCATCAACCTCGTAACAAAAGACTTCTACGTGGCTCCACTATCCTTGGAGGAAAACGAGTCGTCCATGCCTGCTGCGGATGCAAGGATCAAGCTCAAAAAGGGAGAAACAAAAGTCTGGGAGGGATTGAATGTTACGTTCGTCGACTTCGACTTCCCTGTCATGGAACGCGCAGCCATGTTGGAGGGTCGGGAGGTAAAGATTGGGGCCATTCTTGAAGTCTCTGAGAGCGGGAGGGCCCCACAGCGGATTACGCCGTACCGCATCATGGAGCAAGGGAAGATGTCGGATCGATCGGCGCTCTATGCAGACACGTACGAATTCTCCATTGGTGAAATGGCTCCGGATCGCGAGAACAAAGAAAACTCCCAGGTTGAGGTGGTGGCGACGGAGACAAAGGCTCGTGCCAACGCGGCAGCGCAAGAACCCGGCGATGTCCTGGTGGTGGAGGCGAGCGTGAAGCCGCTCATCAATCTCGTCTGGAACGGTGTGATTCTTGTTCTTGTCGGATTTCTCGTAACGATTGTCAGACGCAGCCAGGAGGCACGGCTTGGCAGTCCGGCAAATCTTTAGATCGTAAAGGAACCGAGAAGAAGGTCACACGCCAGAGACTCCAACACCGAACTGGAAGACAAGACGACCCCCAAACCACGCACCTGCCCAGAGAATCGCGAGGGCAACGCCAAGGAGGAAGAGGTAGAGGAAGCGGGCGGGAGGAATGTTGCTGCGAGCCCCAATCCTCCAGAGAAACAGTGCACTGAACAACGCAGCCGCCGCAAAAGCCGCTTGCTGATGGCGTTCGAACAGATTACCGGCATCTACGGGCACGAGAACTACTTCTTTTGCGAGTAAACCGGAGATGACGGATCCGACCAGACTGGTGTAACCCGCGACCATTACCCACCAACCAACACTTCGGGCTTCTTCTTTTCTGAACACGACTGCTACAAAGTCAGCCACGAATGCTACCGTCAACAGAGCGACGGGAAAGTGGACAATCAGTGAATGAAGATTTGGCATGCTTTCTCTCCCCACTCAAAGAATGGAATCGAGATCCCTGACACCCGGAATCCGGGGTGAGAAAAACGGCTCGCCATATTTCTTCCCGATTCGATCTCCGTAGTACTCCGCCCGGGTCCGGAGGAAGACGAGAAACTCCGGGTCGCTGAGCACTGTCTCGCTTTCCGTGCTCGCGGGATTGTGGAACTGCGACTGAAATGTCTTTACGGCGGCCATCTTGAGTTCAAACTCGTCGGTGATGTCCATGATAAATGACGGCGTGAACTCATGCCATTGCATGTAGAGGAAATACCGGCCAGGTCTGAACGACTTCTGTTTCTCCCCACCGAAGGATGTTTCGATCTTCTCCAGTCCCGCGTAGAACCATGCCTCTTTGCACAGCCGATGTGCGTGCTCGTGGTCGGGGTGCCGGTCAATGGGGTATGGAAAGAGGAGCGTATCGGGACGGTATTGCCGGATGACTGACATCACTTTTCTTGTATTCTCATGATTTACCATGATATTTCCATCCGGAATCCCAAGCCCTTCGCGTACATGCACACCCATAATGCCTGCAGCGCTGCGTGCCTCTTGCAGTCGGATTTCGCGTGAGCCCCGGGTGCCAAGCTCACCGGCTGTGAGATCCAGAATGCCTACATGCCTGCCCTGGCGCACAAGCCTTACAAGCGTGCCAGCACAACTCAATTCAACATCGTCGGGATGTGCCCCAATCGCAAGGACATCAAGCTTCATTCGATTTCCTCTCTCGAAAATATGACAAAAAATATATGGAGAATTCACCTTGAACGCAAAATTCACACCCAGGCGTGACCAATGAACCGGGGAAACATACAAGTAAAGTCGCCGGGATCTCCTTGGTCATGCTGAAGACATACCCTCTGCGAAAGTGACCCAAGGAAGAGGATTTTGTATATTGAACCACAAGAATTCAAACCGTTCTCCAGTCATTTCAATACCGGGAAGTACATGTTGCCGATGAATCATCAGCGACCTCTCCTGACCGTAACCGAGCTGACAACGAAAATCAGGCAGGTCCTTGAGAATGGCTTTTCGCATGTTGCACTTCAAGGGGAGATCTCGAATCTGAAAAGGCACACGTCCGGCCACATCTATTTTACGTTGAAGGACAAACATGCCCAGATTTCCGCAGTGCTCTGGCGAAGCCGGACTCCATTCCTCACCTTCGCGCCTGGAGACGGGATGAGAGTAGTCGTAACCGGCCGTGTAACATTGTACGAACAGCGGGGAATCTATCAGATCGAAGTGTACAGCCTTCGCGCAGTCGGAGTCGGTGAATTGCAGCTGGCGTTCGAGCGACTCAAACGAAGGCTCCATGAGGAAGGGCTGTTTGACCAGGCCCGAAAGAGGAAGCTCCCGGAATACCCTGAACGAATCGGCATTATCACATCCCGCGATGGTGCAGCTCTCCATGACATCTTGAAGATTCTCAATCGTCGTCTCCCGTCCCTCGAGGTCATTTTCCGACCTGTTCGGGTGCAGGGAGAAGGGGCAGCCGCCGAGATAGCAACGGCAATTGAAGATTTGAACACATTCGGCGGAATCGACCTGCTTATTGTCGGGAGAGGCGGCGGTTCGATCGAAGACCTGTGGGCATACAATGAAGAGCGTGTTGCTCGAGCGATCTGTAATTCGAGAATTCCTGTGGTGAGCGCGGTCGGACACGAGATCGATATCACGATCGCCGATCTCGTCGCAGACCTTCGCGCACCGACGCCCTCGGCGGCAGCGGAAATGGTGGTGAAAGACCGTCAAACACTGCTTGAAACTGTAGGCAAATATTGGTATCATATCCACGAAACTATCCAATCCGCGCTTGTTGGCAAAAGGGAAACCATCCGGCATCTCCTCAGCAGTTACTCTTTCCGCAAACCCGTTGATCTGCTCCGGCAATCAAGCCAACGGATTGACGAACTCGAAAGAACCCTGGCCACGGCAGTCACCCACCATCATGCAATGGCCAACTCAACAGCCGGGGGTCTGCAACGACGGCTTCTCGCACTCAACCCGGAATTGACATTGAAACGCGGCTATGCCATCGTCTCCCGGAATGGAAAACTGATTACCTCGAGCAAAATTCCAACCACAAAAGATGTGCTGGATGTGCGTTTTCATGACGGCGTGGTCCGTTCAACCGTGAGTTGAAACCCATCGATGGCCTCAAAACACTCTGTCAAACCGCTGACATTTGAGCAATGCCTGCACCGACTGGAGCGGATAGTTGAACAGCTGGAGCGAGGAGATATCCCGCTTGAAGATTCCATTAAATTTTATGAGGAAGGCATCACGCTTTCGAAGCAATGTCTGGAGAAGCTGAGCCAGGCCGAGGTGCGCCTCAAGACTTTGGAGAAGGATGCCCAGGGGAAGTTCCGGCTTTTTGTTGAGAAGCCTAATGAAAACGATTGAACAAGAGGTGAACAACCCACCGATGAAAGAGCGCGAGTATCCGTTCCTTGAACGGGTGGATAGCCCCCAGGATCTCAGGAGACTTTCCGTCCCAGAGCTGAAGGGGCTTTGTTCTGACATCCGCTCGTTTTTGATTGAAGTGCTTTCCAAAACCGGCGGCCACCTTGGTGCAGGCCTTGGGGCGGTGGAGCTGGCCGTGGCATGTCACTACGTTTTCGACACACCGAACGACAAGCTTGTCTGGGATGTTGGGCATCAAGCGTATCCTCACAAGATCCTCACCGGCCGCAAGGACCTGCTCCATACCATCCGGCAGTACAAAGGACTGAGTGGCTTTCTGAGAAGAGTGGAAAGCCGTTACGACACCTTTGGTGCTGGCCATGCGAGCACCGCGATCTCTGCTGCACTCGGCATGGTTGCAGCGCGCGAACTCCATGGAAACCCCTATCGTGTTGTTGCCATCGTCGGAGACGGAGCCATGACCGGCGGGCTTGCCTACGAAGGGATGAATAACGCGGGGCTCTTGAAGAAGGATATGATAGTTATTCTGAATGACAACAACATGTCGATCGCTCCGAATGTCTGGGCGATCTCCAACTACTTTACCCAACTCATCTCCAACCCGTCGTACAACCGGTTCAAATCCCACATCTATCAACTCACTGGAAAGCTCGACGTTCTTGGTGACCGTATCCGACGGGTCGCAGCAAGGGTGGAAGAGGGAATCAAGGTGGTCATCACTCCCGGAATGCTGTTCGAAGCGCTCGGCTTCCGTTATTTTGGGCCTGTCAACGGACACAACGTCACCAAATTGGTTCAGCTCCTTGGCGATGTCAAGTCGTATCCCGGCCCAATCCTTGTTCACGTGATCACCCAAAAGGGAAAAGGATATAAGCCGGCGGAAAAGGATGTTCAGCGCCTGCATGGTGTTACGCCATTCGACAAGGTAACAGGAATCGCACACAAGAAATCCGAAGGCCCTCCTGCCTACACGAAGGTATTCGGCCAGGCAGTCGTTGACCTTGCCCGGCGCGATAAGCTTATTGTCGGAATCACAGCAGCAATGCCTGACGGCACGGGACTGGATCAGTTGCAACGAGAAATCCCCACACAGTTTTATGACGTGGGAATTGCAGAACAGCATGGAGTCACGTTCGCTGCCGGTCTCGCCACCCAGGGATGCACACCGATCGTTGCCATCTATTCCACGTTCCTGCAGAGGGCGTTCGACCAAATCATTCACGATGTGTCGCTTCAACAGCTTCATGTCGTATTCGTTCTGGATCGCGCAGGGCTCGTGGGGGCCGACGGCCCGACCCATCATGGAGCGTTCGATCTTACATACCTCCGCCTTGTCCCCGGAATGGTCATTATGGCCCCGAAGGACGAAAGTGAATTGAGAGACATGCTGTACACGGCGGTTTCGTACAGGGGTGGACCCATCGCCTTGCGGTATCCCAGGGGCAACGGTATGGGGATCCCTTTAAAAAAGGATTTCGATGCACTGCCGATCGGACGGGCTGAGACCGTAAAGAAAGGTCGGGACATCGCCATCCTTGCCATAGGTTCGATGGTGTATCCCTCTCTTGCAGCTGCAGCGATTCTTGAGCAACAGGGACTAAGCGCAGAAGTAGTCAACATGAGGTTTGTCAAGCCTCTTGACGGCATGTTGCTTGATGACATCGGTTCCCGTTTCCGGACAGTCATGACTGTTGAAGACAACTCCATTCGCGGCGGATTCGGGAGCGGTATTGCAGAATACTACACCCTGAGCACGGGATCTTCTCCCCGGCTGATCATTCACGGAATCGCCGATCGCTTTGTGGAGCATGGGTCGCCTGCGGAATTGCAGAGGGAATTGGATCTTGACCCACCGGGCATTGCCCAACGTGCGAAATCAGCCCTCGAGCAATCGACGATCGCCGCTGGCAAAGTTATCGAACCGATGATCGTCTAACAGGATCATCCCCCGATGGAGAAAGTCAAGGTCGGTATTGTCGGGCTGGGATGGGTTGCGCAGGTTGTTCACCTTCCCATATTGAAACGGCTCCCGGAAGCGGAGGTGATCGCCGTCTGCGACCGAATCAAGGACAGAGCCCGGCTTGTCAGCGAAAAGTTCGGCATCAAACGCTTTTCCACAAATCCCGCCGATCTGTTTTCCAATGACGATATTTCCGCAATCATTGTATGTACGCCGACCGACTCGCACAAGGACATCGCGATCGCTGCGCTCCACGCCCATAAGCACGTTCTTGTGGAAAAGCCAATCGCCCCTACGTACCATGATGCGGTGCAGATCGCTGAAGCCGCGAGGCAGTCCCGTTGCAAGTTGATGGTGGGAATGAACCACCGGTTCCGCCCCGATGCGATGATTCTCAAGAGTTTCATCGAAGGAGGGGAGCTGGGGGACATCTTCTATGTGAGAACGGGCTGGCTCAAGCGGCGCAACTCCGACACGGGGTGGCTGACACAAAAGAACAAGTCGGGTGGTGGAGTGCTGCTCGATCTTGGGATCGCCATTATCGACATGGCATTATGGATGATGGGGCTGCCCCAAGCAAGACGCGTCACTGCGACACACTTCAGCCACACGACCAAAGGCGTTGAAGACACTTCGCTTCTTTCCATCCGCACGGAGCACGACGCCCTCATAAGCGCGGAGGTGAGCTGGTCCATGTGTCTTCAAGATGACATGTATCATTGCCAGATCTTTGGTACGGAAGGAACAGCCAGCCTGAACCCTCTCCGAATCAACAAGCAACTTCATGGAAATCTCGTCAACGTCGCCCCGGCAAAGCTGGATCCTCCTGAGAAGCTGTTCCGACGCTCCTATGAAAATGAGATCCGCCACTTCCTCGCGGCTGTTCGGGGTGTGAATCCTATTCTTTCCACCGCCGATGAGGCTGCCGAGCGAATGCGCATCATCGAGGCAGCCTACAAGTCCGCCCGGACTCAAAAGGAAGTTTTCCTTTCATGACATGAACGATGTATGAAGAAAAAAGTGCTCGTTGTCGATGACGAGGCAGACATTGTTGAGCTTATCTCCTACAATCTTCGAAAGGAAGGCTACGAAGTCTCCGCTGCCCATGATGGAACAGGAGCTCTGGTGCAGGCCGGGAAAAAACCCGACCTGATTATCCTCGACGTTATGATGCCGGCACCGGATGGATTCGAAGTATGCCGGCGTCTCAAGACTGATCCTGCAACTTCATCGATCCCTGTCATTTTCCTCACCGCTCGCTCGACTGAAATTGACGAAGTCGTTGGTCTCGAAATCGGAGCCGATGATTTCATGCAAAAGCCGATCAGTCCTCGCAAGCTCATTGCCCGGGTCAGGACCATCTTCCGAAGACAGGAAAGCCCGGGCGACCAAACCGATCACGAGCTTCTTCGCGCTGGACGGCTTCACATCAACCGCGCAACATTCACGGTAACGATCGGGGAGAAGGAGGTCTTTTTTCCCCGAAAAGAGTTCGAAATCCTTTCCCTCCTGGTCACGAACAAGGGAAGAGTCTTTTCCCGCGAAATGCTTCTGAACCAAATCTGGGGAAGCGATGTTGTGGTCGTCGACCGTACAGTCGACGTCCATATTAGAAGAATTCGGGAAAAGCTGGGAGATGAAGCCCAGGCTCTTGAAACAGTCAAAGGCGTGGGTTATCGCTTCAGAGACTCGTGCCCTACAACCAAATGAATTTAACCGAAGGGGCAGAGCCCGCCCACGGCCGATCACCATGCTTGGAATGGGCGAGGCCGGGTGCTCGTTCCAACTGGTAGAATTGTGATGGTCTGTACAATCATTTGGTTGGAACGGCAATAGGGACAGATGCGGATGACGCCATGAAGCTCCGCACAAGGATTCTCGTGACGTACATCGGGCTCACGATGATCGGCACCTTCATCGTGGCCGCAGTTGCCCACCGGATTGCGCGCAATGAACTCGAGGTCCAGCAGGAACGACGCAGAACGTCAATCCTGAAGACAACCTCGGTCATCATGGGTGACAGTGCGATCATCGGTCTGTCCGATCATGGAAGGCGATCATTGCTCCACGCAGTCGCAGAACACCTCAACGCAGGATTGATACTCACCGGCAGAAATGGCAACGTTCTCTTCAACTCCGGCGAGGCACAGGACTCTGGCGGTCTGGGGAAACATGGGACTCCGCCCGAGACCGTTGATGATACCGCATTTCAGATCTTCGACCCATTACGCGGGCCCTTCGATTCGGCGTTTGTTCTCGTATCAATGCCCAAGGGAGACCTGGATGAGGCGGATCGAGGTATCATGACGATGGTGCTCCTCGCGTCTCTTGTTGCTTTGGCCATTGCCACGAGCGCAAGCCTGTACCTCTCAAGAACAATCTCAATCCCGATTTTGGATATTGTTGAGACCATCAAGAGCGTCAAGGTGGGGGAAGTCACCCGGAGAATCACCACATCTTATCCGGGCGAGATGGGTGAACTCGCGAAAGCCGTGAACGAAATGGCCGAACAGCTCTCACTTGACCTCGCAACCCGTGAGCGCCTCGAAGGGGTCAGGAGCGAATTCCTGGGAAATGTGTCTCACGAGCTGCGAACACCTCTGTTCTCGTTGCAGGGGTTTCTGGAAACCCTGATGGACGGTGCTGTTGACGACCCAACGGTGAACCGCGACTTTCTGGAAAAAGCTTATCACCATGCCGAACGCCTTAACACACTCTTGACCGATCTCATCGAGATCTCCCGGATTGAGTCCGGAGAGATGAAAATGAGTTTCAGGTATTTCTCTGTTGTCGACTTTCTCCATGCAGTTGTTGATGAACTCAGAACTTCTGCGGAAAAGAGAAACCTCACTCTCCGTGTTGATACGGAGTTCGATTCATCTGCCAAGGTGTATGGTGATAAGGCTCGACTTCGACAGGTACTGACCAACCTGATCGACAATGGGATCAAGTATACAGAGCCCGGTGGAACAATCACCTGCATCGCCCGCCCGCTGAGAAATCAATGTGAGATCCTGGTCGAGGACACTGGCTGCGGGATCCCGCTCGAACACCTTTCGAGGATCTTTGAGCGATTTTATCGAGTCGACAGGGATCGATCGCGTGAGGTTGGAGGGACCGGACTCGGACTGGCTATCGCAAAACACATCGTCGAAGCTCACGGTGGCGCCCTGAACGTTAAGAGCGCGATCGGGAAGGGAAGCACGTTTTCTTTTACCGTCAAACGATAACACATGCGCGAACCCAAAATTGATCTTCAGCGGTGGATGGGTGAGTGCCTCGCGCTCGCAAAGAAGGGCACAGGTCGCGTCAGCCCAAATCCGATGGTGGGAGCTATTCTGGTGGGCAAGGGAAGAGTTCTTGCGCGAGGGTATCATCGGTCATTTGGCGGACCTCATGCCGAGGCAACATGTCTTGATCGGTTCAGCGGAAATCCGTCCGGCGCCACCCTGTATGTGAATCTCGAACCATGTGCACACCATGGAAAGACCCCTCCTTGCACGGATCGAATTATTCGGTCGGGAATACGTCAGGTCGTAATCGGAATGGAGGATCCAAATCCCCTGGTTGCAGGGCGTGGAATACGCGCGCTCAGGCGCGCCGGAATCAGGACAACGGTCGGAGTTCTCGAGGATGAATGCCGGGACTTCAACCGGCTATTTATACATCACATTACAAAACGGCTTCCTTTCGTCCACTTGAAACTTGCTCAAAGTCTCGATGGAAAGATTGCCGGCGTGACGCGTGCCGATCGCTGGATCAGTTCGGTTGAGTCGCGACGGTTGGTCCACTCGTGGCGCGCCAGTCACGATGCTGTCCTCGTCGGCGCAGGAACGGTGAGTGCTGACAACCCCAGGCTCAATGTTCGCCTTGTGTCCGGAAGAGATCCTGCTGTGATCGTCATCGATGGACAATTGAGCCTGTCGCAGAATTCGCAGCTGTTCCAATCCGCAAAAGAACGGAGAATCTTCCTTTGCACCGGCACCCAGGCGATCAAGAAAAGAACATCGACAATTCGACAAATGGAGAATCGGGGTGTGCAAGTGCTGAAGTTTCCCGATACGAAAGGAAGGATATCGCTGAGTGCGATATTACGAAGAGCGTATGAGAATGGCATTGCCTCGATCCTGATCGAAGGTGGAAGCAACATCGCCGGCGGTTTTTTCTGCGCGGGTTTGGTGGACCAACTCAGCCTCTTTATTGCGCCCCGCGTGCTCGGCAAGGGCGTTCCTGCATTCCATCACTATGTACACCAACGCCGACGGCACTCACGGAAGGTGGAAAGGGTCATAACCAACCAGTTGGGACCGGACCTCCTCGTTCAATACTTTTTTCGTTAGCTGAAAGGTGAGTAATGTTCACAGGGATCATACAGGAAATCGGGACTGTTCGTGAAGTCATGAGAGTGGGTGGTGGCGTTCGCCTTACGGTGGAAGCGAAACAGACCAGTACGGGCCTCAGGATCAATGATAGTGTCTGCATTAATGGTGTTTGCCAGACGGTGATTGAGAAGAAGCCCGGAGGATTTGTCGTCGAGGCAGTTGAAGAGACACTCGCGAAGACCACTCTGTCCGGTCTTGTTCCAGGTGGAAGGGTCAACATTGAACCCGCTCTGCAGCTCGGCGACAGACTGGGTGGCCACCTTGTTCAAGGTCATGTTGACGGCGTAGGGACAATCGAGTCCGTCGTCGCAAGAGACAGCAGTTGGATCGTCGAGATCAGAATCCCTGAAGCCTTCCTCAGATATGTCGTTCCGATCGGCTCGATTGCCATTGACGGCATCAGCCTCACAGTCGCTTCGATTCACGCTGATGTTGTCGCCGTTTCAATTATCCCTCACACAATGGATAACACCAATTTTTCTTCTGCAAGGCCGGGCACTTTGGTGAACATTGAGCTCGACGTGGTCGGCAAGTACCTCGAACGATTTGTCAGTGTGAGCAAAGGCCCAAGTGAGCTCACTTCAGCCAAGCTGAAGGAATGGGGATACTGACTCCGAAAGGCGTGCCACACTTCGAAACGATAGTTGCTTTCCCTGATCGAAATTCGTAGATTTCTTTGTTCAATGTTTTCAAAATTTTCCGGGATACACGTATGTTTGGGTTCCTGATCGTCGTCGAGGTCATCACTGCAGTCCTCCTTGTGGTTGTTGTTCTGATGCAGGCGAGCAAGGG
>Ga0247727_10016503_pt1 | contig 11902 bp, 11 predicted proteins | sample WisWelCaveWW1625_FD_202498 | JGI IMG/M metagenome (GOLD analysis project Ga0247727, IMG submission 202498) | Biofilm microbial communities from Wishing Well Cave, Virginia, United States - WW16-25 | ecosystem: Environmental > Aquatic > Deep subsurface > Groundwater > Cave microbial mat | place...
TCGTCGTGATCCACACCGACTCTTGTCGTCGCTTCCGCTTGCCCATCGCCATGCCTGAGAATCTAGGCAACAGTGACCGTCGCCGCTACCTCGATTTCGAAGCAGTTTCACCACGGACTGCTAGGGGGGTGCTGCGCCGCACCCCCCTAGAACCCCCCCGCTCGCTCCGCGGGAGTGAATCCCGCTTCGCTCGCAGCCTGTTGCCGTTTGCGGTTGCTCGGGACCGACAATAGGATTCCTGCATGAACGACGTGCGCGAGTTCCACGACGGCCAGAAGGACGGGCTGGTCGCCCTCGAGAGCCTCGATCTCGACAAGGTGAAGTCGTTCGCGGGCCTGCTGCACGCGATGTCGCGGACGGCGTTCAGTGGCCGCTCATTGGGCGAGGCGCTGGACGTGACCGTGGCGATGGTGAAGGACCCCGACTGCAAGGTCGTGCTCACGCTCTCGGGAGCCATGACGATCGCCAAGATGGGCAAGGTCATCTCGAAGATGATCGACACCGGCATGGTGCAGGCGGTCGTCTCCACGGGCGCCTTGATGGCCCACGGCATGTCCGAGGCGGTGGGCCTCACCCACTACCGCCACGACCCGACGATGTCCGACGAGGAGCTCTTCGACAAGGGCTACAACCGCGTCTACGACACGCTCGAGATGGAGGCGAACCTCAACTACGTCGAGGAATTCACCTCGAAGGCGCTCGACCGCCTGGCGGGCGAGCGCGAGCTGTCGAGCGAGATCGTCAACCGCACGCTCGGCGAGGTGCTGGCCGAGGACGAGCACGCCTCGGGCGTCCTGCGCAGCGCGTTTCTCAAGGGTGTGCCCGTCTACGTCCCGGCCTTCACCGATTCCGAGCTCGGCCTCGACCTCTCCACCTGGGCCATGAAGAAGGCCCAGGCACGCGGCGTCACCGATCCGTTGCAGCTACTGGCCGAAGTCCCGCGCTATAACCCCTTTCTCGACCTCGGCAGCTTCGCCCGCTTCGCGCTCCAGGCGAAGCGGCTCGGAATCTTCACGATCGGCGGTGGTGTCCCGCGCAACTGGGCGCAGGAGGTCGGTCCCTACGTCGACATCACCAACCACCGCCTCGGCTTGACCCTGCCGGCCCCGCGCTACACCTACGCGGTGCGCATCTGCCCCGAGCCGGTGCATTGGGGCGGCCTCTCGGGCTGCAGCTACTCGGAGGGCGTCTCCTGGGGCAAGTTCGTGCCGCCCGCCGAGGGCGGCCGCTTCGCCGAGGTCTTCGCCGACGCCACGACGGTCTGGCCGCTGCTCATGAAGGGCGTGCTCGAGGAGCTGGGGCTTTCGTAGGCGGGCCTCCCCTTCGATGGCTCGGCTTCCCGGGGGTCTCCGCCGCGCCGACGATGGCGTCGTCCGCTGCTCGTGGGCCGGAAGCGACCCGCTCTACCTCCGCTACCACGACGAGGAGTGGGGCTTCCCCGTCGCAGACGATCGCCGGCTCTTCGAAAAGATCTGCCTGGAGGGGTTCCAGTCCGGGCTGAGCTGGCTGACGATTCTCCGCAAACGGGAGAACTTCCGCGCGGCGTTCCGCGGCTTCGACCGCGACCGTGTCGCGCGCTTCTCCGCCCGCGACGTCGCGCGGCTGCTGAAGGACGCGGGCATCGTGCGCCACCGCGGCAAGATCGAGTCGACCATCCACAACGCGCGACGAGCCCGCGAGCTCGCCCAGGAGGACGGTTCGCTCGCCGCGTTCTTCTGGTCCTTCGAGCCTGCGCCCAACGAACGGCCGAGGCGCCTCACCTGGGCGCGGCTCGTGACCATGGCGAAGACCCCGGCCTCGATCGCGATGAGCAAGGCGCTCAAGACGCGCGACTGGACCTTCGTCGGCCCGACGACGGCGTACGCGTTCATGCAGGCGATGGGCCTCGTCAACGACCACGTCGAGGGCTGTGCGATCCGCGAGCGCGCGCTGCGAGCGCGGGCTCGCTTCCGCCCGCCGCGCTAGGGGTCGCGTGGTGGCCGTCTCATGATCGAGGTCACGGGCCTTGCCCGGCGCTACGGCGCGGCGGTCGCGGTGGCCGACGTCTCGTTCCGCGTGGCCCCAGGCGAGCTGCTAGCGCTCGTCGGCGGCTCCGGCTCGGGCAAGACCACCACGCTCAAGATGATCAATCGCCTGGTGGAGCCAGACGCCGGGCGCGTGGCGATCGAGGGCCGCGACACCGCCACACTCGAGCCCCATGCGCTGCGCCGCTCGATCGGCTACGTGTTTCAGGGAGTGGGCCTGTTCCCGCACCTGACCGTCGCCGAGAACGTGTCGGTGCCGCTGCGGCTCGTCGGCTGGTCCCGGGAACGCATCCAAGCCCGTGTCTCGGAGCTGCTCGAGCTCGTCGAGCTGGACCGCCCGCTCGCCACGCGCTTCCCCGCCGAGCTCTCCGGCGGGCAGCAGCAGCGCGTGGGCGTGGCGCGGGCGCTCGCGGCCTCGCCCCGCGTCATGCTGCTGGACGAGCCCTTCGGCGCGCTCGACCCCCTGACGCGCGACCGGCTGCAGCGCTCGTTCGACGAGTTGCGCCGCCGGCTGGGTCTCACTGCGGTGTTCGTGACCCACGACGTAGCCGAGGCCCTCGTGCTGGCAGACCGCATCGGCGTGATGCGCGCGGGCCGCTTGGTGCAGATCGGCACGCCGGCCGCGATCGCGCGCGAGCCGGCGGACGACGACGTGGTCCGACTCCTCGACACGCCTCGCCGCCAGGCGCGCCTCGTCGCCGCGCGTTTCGAGGCACCCTCGTGAGCGAGCAGCTGGCTCTGCTGCCCGAGTACCTCTCGGCCCACGTGCGCCTGACGCTTTTGGCGCTCGCGGCCGGCATCCTGATCGCGGTTCCCGCCGGCATCCTCGTCAGCCGCGTGCGCGCGCTCGAGGGACCCGTGCTCGGCCTCGCCGGTGTGATCCAGACGATCCCCGCCCTGGCGCTGCTGGCGGTGATGGTGCCGCTCCTGAGCGGCCTCGGTCTGCCGGGAATCGGCGTGCTGCCCGCTTTCCTGGGCCTCGTGCTCTACAGCCTGCTGCCGATCCTGCGCAACACGGTCACCGGCCTCAACGGCATCGATCGCGCCGTCCTCGAGGCCGCGCGCGGCGTCGGGATGACCGAGAGCGAGCGCCTGTGGCAGGTCGAGCTTCCCCTGGCGCTACCGGTCGTCGTGGCCGGCATTCGCACCGCGACGGCGTGGACCGTGGGCATGGCCACGCTGTCGACCCCGGTCGGGGCGACGAGCCTCGGCAACTACGTCTTCGCGGGACTCCAGACCCGCAACTCGGCCGCGATCCTCACGGGCTGCGCAGCGGCGGCGGCGCTCGCGCTGGCGCTCGACTTCCTGGTGCGGCAGATGGCGACGGGCCTCGGAGCGAGACGGCGCGGCCGTGTCGCATTCGGCATGGCGGGGCTCGTCGCTCTCGCAGCCTGGGCCTGGGCCGTGGGCGGCCGGGACGCGGGCAGCGCCGCCCGGCCGGTGCGCGTCGGAGGCAAGACGTTCACCGAGCAGTACATCCTGGCCGAGGTCCTGGCGGAGACGGTGCGCCGACACACCGGCCGCGAGGCACAGGTCCTGACCGGCCTCGGCTCGACCGTCGTGTTCGACGCGCTCGCGCGTGACGAGATCGACCTCTACGTGGACTACACCGGAACGCTCTGGACCACTGTGATGCGGCGGACCAGCTCAAGTGGCTCGCGCGCCGAGGCGCTTGCGGCGATCCGACGCTGGCTCCTCGAGGAACACGGCATCGTGCTGGCCGCGGCGCTCGGCTTCGAGAACGCCTACTGCTTCGCGGTCCGGCGGGATACGGCCGACGAGCGGCGGCTCCGCACTCTGTCCGACCTGGCACGCCACGCCGCGCAGCTCACCCTTGCGAGCGACTATGAGTTCTTCTCTCGCCAGGAGTGGAAGTCGGTCGAGCGCGCGTACGGCCTCGCCTTCCTGGAGCGGAAGACGATGGACCCGTCACTGCTCTACCAGGCGATCGCCGCGCGCCAGGTGGACGCGATCACCGCGTACTCGTCCGACGGCCGGATCGCTGCGCTCGACCTGGTCACACTCGAGGACGAGAAGAGCGCCATCCCTCCCTACGACGCGGTCGTCCTGGCCGGCCCCCGGCTCGCCCGCGAGGCGCCCGAGGTCGTGGCGGCCGTGGCACGCCTCGAGGGCGCGATCGACCCAGCTCGCATGCGCGCCCTCAACCGTCTCGTGGACGAGGGCGGTCAGAGCGCGCTTGCAGCAGCGCGGTCGTTCCTGGAGTAGCGTTTGGTACCCAATACTGTGATCAGCTCATCCACTACCCTGGCCGAATGTATCGGTTATCCTTTCTGCACAGCCGGTGTTCGCCCGCTAACAGAAGTGCGATGCGGCTACGGCTCGCTGATGATCTCGTTCAGGCCTTCGATCACCTTTGCGAGCTCCGCGGAGTCGGCGCGCCCAAGGCGACGACCGATGCGTTCTGCGGAGAGGGTCCGAATCTGACTGATCTTGACCCATGAGCGTTTGGTCAATCCCGGCGCCTCGCTTTCCCATGTCAGTGGGAACGCGGCACGTGGCTCCTGGCTTGTCATCGCCATGGCGATCACGGTACCTGACCGCTCGTTGAAGACATCATGGCTCAGCACGAGAACCGGTCGCATGCCAGCCTGCTCGTGTCCTCTCACCGGGTTCAGGTCAGCCCAGCGGATGTCGCCTCTCAGTATTCGGGCCACGTGTCCCTGCTTCCGGCCAGCCCCTCCTCAGCGAGGGCGCGCTCTTCTTTCGGATCAAGCTTGGCGCACTCGCGCGCGAGCCGCGTCTTCGAAAGCCTCTTGATCTTCTCAGCCACCGCGGTTTCGATGGCCTGGCTGCGGTTGGGGAAGTGGCGCTCGGCCACCAGGTGGTCGAGTTCCCCGACAAGGTCTGCATCCAGCGTGACGGCAAGCTTGGTCTTGGGCATCGCGAGCTCCGGTATGATAGTGTATCATACCACGGTTTGGGGATCATGACGCGGTCGAAACAAGGGGATGAAGCAGACGAAGCCTGGTCAGAATGGACCGCGTAACGCGCAGGATCATCGGCTATGTTGCCGTCGTAGGTCTGTTGGCGGCGGCGGTCTTCATCCTCCTTCCATGGCCGCCGGGTTGGTTGCACTTGGTCGTTGCGGCGCTGTTTCTGCTGCCGGGCCGGCTTCAGGGGGCCCTGTGGCGCGACTTCTTCCGAGGCCGCCACGCGATGAGCCGGCATGACTTTGCGGGTGCGGAGAAGCACTTCCTCTTGTTCTTGGACAAGCTCAAGCAGCGCCCCCGGCTCCAGCGTGCAGCATTCCTGGCGTGGAACTTCTACTCGTGGAATCCCGAGGCTATGACGCGCAGCAACCTGGGCGCGTGCCGTCTCGTCTTGGGCAAGCTCGACGCTGCAGAGCCCGAGCTGAAGGAGGCGCGGGATCTAGATCCAGGTTGCCCGCTTCCGTACTTCAACCTTGCTGTCCTCGCCCATGCGCGTGGGGCCGAGTCGGAAGCAGAGCGTCTCCGCGCCTTGGCAGCGCACCTCGGCTACCGTGCTGCAACACGCGAGAGACTCATTTCAGCGGCAGGGCGTGCCCTTGCAGCCGTCGAAGGACGCTTCTGAGAAGCGCGCGACGGCGTCGAATAGGGGGATGAAGGCAGACGAAGCCTGAGCATAATGGAGCTTCGCAGCTCTTATCCCCGGTGTTGGGCTGACCAAAAGAGGTGAGCGGTGCGGGAACTCATCGCGTCGATCGAGCACGAGTACCGTCGGTACAAGAGCTATGCCGAAGGCACCTTCGACCAGCTGCCGGGCGATCAGCTGGCTCACATCCCTGCGGCAGAGGGGAACTCTGTAGCCGTTCTCGTATGGCACATCGCTGGCAACCTCAAGTCGCGCTTCACCGACTTCCTCACGACTGACGGCGAGAAGCCGTGGCGTCAGCGGGAGTCTGAGTTCGAGGATAGGCATGTCAGCCATGACCAGCTTCGGCAGAAGTGGAATGAGGGCTGGGCGGTGCTGTTTGAGACGCTCAGCCTGCTATCGGACGCCGACCTTGGCAAGCGGATCGTGATTCGGGGCGAGTCGCTTGCGGTGCATGAAGCCCTGCATCGGTCGCTCGCGCACACGAGCTCCCATGTTGGGCAGATCATTCTTCTCGGCAAGACTCTGCGCGGTACGGAGTGGCGATCGTTGACGATCCCGAGGAGCAAAAGGGGAGCGTGAGGGAGAACGTCAGACTCCCCACTCCGCGCCTACAGGTTCCTCTTCCGTGTCGTTGGACCAGCGGGACCAGGAGAGGTGGCGCAGGACCGCTTCCGTGAGCTGGTCGGTGGTGGCGTGGCCGCCGATGTCCGGGGTGCGGACCTCGCGGAGCGCCGCCACCGTCGCCTTCTCGACCGCACGCGCCATCTGCGGGCGGCGGAACGCGTGCTCGAGCATCATCGCGATCGTCAGGATCGCGCCGGTCGGGTTCGCGATCCCCTTGCCGGCGATGTCGGGCGCCGCACCGTGGATCGGCTCGTAGAGGCCTGGGCCGGGGCCGAGCGAGGCCGACGGCAGAACCCCGATCGAGCCGGCGATCGCCGCCGCCTCGTCGCTCAGGATGTCCCCGAACATGTTGTCCGTGAGGATCACGTCGAACTGGTGCGGGACGCGCAGGATCTCGAAGCTGGCCGCGTCCACGTAGCGGTGCTCGAGCGTGACCTCCGGGTACTCGGCGGCCACCTCGATGACTACGCGCCGCCACAGCCGCGAAGCCGCAAGTACGTTCGCCTTGTCGACCGAGGTGACGTGCTTCTTACGGCGCCGCGCGAGCTTGAAGGCCACGTGCGACACGCGAAGCACCTCGTCCCGCGTCTGGCGCCAGGTGTCGACCGCCTCGTCCTCCTTCTCGAAGCGCGGCTCGCCGAAGTAGACCCCGCCCGACAGCTCGCGCACCACCAGGAGGTCGGCGTGGCGGACGAGGCTCTCCTTTAGCGGCGTCGGCAGGCCGAGGTAGCGCGCGGGGCGCAGGTTGGCGTAGACGTCGAGCGTTCGCCGCAGGCGCAGCAGGCCCTGTTCCGGCCGCACCTTTGCACCGTCCCACTTCGGGCCGCCCACCGCCCCCAGGAAAACGACCTCCGACTCCTTGCACAGGGCCACGGTCTCGGGCGGCAACGGATCGCCGAAGGCGTCGATCGCCACCCCGCCGACGAGCCCCTCCCGCGCTTCGTGCGGCACGCAGGCCTCGAGCACGCGCAGCGCGGCGCGCGTGACCTCCGGGCCGATGCCGTCACCCGGCAGGAACGCGATCTTCGGCTTCATGACGACCTCCAAGGCACGGGGCCCGCCGCGGCTTCGAAGGCGGTGATCTCGGCCTCGCGCGACAGCAGGAACGAAAGCTCGTCGAGGCCGTTCAGCAGGCAATAGCGGGCGAACGGTTCGAGCGGGAACGAGCTGCTTTGCTCGCCGAAGCTGAGCGTGCCGGCCGCGACGTCGATCACCACGGGGGCGCCGGGCGCCGCAGACAGATCCGCCTGCGTGGCCTCGTCCACCTGCACCGGCAGCAGGCCGTTCTTGAGCGCGTTGGCGCGGAAGATGTCGGCGAACGCCGTGCTCACGACCGCTTCGAATCCGCACGCCTGTAGCGCCCAGACGGCATGCTCGCGCGAGGAGCCGCAGCCGAAGTTGCGGCCGGCCACGAGGACACTCGCGCCCCTCGCCTCGGGGCGGTTGAGGACGAAGTCGGGCCTCGGGCGGCCAAAAGCGTCGAAGCGCCAGTCGGCGAAGAGACCCTGCCCGAGGCCGTCGCGCGAGGTCGTCACCAGGAAGCGCGCGGGGATGATCTGGTCGGTGTCGACGTTGTCCATCGGGAGGACGACGGAGTGGGAGCGGATCACGCTGATGGGTTTCATCGGCGTCCCCTGGAACAGCAAACGGCCCGGCCGAAACGGGAGACGGGCCAACGAATCGGCGAGACCGAAAGCGGACTCGACGGACGGAAAACGGACCCGACGGAATAGAGGATTCCTCGTAACGTTCCGCGGATGGGCTCCTCGGAATGACATGGGCTCCTCGTCATGACATCTCCCTGGCGTCGGCGATCTCGCCCTTGACCGCGGCGGCGGCGGCGGTCGTCGGGCTCGCCAGGAAGGTCCGGCCGCCCTGGCCCTGGCGGCCCTCGAAGTTGCGGTTGCTGGTGCTGACGGCGTACTGCCCCGGCAGCAGCCGGTCGTCGTTCATCGCGAGACACATCGAGCAGCCCGGCTCGCGCCACTCGGCCCCGGCCTCGCGGAAGACGCGGTCGAGGCCCTCGGCCTCGGCCTGCTTCTTCACCTGCTGCGAGCCCGGTACCACGAGCGCCTTCACCCCGGCCGCCACGCGGCGCCCGCGCAGGACGCGCGCGGCCTCGCGCAGGTCGGAAAGCCGCGAGTTCGTGCACGAGCCGATGAAGACCACGTCGATCTTCCGGCCGAGGAGCGGCTGGCCGGGCTCGAGCCCCATGTAGCACAGCGCCTTCTGGCGGCTCGCGTCACCGCCGGGATCGGGCACCACCCCGCGCACCGGGATGCCCATGCCGGGGCTCGTGCCCCACGTGATCATGGGCTGGAGCGCGGCCGCGTCGACACGCAGCTCACGGTCGAAGGCACCCCCCTCGTCGCTCGACAGCTTCCGCCACCGCGCGACGGCCGCCTCCCAGTCCGCGGTCTTGGGCGCGAAAGGCCGTCCGGAGAGGTACTCGTACGTCGTCTCGTCGGGTGCGACGAGGCCGGCCCGCGCTCCCGCCTCGATCGACATGTTGCAGACCGTCATCCGCTCTTCCATCGACAGAGAGCGGATCGCGCTGCCGCGATACTCGAGCGCGTGGCCGGTGGCGCCGGCCGTGCCGATCTGGGCGATCAGCCCCAGGATCAGGTCCTTGGCCGTGACGCCGGTCGCCAGCTGGCCCGAGAACTCGACCGCGAACGACTTCGGCCGGCGCTGCAGCAGGCATTGGGTCGCGAGCACGTGGCCGACCTCGCTCGTGCCGATGCCGAAGGCGAGCGCGCCGAAGGCACCGTGCGTGCTGGTGTGGCTGTCGCCGCAGACGATCGTCGATCCCGGGTGCGTGAGCCCCAGCTCCGGGCCGATCACGTGGACGATGCCCTGCCGGTCGTCGCCCACCGGGTAGAGCGGCACCCCGAAGTCCCGGCAGTTGCGCTCGAGTGCCGTCACCTGCTCCGCCGCCGCGCCCTCGGCCGCTGCGCGACGGCCGTCCGCGCCAAGCCGGGTCGGGATCGCGTGGTCCATCGTGGCCACGGTCCGCTCCGCGCGCCGGACCGGCAGCTTCCGCGCGCGCAGCTCGGCGAAAGCCTGCGGCGACGTCACCTCGTGGATCAGGTGCAGATCGACGTACAGGACCGCCGGTGTCTCCGCCGTTTCCGCCGACACGAGGTGCGATTCCCAGATCTTGTCGACGAGCGTGCGCGGGTGGCCCTGCATGTTCCGCCTCAGGCCGCGGCGCGGGCCTCGCGGGCTGAGGCGACCGCCGAGAGGTAGGCCTTGAGCGTCGCCTCGATCGTGTCGGCGCTCGCGGCCTGGCCGAGCGACTCGATTCCGTCGTGGACGACGCGCACCGTCACCTCGGCGACCGCGTCCTTGCCGGCGGTGACCGCGCGCGTGTGCATTTCGAGCAACTGCAGCTCGAAGCCGAGCGCCGCATCGGCAGCCTTGAGCGCGGCGTCGAGCGGCCCGTTGCCCACCGCCGAGGCTTGTCGTCGATGGCCCTCCACCTCCACCTCGACGGTGGCCGTGGGCAGGATCTGGTTGCCCGCGACCACCTGGTAGCGCACCAGCTTCGCGCGCGGCTCGGCCGCGTGCTCGACGATCGCCAGCAGGTCCTCGTCGTAGACGAACTTGGTCCGGTCGGCGAGGTCCTTGACCTTGCGCGTCACCTCCTCGACCTCCTCCGGCCTAAGCGCTATGCCGAGCTGCTTGAGCCGCGACTCGACCGCGTGCTTGCCGGAGTGCTTGCCGAGCACCAGCATCGACTGGGAAAGGCCCACGCTCGCCGGGGTCATGATCTCGTAGCAGAGCGGGTTGGCGAGCATGCCGTGCTGGTGGATCCCCGCCTCGTGGGCGAAGGCGTTGCGGCCGACGATCGCCTTGTTGGGCTGGGGCCAGACGCCGGTGACCGTGGAGAGCTGGGTGCTGGTCGGCACCAGCAGCTCGCTGCGGATGCCGGTCTCGACCTGCAGCACCTCGCGGCGCACCTTGAGCGCCATCACCACTTCCTCGAGCGAGGTGTTGCCGGCGCGCTCGCCGATGCCGTTGATCGTGCACTCGATCTGGCGGGCGCCCGCCGCGACCGCGGCGAGCGAGTTGGCGACCGCGAGCCCGAGGTCGTTGTGGCAATGGACCGAGATCACGGCCCCGGGGATGTCGCGCACCAGCTTGCGGACCATCTCGGCGTACTCGGCCGGCAGCGCGTAGCCGACCGTGTCGGGAACGTTCAGCGTGCGCGCGCCCGCCTCGAACACCGCCTGCAGGACCTCCCTCAGGTAGCCGTAGTCGGTGCGCGAGGCGTCCTCCGCCGAGAACTCGACCTCTTCGGAGAACGTCCGCGCCAACGCGACGGACTCGACGGCCTGAAGGAGGGCCTCCTCGGGCGTGATCTTGAGCTTCCACTTGAGGTGGATCCCGGACGTCGCGAGAAAGGTGTGGATCACCGGGTGGCGGGCGTGCTCGAGCGCCTGGCCTCCGGCTTCGATGTCCTTCGGCTTGCAGCGGCAGAGCGCCGCCACCTTCGCGCTCTTCACCGCCTCGGAGATCGCCTGGACGGCCTCGAAATCCCCGGCGGAGGCGATCGGGAAGCCGCCTTCGATGGTGTCGACGCCCAGCCGCTCGAGCTGGAGCGCCATGCGCACTTTTTCGGCGGTGTGCATGCTGCAGCCCGGCGACTGCTCGCCGTCGCGGAGCGTGGTGTCGAAGATCGCGACCCGGGCGCTCATCGTACGGCTCCGACCGGGCTGTCCGCGGCCTTGCGCACTTCTCCGTCGGCCGTCACCTCGACCGCGTCCAGGAAAGGCATCATCGAGCGCAGCTGCGCCCCTACCTGCTCGAGCTTCTGGCTGCGCTCGGCCGCGCGCGTCGCGTTGAACTTCGGCCGACCGGCCTCGTTCTCCGCCACCCAGCGCTTCGCGTACTGGCCGCTCTTGATCTCGTCCAGGATCCGCTGCATCTCGCGCTTCGTCTCCTCCGTCACGATGCGGGGTCCCGCCGTGTAGTCGCCGTCCTCGGCCGTGTCGCTGATCGAGTAGCGCATGTAGTTGAGCCCGCCGCGGTACATCAGGTCGACGATCAGCTTCAGCTCGTGCATGCACTCGAAGTACGCGATCTCCGGCTGGTAGCCGTTCTTCACGAGCGTCTCGAAGCCCGCCTTGACGAGCGCCGAGGCGCCGCCGCACAGCACGGCCTGCTCGCCGAAGAGGTCGGTCTCGGTTTCCTCTGCGAATGTCGTCTCGATCACCCCGGCGCGGGTGCAGCCGATCCCCTTCGCATAGGCGAGCGCCATGGCCTTGGCCTTGCCGCTCGCGTCCTGGTGGACCGCCACGAGCCCCGGCGTGCCCTGGCCTTCCCTAAAGACCTCGCGCACGCGGTGGCCGGGGGCCTTGGGCGCCACCAGCGAGACGTCCACGCCCGGAGGCGCCGTGATCGTCCCGAAGCGGATGTTGAAGCCGTGCGCGAACATCAGCGTCTTTCCCGGCGCGAGCCCGGGGGCGATCTCGTCGCGGAACAGCTTCGCCTGGCCTGTGTCCGGGGTCAGGATCATCACGATGTCGGCGGCCGCGGCGGCCTCGGCCGGCGTCTTCAGCGTGAGGCCGTCAGCCTGCGCCTTGGCCCGCGAGCGGCTGCCCGCGGGCAGCCCGACCAGGACGCTCACGCCGTTGTCCTTCAGGTTCAGCGCG
>Ga0247727_10016504_pt1 | contig 11902 bp, 17 predicted proteins | sample WisWelCaveWW1625_FD_202498 | JGI IMG/M metagenome (GOLD analysis project Ga0247727, IMG submission 202498) | Biofilm microbial communities from Wishing Well Cave, Virginia, United States - WW16-25 | ecosystem: Environmental > Aquatic > Deep subsurface > Groundwater > Cave microbial mat | place...
GCTCTTAAAGGAGTCATCGACTCTGGTGTGCAGATTCCGCACTCCTCAGAAGCATTACCGTCGCTTGACAACATGAATCCGGAAATTAAGAAAATATTCGATAAAGTTAAATCTACAATAAAGGAGACAAAGTAATGGAATTTAACGAAATTAAAGAAAAAGCAATAGAGGGAACTCAATACAGACTTAAAAAGAAAAATATAGAAAATACAGTTGATTTGATAGCTTTGCATTTAACTGAGGAAGTCGGGGAAATAATGGCTCAAATAATGAATGGAAAACTAAAAAGAAAAGAAGTAGATGTAAAAAATATCGGTGAAGAAATATCAGACTCTATTATCTTATTAATGACTCTATCAAAACATTATAATATTAATTTAGAAAAAGCAATATTAGAAAAAATAGAAGATGTAAGGAGTAAAAACTAAAATGGCAGAAAAAGAAACAGAAAATGAGCCAAAAGATCTTATAGAAGCAGTTCCGGAAGAAGTGGAAAAGCTTGAAGAGAAAGAAATAGAATTTGAAGGCAAAGAAGAAGGTGCAAAGACAGAAGAAATAGAGCAGAAAAAAATATCATATTCAGAAATGAAAGCCCAGCGTATTGCTGAATCAGAGAAAAGAGCGCTTGCTGCCTGGGTTCCTAAAACAAAACTTGGCAGAATGGTAAGGGAAGGCCAGATAAAAAATATAGATCAGGTTATTTCATCAGGAATGAAAATTTTAGAATCAGAAATTGTAGATTCTCTTCTAAAATTAAGTACTGATTTGCTTTCTATAGGGCAGGCAAAGGGTAAGTTTGGAGGCGGAAAGAGGCGTGCTTGGAGACAGACACAAAGAAAAACAATGGAAGGAAATGTTGTTACATTTTCATGCATGGCAGTTGTCGGAGACATGAAAGGTCACGTTGGATTGGGTTATGGAAAATCAAAAGAAACTCTTCCATCAAGGGCAAAAGCACTTAGAAAATCAAAATTAAATATAATTAAAGTTAATCGGGGCTTTGAATCGCCGGATGAAAAGGCGCTTAAAGAATCAGAGCCGCACACAGTTCCATTTGTTGTAGAAGGAAAATGTGGATCTGTCAGGATCAAATTAATTCCTGCTCCAAGAGGAACTGGATTAGTCGTTGGAGATGAAGCTAAAAAGGTCTTGCGTCTTGCAGGAATTAAAGATGTTTACGGAGTAGCAAGAGGCCAGACAAGAACTACTTTCAATTTAGCAAAAGCAGTTATTGATGCATTAACTAAAACAAACAAAATGAAACTATGATACTAGTAATAAGAATCTCAGGCATGCCGGAAGTTGATCGCGATATAGATGACGCTCTATTCAGACTTCGCCTTAGAAGAAAATATTCGGCTGTTATTCTTAAGGAAACTCCAGAAAATATAAAACTTCTTGTTAGGATTAGAAATTTCATTGCTTATGGAACTATATCAAAAGAAACTCTTTCAGACATTTTAATTAAGCGCGGCTTATTAAACAATAAAAAAATAAACAAAACGGAAGTAGAAAAAATTGCTGAACAGCTTGAGCATAAGAAGCCGGAAGAAATAGGAGTAAAGCCTTTCTTCAGATTACATCCTCCAAGGGGCGGAATTGAAAGCAAGAAGCACTTTGGAGTTGGAAAAGGAGTTCTTGGAGACCATAAAGATAAAATTAAGGATTTAGTCAGGAGGATGCTATGAGCTTCAAAGTAAAGAAGAGACGAAAGTCATCAAGATATCTTGGTGGAGGTACAGCCCAGCGAGGAGCAAAGGAAAGAACTCGTGGCTCCGGAAACAGAGGCGGAAAAGGAATGGCCGGAACTGGAAAGAGAGCTGATCAGAGAAAATCTTTAATTATTAATTTATATGGAAACAAATATTTTGGCAAGTCCAAAACATTAAGAAGAGGCCACGTTCAGCCAAAGTTAGAAGTAATAAATCTAAATGACATACAACAAAAATATGATATTTCAAAAGAAATTAATCTCTCCGGATTCAAGATTCTTGGCGAAGGAGAAGTTAAATCAAAATTAAACATAAAAGCTTCCGCCGCTTCAAATTCAGCGATTGAAAAGGTTAAAGCTGCCGGCGGATCTATTACCTTGCAGGAATCAGAAGAATCAGAAGAATCAGAATCTGAAGAAACTGAACAATAAATAAGTTTTAAAACATATTTAATCTAAAATAAAAATGGCGGATATAAAACAAATACTATTTAATCTTCCAGAAGTTAGGAAGCCTGTTGAGAAAAAGCTTAGCTTCAATTCCAAGCTTAAATGGACTCTTGTTGTTTTAGCTGCATTTTTTATTCTTGCAAATATTCCTCTTTATGGATTAGGTAAAAACTCTCTTGATAGATTTGAATATCTGGCTATACTTCTTGGAACAGACTTCGGAAGCATAATATCACTCGGTATCGGTCCGATAGTTATGTCTTCTATCATTTTACAATTGCTTGTTGGATCCGGAATTTTGGGCATAGATACAAAAACATCAGAAGGTAAAAAATACTTTCAAGGCCTTCAAAAACTTGGCGTGTTCTTCTTTATAATTTTTGAAGCTCTTGTTTATGTTTTAATGGGTGGATTGCAGGCAGTTCCTGGATTTACATCTATTGTTATAGGACAATTAATACTTGGAGGTATTGCTATAATGTTTATGGATGAAGTTACAACCAAATGGGGATTTGGTTCGGGAGTTTCAATATTTATAGTGGCCGGAGTTGCCTGGAGATTATTCACTGGCTTATTCCAATTTATTGGAGCTAGTGGAGAAAATTGTCTCGTTGATTTTGCTGGAACTCCTTGTGCTGGAAAAGTTCTCGTTATAATTCAATCAGTAATTGGAGGTAATCCAACTGAAGCATTATTGGCATTTGCAGCCATTGCCATCACAGTGGGCATTTTTGCAGGAGTTGTCTGGGCTCAAAGCTTGAAAGTTGAAGTTCCTTTATCTTACGACAGATTAAGAGGGTATGGAGTTAAATGGCCTTTAGCATTTTTTTATGCTTCAGTTATTCCAGTTATTTTAGCCGCTGCTCTTCTTGCAAACATTCAGCTTTTTGGAGGATTGTTTGAAAATTGGCTTGGCCATCCTACTTTCCTTGGAGGGTTTTCACAAGGTCAGCCAATCTCAGGTCTGTCTTACTGGATTGGAAGCTCAAATCTTCTCGAAGCAACAATAAGGGGAAGTTTGCAAACATCAATGATATTCCAAGCCATTACACATTTATTATTCTTTACAATATTTTCTGCAATTTTTGCAGTATTTTGGGTAAAGACGGCAGGTTTGGATGAGGCATCTCAGGCTAAAAATATTTTATCTTCCGGACTGCAAATTCCAGGATTTAGAAAAGATCCAAGAGTTTTAGAATCAATTCTCTCGAGATATATTATGCCCCTAACTATCATGGGAGGATTAGCAATTGGTTTGTTGTCTGCCATAACAGATTCTCTAGGTGCAATTACATCAGGAACATCAATTCTTCTTGCGGTTATGATTATGTATCAGCTTTACAATAATGTTGCTCAGCAGCACGCTGTAGATATGCATCCTGCTCTTAGAGGAATGGTTAAGTAAATAATTAATTAAGACCTTCTTCTACTTTTTCAGAATCAGAAGCAAGTTTCTCAATTCCACAGTCTATAATTGTGTGATCATAAGTTCTTATACCAAATTCAATATGTTTTGGAACATCTTTTTTACTATTATCTGAAAATGTATAAAAAGGAGAGAGCCCAAATGATTGTACATCAAAATTATATTTTATTTCTGCATCAAAAGATCGTAAGTTTGTATTTGGTAACTCTAATTTAATAGTATAATCTTCCAAACCTTCATGTTTCTCATTAATATCTATGTCTTCTGAAAGTTTAAGTTTATACTGCTTTAATCTTTCAGAGAAATCATCTTCTATCTGCCAAATTCGAAGTGTTTCTTCATCTATTTGAGACTGCTCCTCTTGACCTTCTGGAGAATAAGCAGTTCCATCGCCTATTTTTACTCCATTTTCATCATATCTAAATTCGGGGCTATCAGCTCTTGCATTTGTAAAAAATAAACCAGCTGATAATAACAAAGAAACTAGTGTTTTTTTCATAAAAGCTCTGTTATTTAATAGTATAAATATATTACTGTGAAAATTTGTAATTATTTACAGTTAACATTTCATCTTCTGTGAGTATTCTATAATTTTCTCTATCTGGAACATTATTTTCTACAAAAGGAATTGGAATTGCAAAGTTTTTATCAGGCATTATTTTTTCTTGTCTGTAATTAGTTGATGCGCATCCGCTTAAACCTAAACCTAGGCCAATTAATAATATCGATCTGAGTGTTTTCATTTTTATTTGTATAAATCTTTTCGATCGGATTTATATTCATTATTTGCAATTTTCTTTTCATCTTCATTTCTTTCTTCATGTCTATTTTCATAATTTTCTCTTTTCCCAGTTTGTTTATTTTCTCCAAACAAATATATTGCAGCGCAGCCGCTAAGTAAACTTGTCAGGCCCAAACCTCCTGCAAGCACTATTGATCTTAATGTATTTTTCATAAAAATTAGTATATTTCTTAATTTATATCTATTATTGTTATGCAAAAGGATTGATTTAAATATGCTAATTGACAAATGCTGATATGGCTGGCGAATTTATTACACTGCTTCAGGCAAATCCTAAAATAAGTATAACCTTTTTTGGTTTAGCAATCGCTTTTCTTATTTCTTTAGTTAATCATCTTGTTCTGGACAAGGAAAGAATGCGCGAGCTCAAAAAGAGGCAGAAAGATATTCAAGAGGAGATGAAAAAGCATAAAGATAATCCTGAAAAAACGATGGCGCTTCAAAAGGAAATGATGTCTCACGCAGGCGAGTCAATGAAACATTCATTTAAACCATTATTAATAACAATAATTCCTATAATTATCTTTTTTGCTTTCATAAAGGATATTTATTCAACAACAGTAATTGCGAAAAGTTGGATATGGTGGTATATAGGATCAAGCATCGTCGGAAGTATAATATTCAGAAAAGTCTTTGATCTGCCTTAATTTCAATCAAAGACTTTTAATCTCATTTTATTAGTGCAGTCAATAATATATTTATTTAATAATTCCTAACATATAAACCTAAAACTAAGAATATAATCTGAGTATCATAATTACTAACTTACTTTACGTATTTTTTTAGATCTTCGCCGGAAAGTCTGATAAGCTTTTCATCAGATGTTTTAACATAGCCTACATCAAATCTGTGAATTTCAAAATTCTTTCCTAAAATATCTCTGAAAATTTTCAATGCAAATTTTATTCCTTCATCAACATTCATATTTTCATTGAAATCAGATCTTAAGATTTCTTTGATTTTTTCATCATTTTCCCCTATTGAATTTGCCTTGTAAGAAAAGAAATTCCCAGTTACATCTGAAGTGTAAAGATAATTCTTTCCTTTATGCACTCCGCCGATAAGAATAGCCACACCATAAGGGCGGGCACCCCCATATTGTGTAAACATCTGTTTTCTATCAGCAATCATTCTGATTATTGAAATTGGCTCGATTGCTGTTCCATAAGTAATTCTATTTTGCTGCGATAAAACTTGCGCTTGATCAATTAATATTCTTGCATCAGATAAAATTCCCGCAGCTGTTGCAACAATATGTTCATCCACTTCAAATATTTTATTTGCACTTTCAGGAGAAATTAATTTATCCCTTATTCTTCTATCTGCAATGATAACAATTCCATCTTTGCATGCGAGGCCGATGCTTGAACTTCCAAGTCTTACTGTTTTTTCAGCATATTCTACTTGAAGCAGATGTCCATCTGGGGAAAACATGGTTGCGGCTCTGTCATAACCCATTGCCTGATGCTGCATTTCTGTTGGTACTTCCATCTTTAAGAATTTCCTCTCAAAAGTTTTTAGAAGGCTTCGTATTTAAGCTTTACTCCTCCGAAGCAGAATTTTATAACAATATTTATATAACATTCTTTATTAAAACAAACATGCCAAAAGTTGTAGCAAGATTAAAAGTTCAGGGAAAGATGTATGAAATTGATGTCGACCTTGACGAAGCTCTAAAAATTAAATCAGGAAAGGGCGGAGATATAATATCTGCGCTAAATTGCAATGGAATTTATTCTAATATTAAAGAGGGAACTAAAATTCCAAATACTGACATTGTGAAAGCTTTTGGAACTTCTGATTTGCATGAAGTTGCAATGCAGATAATAATGAAGGGAGAAGTTCAAAAAACTCAGGAATTCAGAGATGCAGAAAAAGAGGCTAAAATAAAGCAGATTATTCAGCTGGTTTTGAGAAATGCAGTTGACCAGCACGGAAGGCCTTACACTGAAGAGAGAATAAAGAGAGCAATTGATGAAAGTCACTATCATGTTGATAACAAGCCGGCAGAACAGCAGCTTTCTCCTTTAATGGAAAAGCTAAAGGAAGTTATACCAATAAAAATAGAAACAAAGCGTATTAAGATTATAATTCCAGCCCGTTTTACAGGCCAGGTCTACGGCTTGCTTAAAGATTACAAAGAAAGCGAAGAATGGCTTGCAAATGGCAACTTGCAGGCAATTTTAAACATTCCCTCAGGAATGCAGCTTGATTTCTACGATAAATTGAACTCTGTTACGCATGGTGCTGTCCAAAGCGAAGAAATGCCTGAGAAGAAATAGTAAAACAGAAAGCTTTTTAAATAACATTTTTCAAATAAAATTGTATAAAACAAATAAGACAGTAGAAAATTACAATTATCTGTTGTCTGATTATTAATTACATATTAAGATGAGAAATACTATTAATGAAGCGCACGAAGCTGACGTAGATTATGGGGTTCCTGAAGAATCTTCTAAAAAAAGAAAGGTAGTCATACCTGGAGAAGTTATTGTTTCTGGAGAGGATTATTTGCCTGGAGAGGGTTCTCACAGAGAAGGCGAGAATGTTGTTGCAAGCCGTTTTGGACTTGCAGAAGAACTTGGCAAGCTTATAAAAGTACTTCCTATTTTTGGTGCATTTATTCCTAGAAGGGGAAATGTTGTAATTGGCAAAGTTACAGATATAACTTTCCATGGCTGGCTGGTAGATATTGATGCAGCCTCAGGATCATTTTTACCAATAGAAGAGTCTCCTAAATTTATCAGCAAAAATGACATGGAGCAATATCTAGCAATAGGTGATGTTGTTGCAGCAAAAATTTGGAGTATTAAATCTAAGGGCATTGATTTAATATTAAATGGAAAAGGATTAGGAAAATTAGAGGGTGGATTTATATTTAAAGTAATTCCTTCCCGCGTTCCTCGAGTTATTGGTCGGGAGGGTTCAATGATTAGTTTAATTAAAGAAAAAACAGGATGTAATATAACGGTCGGACAAAATGGCTGGATCTGGATAAAGGGAGATTCAATTGATGCAGAAATAAAAGCAAGAAAGGCGATAGAATTTGTTACAGAGAAAGTTCATGTTGAAGGTTTAACAGAAAAAATGGGAGATTGGTTCGAAGAAAATTAAAATGGCAATTAAAAGAGAATCAGGTCGTAGTTTAACAGAAATAAGGCCAATGATGGCTAAAGTAGGAGTTATTCCTAACGCAGACGGGTCCGCAATATTTGCATTTGGAGATACAGTAGCAATTGCTGCAGTATATGGACCAAGACAGTTGCATCCTCAGCATATGCAGGATCCTTCAACAGGAATACTTAGATGCAATTATGATTTACTTAGTTTTTCTGTTTCAGACAGAAAAAAGCCGGGCCCATCTCGACGTTCCCAAGAAATTTCAAAAGTAACTGAATGGGCTTTATCCCCTGTAGTGGATCTAGAAGGTTTTCCAAATACAGTTATTGATGTTCAAATTTATATTTTACAAGCAGATGCTGGAACAAGAACTGCCGGAATAAATGCAGCTTCTCTTGCTCTTGCTCACGCAGGAATTCCTATGAAAAATCTTGTTTGCTCAATTTCAGTAGGCAAGCTAGACAAAGATCTTGTTGTTGATGTTGATAAAGCAGAAGAAGACTTTAAAGGCGGAGAAGGTCCTACAGATTTCCCAATTGCAAAAATAGCCAATACAGACGAATATACTCTTCTTCAGTTAGATGGAAAAATCCAACCGGAAGTTGTTAAAAAAATATTAAAGCTTGCTGACAAAGCATGTGAAGAAATTTATGAAGTTCAAAAGAAAGCTCTTAAGGAGGTTGTTCAATAATGGCAATGTCTACATCAAATTTAACTATTGAAACTCTAAATAAAATGTTTGCAGAAGGAAAAAGATTCGACGGCCGAGGATTGCTTGATCACAGAAAACTTGAAGTTAGTTTCGAAGTTTCAAATAAAGCAGAAGGAAGCGCAAGAGTAAAATTAGGAAAAACAGAAGTTGTTGCCGGAGTTAAATTAGCCTTAGGAACTCCCTATCCTGATTCACCTGACAAAGGAAACCTTGTTGTTTCTAGTGATTTTTTACCCCTTGCATCTCCTCGATTTGAATTAGGACCTCCAAAATTTGATGCAATAGAACTTCCAAGACTTGTTGATAGAGCAATAAGAGAATCTCATATGATTGAGTTAGACAAACTTGTTGTGACACCTAAAGAAAAAGTCTGGACAGTTTACATAGATCTTTATCCTATAAATGATGATGGCAATTTAATAGATGCAGCAACCATTGCAGCTATTGCAGCATTAAAAACCGCAAAAGTTCCAGGAATAGACAAGGATGGACTAGTTGATTATGATACTCACAAAGTAGCACTTCCAATTTCTAAAGAAACTGCTCCAATATCATTTACTTTCTTTAAGCTTGGAAATTCTATAATTCTTGATCCTACCAGAGAGGAAGAGGAAGCATGTGAAGCCAAAGTTGTTTGGGGTATATCAAAATGGAATAAACAGCATATGATAAATTCATGCCAGAAAGGAAAAAGGACTGTTTTCACAAGAGCAGAACTTGAAAAGATGATGGACCTTCTTCCAGAAAAATTCGACGAACTTAACGATAAACTTAAAAAGTTCCTATAAAACTCATATTCATGGAGCACGAACAATTCACAAGATTTGAGATCGCCAGAATCATTGGCGCAAGAGCCCTCCAGTTAGCTATGGACGCACCTCTTCTCATTAAAATTTCTGAAGAAGATTTAAAGAAAATTAATTATGATGCACTTAAAATTGCAGAAATCGAGTTTTTTGGAAATGCACTCCCGATAACAGTTCATAGACCTCTTCCGAAGAAAAAGAAAGAAAAATTGGTAAGCATTAAAGAGGAAAAAGTTTCAGATGAAGATATGAAAGAAAAGGAAAAAGAGATCGAAAAAGATATTTCAAGAGATCCGGAAGAATTTAATCTAGTTGAAGAAGAAGAGCACGTCGAAGAAATTCAAACTGCTGCTGCAGAAGAAGCTTAATTAATAGTAAGTCTTTAAAACTTCTTTCTGCTATTCTATTTATGTTAATAAAAGAGATAAGAGCAGAGAAAATTCTTGATTCCCGAGGAGAGCCGACTATAAAAGTTTCTGTAAATGGCGAGGAAGCTTCAGCGCCCAGCGGAAAATCTGTTGGGAAATATGAAACTCCTTCTTATCATGAAGATCTTGGCTGGAACATTGATGCAATTAATTCACTTAAATTTGATTTTCCAATAAAATCTTTTTCAGATTTGAAAAAAGTTGAAAATCTTATTTGTTCAAAGTTTAAATTCAGATTTGCAAAGCAGTTTGGAGCGAATGCACTATACGCTCTTGAATCTGCAATTCTAAAAGCTCTTGCAAAATCAAAAAACAAAGAGCTCTGGCAGATAGTTAATGAAAATGCAAGAATAATGCCGGTTCCGGTCGGTAATGCAATTGGCGGCGGTCTTCATAGTGTAAAATTTAAAGTGCATCCAATCTTTCAGGAATTTCTTCTTATTCCAAAAGAAAAAAGTTTTGAAAAAAATGTAGAAGTAATGAATAAAATTTACAATGAGCTGGGCGAAACCATAGGCACTAAATTGAAAAATGATGAGGGCGCCTGGCAGGTCACTTTTAATAATGATCAGGTTTTGCAGGAGCTGGAAAAATACAGTAATAAAATAAGAATCGGCCTGGATGTTGCTGCTTCTTCATTTTTTAAAAATGGATCTTACAAGTATGATGATAAAATTCTTTCTCCGCAGGAACAGAGATCCTATATTAATCATTTAATAAATAAATATAATATTTTATATGTTGAAGATCCTCTCCATCAGGAAGATTTTGACGGCTTTTCAAAAATAGTTAAAAAAAATCTGGTTGTCGGAGACGATTTAACAGCAACGCAGATAGGAAGGCTGAAGGAAGCCATTGATAATAAATCAATTAATGCAATGATAATAAAGCCAAATCAAAACGGCTCGCTTCTAGAGCTGCAAAAAATCTTTGATCTCTGCAAAAATAAAGGAATAAAAACAATTCTTTCGCATCGATCAGGCGAGACAATGGACTCTGCTTTAGCAGATTATGCCTTCGGCTTCCAGGCTGATTTCATTAAAACAGGAATATCGACTGCCTGGAGACAGGCAAAGCTGCAAAGAATGATTGAAATTGAAAAATCCATATAAAACCAATATTTAAAAACCCTTTTCAGCTCATCAAAATACATTAGCACGTACTGGCTGAAATAAATCCAGAAAAACCCGTGCGCTTTTTATACAAAGTTTACAATGGCAAAAACAAATAAAGAAACTGTTGCTGAAGAGAAGAAAGAAATGGAAATAAAAGAAAAAACAGCAGAAGTAACATTAACAAAAGAAGAAAAGAAAGCAAAGTTAGCAAAGCTCCTTGAAAAGGCAAAGAAGCTTGAAGGAAAAGTAGCCGAAGTAAAAGAAGTTTCTCTTAAAGAAAAATTACAGGAAAAAGAAGGAGAAAAGAAAGAAACTCTTGTTCCTATGGAAGATTACCTGAAAGCAAGTATTCATCTTGGAACCAGAGTGATTACTCCGGATATGAGAAAATATGTTTATAGAAGAAGAGCTGATGGACTTGCAGTTTTCAATACTGCTCTGCTTGATGATATGCTAAGAGAAGGTGCAGATTATCTTGCAAAATTTGCTCCTAAAGATATAATTGTTGTTTGTAAAAGAGAAGCAGGATGGAAAGCAGTGCAGAAATTTGCTGAAGTTACTGGAATAAGAATGTTTACCAAAAAATATCCTTCAGGAATTTTAACCAATACACAGCTTGAAAATTTTATTGAAACAGAATTAGTTTTCATTTGCGACCCTTGGCTTGATAAAAACGCATTGCATGATGCAAATTTAATTAATATTCCGGCATTATCAGTCTGTGATACAAATAATTTCACAAAGGGAATTGCAAAAATAATTCCTGGAAATAACAAATCTGCAAAATCTTTAGGAATTATTTTTTATCTTCTGACAAAATTGTACGTAGAAAAGCGCAAGTTAAATGTTGCAGTGCCTTCAGTAGAAGAATTTATTGACGACTGGGTCAATTTAGTCGCTCCCAAGTAAATTTATTTCTCCTCGGATTTTACCCAAAAGTTTATAAATGATTTTTATCTAAGTTTTTCATTAAGATGTTAACTAAGATGAGTGCCTTAATGTTTATCGTCGGAAAAGAATCAATTTCGATTGATTCCTATCGACACTTGCATATTAAGGTATGAGGTATGCAAGGAAGTCATTAGTTGTACAAAACCAACAATTCTCAATAAAATCATAATGTGAAGTAGTCGTCGGAGGAAATATTGTGTGTCGTTACATTTCTTGTAAAGAGTTTATCTCAAAATCATGTAACAAAAGAATTTTTCATAAATTCTAAATCCAGTTTATCCTGCTGGCGGCTGCGGCTATTTGGTTTGCAATTAGACATGCAAGTTATTTTTTTTGTTCGCAAGAATAGGAGAAAAGCGTACTGCTCAGTAACACGTAGCT
>Ga0247727_10016505_pt1 | contig 11902 bp, 6 predicted proteins | sample WisWelCaveWW1625_FD_202498 | JGI IMG/M metagenome (GOLD analysis project Ga0247727, IMG submission 202498) | Biofilm microbial communities from Wishing Well Cave, Virginia, United States - WW16-25 | ecosystem: Environmental > Aquatic > Deep subsurface > Groundwater > Cave microbial mat | place...
TACACGGCGTTGCTTGCCAGTGAGTCTACGGTGAGGGTCGTGTCTACAAGCATTGAATCGTTCACGACTACAGCCCCCGCCGAAAAATCGGGATTTGTTGATACCTGGATGTGATAAAGCAATGCCTCACTCACTTCACCCCAAATGAATTGTATCCCGAATGGAAAATCGTCCTCACGATTCCCGGGAGCCACGAGATATGGTGCTGAGGGAGCTGAGGTCGGCACAATACCGGAGTACATGTATGCCGCTCCTGCATGTACTCCGTACGCCCAGTCAGTAAATGCTCCAACCAACAGGTAGTCACCCACAACTGAGACTGCGTTGCCAAACTCTGCCTCTGGCACGTGGTTACTTGCGATCAATTTCGTCCGTTCGACCCAAACAGAATCAATGTACTGGAAGATGTACGCCGAGCCCGTTGCAAACCTGGGATCATTATCACGCCAGGAACCTATTGCGATAGAAAGGCCATCGATTGAAACCGCCGAACCGAATTCATCATATTCGCTTGCGTCGCTTGCCATCAACTTTGCTTCTTGTTGCCAGTTGCTCTCTCTCTTGGAGAAAACATAAGCAGAACCGGCCGCAAAACCTCTGTCATCATCCAGCTGCGCACCCACGACAACAGACTCTCCGTCAATCGCTACTGATTGCCCAAACATATCGATAGCAGTTCCATCGTCTGCAAGCAATTTTGCTTCTTGGACCCACCCGGAAGAGTCGCGCCTAAAAATGTACGCTGACCCGGACCATATCCCATTATCGTTGTCTCCCCATGCCCCCACGATGATGCAATCACCCGAAATCGCGAGTGATGATCCAAAGACCTTGCCTGGTTCGCCATCGCTGGCCAAGAGCTTGGCCTGCTCCCTCCACGTCTCACCTTCTCTTGCGAACACATAGACCGAGCCTGCGTCGTATCCATTGTCGTCATCCCCACTCGCACCAATCACAACGTAGTCTTCTGAGACAGCAACAGAGGTTCCAAAATGGTCATCGGCAGCACCATCACTGGCCACAAGCTTGGCTACTTCGGTCCATTCCGTTGAATCACGCCGATAGAAGTACGCCGAACCCGAATTGAGTCCATCCACATCATCATGGAAGGCCCCGACTATTAGGAAATCATGATTTATGGAAACCGACTTGCCAAAAATGTCGTTTGGTGAGCCATCACTCGCCGTCAGCTTTGCTTCCTGTAGCCATGCGGTTCCTTCTCGACGGAAAACATACACCGAACCCGAATTCAGCTCTGGTGCGTCATCATGGAAGGATGACACGACCGCGACTGATTCGTGAAACGCCACAGTCCATCCAAAATTATCACCAGTCGATAGATCATCTGGATCCAACTGCACTTCTGCAAGTTGTCCGACCGATGTTGGTGACGAAACCAGTTCAATGGCAAGAACCAGGATTATTGAGATTGGTACTCGAACTTGTAGCATGTCAATACACCTCGATAGAATTACACAGCAATGTGTTCACTCACTTTGCGAGTATCATTTTGCTGGACAGGATTCGGTCCGACATTGTGACGCGACAGAGATAGACTCCGCTGGGGAAGCCGGTGGCATCCCATTCCCTTGTGTACGTACCGGGAGCAAGCTTCTCGTTAACGAGTATTGCGATCTCACGGCCGAGAAGATCGTAGATCGTGACATTGACTGGTGACAAATGACTCCCGCCTTCCGCCTGGTGGCCAGGCAAGCTGAGAGGAGCAGGAACCTCGAACTGAAGCATCGTCTTCGGATTGAAGGGATTCGGGTAGTTCTGTGAAACTCGGAACTCAAACGGAGGATCAAGAGCAACAGGTCCTATCACAGAAAGCGGGACTTCCCCTATTCCAATCGTTACTCTGTGGGGGTTGAGTTCCACGTTGCCAAATTCATCCAGCGCGATGGACTCGATCGTGTAAGCACCGGGGGTAAGGCCTCTCAGGGTTGCACGCCAGCTTCCGTAATTATCATCGATCGGAGTGGCGTTGATGCCATTCACGACAACCGACACGATGGTACTGGCATCAATGCAAGTACCGAGGACTTCAATACTGTCAGTTTGCAGGGGAAGGACCTGATGGGATTGTGGATACAGGATTACAGTTGAGGGTGGTAGCCTATCAATCTGCGTTATGGGACTTTGAGGAAATGGAACATCTGTTTCTGCTACCTTTACGTCGTATGAAAAAGTAGGATACAGCGTGAAATACTCGAGGCTATCATCCCGAGTTTGAACTGTCGGAATAACTTTCGCGTCTCGTCCGGGTCCAAACCAATCATGCAAATAAAGAGTCAGTTCAGGTTCGGAAAGTGTAAGGGGGTGAGCAGCAGCACCGCTGAAATTGTTATGAATATTCTCCACGGTATAGTCCCGGATGTGGATATCACAAGGGTCGGGACGATCGGCCCTGCCGATGATTCGAAACGGCCACTCCCCTGCACTATCGATGACAGCATCCTCTATCGTGATCAGGCCTTCGGGAGCACCAAGAAAGGCAAGCGAAAAATCGAAGATATCTCTAATTGTAATGCCGACCATCTTCCCATTTCCGGGGTTGTTACTTCGGTACCCATAGGATACATGCCATACATCGAGATCCGTTATGAGAAAGTTATTAACGTCGGCTGAGACCGCATACCAGCATTCCCAGATGCTCAGGTCATCAATGACAAAAGGGTCGTCAGGAGGAGCATCTCCGTTACACTGAATGCCGTAGTTCAGTGTGCCATGTGTTTCGTTTCCTCTGAACAAAATAAAGGGAAGGCGGTTCACCTGAACACTTGGTTCAATTGTACCATCAGGCTGGAGAACTGATGCGTAAATGTCGGATGGAATGTCAAACTTGTAGCCGTACTTATCACACTCCGTCGCGACGTTATTGCGAAATGAGTTCCGTCCGTTCGCCCACCAAAACCCGGAGCCTTCGTTTTCATCGTAGGACAAGGGTTGGTTGGGGAGTGGACTTCCTTCGTATGTCAAAACAGCAAGATTGTGATCCAGAAAATTGTAGACCTCACTAGCATTCTCCATGTAGAAACCGTGGCCCACCGATTTGTACCCCACACAGTCGCGCACAAGCAGATAATCTGTTCCGTGAATCGTGATGAAGCGATTGTGAGAATCCCATATTGATGCGCCCACAACACTCGTCCCGCGCATACTGGGTCCTACCACGTGGTAGTGAATCGGATACCGACCAAGGGTTCCCTCCTTGCCCAAGTGTGCAAACTCAGCATAGCTAATGCCTCCCAAGCTTTCGTGATGAAACATCGTATGCCCTCGAACGCCTCCGGGATCCTTCGATTCCACTATGACGTTCCTCGAAAGAATCGCAACCTCACCAGTGTACCCCTCTGTTCTTGGGTGTGAAAACATCAATGGGGCATCTACGGTCAGTTCCGTTCCATCGATCCCAGCTACGTACCTCTCCTCCGTTTCAATAATCCCGTTCGTCCTGTATGAACCAAACGACGTAAACGACCCTGGCGGCTTCCTGCTACGGGTCACGATGATGTGAGCACCAATGTCCCAATCAACCGCGTCTTCGAGAACTAGATTCGTAGATCCTTCAGAAGCACTCTCCGCCAGCTTGACCCACGTCTTCAGCATTGGGGCACCATGAAAATCCATTCGTCCACCATAACACACAATCCCCGGGGCACAATCAGGATTCAGATCTGGAAAGTAGGATAACCTGATTCTTGATGTAACACTCGCAGGAATCGGATTTTCAAGAGTCCCAACCTCCAGTGCAGGGACGGGAATACCGTTCCACATCGGACCATATTGCGAACTCAAACAGGCCGCATCGACATCAATGCTATCCCTGGTCGTGATGACAAGCAATCCAACATCCAGCAATGTATTCGTGGTCCGAGAGAACTCGAGCATTCCGCGGACATGAATAAGTCGGATCTCGACAGTGGATTCAACATCGTACAGCACAACATGACTGCTGTCGATGAGCACATTGTCCCCCTGATTTGGAACAAATCCCGTAGACCAGATCGTCGGATCAGACCAGTTACCACTTGTTATGCTTCTCACGTCGGCTGACCAGGCCATCGAAAAAAAATGCGGGAAAAACAGAGGGATCAAAACGAGGACAAGGTGACCGCGCTTCTTGAGTCGACATCCGAATCGCTCCGCTTTAGGCGCGCGTGCGTAATAAATGTCGGAGAAACAAATCACACGAGAAGGGCTGATGGTTTTCATTGAGTACCTCCAGTTTCCTGCTTTTGTGCCCCGGCAACAATTGTGCAGCGGTGGCAAAGGATCCTAAACAGAACTGAACTTTCTAAGAAACCAAACGAGGGACTGAGCTCACCCCAGAGGGCCAACTAACCTGCTGGAGCACGGGCAAGCCCCATTTTTCGTTAGACTCAGCGCTAGTTCTCAGGAGCGGAAGTTTCGTCCAAGAATTCGCCACCTCCTTTGGAACAATCTTGCTACTTCAACCTTGTTCACTTCAAAATCACAAGCTTCTTCACTTCAACATAGTCTCCTGCATGGATGCGGTACAGATATACACCGCTTGCAAGGGTTCCTCGTTCAAAAGTGACTTCATGATATCCTGCATCTTGCTCGTCGCTGACGAGCGCGGCAACTTGCTGACCGAGGATATTGAATACCCCCAAAGTCACATGCGCATTCTCTGACAAACCATATCTTATGGTTGTCGATGGGTTGAAAGGGTTCGGATAGTTGTCGAACAGTACTGTTGTTTCCGGTATCTCCCAGATCTCATCACTATCCCAGAAATCACCTTCTCTTGCCAATCCCGCTGGACACTCGACACTCAGTGGCGCGAAACACCCTGGAGGGTCCGCCAACTCTACTGTGTGTGAACCAACACTGAATATTCCAATCGAGAGCAGCGCCCTTCCGTTCGGATCAACACTTACCGCATAGACAGTTTCATCAATCGTGAACAGCACCACTTCACCTGTGTGGTTCGTATTCGAGAGGATTATTCTCGCCTGTATTGTACCTCCTCTCCTGCAACGGCTCTGGAACCGCACGATTTCACTGCACGGAATGGCAGGTGGAGGTGTCAATCGTGTGGCCAAACCCACCACGGCAGCAAAGCCCGTCGACCCTATCACCGTACCTGCTCCAGTCGTCTTGTCAATTGCAATGAAATCATAGATACCTCCAACTCCACGCTTAGACCCATAAAGGTTCCCCGCTTGGTCAAAATGAATGTCTGGTATGTTCCCTCCAAGTCCTGTCGTTCCCACAAGTGTCGCTGCACCTGTCGTCACATCAATCGTGTAAATATCATCGTTGATACCCGATCCATACATTGTCCCATCCGTCGGGTCGTAGGCCAAACCTCCGAGTGTAGCTCCCGTTGCTCCAACCACCATTCTTGTTCCAGTCACTTCATCAACTGTGTATAAGATGTCCGTCTCGTCAACCGCATAGAGCGCATCGTTAGCGTCAAACACAATATCACCGGGACGAAGCAATCCTGTATTGGCTACATACGTTCCTGCTCCGGTAGAAGCATTCACTGAATAGAGATCTGAGCTCGCCGTGTTGCTCATGGCATACATCTCACCCGTAGACTTGATAGCAAGTGCCCGGACTGCAGGGCCATCTTCGCCAATGATACCTGTGGGACCGACAAGAGTACCGGCACCGGTCAAGGGATCAATCGTGATCAGTGCTCCTGGGTTCGTTGGCTCTGCGGCGCCTGTGGAACCGTAGCAAATGCCAAACGATGCCAATGGATCGCCCGATGGTACAAAACCGGAAAACACGTAAGCAGAACCCGAGTTAAGTCCATTATCATCATCATAGGTTGCTCCGATTAAGGCCCGATCGCCGGAAAGAGAGACTCGCCCAAACTGATCAAACCCATCCCTGTCACTAGCAAGTAGCCTGATTACCTCGTTCCAGCTCGACCCATCAAAATGAAAAATGTAAGCAGCGCCGGCATCTTGACCCCGGTGAAGCGGAGCTCCAATGAGGGCATACTCTTCAGACAGAGAAACTGTCTCTCCAAAATTATCACCTTGAGCGGCGTCTGGTGCGGTGAGCTTTGCTTCCTCAACCCAGGTCAATCCATCAAAACGGAAAATGTAAGCAGAACCGGAGCTACTTTCATTGTCATCATCACCTCTTGCCCCGATCAAAGCGCGATCATCGGAAAGAGAGACCGCTGATCCAAAATAATCGCCTGTCGCGCCGTCGCTGGCGGTGAGCTTGGTTTCCTCAATCCAATCCGATCCATCGAAACGAAAGATGTAAGCAGACCCAGACGCAACCTCATTGCCATCATCCCAGAACGCTCCAATCAAGGCGCGGTCGCCGGAAAGGGAGACTCCGATTCCAAAGAACAGGTAGTCGTTGCCTCCTCTAAGCTTGGCTTGTTCGGTCCAAGTCGACCCATCGAAATGGAAAATGTAAGCAGCCCCTGCATCAGTTCCATTTTCATCATTATAGGGCATTCCGATCAACGCGTAGTCACCCGAGAGTGATACTGAACTGCCAAACCAACCACCATACCCTCCGACATTACTGCCGGCGAGCTTTGCATCCTCAACCCAGGTCAATCCATCAAAACGGAAAATGTAAGCAGAACCGACCCCATCGTTTAGTGCCCCGATCAAGGCATAGTCACCGGAGAGAGAGACTGAGATCCCAAACGAGTCACCTCCATCACTGGCGGCGAGCTTGGCTTCCTCAACCCAGGTCAATCCGTCAAAACGAAAAATGTAAGCAGAACCGTTGTCACTTCCATTGTCATCATCATGGTGTGCCCCGATCAAGGCGCGGTCACCGGAGAGCGAGACAGAGAATCCAAAGTAATCCCCTGCCGCCCCGTCATTCGCTGTAAGCTTTTCTTCGGTGACTTGACCCGTTACGAGAGCGGGACAAAGGGCTATTATCAGTGAAAAAGAAAGAATCTTGCATAAACAAAACGCGGCTTCGGTTCCATGATGAGAACCTCAATTGTTGAGATGATTGAAGGGAGGATGCCAAGTGAATCTTGCTAAAACGAATCTGAATGTCAAGAGAGGCAATTCACTGCTCACGTCGGGGTTGTGAGCGGCGTGACAGTGAACAATCATGAAGCGCTAAGTGCTTTGATGAAGTCCGAAAGGCTTCTTGATCACTCCCTTCAAACGAGACGATCTGAAGATCGTCCTACGGGCCCGTCTCCCACCTCAGGTCTCCCTCCGCTTCTTTCTTTGCCTCTCTCAGCCAAAGCTTACGGATCAGCCAACTGAACGGCTTCACAACCAGCCAATATGCCGAAAATTTTCTTCTGTCCCATTTTTTCTCAGTCCAAACCCTTGTCTCAGTGAACAACCGTGTCTTGCGGTCGTTGACGCGAGTCGCACCGAACACAGCAGCGATTTTGGCATGACTTGACGAAACGAAGTTTATCCACTCGTCTCTGGTCTTCACAGGTGTAATGTCCCCGCGCCAACACCAGGGCCGAGAGATGAGCCCAACCACAAGAAAGCCCGGCTTCTCTTCCTCCAGCAACACAAAACCGTTTTTCAGAAAGAACCCCTTAAGTGAATCTTCCAATTGGAGTCCGCGCACACGCAAAAGGAGAGTCACAAGTGGGTTCTCCAGCCGGGAATTCACTAGTGCCTCGTAAGCCGTGTCAAGCGGAGCGGCAGCATCTACGCTGCAAGTAGTTTTCCATTGATATTTCGGAAGATACCTCGACAGGATACTCTCTGCCGACAGCCCCGCTTCGATGCTATCCTGCGAGATCTGCTGTAAGCTCATATTGCTCAAACTGAGCTCGCACGGACTGCTCACCTGTTCGATACAAGCAACTCCCATCCGCCCGAAGCAGCCTCGCTTTTACAGTATCGGTCATCTGGAGATTCAGGATCCGTTCGATCTGCTCCCTGACACTCGCTTCAAGAATCGGGCAGGCAATTTCAATTCTGTTGTTCAGGTTCCGGGGCATCCAGTCGGCACTTGCCAGGAACAGTTCTGGCTTCCCTCCATTTTCGAATCGATACACTCGCGCATGTTCCAAGTAGCGGTCGATGATACTAACGACCTCGATGTTCTCGCTGAGTCCCGAAATTCCGGGACGAAGGCAGCAGATTCCCCGGACAATCAGCTTGATCTGAACTCCAGCCTGAGATGCGGCATAGAGCTCATCGATCACTGAAGGATCGACCAACGAATTCATCTTTGCAACGATTCCGGCAGGAAGTCCCTGCCGAGCGTTTGCTGCTTCCCTGCGGATGCGGCTGACAAACCCTTCACGCATATGTTCAGGCGCAACGAGCAAGAATCTGTATTCCATGTCCGGAGCATCGGCGGTCATTCTATTAAAGAGCAATGCCACGTCGCTGCAAATCCCCTCATGCGTCGTGAGCAACCCGAGATCGCTGTAGATCCGTGCCGTCCGATCGTTGTAGTTTCCTGAAGAAAAATGGCAATACTTCCGGAGTCCCGATCCTTCCTTCCGAAGCACAAGAGCCAGCTTGCAGTGTGTCTTCAGTCCTTTAACCCCATAGATGACATTCGCACCCGCTTCCTCCAGCGTTCGGGCCCAGCCGATATTTCTCTCCTCATCGAAGCGGGCTTTGAGCTCGATCAGCACGGTCACTTGCTTTCCATTTCTCGCCGCGCGTGCTAATGATGTGGCAACCCGAGAATCGTTAGAAATGCGATAGAGCGTCGTCTTGATCCCCACGGTCTGCGGGTCCACCGCTGCCTCTTCAAAAAACCGAACGACATAGGAGAAACTCTGATAGGGATGCTGGAGCAGAACATCGCCCTTTCTGATTTCGTCGAATATTCTCGACGCCCTCTCCAGTCGTCGGATAGGAAGCGGGGGCATGGGAGGATACAAGAGGTCTGGACGATCAACCAGCGAGGTAAGCTGAGCGAAATCGGCAAAGGAATGGTTCCTGGCTCCAGGGAAAACATGCTGGGGAGAGAGCTGAAGTTGTTTTGTAAAGCGCTGAACGATAGAGCGAGGCATCGCCGGATCGTACAACAATCGTGTCGCCGGCCCCTTCTTTCGTTTTTGAAGCCCTTCGAGAATACTTCGGAGGAGATCGACCGATCCCACCTCATCGAGGTCGAGCTCACTATCCCGGACAATCTTGATTTCGTAGCAGCCTGCCACCGATTCACCAGGGAATACCTTCGGGAGGCAGAGGCGAATCACATCGTCAATCATCATGACACTTACGGTACCAGCAGCCGAAGGCACCCGAACAAACCTTCCGAGCACGTGAGTGGGGAGTCTGAGCAGCGCCAGGCCGGTTTCTCCCCGTGCGCCACTTCGTTTCTTTCGCTTCAATTCGATGCAAAAATAGAGCGCGCCATTTTCCAGGCGCGGGAACGGATGAGATGCATCGAGAATCATCGGCGTGAGAAGCGGCGAGAGTGTTGTCGCAAAGTACGTTTCTGCAAACGAGCGTTGCTCCTCAGAGGCATCGCTGTCGGAGACCAGAAGAATACCTTGCTGCACCAGTGCTGGAATGATGCTGTTCCGAAAGCACCCACCGATCCCCTCATGTGCCTGGTGGACCCGCTCGACAATCCGTTCCATCACTTCCGACGGCCGCAAACCGTCAGACCCCCGGCCACCGAGACCTGCCTCGATCTGGCGACGAACAAATGCAACACGAACCATGAAGAATTCATCGAGATTCGAGGCGACAATCGACAGGAATTTTAATCGCTCGAGAATCGGTACGCGGGGATCGCGTGCCTCATCCATGACACGCTCGTTGAAATCGAGCCAGCTCAGCTCCCGGTTCATGATTCGCTCAGACCCGGAATAGGATTTCCGGAGTTTCAGCCCGGGTTGGTCAATGGTTTCGCTGTTTGAAGTTCGCACGAGTGTGTTGATTGTCTGAGATTTCTGGTGGAGTGTGGCGTGAGTGTATTAAGTATGCAGAATTGTCGATGAAAAAGCAGGGATTGCCAGCGTCTACATTGAAGCAATTGGATTGGTTTTGTCATGAGCATAAACTCTTTCCCGCTTATCCGTCTCCGTTTCAACCCAAGACCCCTCCCTTTCCCTCCCCTTACCAAGGGGAGGGTAGGGTGGGGTTGAAGCTGGGGGAAAGGAGGGGTCCGGGTGGGTTTGCATTTTGCATTGTGGACTCTCATCTTTCATTGATTCACGCGCGCACTGTGTGACTTCCAGAGTACTCTCGATGACAAAACTGTTCAACATAACGTCGACAAGAAGCAAGCGCCGATATCTTCGCAAGCATATGACATATGCCGAAACGTTTCTATGGCATCAGCTTCGGAGAAGACAATTGAATAACCTGAGATTCCGACGGCAATATGGTGTCGGACCCTACACGCTGGATTTCTATTGCGCGAGCATAAGACTCGGCATTGAACTCGACGGCGCGAGCCACGATAATGCGAGCGCAAAAGCCCATGACGAAAGGAAACAGAGGTTCATTGGACAAAAGGGAATTACAGTACTGCGATTTAAGGACGAGTTCGTGGTTCAACATGTGGATAATGTTCTTGAAATAATCACCAAGATGGGCCAAGCAATTCGGACGAAGAATTCCCTATGAAGGGAATGAGCTGCCCACCAACCTCGTGGCGCCCGCTCAACTGAGGCAGAGACGAGGAGAGCGAGGCCGGGATGTAGGATGTCGCGCACAGGTTCTTCTCCACTTTGGTCAGCTAATGCTCAAGTATTCATTGAAAGCCCGCTGGAATGGCAATACCCATTTTGTTATCTTATTTGTAGAAAAATTCGAATCGAACATTGATTGCGCTGATGGTGCGTGTGGTCTATGGATTATCCCTCCGAAAAAGTCCAGGCGCTCTTTGAATCCTTCGGACCGAATGCCGGACTGGTTGAAGAGCTCCTCGAAGAATACCTGACAAACCCCGCCTCGGTCAGTCCGAGTTGGCAGCGATACTTCGGCGATTTTCTAAAAAGCAAACAGGACGGAGGTAACGGAGAGCGAGGGCGCGACGAAATCAGGATGCAGCCTCCCGAACAGCCTGTGGTTATGCCTCCAGCTCGATCCCCAGAGCCCTCCCCAACTGTGTCTGCAATCGCTCTGCGCGGCGTGGCCGCAAAGATCGTGGAAAACATGGAGGCGAGTCTGTCACTCCCGACTGCAACCTCCATCCGTTCAATGCCGGTAAAGGTCCTCGATGAAAACCGTCAGCTCCTCAATCGTTACCTCACTCCCCGGAACGGACTCAAGATTTCGTACACACACATCATTGCCTATGCGCTGGTGAGAGCGCTTCAGGATTTCCCAAACCTGAACGCCGCGTTCACACGAATCGGGGGTATCCCCCACAGGACCGAGAAGCCACATGTCAACATAGGACTTGCGATCGATCTTTCCCGCAAAGATGGAACTCGTTCGCTTGTGGTTCCCAACGTGAAGAACGCGGAAGCGATGGACTTTGCTGAGTTTGTCAATGCATACGACGCTATCGTTCAGAAGGCACGGAACAACTCTCTCGATCCTTCGGACTTTCTGGATACGTCCATCACGCTCACAAATCCAGGAACGGTTGGAACCGTTGCGTCAATCCCCCGACTTATGCCAGGTCAGGGCGCAATCGTTGCAACGGGGGCGATCAACTATCCGCCGGAAGTTCAGGGAATGTCCATTGAGACTCTATCCGCGCTCGGGTTCACGAAGGTCATGACCATGACGTGTACGTACGACCACCGGGTGATTCAAGGCGCCGAGTCGGGGCAATTCCTTGCAAGGATCCATGCCATGCTCATGGGTGAGGATCGCTTTTACGATCAACTCTTCAGTCACCTCAGGATCCCATACGAGCCGGTTCGGTGGTCATCGGACCAGGTCTCGGTGGTGCCGGGATCGGCGGCCGGACTTGAACAAGTTGAGAAGCAGGCGCGCGTTCTTCAACTCATCAATGCGTACCGGGTTCGGGG
>Ga0247727_10016506_pt1 | contig 11901 bp, 11 predicted proteins | sample WisWelCaveWW1625_FD_202498 | JGI IMG/M metagenome (GOLD analysis project Ga0247727, IMG submission 202498) | Biofilm microbial communities from Wishing Well Cave, Virginia, United States - WW16-25 | ecosystem: Environmental > Aquatic > Deep subsurface > Groundwater > Cave microbial mat | place...
CCGAAACCAGAAACCAACGTCAGAAAATCAACAACGAAAGGCAAGACCATGACCGACAAAACACAAAAACACGTTCCGCAACCCCCAACAGGGTTCCGAAAAGCAGTTATCGGAGGTTCCCATATGACGTTCTCTCGTTTTGCTGCGGTCGTCCGCGAGGGAGAAATCAAACTGCCGAAAACGCTCGCTGGCGTCACTGTTCCGCGACAGAACGAAGTCGTCATCAACCTTTTCGCGGATGGCAAGGTCCGAATCAATGGACAGAACTACGCGGTTGCCGATCTCACCGGGTTCTTGCAACGCCTCCGGCAGAGCGATGAAACCGGGACGAACCTGTCCGTTAATCTGCGAGGAGATGAAAAGATGAGCTACCAAGACCTCAGCAGTTTCATGAACGCGTGTGCGCGGGCTGATGTGTTCGATGTTTCTTTCGCCACCGCGGAGGCTCGCCAATGAAACTCCACCGTCGCCACACCAAACGCGGCCGGGTCGAGATCATCCCGATGATCGACACGATTCTGATCCTGCTGATCTTCTACATGTCGTTCTCGCAATTCAAGGCGGAGGAGAAGCGGATCGATGCCAAGGTGCCGGGTCCGCCTGCCGAATCCGCCGTCCGCGACCCCCTCGACATCGTCCTCCACGTCCATGACCGTGAGCACATCGCGGTTGCGGGCGGCGGTGTCTTTCGGGTGGATGATCTGGCGGTGTACATGAGCCAGGTCGCCATGGTGAAGCATGAAGGCAGTGTCGCCATCAAGGCCGATCCCGACACCGCCTACGGCGACGTGGTGGCGGCGCTGGACGCGTGTGCGTTGGCCAGGTTCAAGCGCGTGGGTTTTGTGCCCGTGCAACAATAGAGCGCGGGCGGTGTCCAAGGGTTTGGCGTCAAATATATGGTTGCCATGTTTGCAACGACTTCATATAGATATGGCCGTAATGCCATTATCCCTGTCCGAAATGGAGGTTGATCACATGCATTCCAAGTCCAGTCACCAGCAGTTTTTCACGGTCCTCCGCGTCTTGTTTGCCAGCGTGGCCATCGCCACCGGGCTGGCGACCGTGGCGCTCGCCCAAGACGACAAGGGCGGCGACGAGGCCGCAGCCGACGAGGTTAAAACCCAGTCGGCGCTCGACATGATCAAGCACGGCGGCCCGTCGTTGGTCATCCTCGGCATCTGCTCCGTGGCGACGCTCACGCTGATCATCGAGCGATTCATGTACTACCGCAAAGCCAAGGGCAACGCCGAGGAAATCGTTGCCAAGGTGAAAGCGGCCGGCACCTTGTCCGAGGCGCTCGCCGCCATCGAGAACGCGCCCGGCGTGTCCGGCCGTGTGTTCCGTACCGCGATTCAGGCGGCGCGCGACGGGTATCCGCCCGAGCACATCGAGCAACTCGTGCAGGGCGATGTCACCAAAGAACTCATCGGCATGGAAAAATTTCTGCCCCAACTCGACACGATGGTGACGATGTGTCCGTTGATCGGCCTGGCCGGCACGACGCTGGGCATGATCAAGTCGTTCAGCATCGTCGCCGCGATCGGCATGAGCGATCCCACCAAGCTGGCCGGCGGTATTTCCGAGGCGCTGGTCAACACCGCTGCGGGGCTGCTCGTGGCGATTCCCGCGTTGTTCTGCTACAACTGGTTTACCGGCAGCAAAGAGGCCATCCTGATGGAAATGGAAAAGGGCCTCAGCGAGCTGATGGTCATCCTCAAGTCCTCCGTCGGACACTAGCCCGCGGAGCGCGGGGTCATGAAGATCAAACGCCGCAAGGTCAAGCGCGGTCGCGTCGAGATCATCCCGATGATCGACACGATCGTGATTCTGTTGATCTTCTACATGACGTTCTCCCGGTTCGCCGAAGCCTCCCGCGAAGCCAACATCGAGCTGCCGGCCACCCGCGCGGGCGACAAATATCTCCAAGAGCCGAATCAGGTCGTCATCAACATGTTCAGCACCGACGAGGTGCGGATTGACGGCCGCAGCTTCAAGGCCGAGGAGATGACCGGCATCCTCCGAGCCATCCGGCAACGCGACGCCTCCAAGACCAACATGTCCGTCATCCTGCGCGGCGACCGCAAGATGACGTTTGAAGACCTCAGCGCGTTCATGAAAGCCTGCGCCAAGGCCGGCATCATCGACGTCACCTTCGCCACCATCGAGGCCGGCGAGGAATGAAACTCCAGCGGCGCCACGCCAAACGCGGCCGGGTCGAGATCATCCCGATGATCGACACGATTCTGATCCTGCTGATCTTCTACATGTCGTTTTCGCAATTCAAGGTGGAGGAAAAACGGATCGACGCCAAGCTGCCGGTCACTGCCAAAGCCACCCCCATGACCCCCACCAAGGTGGCGCTCGACATCATCCTGAAGGTCATCGACAAGAACCAGGTCATCGTCAACGGCGCCAACACGCTCTCCTTGGTTGACCTGCGCGGCTACATGAGCCAGTTCGCCATGATCGGCCAGGAAGACATCACCGTGGTCATTGACGCCGAGCCATCGGCGCTGTACGAGGACGTGGTCGGCGCGCTCGATGCCTGCGCGCTGGCCAATCTGAAGAAAGTGGCGTTCAAGCCCCTGCCCGACCAGACTGCTTCCGCCAAATGACCGACTTCACACACCGACAACTCGGACGCAGTTGCCGGGCGGGTGTGCTCGTCCTGGCCGGCCTGCTACTGTTTGCGTCCTTCGCCCCCGCCCAGGAAGAAATCTCCCCCAGCCGCAAAGGGTTCGACGCCGCCGTCAAACTCTTCGACGAAGGCAAAGGGGCGGAGGCGCTCGCGGCGTTCCAGGCGTTCGAGAAGAATTTTGGTTTTAGCGGGTTGGTCCCGCAGGCCATCAGCTATCAGGGCTGGTGTCACTTCAACCTCGGCAAACACAAAGAGGCGGCCGAGACGTTCGAGCGGCTCATCAAAGGCTATGCCAACTCACCGCTCATTCCGGGCGCGGTGCTAAAACTGGCTGAATGCTACCGCGAACTCAAAGACGTTCCGAAAGCGATTGCGACGTACAAACAGTTTCAGAAGGATTATGCCGACCCGCCGCACGAACTGCTGCCGCAAGCCTATCTCGGCGAGGCGTGGGTGCTCTACAAGGATTGGCAAAGCAAGAACACCAAGGACAAACCCGCCGACCCCAAACTGCTCGACGGGCCGAAGAAAATCGCCGAAGGCGTCGCCCGCAAGTTTGCCGGCAACATTTCCGTCCGCCTCGACGCGCTGTTTTTGCTCGGCCAGATTTACAACGAGGAAGGCAACTTCAACGAAGCCCGCAAGATTTACGACCAGATCCGGGCCATGCGCAACAACCCGCGCGCCGCCGAGGCGCTGTTCCTCGCCGGCGAAGCGATGTACGATGCCGGCCAGACCCTCCAGGGCCAAAACAAACTCGACGAAGCGAACAAACGATTCAAGGACGCGATCGAATACTATCAGGGCGTCCCCTCCAAAGCCTCGCTGCTCCGTGGCATCGACGAGCAAATTCAGCAACTCCGCGCCCTGATTCCCAAGCAACTGGAAAACCGCGCCGCGATCCAGGCGCGGATTAACAGCCTCGGCCAACTCAAACAGCAGATCAACGCGCAACAAGATTTGCGGGCCGTGGCGCTGTTCCGCACCGCCAACGGTTATCAATTCATCGGCTACGCCGATGAGAGCGTCGTGGTTTACCGGCATTTTCTGCGCTTGTTTCCAAAAGACCCGCTGGCCCCGCAGGCGCATTTCGCTTTGATCCAGTCGCTCACGCAAGCGGGGCGCGCCAAAGAATCCGAGGAGGAGTCTGAGATATTCAAGAAGCTCTATCCCGACGTGAAAGACCTGGGCGACTACATGGGATTCCTCACGCCGAAAAACCAGTTCGATACCAGCCAGTACGAGAAGGCGCTGGAAGGCTTCACAAAATTTGTCGCCACAACCAAGGATGTGGAACTGAAGCAAACCGCCGAGTTTTACGTGGCTGCCTGTTACTACGGACTGGAGAGATTCGATCAGGCCCGCGACGCCTTCGCCAAGTTCCTCGAAACCTACCCCAGCGGCACGCTCGTGCCCGACGCGACCTTCCGACGGGGGCGCTGCCATTTCGAACTCTACCAGCGCACCGAGGACAAGGACGCCAAGAAAGCCAATCTGACCGAGGCGATCAAATACTACGAACTCGTCCGCACCAAGCATCCGAAACCCGAACTGCTGCCGGACATCACCTTCCAACTCGGTTACCTGTATTCGTATCTCAGTGAGTACGACCCGGCTAACCTCGAGAAAGCCGTCGCGGCCTTCCAGGATTACGTCGCGAAGTGGGGCGACCAACCGCTCGCCGTCGAGGCACTCTACCAGATGGGCGGACTCCTGTTGCGTCTCCAAAAGATCGAGGACGCCGTCGCCACCTACCAGAAGATCGTCAACGACCATCCCGGCACCGAGTTCGCCTGTGCCGCGTCGTTCGACATCGGCCGCGCCTACGCCGTCGGCAAACAGAACGACAAAATGATCGAGGCGTTGACCGCGTTCGCCGAGAAATGTCCCGACCACGCCCGCAAGGGTGATGCGCTGTACGCCATCGCCTCCGACTACGAAGGTCGCGGCAAGATCCCGGAAGCCCTGGCCGCCTATCGGCAGGTGGTCACCGCCGCCGCCACCGGCAATCCGAACGAAGGCCTGCTCAACTCCGCCATCGGTTCGCTGCTGCGGATCACCGCGCTCCTGGAAAAGGATGGCAAACTCGACGACGCCGTGACCGAGTGCCAGCAGTTCATCCAACAATTCCAGCAACACCAGGCCGCCCTGCGCGCCGTCATCCCGGAGATCGCCAAACTGTACACGAACGCCAAGCGCGTCAAAGATGGCATCGACAAACTCAACGCGCTGGCCACCGAGTTCAATCACGTGGACGACATCCGCGTTCCGGCGAACACGACCATCCTGGAGCTGTTGCTCGACCAGAAAGATACCCAGGGCGCCTACGCGCAAGCGTTGAAGCTGCTGGCCGATCCCAAGGCCGCCGCCCTGCCCGGCGCCAGCTTGAACGCCATCGGCCGGACGTTCCTCAAAAAATCCAGCCCGGCCGAGGCGCTCGACGCGTTCGGCAAGGCGCTCAAACAAGACCCCGCCGACGCGCGCGTCGCCGGCCCCGCGCTGGCGGGCATGGCCGAGGCGCATTTCACCCAGAAACAAGCGGCCGAGGCCGAGGCGGCGGCGGACCGGTTGCTCAAGGAGTTTCCACAGACGCCGTCGCTGCATGGCCAGTATTCCGCCGTGTGGGATGCCCGGTTGGTCAAAGGCAAGATCGCCGCGAGCAAAGGCCAGAAGAAGGTTGCGGTTGATTTGTACAACGGGGTCATGCAGAACGCCAAGGGCGAGGCCGCCGCCGAGGCGGCGTTGCTGGCTGGCAATTTCTTCCTTCAGGACGACAACGATCCCAAGACCGCCCTGCCCTACTATTTGCGCGTGACCTTCCTCAGCGGCGGCGCGCTGGCCGAGGAAGCCGCGTTCCGCACCGGCGAAACCCAGGAAGGCATCAGGAAAAAACTTCCGGCGGGCACCGACAAGGAAAAACTCCTCAAGAACCAGGCCCTCAACGCCGCCATCAATTCCTATAAGTCCTACCTCAACCGGTTTCCAAATGGAAAGTTCGCTCCCGACGCCCGGAAGAAGCTTGAAGAGTTGGAGCGCCAGAAACCGCCGGCGCCGTGATGAACGTTGCAATCCGCTACGTCTGTAGCCCCCGACGTAAGGAGGGGGAATTCACCAAGCCCTCATCCACAACCCACCTCCTCACGTCGGTGGCTACGAAAGACCGCGCGTGAAAATCATCACCCAGAATTTTGTCCGCTGGCTGATGGGGTTGACCGTCATCATGCGCTACTTCGTTATCGCTCTGCTGTTTCACGTCGCGCTGCTGCTGGTGATGGCGTCCATCAAGATCGTCGCCATCGTGCCGGCCATCGTCGCGTCCTTCACGGATGCCACACTGCCCCCGTCGGCCAATCTCGAAGACGTGCCGGACGACCCCTTTGCAGCCTACCGCGATTTCGATTATTCCGGCCCCGATCTCGGTGGCGGCGGCACCGGCCAGAAAGGGCCGGGCGGCACGCCCACGGCCGGCAACACGGCCTCCATTCTCACCGCCGAGGCGCGCGGCGAGACGCCGGCCGTGTCCGACGTCATCAGCGTGATGAGCGACGCGGCGACGGCGATCACCCGGCCCTCGGCCAACCCGAGCGGGGTCGGGTTGGAAACCATGGCCGGCCTCGGCGGGATGGCCGGCACGCCCGGCGTGAAAGGTCCCGGCGGACCGTGGTTGGGCGCGGGGCGCATCGGACCGCAACGGTCGGTGAATCTGGCCAAGCACGGCGGCAGCGCGGCGACGGAACGGGCGGTGATGGCGGCGTTGCGCTGGTTGAAAGCGAATCAGAAACCCGATGGCTCGTGGGACTGCGCCGGCGGTGCCGAGGCCGGCGCAGCGTTCGGCACCCTGGCGTTCCTGGGCCATGGTGAGACGGTGGACTCCGCCGAGTTTGGCGTGACGGTGCAGAAGGCGCTGGAGTTTATTGTGTCGCGCGTCAACGACGGCGGGACGTACAGCGGCAACATGTACGTGCAGGCGCTCGGCGTGTTCGCGCTGGCGGAAGGCTACGCCATGAGCGGGTCGCCCGCGTTGAAGGCGCCGCTGGAACGGTCCGCGCACGTCATCGTCCAATCCCAGAAAGCCCAGAAGGAAAACGCCATCCACGTCGGCGGTTGGCGGTACAGCGCCGGTGATGCCACCTCGGATCTCTCGGTGTCCGGGTGGCAGATCATGGCCATCAAATCAGCGGCCAACGCCGGAGTGGAGATTCCGCCGGAGGCGTTCGACAAGGCGCTCAAATACGTCTTCGCCCAGTACGGCAAACCGGGGTTCGGTTATTCCGGCCCCGGCACATCGCCGACGATGTCCGCAGTCGGCATCCTCTGCGCGCAGTTCCTCGGCGGGGGCGATGACGAACGGGTGGAGACTGCGTTGAAATACCTGCGCGACCAACCGATCGACTGGGAGTCGATCGGCGGCCATGCGCTGTACCAGCTTTATTACTCCGCTCAGGCGATGTTCCAGGGGGGCGACAAGTACTGGCCGAAGTGGAACGATCAGATGCGCGAGATGCTGATCAAGAACCAGGCGTCCGACGGTCACTGGCCGTGCCCACCCAAGAGCGGCGAAGCCACGGGCGGTTACGACAAGACGCCGGCCTACGCCACCGCGCTCGGCGCGCTGATGCTGGAGACCTATTACCGGTTTCTGCCGATGTACGACGTGCTCAAGCAGCAGAAAAAAGCCGGCCCGACCACGCCGCAGCCGCCCTCGCGGCCGTAGCCGCCGACGTAAGGAGGCGGCTCATCCTGTGACCTGCCCCCCTTCTCACGTCGGGGGCTACGGGTGCTATTCGAACTGGCGGTCACGTGCATGTATCGCAGCCGTCCCCGGCTGCGGGTTCCCGCACCGTCCCGGTGCGGCGGGTCTGGCTTCGGGACGCCGGCCGAACTCACAGCCGGGGACGGCTGCGGTACGGGTCTCTTGCGTGCCTGACCGACACGTTAGATCGCACCCGGGGGCTACTTGATGGTTTACTCCCGCCGCCGCTCGGTGTATCAATTGGACAGGCAGCCATGAAAGTCGCCACCCAGAAGTTCGTCGCCTGGCTGATGAGCCTGACGGTCATCATGCGCTACTTCGTCATCGCCCTGCTGTTTCACGTCGCGCTGCTGCTGGTGATGGCGTCCATCAAGATCGTCGCCATCGTGCCGGCCATCGTCGCGTCCTTCACGGATGCCACACTGCCCCCGTCGGCCAATCTCGAAGACGTGCCGGACGACCCGTTTGCAGCCTACCGCGATTTCGATTATTCCGGCCCCGATCTCGGTGGCGGCGGCACCGGCCAGAAGGGACCGGGCGGCACGCCCACGGCCGGCAACACGGCTTCCATTCTCACCGCCGACGCGCGCGGGGAGACGCCGCAGGTGTCCGACGTCATCAGCGTGATGAGCGATGCGGCGACGGCGATCACCCGGCCCTCGGCCAATCCGAGCGGGGTCGGGTTGGAAACTATGGCCGGCCTCGGCGGAATAGCCGGCACGCCCGGGGTGAAAGGTCCCGGCGGACCGTGGTTGGGCGCGGGGCGCATCGGACCGCAACGGTCGGTGAATCTGGCCAAGCACGGCGGCAGCGCGGCGACGGAGCGGGCGGTGATGGCGGCGTTGCGCTGGTTAAAGGCGAATCAGAAACCCGATGGCTCGTGGGATTGCCACGGCAGTAACGAGGCCGGTACGGCGCTGGCGCTGTTGGCGTTTTTCGGTCACGGGGAGACGGTGGACTCGGCCGAGTTCGGCGTGACGGTGCAGAAGGGGTTGGAGTATCTGGTGGGGAAAGTCCAGGACACCGGCAACGTGACCGGCAACATGTACGCGCAGGGGATTGTGACGTTTGCCCTGGCGGAAGGCTACGCGATGAGCGGCTCGCCCGCGTTGAAGGCGCCGTTGGAGCGCGCCACCAAATTCATTCTCAACAGCCAGAAAGCGCAGAAGGAAAAAGCCATGCACGTCGGCGGTTGGCGGTATTCGCCAAACGACCCGACGTCTGACTTGTCGGTGTCCGGCTGGCAGGTGATGGCAATCAAATCGGCGGCCAACGCCGGGGTGGAGATCCCGACGGGGGTGTTCGAGAAGGCCATGAAGTACGTCTGGGCGATGTATGGCAAACCCGGTTTCGGTTACGACACGCCGTCGGCGGCGCCGACCATGACGGCGGTCGGCTGTCTGTGCGCCCAGTTCCTCGGGCAGGGTGATGACGAACGGGTGGAGACCGCGCTGAAATGGTTGCGCGACCAGCCGATGGAGTGGGAGACGATCGGCGGGTTTGCGTTGTACTACATGTATTACGCCACCCAGGCGATGTTCCAGGGCGGCGAACAATTCTGGCCGAAGTGGAACACCCAGATGCGCGAGATGTTGATCAAGAATCAGCAATCGGACGGCCATTGGGAGCCGCCGCCCAAGAGCAGCGAAATCCAGCACCTGCAGAAAGCGCCCGTCTATTCCACCGCGCTTGGCGCGTTGATGCTGGAGACCTACTACCGCTTCCTGCCGATGTACGAAGTGCTCAAAGCCGAAAAGAAGGGCGGTCCGCCGAAGCCCGGCACCCCGCCCACCGCCCCGTCACCGTAAGCCGACGGCGACAACGTCCTCGCGGAACATCTCCCCGTTCGTGGTGTCCTCCTGACCGGAGGAACAACTCATGAAAGCGGTCGCCACCCACTTCATTCCCTGGCTGATGAGCCTGACAGTTATCATGCGCTACTTCGTCATCGCACTCCTCGCGCATGTCGCGCTCGTGATTGGACTAGGGCTGAAAACAGTGGTCGTCACAGTGCTGCCTCCATCGGCGAGGTTCAATCCTGAACCTCTTCCGCCGCCAGTTGACAGCCCGGCGACTGATCCCACGACGCCTTACGGCGAGGGCATTTTGTCCCCGCCCAACCTTCAGGCCAGCGATCAGCTCGCCAAGGGACACAACGCATCCATCCTCGACTCTTCGCCGGTGGATGATCCGGCCGGCATCATGGGAGTGATTGCCGCCACGGTGGCAACAGAGCCAAGCGTTCTCCGTCCGGCCTCGAAACCGAGTAGCCTCAATCTGGGACCGGCCGACGGTCTTGGCACACAACCATCCTCGTTTTCGCGGCCCGGTGGACCCGAAATTGTCCGGATTGTCGGCGACCGCGAGAAGAGGCGCATGCAGCCGCCACCAGGAACGCACCATAACCCCGCCGCCGAGCGCGCCGTTCTCGCCGCCTTGCGCTGGCTGAAGGACAAACAGCGTGAGGACGGCTCGTGGGAATGCCACGGTGGCCCGGAAGCTGGTACGGCGCTGGCCCTGCTCGCCTTCCTCGGGCACGGCGAGACAGTGGACAAGCCGGAGTTTGGCGCCACGGTCCAGCGGGCGCTGGAGTTTCTGGTCTCCAAGGTTCAGCCCAATGGCAACGTGACCGGCAACATGTACGCGCAGGCGCTGGTGACGGTGGCGCTGGCGGAAGGGTACGCCATGAGCGGCGCGCCGGCGTTGAGAACGCCGCTGGAGCGCGCGGCGAGGTTCATCGTCAGCGCGCAGAAGGCGCAGAAAGAGAAAGTCATGCACGTCGGCGGCTGGCGCTATTCGCCGGGCGACTCGACCTCGGATCTCTCCGTGTCGGGCTGGCAGATCATGGCGTTGAAGTCCGCCGCCAATGCCGGGGTCGAGATTCCCCAGGAGACGTTCGACAAGGCGCTGAAGTACGTCTGGTCCATGTACGGCCAGCCGGGGTTCGGCTACGACGCGCCGGCCACGGCGCCGGGGATGACGGCGGTCGGCATCTTGTGCGTCCAGTTTCTCGGCCACGGCGAGGATGAACGGGTGACGACGGCGCTGCGCTGGTTGCGCGACCAGAAGATCGAGTGGGACACGCTGGGCGGTTGGGCGATGTATTTCCTGTACTACGCGACCCAGGCGATGTTCCAGGGCGGCGAACCGTTCTGGCCGAAGTGGAACGATCAGATGCGCACGATGTTGCTTGATCGTCAGGCAGCGGACGGTCATTGGCCCTTGCCGCCCAAAAGCGGCGAGGTGCAGAGCCTGGAGAAGACACCCGTCTATGCGACCGCGTTGGGGGCGTTGATGCTGGAAACCTACTACCGCTACCTGCCGATGTACGAAGTGCTGAAGAAGCAGAGGTAGGAGCGGCGCTCTCCGATCCTACTTCCGCGCGCCGGGCTTGCACTCGGGCTTGTCCTTGCCGAGCGGTTCCTTCTTCGCGGTGATGTTGGGCGCCCCCGTGGCTTTTTCGCGGTTCTCGTCAATGAAGCTCTTCCATTTCTCGGGCAGGTCACCCTCGGTGAATATGGCCTCCACCGGACACACCGGCACGCAGGCGGTGCAATCGATGCACTCATCCGGGTTGATGTACAACCGGTCGTCGGCCTCGTAGAAACAATTGACCGGGCAGACCTCCACGCAGTCGGTAAATTTGCAGCCCACACAAGGCTCAGCCACGATATGCGCCATGAGTGCTTGTCCTCTCCTCTAAAGATTGATTTCGTCAACCAAACGGCGGCCTATGTATAATCCCGCGCGTGACCCTTGCCAAGAGCAAATTGAGCGCACGCGTCCGCGAAATCATCCGCCGCCTCCGCCGCGCCTACCCCGACTTCAAATGCGCGCTGATCCACGACAATCCTCTCCAACTGCTCGTCGCCACCATCCTCAGCGCCCAGTGCACCGATGTCCGGGTCAACCTCGTCACCCCCGCCCTTTTCCGCCGCTACCGGAAGGCCGCCGACTTTGCCGCCGCGTCCCCCGGCGAACTTGCGGAACTGATTCACTCGACCGGTTTCTACCGCAACAAAGCCCGCGCCATCCGCAACTGTTGCCGCGCCATCGTGGAAAAACACGGCGGGCGAGTCCCGGACACGCTGGAAGAACTCATCGCCCTCGACGGCATCGGCCGCAAAACCGCCAACGTCGTCCTCGGCGTCGCCTACGGCAAAGCCGAAGGCATCGTCGTGGACACCCACGTCACCCGCCTCTCCCGCCGGCTCGGGCTCACGCGCCAGCACACCCCAGAGAAGATTGAGCGGACGCTTATGAAGATCGTCTCGCGCGAGCGTTGGATCGATTTCTCTCACCTGCTCATCTGGCACGGCCGCCGCCGTTGCGCCGCCAGAAAACCGGATTGCGCCCGCTGCGAAGTTCTGTCAATCTGCCCGCGGATCGGAGTTCGCACCCCACTATGAAAGAAAAGGCCTATCCCCATCACTCAACCTGCCTCTACCCGTTGTGGGTTCGCAATGCTCTTGTAGGGCTTGGGCTCAATTTGCACGGCTTGCTGGACCAA
>Ga0247727_10016507_pt1 | contig 11901 bp, 5 predicted proteins | sample WisWelCaveWW1625_FD_202498 | JGI IMG/M metagenome (GOLD analysis project Ga0247727, IMG submission 202498) | Biofilm microbial communities from Wishing Well Cave, Virginia, United States - WW16-25 | ecosystem: Environmental > Aquatic > Deep subsurface > Groundwater > Cave microbial mat | place...
GGATTGATCTCCGGGACGAGCGAGAGAATGCCGGGCACAAAGTCTGCGCTCAAGACATTCGCCTCCGCATCTACAATCGCTCTTGCGACCTGTAAATCGCCAAAGCCCACTGTGGTCAGATTGGCTGAGCTTGTTTGCGGAACGCTGAAGTAAATCTTCAAGACCTGGCGAACTCCCGGCGCCAAGACTTGCCCGCCCGGCAAGGCCAGACCGACGCCGATCATCCCTTGGGCCAGATGGTCAAGGTTGAGGTGAAGAATGGCCCCTGGTGCATCCGATCCGACGCTCGCCCGCACATAACTCAGTTGGGTGTGATCGAAATTCAAGGTGAATCCGATGCCATTCTCATCTCCCTGCGAGTCGAGCTCCAGCTCGAGCAGGTACTCCCCGCCACGCAAAAAGGAATCTCCCTTGACGCGAAGCACTCGCCCCTGCCGTGGCTCGATCTCCGATCTCTCCGCTGCCGGCATCGAGCCGGCCTGAGCGATGGGGCCGCCCACAGCAAATAGAGCAACGCCAAACGTCAGTTTGAGGACCGGGCTGAGTAACGAAGACAAATAGCTCATTAGCCTTTAGAAAGAACAGTTGATGGTTCGACAGGAGATACATTGCCGGCTGCTGGTAGCAGGTTCAACAACTTTCAGTTCATGTTTCCCCAGAGCGCGTGGTCACAAAGCCGCTCTCTGTTTAGCTCAACGTTTGATGCGTGAACGTGTGCTGCGCGGTTTGGGGATGACCTGCTCCAGGCTCTCGGCCTCGATTATTCGTTCTCCCCATTGCTCCAGCGTGGCGGCGTCGGCGGTTTCCAATCGCTGTACAGCCCACCTCGGCAGCTTGCCGAAGCGCCGTTCAAGCTGGCGCTGCAGCAGACTGGCTTTGCCGCGCTTCTCGCCGAGCTTGATGCCTTTCTTCTCGCCTTTCTTCTCGCCTTTCTTCTCGCCTTCCAGAAAGATTCCGTACAGGAACGAGTTATTCTCGATGCTCAATTCCAATGACATTTGTCGGCCCTCCTCTTTGACTAAGCTATCAATTTCACGCAGCCCCGATAATATCAGAAGTTGCTTCAACCGATCTATTCTTTGTTTTTCGGGCAGCCGCGCGATCTTCCGAAGAATGCGCCGCACCGATTCTCGCGTCGCCCCGTTGCGGCAAAGCAGCCCAATCAGATTGTCCGACAACGAATCGCTCTTGATCAATGGCTCGGAGTCGAACTCGCGGATGTCAGTCACCTCGTAGCTGAACTTGAGCCGTGGATGGTTGACCCGCCCCCTCATCTTCAGCGGCTCACGGCCGATGTAGAGCACGTGCTGCACCGGCGGACGTTTGAAGACACGCCAGATGCGCGGGTAATATTCCAGCACCCGCACGTCCATCGTCTCGTCGTTGTCGCTTTGCAATTCAATCTGATGGACCTCGCCGTTGGGCAGCCGGTAGACCAGATCGGCGCTGCGCGACTCGACGGTCGGAAACTCGACGGTCAGCAACTCGACCGGCGGCTGGCCGGTCAACAATTCGACCATCCGCGAAGGCAGCGTTTGAAAGAGCTTTTTGATCGTCTTGTCGAAACGCTGAGCGGGTGTTTGGCCGCGACGCGTGGGCATAAAAGTGAACGGGTGAATGAGAGACAGAGAGACGGAGGGACGGAGAGAGGGAGGGACGGAGAGAAAAATCTCTCAATCTCTCCGTCCCTCAATCTCTCTGTCTCTCCCTCAGCTTCTAAAAGACCAGCTTGAGCGCCAACTGGCCGATGCGCGGGTCGAACGTCGCGCGCGGATCGCCGAAGCCGTCCCGCCGTGTCAGGCTCACGCCCGGAGTGTTCAGCCCCGAAACGACGTAGAACTGTTCGTCGAAGCCGGAGAAATTCACCCGGTTGAAGAGATTGAAGAATTCGGCGATGAACTGCAGCCTGTACTTCTCGGTGAAGTAGAAGGTCTTGGTCGTCCTGAAATCGAAGCTGACGAATTTGTCCTTGCGGAACGAATTGCGCCCGAAACCGGGAGCGCGATCCGAATCGCGGTTGCCGTCGTTGTTCAGGTCAACCCGGCCAAGACGCGGCGAGAAGGGCAGATTGCTCGCAGTCTGCAAAATGCCGCTGACTTGCCATCCGCCGATGATCGCCCGCGCGGGGCCACCCAGTTTATTGAAGTAATCCAGATCCCACACTCCGCTGACCACGAAGCGATGCGGCGTGTTGGAGTTGCCCGGGCCGCGCTCGTCGCGCAGCAGGAAGCTCTGTTGAGCCTGTTTGCTGTCATCGCCCAGATTGGCTGCAACGACTGAGGTCGCATCCGGCGCATCGTCAATCACCTTCGAGAAGGTGTAGGCGAGCAGGACCTGGTAATGCCGCGCGAAGCGCTTGTTGAGTTGAACGGCCAACGCCTCGTAATCCGATCTGCCGTTGCTCTCGAACTCGCTGATGCGTCCGAAGGCGTCGCCGGTTCTGCCGATGGGTCGCGCCGGGCTGGTCGTTCCCGGATGGCGCAGGAACGTCGCCACGATCCCGCCCGCAATTGGCGTCGCCACAGGCCCGGGCAGGTTGATGTCGCGCGTGCGTTGCAGATGGCGGCCTTTGACGGTCAGATATGAAAGGCTGAGCGACGTGTCCTTCATCAATTCGAATTCGATGCCGAGACTGCCCTGATGCGTGTAGGGCTGTTGATAGTCGCGCTCGAAGACGAACAGATTTGGCACTGCCGCCGCTCCGCCTCGCGCTCTGATCTCATCGAGGCTGCTGAAGGCGAACGGATAAACCAACCCCGTCAAACTGGCGCCGGTCAGCGTGATACTCTGGACGTTGATGCCGTTGTTGGAATGCGCCGTGCCGATGGCGATGGACGGCGTGCGGCCGTAAAACAGACCGTAACCGGCACGAACGACCAGGCGGTCGCTGCTCGTCGGTTTCCAGGCGACGCCCAGACGCGGCGCGACGTTGTTGTAGTCGTTGTTGACCCGGCTGGTGTCAATGCCGGCGGCGGCCAACACAGCACTCGGATTCCGCGTCGGCGCCTGCCTCATCCGTTGCACGTCGTAGCGCACGCCCAGGTTGAGCGTCAGGTTGTTGGTCGCTCTCCAGTCATCCTGGAAGAAGAAGCTGTATTCGTTGAAATCGGGATGAGTCTCAGGTCCTGTCGTGCCCGGCCCGGCGAACGCCTGGGTGAAGCTGGTCACGACATTGTTGTTGAAGTTAGCGTAGCTGGTGAAGGTGTAGCCGCCGCCGAAGAAGCCGGGGAAGAAGTTCTTGATCTTCTCGAGATTGAAATCCACCCCGCCCTTCAAGCTGTGCTCGCCCGCGATGTAAGAGACGTTGTCAATAAATTGGTATTTGCGCTCGGTTGTTTCGCGCGGGCTGAAGTTGTTGCGGCCGATGGTCAGCACAGTCACGCCGCCCTGCGAGACGGCCGCTTCGGGGTTATTGGTGTTTGCCGTGCCGGGTTCGCGGTCGCGCGCCACCTGGGCGCGGAACTCATTGAGCAGGCGCGGCGAAAACGCCGTGTTGAGCGTAACGGAGAACGTGTCGGTCGTCACCAGGCTGTTGCCGCTGTGCTCCTGCGCGTTGGTCGGCCCGCCGTTTTCGAAGTTCGTGCCGGTGAAGTTCTGACGGTTGTAGCGGAAATTGAGCCGGTTCGCCCCGTCAACCTGCCAGTCGAATTTGCCCAGATAGACATCCTGGTTGAGTTGGCGGACGTAGTTGTTGGCCAGCGGCAGGAGTTTATTGCGGCCAGCCACTGATGCAGGATCGGTGGCCACCGCCGGTGGCAGAGTGTTGACCAGGTTGGGTTGCGTGTTGCGCTGCCCGTCGTAGTTGAAGAAGAAGAAGGCGCGATCTTTCTTGACCGGGCCGCCGATGTTGCCGCCGAACTGATGAAAATGATAGGGCGGTTTGACCGGCGCCGGAGTGAGCAGAGTCCGCTGCGCCGCGCCAGCGCCTGTGGTGGAGGCGTTCAGACGGTTGGCGTTGAGCGCGCGGTCGCGGTAGAAGTCGAAGCCCACGCCGTGAAATTCGTTCGTGCCGGATTTGGTAACCACGTTGATCGTGCCGCCGGCGGCGCGACCGAATTCAGCCGAGAAGGTGTTGGTGTTGACCTGGAACTCCTGCACCGCGTCCTGGCTGAACTGATAGGGCGCGCGTCCCGAACCGGTGCGGCCCAGCGCCTGGCCGAAGAAGAGATTGTTGTTGTCCACGCCGTCAATCTGGATGCTGTTGAGCGTGCCCTTCTGTCCGCCGAACGAAAGATCGCCCAGTCGCGGATCGCGCACCACACCCGGTGTGAGCGTGACGAAGTCCAGGAAGTTGCGGCCGTTGACCGGCAGCTCCCTGACGGCGCGCTCGGTCACTGACGCGCTAACGTTGGTGCGCGTGGTTTCAACTACCGGAGCGACACCGGTGATGTTTACGACTTCGGTGACGTTCACGCGCAGCGCCAGGTCGAGGTTGAGTTTCTGGCCGACCGAGAGCGTGATCTCGCCGTATTTGTTTTCGGGGAAGCCCTGCCCGCTGGCGCTGATCTGATAAGTTCCGGGCGGCAGAGCGACGACGCGGTAGATGCCGCTTCCATCCGTGGTGATTTCGCGCGTCAAGCCGGTGGCGATGTTGCGCACGGTGACTTTGGCGCCGGCCACGACGGCGTTGTTCTGATCGGTGACGACGCCTTCGATGGTCGCGGTCGCCGATTGTTGACCGAAAGCTGGGACAACGAGGATGAGCGCAAGCAACGAGGCGATCATCGCCGGCAGAAATTTGAAGCGAGGATGATTGCGATTGGTCATTGGATTTCTTCTCCTTGATTCGATTGGTTGAGATTTCCTATCGTCAGCGTTTGGCGATCAACGCTGAGCGGTTGCGGACCGAATGTTTGTATCCCAGCAAAGCCAAAGTCTCCGGCTTCGAGCGTTAAGTCGAAGCAAAATGTTCTGTCAGTCTTTGCCGATGATGCTAATCGAAGCAAAGAGGATTGGCAACACGGCAGGGAAGATTGCAATCGGGAACGCGCGCGGTTGCAAAATGGAGTTCAGCCTCCCGCCAATCGCGGTACTGATTAAAGGCTTGACATCAATTCGGGCAACTGCGTAAAGTGTCGCCACACCGTTGGGAAAACGCTCCCTGATTTGAAATCCAGCCCCTTCACTCCCCCACCCGTGCAGTTTTGGGTGCGGCTGTCATACTCACCACTACCAGTCACACCGGACAAACCATCTCCCTGCGCCGCCGCTTGCGACCCCGGAATGCGTCCGCGCGCGAACCGCTCTTACCTAAATCAGGCTCAACCTACACAGTTTTTTGTCGGGCAGCAGTGTGTTCGTTGAGTGTTTTTCGTTTGTGCCACGCCAATTTGGCGAAAGGAGAAAAAACAAAGCCATGAATCGTGCTAAAAAAATCAATTGGAAAATTTGTCTTCTCGTACTGGGGTTGGTTGGGTTGCTAAGCTCTTTGCTTCCATCGGGGGTGAAGCTATTCAAGGTGGAATTGAGCCGGGCGGCGAGCGCCAATGCCTTCATCCCCGGCCCGGCGATTGAAGGAACCATCTTCGCGGTCACCGCCGGAAACAATCTGATCAGCTTCAATCAGGCCAATCCGAGTGCGATCATCAAAACCTCTGCGATCACTGGGGTGCAATCGGGCGAAGCGATTGTGGGCATTGATTTCCGCCCGCGCACCGGCGTGCTTTACGGCCTGAGCAATCAGAGCCGCGTTTACACTCTCAATCCTGCCACCGGCGCAGCGACGCAGGCCGGCAGCGCGCAATTGACTCCTGCGCTCAGCGGGACATCGTTCGGCTTCGATTTCAATCCAGTGCCGGATCGAATCCGCGTGACGAGCGATGCAGAGCAGAACCTGCGGCTCAATCCCGACACCGGAGCCGTCGCGGCCACAGACACCAATCTGGTCTTTGCGATGGGCGATCCGAATGCGAGCGCGAATCCGAACATCGTCGGCGCTGCCTACACCAACAACTTTTCGGGGGCGACGGCGACTTCGCTTTACGGAATTGATTCGAACCTCGACGCGCTGGTCTTGCAGGGATCGCCGGGTGGCGCGCCGGTCTCGCCAAACACCGGGCAATTGACTACGGTCGGCCCGCTCGGAGTGAACACGACCGACCAGGTGGGCTTCGACATTGTCGGGCCGACCGGCGCCGCGTTCGCCTCGCTGACGGCGGCGGGCGCGACCTCGTCTTCGCTTTACACCATCAATCTGACGACGGGGCAGGTGAGCCTGGTCGGCGCAATCGGCGGCGGTGAAGTGATCCGCGACATCGCCGCAGTCCTGCGCGTCGAAACGATCTACGCCTTGACGACGGGCAACAACCTGCTGACGTTCAGCGCGGGCACTCCGGGCGCGATGTTCGCCGCTCGACCGGTCACTGGGCTGGCGACGGGCGAGACGCTGCTCGGAATTGATTTCCGTCCGGCCAATGGCCAGCTTTACGCGATGAGCAATGCCAGCCGCGTTTACATCATCAACACTGCCACCGGCGCGGCCACGCCGGTCGGCGGATCGCCGTTCACGCCCGCGCTCACGGGAACCAACTTCGGCTTCGATTTCAATCCCGTGCCCGACCGGATTCGCGTCACGAGCGATGCGGCGCAAAACCTGCGGCTCAATCCGAACAACGGCGCGGTCGCGGGCGTTGACACCAACCTGGCTTTTGCCAGCGGCGATCCGAACGCGAGCGCGACGCCGGGCGTCGTCGGCTCGGCTTACACCAACAACTTCACGGGAACGACAACGACGACGCTTTACGGCATTGATTCGAGACTCGACGCGCTGGTCTTGCAGGGATCGGTTGGTGGAACGCCGGTCTCGCCGAACTCCGGCCAACTGACGACCGCCGGCTCGCTCGGCGTTGACACGATGGAGAACGTCGGATTCGACATCGCGCCGACTACCGGCGCGGCGTTCGCTTCGCTGACGGTTGCGGGCGCGACTGCATCGTCGCTCCACACGATCAATCTGGCGACGGGCGCGGCCACGACGATCGGGACTATCGGCGGCGGAGAAATCATCCGCGACATCGCCATCGCTCCGATAGTAGAAACGATCTACGCCGTCACCTTCAGCAACAAGCTGATCAGCTTCGTCAGCACCGCGCCGGGCGTGATTCAGAACACCGCCACGATCACTGGCTTCGTCGGCGACGAATCGGTCATCGGTCTGGATTTCCGGCCGGCCAATGGACAGCTTTACGCCATCGGCAGCAGCAGCCGAATCTATCAACTCAATCCGGTGACCGGCGCGGCCACGCAGGTCGGCACGGGAATCACGACTCCGCAACTCAACGGCACGGGGTATGGATTCGATTTCAATCCGGTGCCTGATCGAATCCGCGTCGTCAGCACGGCGACACACAATCTGCGATTCAATCCCGACACCGGAGCTTCGGCTGGAATTGACATGCCGCTGGCCTTCGCGCCGACCGACGCGAACGCGGGCAGAGCGCCGAACATTGTCGGAGCGGCTTACAACAACAGCTTCGCCGGCTCGACTTCGACCACACTCTACGTGATTGATTCCAATCTGGACATCTTGCTCAGACAGGGATCGCCCGGCGGCGCGCCCGTTTCGCCTAACTCCGGGCAAATGTTCACCGTCGGTGCGCTCGGCGTTGACACCGGCGAGATGGCCGGATTCGACGTCGGCGATTGCACGAACAATGCCTATGCATCGCTGACCGTCGGCGGAGCCTCGCAGCTCCACTCGATCAATCTGATCACGGGAGCGGCGACGCTCGTCGGAAACATCGGCGGCAATGAAGTCATTCGCGGCATCGCCATCGCCAACACGCCGCCGCCTTCGTCGCAGGGCGCGGGGATGGCCGTCGTCAACGCCGCGAGTTTCACCGGCGACGCCATCGCGCCCGATTCGCTGGCCGCAGTCTTCGGCAGGTTCCAGACGACCGAAGGCCGGTTGTTTGTCGCCACGAGCCTGCCGCTGCCCACGACGCTCGGCGGAACGCGAGTCACGGTCAACGGGCAGGATACGCGATTGATTATGGCCAGCAACGCTCAGATCAACATGGTCGCGCCGCAAAACATCCCCGACGGCCCGGCGTCAGTCGTGATCACCAGCGCCGATGGCACGGTTCGTGCGGGCACGATCAACATGGTTCGCACGGCGGCGGGCATCTTCAGTATGAGAGCCACCGGGCAGGGAACTGCGGCGGCCGTGTGGACTACCGACGGCGTTGTTTTCCAGCCCGTGCTCAATCCTGATGGCAGCGAGCGCGCCATCAACGCTGGAACCAGAGATCGTCCGACTTTCCTGGCGCTGTTCACTACGGGATTGCGCAATGCGCCCGCGGCCAATCCAAATGACGGTAATGGAGTGGCCGAGGCGGTGACGGTGACGATCAAAGGCGTCAATGCGACGGCGACCTTCGCCGGTCCGGCTCCGGGATTTGCCGGACTCGATCAGGTCAATCTGATCATTCCGCCTGAGCTGGCCGGTTCGGGTTCGGTCGAGATCAGGATCACGGTTGGCGGCAGAGTCTCCAACGTCGTCACCGTGCGAATCGGTTGAGCCATCCCTGGGAGCGCAGGCGTCCTCGCCTGCGCTCCCAGGTGCTATCGAGGTCAAAAAGTTATCGTCCTTCGCCGAAACGCCGCGTCTAACGGCGTGAGCATTTTTCGTCTCGCTATGAGAGCCAACGGCATTGGCCGCGCTCAAATCTTTCTTGACAGTGAACGGAATGGACGGCTAGATTGACGTTCGTGCATTGATTCTACGCCCCCGGACTCCCAATGCTTGAAACATCACTTCGTTCATCAGAGATGGCGAGTCCACTTTTGTGCGCTTTCCGTAATTCAACCGAAAATTCCTGACATTCAGAGGAGAAGACTATGAAGAAGACCTCGATGACCCGCTCGACCTTGCGCCCGCTGGCGTTCGTTGCTCTATTGCTTGCGGTGGCGAGTGTCGGAGATTCGCGCCGAAGCGATCTATTCCGGCGCGGCACGGTTTCGGCTCAGCAGACGGTGACGGTCGTCAACGCTGCGAGCTTCGATGCCGGCAAAGTAATGACGCCGGATTCGATTGGAGCTGCCTTTGGCGCATTCGTAACCCAGAACAATCAGGCTTACCCAGCCCAATCAGTTCCTTTGCCGACGACGCTCGGCGGGGTGCGAGTGAGAGTCGGCAACACTGACGCCGGAATCTTTTTCGCCGCGCCGGCGCAGATCAACTTTCAGATTCCGCCGGGATTGGCCGACGCGGCGAATGTTACGATCACCGTCACCAATTCCGACAACTCGACTCGAACCGGGACTTTCACGATCGTGCGCGGCGCGCCGGGAGTCTTCTCGGCGAAAGCGACGGGCACGGGAGTCGCCGCGGCCCAGACGACTTTCGACGGAGCCGTCTACCAAAATATCTTCAATCCCGACGGCACCGAGAGAGATGTTGACGCCGGAACCAGGCAGAGGCCGAACGTGCTGGTGCTTTACACGACCGGAGTCCGCAACACTCCGGCGGCCAATCCGGGCGACGGCAACGGCGTGGCCGAGGCGGTGAGCGTGAAATTTCAAGGCGTCCCCGGACAGGTGTTGTTCGCAGGCCCCGCGCCCGGATTTGTCGCGCTCGACCAGATCAATGTGATCGTTCCGTCCGAGCTGGCGGGACTCGGCAGCGTTCGCATCGTGGTCAGCACGAACAATCGCACGGCGAACACCGTGACGATTAAGCTGGGCGGACAATTACCGCCGGTTCGCTTCACTGAGATTACTCCCGGTCAGACATTGAATGGCGATCTGACGGTTGATGATCAGATTCAGCAGGGGATGGGAGGCAATACCTATTTCTTCGACGCCTACAGATTCACCACGACTGCCGCCAACACCTCCGTCGCGGTTGATCTGCGCTCATCGCAGTTCGACGCCGGCGCGTTGATTTACCGCATAGACGGCACAACCCTGACATTTCTCGGCGCTGATGATCAATCGGGCGGTTACGCCAACGGCAGGGTAGAGGGCGGCAATGCGATGTTGCTGACGGTGCTGCAAAATGCCGGCCAGTACATGGTCTTCACTTCAACCTCGGATTTCGAGCCGAATGGAGTTGGCGCTTACACGCTGACACTGAGGACCAACATTGCGACGCAGCTCAACTACGGACAGAGCGCCAGCAGCCCGGCGATTGCCAGCGGCGACCTGCAAACTTCGGCGGGAACTTATCTGGACGTCTACTGGTTCACCGGAGCGAACAGCGACAACGTGCGGATCAATATGGCCTCGACGGTGTTCGATTCGTTCGCGATCCTGCAGCGCAACGACGGCGATCCGCCGATTGCCAGCGACGACAACACCGGCGGCGGCCCGAACGGGCGCGATGCGCAGATTACATTTCGTCTGACTTCGGCGGGAATCTACCTCATCCTCGCGACGCCTTACGAGCCGAACAGGACCGGAGCTTACACGCTCTCGCTCAACCGCCTGACCAGCTTCGGCGCTGAGGGCGAAGACGATCTCAACCACAAAGCGCCGGGACGCGAGATTCGCGATGAGCGCGGCCCCGCGCCCGGATTTGGCGGAACGTCGTTCGAGCGTTTTGGCAGACGCCGCATCATCGAACAATAAAGACTGAGTTCGCAAACCAGTCGCGAAAAAGGCGCAAGAGAGATGAATGACAATATCTCTCTTGCGCCTTTTGTTTTCACTGCAATTGCCAAACCTCCCGCCGCCAAGTAGTCTTTGCTCCGCGAATTCATAGCCATTGCAATTAAACGGAGAAATCAGACTGGCTTTCGTTTACGGAGGAAAACTGATGGAAAAAGTTCCGGGCTCAGGCGGATTGATGCGCGTCGCGCCGGCGCTGAGCGCGCTGGTTATTGCGGTCCTCGGCGCGATCATTTGTTATCAGGCGTTGCGGCAAGCCGGAGTGAGCCTCGCCGATTTGTGGCATGGCGAGCTTGAAACGACGACGACGACTTCGACCATCGGCATCCTTCTCATTGGGCTGGGAATCGGCTTGAGACACGCGCTGGACGCCGATCATCTGGCGGCGATCTCAACCATCGTCAGCGAACGCAAGAGTCTGTTCAGTTCATTGTTGATCGGCGGGTTGTGGGGCATAGGGCATACGGCCTCACTGCTGCTCGCGGGTATCGCGGTGGTCGCGCTGAATCTCCAGATCGGAAAATACGAAAAGCCATTTGAGTTTTGCGTCGCGTTGATGCTGATCGGATTGGGCGCGAATGTGCTGTACAAGCTGGCGCGCGGCGGGCGAGTTCATTTTCACCAGCATCAGCACGGCGGCCACACGCACGTCCATCCGCACGTTCACGACGACAAACCCGAACCCGCACATTCGCATCACGGATTGAAACTCGGCGTTCGTCCGCTCGTCATCGGATTGATCCACGGGTTGGCGGGCAGCGCGGGGTTGATGCTGGCCGTGCTGGCGACGATCAAATCCACGCCGCTGGCTTTCGCTTACATCATCATCTTCGGCGTTGGCTCGATCGGCGGGATGATGGTGATGAGCCTGATTCTGAGCTTGCCGCTTCGACTGACCGCGGATCATTTCACGAAGACCAATTTCGCCGTGCGCGCGTTGGCCGGCTGTTTCAGCCTCGGATTCGGATTGTTCATGGCCTATGAGATCGGGTTTGTGGATGGGCTGTTGAGGTGAGTTTATGTCGCAGCCTCATGAACATGAATACGACAATCTGCTCAAGTATCTGGCCGAGCACTATCCGGCAGCGCTCGCCTCGTGGCTGCTCAGCAAGCCGGTGACTCGCGTCCGTGTGCTCAAGAGCGAGCTGTCGCTGCAGCCGATTCGCGCCGACTCGGTTCATCTGCTCGAAATTGACGATGAGATTCTGCACGTCGAGTTCGAGACCGACCCGACCGGCAGCGAGCCGCCGCTGGAGTTGCGAATGCTCGATTATTTCGTGCGGGTCTATCGTC
>Ga0247727_10016508_pt1 | contig 11901 bp, 11 predicted proteins | sample WisWelCaveWW1625_FD_202498 | JGI IMG/M metagenome (GOLD analysis project Ga0247727, IMG submission 202498) | Biofilm microbial communities from Wishing Well Cave, Virginia, United States - WW16-25 | ecosystem: Environmental > Aquatic > Deep subsurface > Groundwater > Cave microbial mat | place...
AGCTTTTTCACGAACTCGGACTCCGGGAGGATCTCCTCGGTGCCGGCGCGAATCACGGCAAGCTGGCGGTCGACTTCGGCGCGAAGGCGGGCATCGCTCATGGCGCGCGAACTCTATCAGGTCGTGCCGGGCCGCGAAAGCGCGGAGCGCGGCGACGCGGCGGAGATTCGCGCCGAGGCGCGCGCCCGAGGGGGAATTGGCGCTTGACCCTTCGGAGGTCGTTCCCTAGCGTAGGCGCGAGTCGTCACGGCAGTTCGTCTCCTCTCGTGACCAAGGATGTCGCGTGAGCGCGCGCTGGCAACGGGTTCTCAAGGTGATCGCCGCGGTCGTGATCGTGCTCCTTTGCGGCACGATCGGCGTGAGCGTCGGCGTCGCGAATTGGCTGCAGAAGGACCTTCCCTCCCCCGCCAGCCTCCAGACCATCGCGCCGCCGGTCAAGACCATGGTCTACGACATCAAGGGGCAGCTGGTTCACGAGTTCTACAAGGAGAACCGGAACCTCATCCCGCTCCGCCAGATTCCGAAGACGATGGTGGACGCCATCCTCTCCATCGAGGATCGCCGCTTCTACACGCACTGGGGGATCGATCCGATCCGCCTCCTCGGCGCGCTCGCGAACGACATCGCCGCGGGGCGGGCGGAACAGGGCGGCTCCACCATCACCCAGCAGCTGGCGCGGAATCTCTTCCTCACGCACGAGAAAACGCTGACGCGAAAGATCAAGGAAGCCGTCCTCGCGATCCGGATCGAGCAGACCTACACGAAGGACGAGATCCTCGAGATGTACCTGAATCAGATCTACTTCGGCGAGGGCGCCTACGGGCTGGACGCCGCGGCGAAGGTCTTCTACGGGAAGCAGGTCGGCGATCTCTCGCTCCCCGATTGCGCGCTCATTGCCGGGCTCCCGCGGAATCCGCGCGACTATTCGCCGCGGCGGGAACCGGAACGCGCGCTCAAACGGCGGAACCTGGTGCTGGCCGCGATGCTCGACAACAAGCGGATCTCCCGCGCGCAGTACGAGGCGGCGAGCGAAGCCCCGATCGGCGTCACGAAGACGCGCTACGACTCGCGGCAGGCGCCCTACTTCATGGAGATGGTGCGGCAGTACCTGGACGAGCGCTACGGCTCGAACCAGCTCTACGAAGGCGGCATGCGCGTCTACACGACGATCGACATCGACCTCCAGCACGCGACCGAAGAGTCGCTGGAGAAGCGGATTCAGGCGCTCGAGACAAGGAACCAGTACAAGCGGACCCGGGCCACCATTCTGGCCGAGGCCGCGAAGACCGGATCGCGGGAGCGGCCGCAGACGGAGTATCTCCAGGCCGCGGCGGTCCTGCTCGACCCGAAGACGGGAAGCATCCTCGCCCTGATTGGCGGGCGCGACTTCAACGAATCGAACTTCAACCGCGCGGTGCAGGCGGCGCGGCAGCCGGGTTCCGCGTTCAAGCCCTTCATCTACGCCGCCGCCATGGACAACGGCTACACGCCGACCGAGATGATCCTGGACACGCCCGTCTCCTTCCGGGCGGGAAACGGACTCGACTGGTCGCCGCAGAACTACGACCACAAGTTCCGCGGCCCGGTCACCCTTCGCCAGGCGCTCGCGCAGTCCCTGAACGTGCCGGCGGCGAAGCTGCTCCAGAAGCTCGGCACGCCGGTCGTGTCCTCGTACGCGCGGCGGATGGGGATTCGCTCCCGCCTGGTCGGCGACCTTTCGCTTTCGCTGGGCACTTCGGAGGTCAACCTGCTCGAGTTGACGTCGGCGTACGGCGTCTTCGCGAACCAGGGCGTTCGGACCACGCCGGTCTTCGTGCTGAAGGTGGAGGACAAGAACGGGAAGGTGCTGGAGCAATCGCGCGTGACGGCGGAGGACGCGTTGAGCCCGGAGACGGCGCTCACGATGACGAACATGCTCGCGAGCGTCATGGAGAACGGGACCGCGGCGTCGGCGCGGGCGTTGGGACTCGCCGTGCCCGCGGCGGGCAAGACGGGAACGACCGACGACTACACGGACGCCTGGTTCATCGGTTACACGCCCGATCTCGTGGCCGGCACGTGGGTGGGATTCGATCGGAAGCGGAAGATCGGGCCCAACATGACCGGCGCGGCGGCAGCGCTTCCGATCTGGGTCGACATGGTCGCGGCGGCGACGAAGGGAAAACCGCCCGTCGAGTTCCCCGTGCCGAGCGGCGTCGTGAGCCGGCAGATCTGCGCGCAAACGGGCCTTCTGGCGAACCCCGGGTGCCCGGAGACCGAGGTGGAGCTCTTCCGCGAGGGAAGCGAGCCGACCGGGGCGTGCAACGTCCATCTGGGCGCCGAACGGCCGCCCACCGATCCGGGGGCCTTCCAGCGGCACGACAGCGAAGCCCAGCCCGAGGAGAAGATCCGGCTCTAGGGTTTCCGCGGCCGCGGCCGCCCTCGCGTCTTCGCGCGCAGGCGGCGGCGCATGATCGGCCTCGTGGGAGAGCGCCGCGCCGCTTCCTTGAATCCCGCCTTCTCGAACGCCGCCACCAACCCCGTCCACGCGAACACGTCCACGATCTTCCCTTTCTTCGGGTCGATCGGATAGCCCTCGAGAAGCGCGGCCCCCCGCTTGGCCGCGTAATCCGCGGCGGCGCGGAGGAGCGCGACCGTGACCCCTTTCCTTCTCCACTCGCGCGCGATGAAGAAACAGGGGATCGACCAGACGGGCTTCTCGTCGATCGGGGCGAGGACGCGCGAACGTCCAAGGGCCCCATAGTCTTCGCGCGGTGCGAGCGCGCACCAACCGATCGGCTTCCCTCCCGCGTACGCGAGTAATCCCGGCGCGGGGCCCCGCTTTACGAGAGAACGAAGCGAGGCGCGATTGGCCGTTCCCGACCCGCGCGAGTACTCGCTCCGCGTCTTCCTCCAGTACATGCACCAGCAACCCGCGCACGCCCCGCGCGGACCGAAGAGGGCCGCGACGTCGTCCCAGCGTGACGGCGTGGCCGGTTCGATTCGAATCGGGGGAACGCGGGTCATGGATTCACCTCCTCGAGCACGATGGACTCCGGGTCCCCGGAGGTGGCCGTTCCCGTGGCCGCGTCGGCGATCGTCGCGGCGCGTGCGATCGCCTCGAGGATCTCGCCACCCGCCGCGGCGGGAGCGGCCACGAGCGCGATCGGCTCCCTCGCCGCGACGCGGTCTCCCGCCTTTCGGAGAAGGCGAATCCCCACGCTCGGGTCGATCGCGTCCTCCTTCCGGCGCCGGCCGCCGCCTAGCGACACGAGAAGCTCCCCCAGGGCGCGCGCGTTCCAACCGGTGACGAAACCCGACCGGCGCGCCGGCACCGCGGTCTCCGTGGCGCCCCGCGGAAGAAGGGAGGCGTCGGTGACCGCGCGCGGGTCGCCCCCCTGCGCCTCCACCATGGCTTCCGCCCGGCGCAGGGCATCCCCCGATTGAAGCGCCCGGTCGAGCCGCGCGGCCGCGTCCGCCGCGTCCCGCGCGATTCCGCTCCGCGCCAGCATCGCGACGCCGAGGGCGCGGGTCAACTCCGTCACGTCGGGCGGACCTTGGCCGCGCAGCACGGCGAACGCCTCCGCCGTCTCGTTCGCGTTTCCGATCGCCTCCCCCAACGGCTCCTCCATCCGCGTCAGGAGCGCGGAGGAGCGCTGGCCGAGCGCGGTCGACACCGCCACCAGTTCCCGCGCCAGCCCTCTCGCCTCCTCGCGGCCCGCCAGAAACGCGCCCCCGCCGCACTTCACGTCGAAGACGATCGATTGGGCCCCGGACGCCAGCTTCTTGCTCAGGATGCTCGCGACGATGAGCGGGATCGACTCCACCGTGGCCGTGACGTCACGAAGCGCGTAGAGCGCGCCGTCGGCGGGCGCCAGGTCGGGCGATGGCCCGCCGATGACGACACCGATGCGGCGGAGTTGATCCGAGAACGCGTCCGCCGAGAGCCGCGTCCGGAATCCGGGAATCGCCTCCAGCTTGTCGAGGGTCCCCCCGGTGTGCCCGAGCCCGCGACCGGCGATCATCGGCACCGCGGCTCCGCACGACGCCACCCAGGGCGCGAGCGCGATGGAGATCTTGTCGCCCACGCCACCGGTCGAGTGCTTGTCGACGGTCGGCCGGTCGAGGCCCTTCCAGGAGAGGACGCGGCCGGACCGGAGCATCGCGAGGGCCAGCGCGGTCTCCTCGTCGCGGGTCATCCCGCGCCAGACGATCGCCATGAGGAGCGCCGCGGACTGATAGTCGGGAACGCTCCCGTCGGCGACGCCGCGAATCCAGCGTCCGACCTCTTCCCGGCTCAGCGCTTCGCCGTCCCGCTTCCTCCGAATGATCTCGCGCATCGGCCGTGCGTCAGGGCCGGGGATTCCAGGACAGGAAGGGGCGGGGCAGGAGATCCCGCAGCGGCACTTCCTCCACGCTCCCGTCGGGCGACTCGAGGATCAGGAGCAGGTCGGGCGCGTATTCCAGAAGGACCTGGCGGCAGGCGCCGCAGGGAAGGACCGGCTTGGCGCGATCCGCCGCGATCGCCAGGCGGACGAATCTCGTCGCTCCACGGGCCAGCGCGCCGAAGAGGGCGTTCCGCTCCGCGCAGATCGTGAGGCCGAAGCTTGCGCTCTCCACGTTCACGCCGGGGTGGATCGTGCCTCCTTCGTCCTCCAGGGCCGCCGCCACTCGAAACGCGGAGTAGGGCGCCGCCGCGCGCGGCAAGAGAGACTTCGCGGCTCCCAGAAGCTCCACGCGATCGTTCACGCCGAACCCTTCTTGTACTCGACGCGGCGCCGCTTCCGCCGGTCGCCCGCGCGGCCTCCGGACTCCACGACTTCCAATTCGCGGCGCTCTCCGATCAGCGTCACCACTTTCGTCGGCTCCCCCTCGCGCAGGAAGAGACGCACCACGCGCTTCCCCATCCCGCAGAGGAGCTCGTAGGGGATCGTCTGCGCCTTTTCCGCCACTTCGTTCAGGTCGAGTTTCGCGCCCCCCTGCTCGCCCCAGAGGACGACCTCGTCCTCCAGCTGCGCGTCGGGAATGCCGGTGACGTCGACCATGGTGAGATCCATCGTGACGCGGCCCAGGATGGGGGCCCGACGCCCGCGCACCAGGACGTCGCCGCGATTCCCCAACGCCCACGGGTATCCGTGCCCGTAGCCCACCGGGAGAACGGCAACGCGCGTCCACCTCGTGGTCGTGTAGGCGCAGCCGTAGGAGATGCTCGCCCCCGGGCCGAACTCGCGAAGCTGCACGATGCGCGTCTTGAACGCGAGAATCCCCTCGACCTTCACGCTTCGAGGCACGGCCGCCGTGGGGTAGGCGCCGTAGGCCAGGATGCCGGGGCGAACCATGTCGAGGTGCGAGCCGTGCACGCTCAACATGCCCGCGCTGTTGGCCGCGTGGCGGATCGGAACCTCGATCTTCCGGAGCCCCACGTCGCGGAGCACCGCCTGATAGCGGACCAGCTGCGCCTCGGTGAGCGCGGTGTCGCCGCGGTCGGCGTCGGGAAAGTGGGTGAAGACTCCCTCCAGCACCAGGTTCGGCAACGTGGCCAGCCGTTCCAGGAACCCCACGGCCTCCGAATCGGCCACGCCCGTTCTCCCCATGCCGGTGTCGATCTCCACGTGATACCGGGTGAGCACCTGATGGGCCTGGCAGCGTTCGGAAAGCCGTTCCGCGAAGGCCAGCGTCGCCACGCACGGGGTCAGGCGATGCTCGATGATCTCGTCGACTTCGGAGAGTAGCGCGGGGCTCAAGACAACGATCGGCGCGGTGACGCCCGAGGCGCGCAGCTCAATTCCCTCGTGGAGCGTCGCGACGCCGAGCATGGTCACGCCGTGGGCGGTGGCGTGCCGCGCGATCTCCACCGCGCCGTGCCCGTAGGCATCAGCCTTCACGACGAGGAGAATCCGTCGCGAACCGCCGATGGCGGCGCGTATCGATTCCAGATTCCGCCGGAATCGGTCGAGATCGACTTCGGCCCAGGTGGGGAATTCCATGACGTGGTGTCGCCTCGCGACGACTTTCGAGGGTGTACCACGCAGCCCAAGCCGAAGCAAGCGCGTGCGTCGCGGCGGTTCGTCGTCCTCACGCGGCGGCTCCCGGCCCGCCCCGCGTGGACAACCCCGCGACGGCCCCCTACACTGGCCCGATGCCGCTTCCCACGCCCGATCCCGCCACCTCACCTCCCGCGCCCGACCGCGACGCGGTCGCCGCGGCCGCGGGCGCGCTCCTCGACCTCGTTCGCCATCTCTCGGGGCCCGATGGCTGCCCGTGGGATCGAGACCAGACGCTTCGAACCCTCTCCCCATACGTCGTCGAGGAAGCGCACGAGGTGGCCGACGCCATCGCGGCCGACGACCGGGACGCGACCGCGGAGGAACTGGGCGACCTCCTCTTTCTGGCCCTTTTCCTCGCGGTTCGGCTCGAGCGGGAAGGCGGCACCGTCCCCGCCGACGTTCTGCGCGGGAACATCGCCAAGATGATCGCCCGCCATCCACACGTGTTCGAGCCGCGAGGAAACGAGCCGGACGACGCGAAGGAGGTGCTCCGCCTGTGGGAGGAGCGGAAGCGGCGCGAGGGGGGGGCGCACGCCTCCCTGCTCGGGAAGAGCCCGCCGGCCCTTCCGGCGCTCCTGCAGGCCTATCGCGTCCAGGAGAAGGCGGCCTCCGTGGGGTTCGACTGGGCGAGAATCGAGGACGTGGTGGCGAAGCTGCGGGAGGAGGTCGGAGAAACGGAGCGCGCCATCGCGACGGGGCGGGAGGAAGCGATCTCGGAGGAGCTGGGCGATCTCCTCTTCGCGGCGGTGAATCTCGCTCGCTTCGCCAAGGTCGACCCGGAGGCCCACCTGCGCGCGGCCACGACGAAGTTTCGCCGCCGGTTCGATCGGGTGGTGCAACTGCTCCGGGCGGAGGGCCGCTCCGCGGAAGAAGCGGGCCTACCGGAACTCGATCGACTGTGGGAGATCGTGAAGCGAGAGGAACGAGCGTGAGCCGCCACAACCGCGTGAGCCGCCGGAACCGCCTGGCCCGCTGGATTCCCTAGCCCTTCCTCTTCTCTTCCTCCAGCTCCATCACGTAGTTCAATTGCAACTCGCGCAGGACGTGCGCCAGGAACCGCGACTCCTCGGTGGTCAGGTTGCCCGCCGTTCGGGTCTCGAGCATTCGGAGCATCTCGATCGAGAGCTGGGCCTGCGGCAGATCGCGTTCGATCTGCTGCGTGAACGGGTTCACGATCTTCCCCATCTGTTGCATGGCGGCCGATTGAAACGAGTGAACCAGGCCCAGAAAGAGCTCCTTGCCGCTCAACGGCCCGGGGGCTTCCGAAGCGCCCCCCGTGCCGGTCCCTGCGCTCTCGCTCTTCCCCTGCTCCACGTCGTCGTTCACGTCGCCGCCTCCTCAGTATCGCCGGTCTCCCCGTCGTCCGTCTCGTCGCCCGCCGTCGCGCCCGGCTCGGCGCCGTCGATTCGCTCCGCCAGGACCATCGTGAGGTAGGAAGTCTCCCTCGCGGAGAGGAGCACGGGATGGTCCCGCGCCTGCCCCATCACCTCGACGATACGGAAGCGCGCTCCCGCCATTTTCGCCGCCGCGCGGAGAACGTCGAGAAACGCGGCCGCGTCGACGTGATGCGAGCAGGTGGCGGTCGCCAAGGTGCCGCCGCTCGGGAGAAGGCGCATGGCCGAGGCGTTCACCGCGGCGTACTTCCGTAGCCCCTCGGTCAGCGTCTTCCGGCTCTTCACCAGGGCGGGCGGATCGAGAATGATCATATCAAAGCGCTCCCCTTCCTTCCCCATGGCGCGGAGCGCGTCCTCCACCTGAGCCTCCCGGAACTCCACGTCGCGCAGTAGGGCGTTCCGGCGATGGTTCTCCCGCGCGCGATCGAGGGCGGGGCCGCTCGAATCGATGGCGAGCACGCTCTTCGCGCCCGCCGTGGCGCAGTGAAGGGCGAAGAGGCCGGTGTGGCAGTAGAGGTCGAGGACGCGGCGGCGGTGGGACTCCCGCGCGACGCGAAGGCGGTTCTCGCGCTGGTCCAGGAACTCGCCCGTCTTCTGGCCGCCCCGCAGATCGACGGTCAGAATGTACCCCTCGTAGGGAGCGTCGACGCGTTCCGGCACGTGTCCCCATTCGATCGAGTCGAGGCGATCGAGCCCTTCGAGCGCGCGACCGGAGGCGTCGCGGCGGCAGATGATCCCCTTCGCCTGAAGCGTCTCCTCCAGGAGCGGCAGGATCAGCTCCAGTCGGCGCTCGATCCCGGCGGTCAAGCTCTGAACGCCCAGGTAGTCGTCGTAACGATCGACCACCAGCCCCGGAAGGAAGTCCCCTTCTCCGTGGATCAGCCGGTAGGTCCGTTCGACGGGAAGGATGCGGCGGCGAAGCGCGATGGCGCGCGCGATGCGGTCGCGGAAGAGCGCCTCGTCGATGGGACGGACGCGGCGGCTGTAGAGACGGACCGCGATCAGGGAATTGGGGTTGTAGAGGCCGACGCCGACGGGCGTCCCGCGGTGGTCCTCCACGAGCACCTCGTCGCCGGGTCCCGGCTGGCCCTCCGCCGCCTCGATCTCGTTGCTGAAGACCCAGGGGTGCCCCGAACGGAGCCGGCGGTCCTGGTTCTTCGCCAGGCGGACGCGCGTCACGACGCTCTCAGCGCCGGCGCCGCGCGGGACGCTTCGCCTGGGGAGGCTCGGGCGAGAGCCCGAGGTAGCCGATCATCTTGTGCGCTAGCTTCGCCGCGAAGAAGTCCGACACGACCTGGCCGGAAATCGGGCAGAGCTCGACGATGTCCATCCCCACGACCTGCCGACGCTCGAACACAGCGCGCAGGAGGCGAAGTCCCTCCTCCCACGTCATTCCGCCGGGCTCCGGCGTCCCCACGCCCGGGACGTACGCCGGATCGAACGCGTCCAGGTCGACCGTGACGTAGACCGGATTCCCCAGCCGGTCCACGATCTCGTCGACCGGGAGCCCCTTCGCGCGGATCTCCCGCCCCAGGAAGACGGCAGCCTTCTCCGCGTGCACGTAGTCCGCCTCCTCGCGCGACACGCTTCGAATCCCGACCGCCACCGTGGGAATGCCCAGCTCGCGAATGCGGCGCATGACGCAAGCGTGGCTCAGCTTCGTCCCCTGGTAGGAGTCGCGGAGGTCCAGGTGGGCATCGAGCTGAAGGACGCCGAGGCCGGGGAATCGGCGGACCAGCGCGGCGACGGGCGCCAAGGTCAGGGAGTGCTCTCCGCCAAACGTGAAGGGGACGATCCCCTTCTCCGCCACCGCCTCCACGGTTTGCTCCAGGCGTCGAAGCCCCGCTTCGATGTCGGCGGGGTCGACCTCGATCTCCTCCAGCGTCGCGACGCCGATCTCGAACGGCTCCCGGTCCAGTTCCTCGTCGAAGAACTCCACCTGCCGCGACGCTTCGAGCATGGCGCGCGGGCCGAATCGGGTGCCGGGAAGATAGGACGTCGTCTGGTCGAACGGCGCTGGGATCACCGCGACGCGCGCCCGCTCGAGGCGCGATTCCTCTGGGGCCATTCCGAGAAAAAGACGAGGGGCAGGGGCGGCGAGCCGGAGCCGCTTCGACTTGGCGGAAGGGGATCCTGAGCCAGCCACAGGCTACCTCCGAGACGAAGCCGCGCGGCAGGAGCCGCGCGGCGAGGGTGAGGCGAGGGTCAGTCGACGGGGGGGCTAGTACCGGTCGTCGCCGTCGGCCTCGTCGGTCTCTTCTTCCTCGTCATCGTCATCTTCGTCGTAATCGTCTTCGTCGTCATCCTCGTACTCGTCGTCGTCGTCGTCGTCTTCATCCAGTTCCTCCGCCTCGTCGTCCTCCTCCATCGGATCACGGTCGCCGTAGAAATCCGATCGGCGCGGCGAGCACATCATGACGTTCTCCTGTTCCATGTCGTTCCAGCACATCTCCGACTCCTCGAATCCGGAGGGGCCCGCAGGGTCGCGGGGCGCTCGGGAAAACCGCGACGGGAAGGTACGGACCCCACCCCGGCCCGTCAACGGAAAATCGAGTCCCGGCTAACCAGTTGTCGCCCAGCGCGTTCGAGGCGATGGTGGCGGCCGATGGGCTGCGAGAGAGAATCGCCGCGAACTACCCCTTCGCGCTGACGGGCCGCCCGGGGCGGAGGGTCCGCTTGTGGAATTCGTGCCGGAGCGTCACGCGCATCCCCGCGGACTCGTAGAGCCGCGTCGCGCCGGTCGCGTTCTGCGCGTCGACGCCGAGTCCGATCCTCCGGTGCCCGCGCGCGTGGAGCGCGGCGAACGCGTGGTGGAGTAGCGCGCGCCCCACGCCGCGCGCGCGCCAGGCGCGCCGCACGCCGACTTCGCGGATCCATGCCATTCCGTCGAAGGGATACGCAAGGACTCCGCCCGCCGGCTCGGTCCCCTCCATGGCCACTGCCCAGAGCGTGGGATCGGCCACGGCGTGCGCCCTCCGGCGATTCATCCAGGCGTCGAGCGGCTCGGGGGAGAAGAGGTAGTGCTCGGCGAACGACTCCTGAATGGCCCGGTGGAGGTGCGCATCGTCCTCGCCGGCCCGAAAGGGGCGCACGTCGACTCCCGGCACAAGCGGGACAGGCGGCGCCTCGTCGCCCAGCTCGATCTCCATCCTGAAGTAGGTGCGCGCTGTGGGAAAGCCGCGGGCGTCCAGGAAGGCCGCCCAGGGCGACCCCAAAGGCGCGAAGAAGCCGAGCGTGACCTCCTCGTCGGGCCGCGCGGCGCTCAGGTGCTCGGCCGCGCGCTCCTCGATCCGCGCGCAGAGGACCGAGGCGATCGCTCCCTGCGTTTCCCCCGGCAGGGAGTAGACGTCGCCGATCATCTCGTGGTCCGGCACCTTGTCCCAGACCCATCCGTAGCCATGAATCGCGCCCGCATCGTCGACGACCAGCCAGGCGTCGCGAGCGAGGTCGAAGCGCGGCTGCGACCAGTCGTCCCGGACGTCGTTCGCGTCGGTCTCGGCCTCGCCGATCTCGGCCACGTCCACGGCGCACATGAGTTCGGCCACCCGTTCCGCGTCCTCGGGGACCGGGCGTTTCAGGTGGAGCCCCGCGGGCAACTCGGGCGCGCGGGGGAGCAGGCTGCGATCGTCGTTCATGGGGTCGCGGGTCCCAACCAGCGAAGGAGGAGGAGCGACGCCCCCGCCGTGGCCGTCGCGGTGGCGAGGCCCACGTAGAAGGGACGGATTCCGGTTCGGCGCATGGCGTCGAAACGAGTCGAGAGCCCCACTCCGGCCAGCGCCACCAGGATCAAGAAGCGGGCCGCGAACGGAATCGCCTTCGAAAGATTCCATCCGGTCGCTCGCGAGAGCGCTTCGACTCCGCCAACGGTGTTCACGAGCGCGAGGGTGAGGAATCCCACGACGAAGAGGGGCAGCGACTGCTGGATCCGCCGCCGCCACCCCGGGCCGGGAGCGCCGCCGCCGGCCGTCGCACCGCCCCGACCGTGGAGCAACGCCATCGCCACGATCACGCCGCCCATCATCGCGTTTCGCGTCAGCTTCACGGCGGTCGCGATCTTCCCCGCCGGCTCACTGAAGGCGAAGCCGGTCGCGACCACCTGCGACGTGTCGTTGACCGCGGTACCCGCCCAGGTGCCAAACGTCGCGTCGTCCAGCCCCATCGCGCGGCCCAGGAACGGATAGAGGAGGACCGCCAACGTCCCGAACAGGGTGTTCGTCGCGATGGCGAACGAAACCTCCTCGTCACGCGCGCCGATCACCGGCGCCGTCGCGAGGATCGCGGAGTTCCCGCATACGGCGGTTCCGACCCCGATCAAGGTGGCCAGCTTCCCCGGCACGCCCGCCGCGCGTCCCAGCGCGTGCGCCACCGCGAGCGCGAGAACCATGAGCGCCGCGATCATCCCGAGCGCCTTCCCCCCGATCGCCACGACCTGCGCGAAGGAGAAGGTGGCGCCCAGGAGGACGATCGAGGTCCGGAACACA
>Ga0247727_10016509_pt1 | contig 11900 bp, 8 predicted proteins | sample WisWelCaveWW1625_FD_202498 | JGI IMG/M metagenome (GOLD analysis project Ga0247727, IMG submission 202498) | Biofilm microbial communities from Wishing Well Cave, Virginia, United States - WW16-25 | ecosystem: Environmental > Aquatic > Deep subsurface > Groundwater > Cave microbial mat | place...
GCCGGTGCTCAACGCGCGCTTCACGGCGCGAAACTCGACCGACCAGCCGGTGACCTTGCAGTTCAACTCTGGGCAGCAGTACGACCTGGCGATCCGCGACGAGGCGGGCCGGCAGGTTTTCCTCTGGTCCGACGGGAAGTTTTTCACGCTGGCTCTGAGCCGGATCGAGCTAGGCCCCGGGGAGACGACCTTCCTGGTGGACGTCCGGCTCGCCGACCGCGCCGGCGCGCCGCTCCCGCCAGGCCGCTACACGGTGGAGGCTTGGCTCACGACCAGCGGCGGCAAACTTTACTCGGCGACCGTGCCGTTCGAGATCCGGCACGTCTTCTGAGACCGGAGCGGGGGTGCGGGTCGGGAGCTATTTTGGCACCATTCCCGGGAAAACGTAGGCCTGCAGCAGCACCAGCAGCCCGACCAGCGAAGCCAGCGCCACGCTGTGCCAGAACACGTAGCGGAGGATCTCGCCCTCGGCGCCGTGCTGGCCGGTGGCGACGCCGGCCACGACGATGCTCTGCGCGTCGATCATCTTGCCCATCACGCCGCCGGAGCTGTTCGACGCCGCGGCCAAAATCGGCGAGATGCCGAGCTGCTGCGCGGTGATCTGCTGCAGGTTGCCGAACAGGACGTTCGACGAAGTGTCGCTGCCGGTGAGCGCCACGCCCAGCCACCCCAGCATGGCCGAAAAGAAAGGAAACAGCACGCCGGTCGAGGCGAAGGCCAGGCCCATGGTGGCGTCGAGGCCTCCGTACCTCGTAGTAAAGCCCAGCGCCAGCATCGCCGCGATGGTCAGAAGCGAGAAGCGCACGCGGTGCAGCGTCCCGGCGAAGATGCGAAGCAGCCGTCCGGGACTCAGCCCCAGCAGCAAGCCGGAGACAATCCCGGTCGCCAGCAATCCAGTTCCGGTGGCCGAGAGCCAGTTGAAGTCGAACACGGCGTCTTCGGCCTTCGGCGCGACCACCACCGGCGGGCTGCGCAGGATCGCCTTGTGCAGAAGCGGCACCTGGACCTGCACGCGGGAAACGTTGTTGAGCACCGCCTTGACCTGGGGCAGTCCCCAGAGAAACACCAGGACCGACAGGATCACCCAGGGCATCCAAGCGACGGCGGCCTCGCGCGGCGAGGGGCGCGACTCGGGCGCGGCGGCCGCGGCCGGGCCGCTGGATTCGCCGGGGAATCGCCATTCGCGGCGCGGCCGCCAGAGGCGGAGCAGAACGATCAACGAGAATATTGATACTATGGCTCCGGCGATATCTACCACCCAGGGCCCGTGGTAGTTGCTCACCAGAAACTGCACGATCCCGAACGTCAAGCCCGAAACCAAACACGCCGGCCAGATCTCCGCCATGCCGCGCCAGCCGGCCATCGCCCACACCAGCCAGAACGGCACGAGCAGCGAGAAGAACGGCAACTGGCGTCCGACCATGGCGCTGAGCTTGTCCATGGGCAGCTCGGTCACGCGCGCCAGCGTCACGATGGGCGTGCCGAGCGCGCCGTAGGCGACCGGGGCGGTGTTGCCGATCAGCGCCAGCCCGGCCGCCAGCAGCGGCTTGAAGCCCAGGCCGATCAGCATCGCCGCCGAGATCGCCACCGGCGTGCCGAATCCCGCCGCGCCCTCGATGAAGGCGCCGAAGCTGAAGGCGATCAGCAGCGCCTGGAGGCGCCGGTCGCTGGCCAGGCCGGCGATGGTCTGCTTGACGATCTCGAACTTGCCCGTCTGGACGGTGACGTCATACACGAAAATCGCCCACAGCACGATCCAGCCGATGGGAAACAGCCCGAAGGCCGCGCCGTTGGCCGCCGAAGCCAGCGCCAGCGACACCGGCATGCCGTAGACGAGGATGGCGACCAGCAACGCCGCGGCCAGACCCGCCAGCGCCGCGGTGTGGGCGCGGGCGTGGAAGAACGCCAGCAGTCCCAGCAATACAATCACGGGCAGCGCCGCCACCAGCGCCGATACCAGCAGGTTGCCCAGCGGGACGTAAACTTGGGTCCAGGTCAAGGCCCGCACTCCGCCGCGGGTGCGCGACGTGAGAGTGGAGCCGCATGGCGCGGCCCCGCGACACCGGCGCCGGACCCGCCTCCGAGCGTAGGTTGCGAGTGGCCCATCACTCTTGCGCCGGGGGTTTGATCGCCTCCGGCCGACCCGCTATACTAACAGATCATCGGGCGGGCAACGGGCCGCATCATTACCATCGCCATGGCCAAGGACGTGATCCTCGCCGCCGATCTGGGCGGGACTCCTCTCAGCCCGGAGGAGTTGGCGGCGATTCCGGATTTCGCCGGCATCCGCAAAGAGATCTGGGGCAAGTTCCCCGGCGCCATCGCCAAGAAAACCTACCGGCCGGGCGAGATCATCATGCGGGAAGGCGAGAGCGGCACCACCGCCTTCTACCTGCTCTCCGGGACCGTCGACGTCTACCTGCGCAACCCGGTGGCCCGCGTGGAAAGCAAGAAACAACAGCGACGCGGTCTGTTTCAGGGTATCACCAAGATCACCCGCTATGTGAAGGGCGTGCCGGAGCGCGGCGAGCGCGGACGCCCGGCCCGCACCCACATCCCGACCGACGCCGGCGTCGACCTGCCGCTCGACAATCCCATCTCCACGCTCGACGCCGGCGAGATCTTCGGCGAGCTCTCCGCGCTGGCCGCCCTCAAGCAGGAGAAGCTGAAGCGCCCCAAGTTTTACCCGCGCTCGGCCACGGTCCGGGCCAAGACCGAGGTGGCGGCGCTCGAAATGCTCCCCAACATCCTGAACAACGTGCTCTACAACTCGCCGGCGTTCAAGGACAAGCTCAACAACAACTACCGGACACGCGCGCTCGACATCCACCTGCGCTCCGTGCCCGTGTTCGCCAATCTCGGCAAGGAGTTTCTCGACTATCTGCGGGAGCGCGTCGAGCTGGTGGATTTTCAGCCGGGGCAGTTGATTTGCCGGCAGGGCGACGTGGCCGACTGTTTCTACCTGATCCGGCTGGGGTTCGTGAAAGTTTCGCTGGAGTTTCCCGGCGGCGAGATGGTGCTGACCTACCTCTCGCGCGGATCGTACTTCGGCGAGATGGGGCTGCTGCCGCCGGCGTTTCGGGTGCGCGCGCGGGGAGGGGCCGCCGGGCAGCTCGCCGAAGGCGCCGTCTCGCGCGAGCCGCTGGTGTGCGGGCGGGCGCCGGAGGCGGAGCGGGCGCTCGCCGTCCCCTGGGACGACTACATTTCGCGCGACCACTTCCAGATGCAGGTGGAGGGCAAGCAGGTCCGCGTGACGCGGCTTGCCGGCGGCAAGAACCCCATCACCTACCGCATGCAGCCGATGGATTCGCTGCTGGTCTCGCCGGGGGAGAGCTTCGTGGTCGGCTCGACGACCTTCGAGGTGCTGGAGGATCCGTTCCAGGCCGGCCGCCGCACGGCCACCTGCACCGCCATGGACTATGTACAACTGGTGCGGATCAAGGCCGAGGACTTCGCCCGCATGCGCGAGGAGTTTCCCGAGATCGACGCCGAGATCACCGAGGTGGCGCGCTCCCGCCGCCAGATGGACGCCCAGATCCTCAACCGCGTCCAGACCGTCTCCATGCACGACTTCCTCCAGCAGGAGCTGGTGCAGGGCCAGAACCTGCTGCTGCTGGATCTCGAGAAATGCACGCGCTGCGACGAGTGCACCAAGGCCTGCGCGGCCACCCACGAGGACAACGTCACGCGGCTGATCCGCGAAGGGCTTAGGTTTGATAAATACCTTGTAGCCACCTCCTGCCGCGCCTGTATGGATCCGCTGTGCATGACGCGCTGTCCGGTGGGCTCCATCCGCCGCAAGGAATCGCTGGATATCGTCATCGAGGACTGGTGCATCGGCTGCGGCAACTGCGCCGCCGACTGCCCCTACGGCAACATCAATATCGTCGAGCTGGCCGGGCCGGGCGATCGCAAGCAGAAGGCCGAGCCGCGGCCCAAGGCGGTGGTCTGCGACCTGTGCGTCGAGTATCCGGAGCCGAACTGCGTGCGCGCCTGCCCGCACGGGGCGGCGATCCGGGTCGATCCCAAGACGTTTTTCGCGCAAGATCTGGCGGGCCTGCAGCTGGCGGTTCCGGTCGCGGGCCCGGCGCCGGCGCCGGCCGAGCAGCCCGCGGCCGGCGAGACGCGCATCATCTCTAACATCGCCGAGCTGCTGCCCATGCTGCCGCGCCTGCGGGTGCGCGCCGGGCCGCGCGCCGGCAGCGTGTTGCAGCTGCGCTATCCGTCGACGAGTTTCGGCCGCGCCGCCGAGACCGACTACCGCTTCGCCGACGACGAGAAAATCTCGCGCGTCCACTGCCTGATCCTGTGCGACAACGGCCGCTTCGTTCTCCGCGACATGAACTCGACCAACGGGACGCTGGTCAACGGGAATCCGGTGACGGAGATCGAGCTGCGCGCCGGCGACGTGATCACGATCGGCGAGCTGGAAGTGGAGTTTCTAGCAGGCCAAGCGCCGGGCGTCGTCCAATGATCATCGACCGCAGCCATCGAACCTGGGTGATTGCCTGCGCCGTTGTCGCCGGGCTGGCCTCCGCTGTGTATTTGGTGTACATTATCCGGGCGCCGGACGGGCCCACGGGCGGCTCGGCGGCGGGGCTGGCGTTCGCTTTCGCCGGGACGGCGGTGATCCTGTTCGAATGTCTGCTGAGCCTGCGAAAAAAGTATCCGGCCTCGCCCATCGGCCGCGTCGAGACTTGGCTGAAGGCCCACGTCTGGCTGGGGCTGCTCGGGTTTCTCCTGATCCTCTTTCACGCCGGTTTCCAGTGGGGTGAAGGGCTGGCCGGCGCGCTGATGTGGCTGTTCACGCTGATCACCGCGAGCGGCGTCTACGGGCTGGTCTTGCAGAACCGCATCCCGAAGCGGATGACCGAGCTGGTGGCGCGCGAGACCGTCTTCGAGCAGATCCCCGAGGTGGTCCGCGAGCTGCGCCTGGAAGCCGATGAGCGGGTGGAGTTCGTCACCGCCGATCTCGGGATCGACGAACACGAGGAGGAGTTCGTGCACGCCGGCGGCCGGAAGTTCTATTTCGACCCCGCCCAGCGCAAGAGCGCGGCCGAGAAAGTGGAGTCGGAGCGCCAGAAGCGAAAATCCTCGCCGCAGATCGCGGTCGAGGAGGAGGCCGGACGTGCGCTGCGGGCGCACTACCTTCAGGAAGTCCGGCCGTTTCTGGCGCAGCGGCCCTCGCGGTTCGCGCGGCGGCTATTCGGGTCGGCGGCGGCGGTCACCGCCTACTTTCAGTATCTTCGGACGATCATGCCGGTGGCTTCCCATGACGTGCTGCGCGACCTGGAGACCATCTGCGAGGAGCGCCGCGAGCTCGAGATCCAGGACCGGCTCCACCGCTGGCTGCACGGCTGGCTCTACGTGCACGTGCCGCTGTCGATGGCGTTCCTGGTGCTCACCGCGGTGCACGCTGTGATGTCGCTGCGGTATTGATATGCCCAAAGAAGACAAACCGCTCGAGTACGAGCGCCGCATCCTCGACACCAAGGGCCTGGCCCAGCGCATCGACCTGAGCTATCTGGGGCGGGGGAACCGCTTTCGGGACTGGCGGCGCCGGCTGACGCTGCTCGCGCCGCTGGCGGCGGCGGTCGCGGCGGCGCCGTTCATCGCCGGCCTGGGCGGCGGCGAGAAAGTCTTCTCCAACGGCCCGGTCTCGCGGGCGCACACCCTGTTCGCCGAGAAATGCTCTCTGTGCCACGCCAAGTCCTTTTCCCAGGTCGCCGACGTCTCCTGCGGGAAATGTCATGACGGGCCGATCCACCAAGCAAACGCCATCGGCTCACCGCGCTGCGCGGAGTGCCACGTGGAGCACCGCGATCGCTTCCTGCTGGCGGAAGTCGGCGACCGCCACTGCACCGGCTGCCACGCGGATCTGTCGGCTCACGGGCGGAACCTGCGTCTCGAGCATACGCGCATCACAGCGTTTCGACCGGGACGCCACCCGGATTTTGCCGCCGCCGGCAAGCTCGACCGCCGGCCGCTGCGGTTGAATCACGCCGTCCACATGCCGGCGCAGCCCAAGACGATCCGCAGCATGAAGCTGCCGATGACGTGCAGCGACTGTCACGTCACTGACCTAAAGTCGCCTCGGGGCGACTTGCATCCGGTAGTGTTCGAGCAGCACTGCCGTTCCTGCCACAAGCGCGAGCTGGAGTTCGACGTTCACCAGGCGCTGGGGGCGAGCGCCCCGCCGGCCCCGCACACCAAGGACGCGCCGAAGATTCACGAGTTCGTCCTCGAAAGCTATCAGAATCTGCTGGCGTCGGACCCCTCGGCCGCCAAGAAACCGCTGGGCCGGGACCTGACGCCCGAGCCGAGCCCGGCCGCCTGGCTGGCGCGCGTGGTGAAGGAATCGGAGCGCTACCTGTTCGAGCGCAAGTGTACCTACTGCCACGAGTATGAGACGCTGGGGGCGGAGTTCCCGGTGGTGCGGAAGGTGGGCCGGATCGAAGGTCAGTACGCGGAAGGCAAGGCGGAAAAACAGGCCTGGGTCGAGCACGCCGAGTTCAGCCATCGCGCGCACCGGGCGCTGGAGTGCGTCGCCTGCCACCGCGCGGCGCGCGCCAGCAGCAAGACTAGTGACGTACTGATACCCAGAATGGAGAGCTGCCGGCCGTGTCACGGAGACACCGGCACGCCGCAGGACCGCTGCGTGCAGTGTCACTCCTATCACGACAAGAGCCGCGAGCGCGAAAAAGACCGCCGGCCCCTCGATCAGCTGGCCGGCGGGTTGTAAACTGGGGGATTCTATTTCCGCCGATAGGATTGACAGATGCCGCGCCTGGACGCCTGGGGCTTGACCGATACCGGTCCGGTCCGCCAGAACAACGAAGACAACTGGCTGTATGACGCGCCGCTGGCGCTGGCGGTGGTGGCCGACGGAATGGGCGGCGCCGCTTGCGGCGAGATCGCCTCGGCCGTCACCATCGAGGCCGTTTCCTGCTTTACACGCCACCCGCCCGAGCCCCTGCCCAGGGACCAGTTGTTGAAGGAGGCCATCCGCGAGGCCAACCGCCGCGTGCTGGCCCGCGCGCAACTGGAGACGGATTGCAACGGCATGGGGTCGACGATCGTGGCCGTCTGGTTCCAGTTGCCGCAAGTGGTGATCGCCAACGTCGGCGACAGCCGCGCTTACTTGCGGCGCGGCGGCGCGCTCCAGCAGCTTTCTTACGACCAGACGCTGGCCAACGAGCTGCGCCGCACCCTCGGTCTGAGCGAAGAGCAGATCGCCGAGTACCCGCACCGCAACGTGCTGACCATGGCCGTCGGCTCCGGCGCGGAAGTGCTGATACAGGTGAAGGAAGAGAGGCTCGAGCCCGGCGACGAGATCCTGCTCTGCTCCGACGGCCTGTCCGGCGTGGTGAGCGACGCGGCGCTGGGCGAGATCCTGGCCAGGGGCCGGCCGGTCCGCCAGACCGCTGAAGAGCTGATCGAGGCGGCCAAGCAGGCCGGCACGCAGGATAATGTGACTGTAGTAGTGGTGAGATACACGGAGTGACTAGCATTGGCCCTTACCGGATTGCCGGGGTGATCCGCGGCGGGCCGCGCCCGCTATACCGCGTGACCGCGCCCGACGGCCGGCAGCTGGCGCTCAAGACCATCCCCGCCGCCGGCGTGACCGCCGAAATCCGCGAGCGGTTCGAGCGCGAGGCGGCCATCTGCACCGCGCTCGACCATCCCAACCTGGTGCGCGTCCACGATGCCGGCGAGGCCGGCGGGATTCTCTACCAGGCCATGGATTGGCTCGAGGGCGCCGACCTGAGCCAGGTTTTGGCCGAGCGCCGCGCGCTCGACTGGGAGCAGAAACTTTCCATCATGGAACAGGTGTGCGACGGGCTGGCCTACGCGCACGCCCGCGAGCTGGTGCACCGCGACATCAAGCCGGCCAATCTGTTTCTCGAGAACTCCGGACGCCTGCGAATCCTCGACTTCGGCATGGCGCGCGTGGCCGACTCGGAGCTGACCCGGGCCGGCTCGGCGGTGGGCACGCTCACCTACATGGCGCCCGAGCAAATCCGCGGGCAGAAATGCGTTCCGGCGTCGGACGTTTTCGCCGCTGGCATTGTTTTTTACGAGCTGGCCACGGGGAAGCATCCGTTCGGCGAAGGGGAGCGAGACCTGACGAAGGTCCTCACGGCGATTATGTTTCAAGCGCCGCCGCCGTTGAAGACCGCCGCCCCGGACGCCCCCGACGGCCTGGACCTGGTGCTGGGCAAGGCCCTCGAGAAGGACGCCGCCGGCCGTTTGCAGAACGCGGCGGACCTCAAGCAGGCGCTGGCGGTGTGCCGCATCACGCTAAGACTGCGTCCGGCGGCGGCCGCGGCAGGGCAGGCGCCGTCCATGGATCCTGGTAAGACCATCGTGATGCCGCGGTCCTTCCGCCCGCCGGCCGCGCCCGCCCCGGTGCGAGCGCCGGAAACGCCGCCGGCGCCGCCGGCCCCCAAGCCAGCCCCGAAGCTCGACCTGGTTTTCTGCACCAACTGCACGCACGGCAATCCCAAGGACGCGAGAATCTGCCAAGGCTGCGGGCTGCCGCTGGCCGCGGCGCGAGTGCCGGCGGCCGAGCCGGGGGATTCGCAGGTCTGGTGGATCCTGGCGGCGGCGATCGTGCTCGCGGTGGTCCTGCTGGTGTGGGGGATGAGTGAGTGAGCGCCCGCCGCGTCGTAATTCTCGGCGGCGGATTCGGCGGCGTCTACACGGCCCGGTATCTCGAAAAGCTGCTGCGGCCGGAAGAGGCCGAGATCTGCCTGGTCAACCGCGAGAACTACTTCGTCTTCCAGCCGCTGCTGCCGGAGGTGATCTCGGGCTCCATCGGGCTGCTCGACACGGTGTCGCCGATCCGGCGGCTGTGTCCGCGGACCGAGCTTTACATGCGGGACGTCGAGCGGGTGGACTTCGCGCGCCGCACGGTGACGCTCGCCCCCAGCTTCCGGCCGCGCGCCCTGGATCTGACCTATGACTACCTGGTGATCGCCACCGGCACGCTCACCGACTTTTCCGGCATGCCCGGGGTCGCCGAGCACGCCGTTCCGTTCCGCACCCTGGGCGACGCGCTACGGCTCCGCAACCGCGTGCTGCACGCGCTCGAGGAAGCGGCCCACGAGCAGGACGCGGATTTCCGCCGGCGGCTGCTGACCTTCGTCGTCGCCGGCGGCGGGTTCTCTGGCGTCGAGGTAATCGCCGAGCTCAACGATTTCCTGCGCCGCGCCGCGCGCCACTTCCGGACCATCCGCCCCGAAGAGATTCGCTGCGTGCTGGTGCACTCCGGCGAGCGGATCCTGCCGGAGATCACGCCGCGGCTGGCCGCGTACGCGCAGAAGCTGCTCGAGCGGCGCGGCGTCATCCTGAAGCTGAAAGCCCGCGTCTCAGCGGCCACCGCCGACTCGGCGATCTTGAACACCGGCGAGGCGATTCCCGCGCGCACGCTGGTCTCGACCGTGCCGTCCGGGCCGGCGCCCCTGGTGCAGTCGCTGGAGTGCAAGAAGGAAAAGGGCCGCGTGCTGGTGGATTCGTTTTTGCAGGTTCCGGGACAGGAAGGCCGCCTGTGGGCCTTGGGCGACTGCGCCTCGATCCGCATGGCCGACGGCGCGCCCGCGCCGCCCACCGCCCAGCACGCCACCCGCGAGGCTCGCACGGTCGCCGAAAACATCGCCGCCGCGATCCGCGGCCGCGAGCCGCGCGCGTTCGCGTTCGCCGGTCTCGGAAAACTCGGGTCGCTCGGCCACCACTCCGCGGTCGCCGAAATCTTCGGTCTGCGCATCTCGGGATTCCTGGCCTGGTTCCTGTGGCGCACTATCTACCTCCTGAAAATGCCAGGCCTGGACCGCAAGGTCCGCGTGGCGCTCGACTGGCTCACCGCGCTCGTGTTCCCAGGAGATCTCGTGCAGCTCAAAGTGCAACCGTCCGACAACATCGCGAGCGAGCACTTCGAAGCCGGCCAGACCATCTTCGAGCAAGGCGACGTGGGCGACCGCATGTACGTCATCCGCCAAGGAGAAGTGGAAGTGCTGCGCGGCAGCGCGCGGCTCGACCTGCTCGGCCCCGGCGAGTACTTCGGCGAGATGGCGCTGCTTGCCAGCCTGCCTCGCAACGCGACCGTCCGCGCCACTAAGCCCACCGACGTGCTGGCCATCGGCAAGGGGGACTTCTCGAAATTGCTGGCGACGTTTCCGGAGTTCGGGGCGGGGATTACGAGCGTGGCCGAGCAGCGCGGAGTCACCGCACCGCCATCGTGACGGGGACGCTGGCGAATCCGGCCACGGTCACCACCACGGAAACCTCGTCGCCGGGGGCGACGTCCGGGGGCACTCTCGTGTTGATCTGATACAGACCGGCGAGACCGGCGGTCAGCCCGGCGTAGTCGACGTTCGCCGTGCGCCCGCCAATGGTCACCGTCACCGCATTCACCGTCCGGGACGACGTCGCGGCCGCCCCGGCCGCCACCGGCGGAGTCACCGGTCCCAGCCCCGTGCAGTAGATCACTAGCACGTCGCCGATCGCGGCCGGCTTGTTAGAATCATTCAGGAAAAACTCCGTTCCCGACTTGAAAACCTGGATGACTCCCTGACCCCTCGGATTCGACCCGTAGGGGAAGACCGCGGGCTGTGCCGGCATGACCGTCACCGGCTCGGGTACCGAGAGCCGGTTGCCTCGGCGAGCGACCATCTGGTGGATGGCTCGCTGCGGGATGTCGTAAGGAATGACCGCAGCGATCTGTCCTTGACCTGTGTAAAACAGCGGAAGCGGACGCCCGGCCAGGGTGATCGTGGTGTTTCGCAACTGAGGCGGCAGGGGCAGTGTCGGGGCCAACGTAAACTCACCCGGAGGCTCATCCGACAACCGCTCGCCATAGATCGCCACCATCTCTCCAGGTGAAGGCTGGGCCGTCGTCGAGAAACTGGCGTTGCTGACCACGCCGTTGACGCCCAGGATAGGCACTTCGGGATTGGCGGCCAGGTTGCCGCCGACCTCGGCGGCGCCTTCGAGATTCCGATCCGGCTGCCGCGCCGTCGCGGTGACCGTCAGCGCCGGGGTGCGGGCGTTGCGCGGCGCCCAGGTGCCACTCCAGCGCCCGTCTGCCTGCGGCAGCAGCGACAGCGGCGGATCGTTGTTGGAAAACGTGGCCGTCACGTTTCCGGTTCGCATGGCCACGCCGCAGTCGTCGACGACGTTGACCTCGATGGGCGTGGGCCAGGCGGCGCTGGCGTTGAAGTTAGCGCCCAGCAGGCTGAATACTGGGAGTAGGCGTGTGGCGGCGCATCCGGTCTGCGCCGGCTCCTCGCCCGACAAGGCGAGCGGCCCGGCCTCCGCCAGGGGCAGTCGCGGCGGGGTCGCGATTACCGCCAGCAGGCTGACGAGGCGGCTGGTGTTGTCGCGCGGGAAGTTCAACGCCAGGGCGCCGCGGTAAACGCCCGCCGCGAGGCCGGCCGCCGGTTGCACCTGAACCGTGACCGGCTGGCCGGGATTGACCGTCCCGCTGGCCGGCGTGTGCGTGAATCAATTCGGGGCCCCGTCGAAGGAGGCGGCGGTCGTGAACGCGGTGGCCGTCGCCGTCAGGTTGGTGACTCGCACCGACTGCGAGGCCGGTTGTGCCCCGCCAGGTTGGCCCACAAAGACCAGTCCGGTCGGCTCGACTACCGGCCCTGGATTGACGGTGGGCGCCGCCACATTCAAGACCACCGAGAGGAACTGCGGTGAATTAGGCGCGCCTGGGCCTTCCACGCGAATCTGTCCGTAGTAGTCGCCGGCCGCCAAGCCGGACTGGTTGACGCTGACGTTGAGCACGGGGCTGGCCTGATCGGTCTCGATCGCGCCCGTTGCCGGCGAAACGCTCAGCCAGCCGGAACCCCCCGAGATGGTCGAAGTGGTGTTCGAAAAGTTGAGCCGGGCGCCCG
>Ga0247727_10016510_pt1 | contig 11900 bp, 10 predicted proteins | sample WisWelCaveWW1625_FD_202498 | JGI IMG/M metagenome (GOLD analysis project Ga0247727, IMG submission 202498) | Biofilm microbial communities from Wishing Well Cave, Virginia, United States - WW16-25 | ecosystem: Environmental > Aquatic > Deep subsurface > Groundwater > Cave microbial mat | place...
CGATGAGCCGCACGATGTACTGCGGAGCTCTTCTTTCCCCCCTTGACAAGGGGGGATAAAAGGGGGGTTTCTTCAAGCTGCGTGCAAACATCTTTCTCACTCCAAAGCTTGTACGTGCCACGCACTTTTGAAGTGCGTGGCACGTTTCCGACGTTCACTCCAACTCCGGCAGCGCTTTCACTATCGCCACCGTTTCCAAACTCACGGTGATCACTTGGCCGATAAGCCGCACGATGTACTGCGGATCGTCCGCGCGGTTGGGGTCGTTGACGATGCCGCTGCGGGCGTCGGTTTTCACGCGGTACTGGTCGATGATCCATTCCAGCGCCGAACGGTTGCCGAGGCGGTACTCGAACGCCGCGGCCGGCACACCCCGCAGCGTGAGAAATTCGTTGTAAATGATTTCGCTTTTGTCCCGCGACAGCTTCATCTTTTCCACCCGCCAGTTGAGGGGCGCGCCCGCGCTTTCGATTTTTTTCAGGGGATACTCGGACTGGGTTTCGTAGCCTACGTGCAGCTCCGCCAATTTTTTGCCGGCTTCTGCGAACGGCCAGAACTGCGGCGCAAACGGAATGCGCGGCAGCTCCCGCCTGAGGTTGGCGGCGTATTTCTCGCGGTAGCCGGGATGGTGCAGCACGGCATAAACGTAGTGAAAAATGTCCCACTTACTGATGCGCTTATCTTTGTAGTGGGACCGGAATTGCGCCAGCGCCCAGTCGGTGAGGTTCTCGCGGCGATTGCGGCCGCCTTCGTCGTAGGTGTAGAAGGGGAAGCATTGAGTTTTTTCGAGCATGTCGAGACAGGGAAGAATATTTGTCAGCAACGTATGAAACTGCTTGTTGCTACTGACTCCAGTGACGCAGACAACTTGATTTTCTTTTTCTGCATCAGTTGTTGGAAAAATTCGGGGCAATTGATAGACTTCTTCGTTTAAAAGCGTGTCAAAAAAGAGAAATTCTTTGGTGAAAGGCCGATACAAAGAAACACGAATTTTGGTAGTGTCCTAAATTTGAGTTGAAGTTTGTAATAAACTGGTACAAAGGTTGCTTCTATTGACAAAGTCGTTTTAAATGTTATATTAGGTTGTCGCTGAAAACGGGCGTAATATCTTACTAACCATATTTCTTTCCTTTAGTCATCTTTTGTTTGCCTTCTACGCAAAAATGTGTTTTTAAATGTAATTCTTGTTTGTTGAGAGAATCCTAAAAGAAACTTACACTATTTTATTAGTAAAAGAAATAGCGAGAATTGACGATAATATTTCTGAACAAAATAATCAATTAATAATATGCTTGAAAAAGAATTCAAATATTACAAAGACCATCAAGACGAATTGGTTAAAAAATTCAATGGTAAATATCTCGTTATTAAGGACGAGCAAGTTATTGGCGTCTATGATACCGATTTGGAGGCATATTCTAATTCAAAAGAAAAATATGAATTAGGGACTTTTTTGATTCAGCATTGCATGTTGGGGAAAAACAGTTATACACATACCTTCCATTCAAGGGCTGCTTTTCATTAACCAGCACAATTACCTTAGATGAAGTTTCAGCAAACCCCCGTTTATGGTTTTACTTGCAAAGCAGATGGTATAGCCAGAGTTCTGAAAAATGATATTAATTTAAGTGAAGCTTTTGATCCTGCAAGTGGTAAACCCTCTCCAATAAAAAAGCCCTATACAGGCATCTGGGATACTGGGGCAACAGGAACTTTAATCAGCAAGGATATTATTACTGGACTACATCTTTTACCTTCGGGTAAAGCAAAAGTTCATACTGTCGGTGAAGGTGGGAAAGTCAATGAATATGAAGCAAATACATATCGAGTAAACATTTATCTCCCTAACAATGTATTAATAGTTGATGCTGTTGTTGCTGAAGGGGGAATTGCTGGGGGAGACGTCTTAATAGGTATGGATATAATAGGAGCTGGTGATTTTGCAATAACAAATTGCAATGGACAAACGCACTGGAGCTTTAGAATACCATCTGTTGAACGAATAGATTTTGTTGAAGAAATTGCAGAATATAATCGTCAATATGGACATTTAAATTTGTCAGCAGATGAGAAGCGCAAAGCAAGAAATAAAAAGAAGGCTGAAAGAAAGAGATATAGATAGATAGTTTTCAGTAATTACTGAGGCTAACGATTCTTATTTTAACATCTTCAAGAATGAAAATAAAACAAGAATTTAAGCTGCCATTCTCATTTCCTCAAAACCAAACAAATCTCCCCAAAGGTCCAGATTGAATAACTAATTTTCGCTTCCATTGCTGGCGTAACTCTCAAGGTTTTGTGCAGTCGATTTTGCTGATATGTCCTTTCGATTCCCAAAAATCATACTTCTGTTCCTTCTTCCAAAACTCGTCTGAGCTGGCATAAAATATTTTTGCGTCTCGCGCTAATTTGCTTCTCTTCTTCACTAAAATATTGATACTCACCCAACTTGAATTCCAAACACGTTGTGCGTCGTGCCGGAAAGCTTGGGATTCTTTCGGACATTGCCGCCTAAATTTAAGATGTAAATCGCATCAAAATCTTTGGCGAGGTTCATCCGCATTCCGTCGAATGCAAAATCATCCACAAAGCTGTTGTTGGAAACGAACGCGATGACGCCCTCTTTATTTTGATCGATGCGGTCCGCCGCCCATCGAATCGCTTTCACATACATATCGGAGAGAGCGTTTTTGTTGGTGGCTTTTGAATCCTTCGCATAAGTCAACGAAACGCGTTTGTCGATTACCGGGTACTTGCGATTTTTGTTATTATCGTTCTCGTTCAACTGTCGGGCATTGTACGGCGGATTGCCCAGAATCACAAAAATCGGCGCGTGTTTCTGGCGCTCCACCCGCTCGGTATTTTCAGTGGAGAACAAGGAAGTCTGCTTGGCCTCCGCCAGCTCGAACGTGTCCACCAAACAGACGCCCTCGAACGGCTGGTACTCCTTGGTGAGATCGTAATACTCGTGCTCGATATTCATGGAGGCGATGTAATAGGGCAGCAGCATCACCTCGTTGCAGTGCAGCTCGTGGGCGAATTTGTAGGGCAGCGCAGTTTTTTTGATGGCGTGCATCACCCGCAAAATGAAATTGCCGGTGCCCACGAACGGGTCGAGGATGTGCACGCCTTGGTCCGACAGCGAGCGCCCGAACTCCTTCTGCAAAATCTCCTCGATGGAATTCACCATAAAATTGACGATGGGCTGCGGCGTGTAAACGATACCGTGGGTGTCGGCCACCTTCACCGAAAAGCCCTGAAAGAATTTTTCATAAACGGTGTTGAGAAACGCCTGCTTTTCGGAATAGTCGTCGATGCCGTCGGCGGTGTCTTCGATGGCGCGGTAGAAGCGGTCGAGCGATTTCAGAAAGTCGTGCTTGCTGAAATAGTGCGAGGTGAGGGCGTCGATGACCTTTTCGATTTCGCGGGCGATGATGTTCTTTTTCACGAAATCCGGATGGTGGAAGACGCTGGTGAAAATGCGCTCGGTGAGCAGGTGCTGAATCAGCATCTCCTCCACCGCCTGCACCGAGAGGTTGGGATTGATGGACTGCTTGCACAGCTCGGTGAACGCCTCGAAGGCCTGAATGAACGGCTTGTTGGTTTTGCGCTCGCCTTCGATGAGCTTCAGCAGTTTGTCGGCCAGCTCCGGCACCTCGCCTTTGAATTCCTCGACGGCGCGGTCCCAGCGCTCAATGGCCGGCGGCGTGTGCTCGAAAAAAACTTTGAGCGCCAAAATCAGGCGCTCGGGTTCGGAGATGTCTTCGTCCAAAACCGGGCGGCCGTTCTGCCAGATGACCGCGCGCTGCGGCGTTTGAAAGAAAATATTGTTTTTGGGATAACCGGCCTCGAATTTCTTTTTGATTTCCTTTTCGAGGTTGTCGTTTTTGTCTTTGGCTTCCCACACGCCCTGCACAATTTTGAAGGCGTTGACAAACGCGCCGTCCACGCGAATGCTGTGATGGTTGCGTTTCAGCGCATATTGTTCGATGAGCGTCCACGCCACCTGCCGGCCGCAGATCCGCAGTAGCTCGCCGAACAGCGGCGAGACGTTGCCCTCGGAATCCTGCCCGAGATTTTTCAGCGCCGCGAGCTGTTCGTAATAATCGCGGACGGCTTTGTGATTGGATTTGAGGTTGAGGGTTTGCATGGTTAAAATTTTACGTGAATCGCGCTTTCAAAGTGCGTGGCGTTTCTAAGGACATCCAACTGTCATTTCGAACCTCGACGCTTTTTGTCGAGGTGAGAAATCTGGCGGGGCACAGAACCTATTATTATACTAATCAGTTGAGAGCGTAATCACTGAATTTATTCTCCGTTAGATTTCTCGCTTCGCTGCGCTCAGCTCGAAATGACAATTTCAGAGTGGGCGACTTGTTTGATGTCCTTTGTGAAAAACGACTTCGGTCGATTGAGAACTCATAGGGAACACATAGTATGCGTTACCTCATCCTGGGGCAACGAAAGCCCACAAGGGGCTGGGCTACAATCGCGTTCTAATTTCTTCGCAAGATAACTCACCGCGACGACGAAATCAACCCCAGAATTTTTGCTGGCCGAATCCCGCCATCTGTGGCAATGCGACTACAGATGTGGTTGCGATACACCGATATCCTCTTCAATAATTTTCTTCACGACATTGCAACAACCTCATTGAAATATAAGAGTTAATCGCGACTCGTGAAGTGCGCAAAAAAGTTTGGCCCGGAAGTTGAAAGCTTCATGAGCAACCAAATCAATGTGATTCGGACCGGTCTCAAAAGCAAAATTTAAAAACATGGCTAAAAGAAAGGAGTTCATCATGAAATCAAAAATGCTATTGCCTGTCTGCACAGGCAGGCAAGGGCTGGGGTGGATGCTGGCCGCCGCCCTATTCATCATCGCGGGCTGCTCGAAAAATCCGGTCGACCCGGGAAATAATGAAGTCAACGAAACCGTGAAGGTGGCGGGCAACACCAGCGTCGATATTTACAACAACGTCGCGGCGTTCAAACAGGTGAACGACCTGATGCGTGGCAGCGACGCTCTGGCGCAGATGGACATTCCGGAATTGAAAAATCCGGGAGAAGCGATGAGCTTCGCCCGCACCATTCAGCGGCAGGTGTTCGCCAAAACGCCGAAGAATCTGGAAATCGATCGCCTCTCCGGCGTGATGGGCGACACCGTGATCTGGGATGTCACCTATCCCGACCCGGTGCTGAACATCACCTTCCGCAGCCGACTGGTTTACAATGACGAAACCAGCGAGGCCCGGCTCACCCTTGTTGGATTCGATTATCCGCAGAGCCATCCGCTTGACTACGACTCGACGGAAGTCGTCGCTGATTTGAATTTCACGCTGCTGAACGACAACGACGACGTGCTCATCTCGCTCAAAAATTTCAAGCGCTTCAAATCCGGACGTTTGATCAAAGAAGAAGATGGCAGCTTCGTTCCCGATCCCTATCTGCCCGGCAGCGAGCCCACTGGCGGCGTGCTCGAAAGCGAGATTACTTACAACAGTTCGAGTTTCATTCAGGAAACCAAAGCCCGCTTCGAGTATCACCAAGGCACCGGTGGTAGTTACTCAAAAGAGACAAAATTCTCCGACGGCAAGAGCAGCAGCGAGTCCGTAACCTTCAATGAAGATGGCACCGGCAGTTTCTCGCATACGCGCCGCGACGGCACGAGCATTGTCGGCACGTTTGACAGCGCTGATGAGGACGGCCAGGGCGCCTACACTCTGACCACGACGTTCCGCGCCGGTCACGATCCGGCTTCCATCTCAGAGTCCGGCGAGTTCACCATCAACTTCGCGGACTCGACGTTGAACGGAACGTTCGAGCGCGAAGTGCGTTTCCGCGACAATCACATGGAAAGCGAGAGTGTCTCGGTGCAGCAAACGCGCGCCGGCGATCTGCTCTCCACCAGCTTGAACGTGGACAAATCCGACGGCAGCCACGGCTTTATCAATATCGTGGAAACGCCGGACGTCGATCAGGTTTCCGGTGAGTGGACCAACGTCGATGAAACCTTCGTGACTTTCAATGCGGAATCCTACGCCGATGGCAGCGCGCATTTGGAGTTCAAACAATATGCTTCGGAAGCGGCGTTTGAAAATCAGCAGCCGCCGATCCTTAGCGGCGTGTTCGATTTCTACCCGGACGGCTCCGGCAGCGGCGTGATTTCCGAAGGCGACAAAAGCTACAATGTTACCATCAACCCCGATGGGTCGGTGGTGATTGAGCCGGTTGTGTGAGTTAATAGCGAAATTTCAAGAAACCGGATGTTCGGTGGAGTTGCAACCACCGAATGTCCGGTTTTTATTTTGATCTACTACTCTCGACGCCGAAGATTGACCGTGTGTCTTCTTTCAACCCCCTGCCTTGAGCAAAACTGGTGGTGTTATTCGAACGATGATTTCCCGTGGAGTATGAAATAGATCGAGCCGCTCCTGCTTGCCCGCCTCAAGCGCCGATTTTGAGAGCACATTTTGCCAGCTCGACCGATGCCGTGGAGATGTCAACTCCGATGAAACGACGTTTTTCGCGTATCGCGGCAATTGCCGACGTGCCGCTTCCAACAAAACAGTCAATTACCAAGTCAGCGGGATCCGACAATAATTGGATGATCCGTCGTGGCAGCTCAAGTGGAAACTTGGATTCGTGGTCATCGTTCGCACGCACCGAAGGAATATACCACACGCCGCGTGAACCCCATTCTGTCCATTCAGCGCGTGTCAGGCGATTTTTATCTACTTTAGTGTTTCCTGGCTTCCAGAAAATGTATATGTATTCGAATTCATCAACTGCTCTATAACTCATTGTATGCCAGCGAGAGTTCTCCCAGGCCGCGTCTTTGATCCAAACCCGACGGTCGTATAAGTACAGCCCGCAATCTAAAGCATACTGTTCGATCAGGTCACCCACCAGTTTGACTCGCGTCTGAGTTTCGTACTTTCCTCCTCGGATATTGTTGCCCTTCATCCGCCGGTCAACTGTTTGCTCACTACAACCAAGTACTGAAGCAATCTGCTTTCGATTATACTCCGGATACCTTGCCCATACCTCAAGCACCCTTTCACGGGTTACTTCACCGCGTTTTCTTCGAGATATATTCTCAGCCATGATTCTTGGCATGTTTGGATCTTTAAAGCAAAGAATATCCGCGATATTAATAGCCAGAAACGCTCCTGGCCTAAGAATAACGGTGTGCGCTTCGATCGCGCGCCGCAACAAATTTTTCCAATCGAAGAAGGACATGTCGCGCTCGTAGTCCTTTCCAACGTGATAAGGTGGCGACCAAACGCTGAGCGCAACACTGTCTGGCTCAATATGCTGTGCAATATCCTTGGCATCTCCCAAATAGATATTGTCGGGCTCATATTTCATGATTCACCATCATCCCTCCCATTTGGAACTAATAGCGCGTTCCTCGGAATTGTACTGAATAGTCTGAACACGCCACGCAGCCTTAAGTTTTAGACGATTAAAGCTAAGTCTCACGCGAAACTCTTCACCCCGAGAAGGAGCATTGCGGCCCGCAATCCATATCGTATCCTGCGCATTGGAGTTGTAACGATCTTGGAGGATACCATTGGGAACGGCTGCTAGCGTAAGTTGTTTGAGTATATACTTGTCTTTTGGGTCTTCGTAATAGTAATGAGCCAATAATGTCGTCGTAATGAAGGTAAGGCCACCATGAACTGATAGCGTAGGCAGGTCACCTTTTTCCTCTACTTCATCACCACTTCTGATTTGCCTGACGGATATTGCTAATTGCGACATCTGCAAAGTAGCGCTGCTGTTACTTTTTTCAGCTTTACTATCAACAAAAAGAGCTTGGCGCACTGAGAAATCTGGCAGAATAATGCAAACCTACCAACCGCCTTCGCCCTGGCCGGAACGGACACCGTAACTTCGACGCCGGTTGATATAAACACGGGGGCGTTTATGCTGGCGTTCTTACCGGAGGGCTCTTACACCGTTTCCCTCAGGGACACGTTGGATCAATCATTTGGAAAAAATGATGTGCCGGTGGTGGCCGGGTCGGATAATAATCAGGGGATAATTACACTTCAATAAAAAGGGAAAAGGGTATTCAAACGAAATACACCCTTCTCCCTTTCGAACACAAACGTCCGGTAGAAGCCTGTCCCGAACCAACCCTCGACGTAGGACATCTACTTACATTCGACGCTGAAGTTGTCGACAAATGCCGTCACCGTGCCGTTGGCGTTGACCGTGATATGGAAAGTCTGATGCATCAGAAGGTTGTTCCCGGAGCCTTGGCCGATAATGTGCACGTTGCTCACAATGGTTTGCTCAAACCCCACCTGGCCATTGAAGCTGAAGTGAGCTGCACCTGTCGCTTGATACTTATCGCCGGTCGTCAGGCCGGTACCACGAACTCCCTGTGCATTTTGATGGGCCTCGTTATGGAAGCCACCACGACCATCAAGTGTAGTGTGGAAAAGATCGTGTATGTCGCCGGTGATGTGGACGTCTTCACCTGCACCTCCCGCTGCACAGGGAACGAAAAAAATCAGATCAATTGGAAACGATACGTTCGACTTAAACGTGCTGGCTTTTGCCAGAGTAACCCCATTTTGGTCTGAAAGCGGCGTCTCCACTGGATTCGATGCTTGGTCGCAGCTTAATACAAAAAGCCCTAACACCGCTGCCAGCATCATGAGAGAAATTATTTTTTTCATGATAAACCTTTCCTTTCGAAATAACTTCTTTTGAAGTTTCGCTGGTGACTTTATCTCAAAGCAAGTCCTCCACCAGCCCTGGAAGAACCCCCCACCCTTACCTACATTTTGAGTCATCTCATATAACATCACCTCCTAACCAAAGAAACCGGCTCCCCCATTTGTCAAGGAACCGGAGACCATTTGACCTTATTTAATCAGCAGCATCTTCTTTGAGTTTGTAAAATCCTGCCCCACCTCAATCCGGTAGAAATAGATTCCGCTTTCCAGACCCTGTGCATCAAAAGTCACTTCATGATATCCTGCCGATTTGTGAGCATCCAGAATAGTCGCTACCGGCTGCCCCAGAACATTAAAGACTTCGATTTTTACCCGGGCCGCCTCCGACAAAGCGAATTTAATGGTGGTCTGGGGATTAAAGGGATTGGGATAGTTTTGGCTTAACATCACCTCCTGGGGTAGTTGAGGAGATGATTCTACGGCTAGAGCCGGGCCGGCCCACTTATATATGACCGGTAAAGAATGGCTGCCGCTCCAACCGGTGGTTGGGTTCACAAAAATTGCCGGAAGATGATCCACATCGTCAACTATTGTCCAACTTGTCCCGCCATCCTGGGTATAGGCCGAACCAACTGGTGTGAAAAAAGCTGAGCATAAAAAATAGGTGCTGGTTGTGCCCGGCACATAGGTGATGAAACCGGGTAGAGGAGCGGGTGTGGCAAGAGGCGTCCAGGTGGCGCCGCCGTCGCTGGTCTTAAATACGCCGCCGCTGCTGTTTGCGTGGTTGTCATCAAACATAGATATCCAGGCAGTTTGGCCGTTTAACGCAAAGATATTGCTGTTACTAAAAAAAGCCGGGGCAATGGATATGGTATTGGCGGTCCAGGTATTGCCGCCGTCATGGGTTACGGTGAATCCATTGTAAAGCCCGTTAAAAAAGCGGGAATTCCCATAGCCCAGGCGGTATTTTCATCCACGCCAGAGTACAAAAACTCTTCCTGGTTCCGGCAAATTCGATGAATGTTGTATCCGCTGCGGATATGCCATATTGCCCAAGAAAAAAACAACAATCGTAATCCAAATAATCAATATTGTGCGTTTCATTTTTATCCTCCTTTAACAGGATGCTGAAAAACTGTAAAACTGCACCCCTCGACTCCGCTCGGGGTGAAGAACTGAGCCTGTTTTTCATGGTGAGCGAAGTCGAACCATCAAGTTTACAGCGGAAAAACGAGTTTTTCAGCATCCTGTTAATTGCATGTGGTTATATCTGACTCTGCAACTGCTGCTAACATGATGATGAACGAGTTTCATAACCAACTGTATCCGGCAAAAAGCAGTCTCATAACAAACTATAAAGCGTCGGCCGGGCTGCGAATGCCGGTCCACCACGATTCAACACATGAGTATATTGCATCGTGGTGTTCAAATTCTTGTGGCCCAAGAGCTCTGTGGCTTTTCAGCTTTATGTTATCCGCCTTCCAGCAGCGAAAGTCGTCGCAGGTGAAGAAGCGTATGAGAAAGGAGAGGATTCAAGTTGAGGATAACAATTAACAAGATAAAAAACTGCACGAATGAGTCAAGATATTTTTTCTGGGCGCAAAGAACAAAACCGGAAGAGCGTAACAATAAATTGCGCTTCTCGCCCAACCGTGTGGCGTTTCTTCTAATAAGTTGCGCATGCAATGGGACTGCTTCCCCGAAGCGTCGGGGTCGCAGTGACAGGCCAAGCGCTCCAGCGAGTCGAAGCAATCTCTTCAAATTTGAATCAAACTTCTTCGTACCTTGAAAGAAAATCGTTCTTCACTCCTCCACAAACGCCAACCGCGCCGGCTCATCTACTTCGTTTTCGTGAACCGCATCAGAATTATTAGCCGCGTCAACAGTCGTTGGCGCCCCCACCAGCCAAAAGCGCTCCAACGCGCTTTCTATTTCCGCCAGGGTCCAGCTTGCCTGCATAGGCAGGCTTGCTTTGGCGGACTCTTGCGCCAGATCGTCGGCCAGCGCGTCCAACTCGCGCTCCACCAACATACCGAGCAACACCGGCGAGCTGACAGCAGCGCAGGTTTTGCCGGTTGTCTGAGATTCGAAATCCATCAGCAATTTGAAATCGCAAAGCAGCGCGGAAATTGGGGTTTCTCTCAAAACGGCCTGCTCGGTGGTACGGGTGAGCGTATCAAACAGGTCGCGAAAAATCTGCGGGGAGTTCAGCTCGTTCAGCGTCGCGACGAGTTTTTTGATGAACGGCCGATCGTCACCGAAGCCCGCGGCGATGACGATCGTATCGTCACGGCGGCGCTCGTTGGCAGAACTAAAAAGCAGATGGCAGAGCGTGGCGCGTGGCGCGACGAGAATATTGTACTGCAGGTTCACGGCCGACCGGCAAATTTTCAGCAGATCGTCAGCAGAAATTTTCGTTGCAGCGAGAATGGTTTCTCGGAAAGTCTCGCTCTGCCTGCCTGCGCAGGCAGGCAAATCAACGTGGGTGGGATTGATTGAATAGAACACTTCCTCAGCGTGCCGGCGGGCATGTTGGCGGGCAAGGATCTCAAATATCTCCGGCATGCCGCTGCCCAAAAACTCACGGCATGTCGCTGCATCACGGCCCTGCAGCAAGCGCTGGTGCAGGCGGTCCGCGAGGCGTCGTTTTTCGTTTTGCCAGATTTCGGAGGTCATCGTCATTTTGAATAGCGCTTCACCACAAAGGCACAACGGGCACGAGGAACAACTTCGGCGGATTCAAATGAACACATATGATCGTCATTTCGAACCGCGGCGCTTTTTGTCGCGGTGAGAAATCTGGCGGTAAATAGTTCCTCATAAGCCGAATCAGGTCGAGGGCGCATTCGCCGCGTCTGTTCTCCGCCAGATTTCTCGGCTTCGCCTCGAAATGACAGTTAACTTAAGATGCGGAGAAAAAAATGGGGCTACCCCTCCGATAGCCCCATTGTACAACAACAGCAATTTTATTCTTCGCCTTCGTCGTCTTCTTCCTCTTTCACCACCCGCGCCACGTCCGCAACGCTGTCGTCGTCGTCGAGTTTGATCAGCCGGAAGCCCTGGGTGTTGCGGCCCAAGGTACGCAGCTTCACCACGCTCTGGCGAATCACCACGCCGTTGCTGGTGATGATCATGATGTCGTCTTCGTCGATCACTTCTTTCAGCGCCACCATGTGGCCGGTCTTGTCGGTGACCTTGACGGTGAAAA
>Ga0247727_10016511_pt1 | contig 11900 bp, 5 predicted proteins | sample WisWelCaveWW1625_FD_202498 | JGI IMG/M metagenome (GOLD analysis project Ga0247727, IMG submission 202498) | Biofilm microbial communities from Wishing Well Cave, Virginia, United States - WW16-25 | ecosystem: Environmental > Aquatic > Deep subsurface > Groundwater > Cave microbial mat | place...
TCATGATAGCCCGCGGCCTGTTTCGTTGCGTCTACCAGCGTCCGTACTCTTTGGCCGTACGCGTTGTAGACGACGATCTTCACCTCCGAATTTTTCGGCAGCGCGTATTTGATCTTCGTGCTGGGATTGAACGGGTTGGGATAATTCTGCGACAACTCAAAGGTCGCCGGCAGTTTCGGCGCGTCCGCGGCCACCGCAGTGGCGTTGGGCTGAATCAGGAGATTATCGACGAGCCAGCCCCAACCAACCGTGCCGCCATCGGCAAACAGGCGGAAGCGAATGAGAATCTGCTCGCCGGCCGAAAATGTTTTCAACAGGTCGATAACATGATTCTTAAACATCTGCGGCGTGCCGGGTTGACTGGCGTTATATGCCGTCAGCCACCGCGCATCATCCCGCGCATCATAACCGTCGGCAAGAGGCTTCCAGGTTTTGCCAAAATCATTGCTGCCCTCGACGACGACATAATCATAAAAATTGTCATCGCCAAACTTGGAGCCCGGTTCGCCCGGCTCGACGATGGCAATATCATCATAAACCAGCGTCGCCTTGGCGGAAGCGACGGTAATCGGCGTTAGCAGCGTGGCCGTGTAGTTTTGATTGTTGGCATAATTATGCGGTGAATTTAAGGCGCCATTAGCAAAACCGGTGGCAACGGAAAAGCTGAAACCAGTGCTCGTGAAAAAGTCAAGCGCGGCGCTGGCCGTGTTGTTGAAATCATTGTTGTATTGGAGCTGCGCTGTCTTCAGGGGCCGCAAATCCAGGCTGTTCTCGCTGGATCGAAACGCCCTGCCACCGCGATAAGCGATTAAAGACAGTTTGACGGTTTTGAGCGCAGTGATCGGAACGATCAATTTGAGCGTGGAATCTTTGGCCGCCGTATTAGCGCCAAAGCGAAAATATTTTGCGCCGTCCAACACCACGAATGACGAATCGTACGGCGAGGTCAGACCCGCCACCGCATTGATCACGCCGCTAAAGCCGCCGCCGATCTCGCGAAAACGTGGGGACAACGTCGCTACGGGAGGCTCATAGCCGGCCAATTGCGGCAAGCTCACCGACCAGACGCCGCGGCCGTGCGTCGCGACCGCCACTTCGTCGTTCACAATAACCATTTCCCAAACGGCTACCGGTGGCAGGCCGCTATCGGCATAGGCCCACGTGGTACCGCCATCTTTTGACTCGAAGATACCGATCTCGGTTCCGGCCCAAAGAATGTTGGTGTCATAAGGCATGACGAGCAAACTAAAAACCGCCACATCCGGAAAGCCGTTGGAACTGGTCGTATTCGTGCCGAAACCGGAAAGCTCCGTCCAGGTTTGGCCCAAATCCGTCGTGCGCAAAACTTTGGGCTGCCGCGCCACCGAAAATAAAGCATACGCAGTTTTCTCATCGGTGGGATGCGTGGCGATGCCGGTGAGCGTGCTTAAATTTCTTCCAACAGTTTTGGTGGCAGTAAAACTCAGGCCGCCATCGGTAGAAACAAAAGGCGCTACCGTGGTTGACATAATATGCCCGGCCCAAACTACTTGCGGCGAAGCCAACGAAATTTCAACTTGCGCAAACGTCGCACTACCGGAAAAACCCGTCGGCATCGTCGTCACCATCCAACTCGAGGCAAAGTTTTCGGAACGCACAATACCGACTGAGGCCGTGGCAAAAACCAAATCCGGATCCTGCTTGGATTTGGCGATTTTGGTAATAAATGTCCCGGTGCCCGGCGGGCGGACATTCTGCCAGGTGACGCCGCGATCCAGACTGCGGAAGATATTATTGAATTGCGACGACTCGAGAATTTTGTTGGGATCGCGGTAATGCCAGGCGGCCTCGAAGCCGTCGCCGCTCGGCGCATGGGCCCACTCGGAGGCCGCATCCGGATTCTCGGCCGAGAAGTAAGAGCCGTTGTCCTGCGTGCCGCCGATGTAGCGGTCGGCGCCGTTCATTTTGTCCAGGCCGTAAAATTGCGAGGTGTTATAACCTTTAAACGCGCCCGGGGTGTTGAAACCCTGGCCGGTTTGAAAAAAGACGGTTCCGCCGTCGTCGGAATAGGCTAAACCGCCGTCGTTGCCGATCAACATCCGAAACTGTTGCAGGGCCGTATTCGTGGGGATAAACAGCACATTGTGTTGATCTGGATGAACGCCTTTGGGAGAGCCGCCGAACTGTCGATAAACATCGATGAAGATGTTACGCGCCACCGTCCCGATCGGCGAATTGCCCCAGCGAATACGCAAGGTCGAGTTCGGCAGATTATTGGGATCCCAGGTACCGCCCGTCGCTAAAATCGGATGGATGAAATATAATTGTTGAAACGTATGTCCGCCGGCTTTGGCAATATTCGGCGAAGGCGCCGCAGCGTTGTAAGCCTCCAACTGCGGGAAAATGTATTCGCGCGAGCGGGTGGTGTTAAAAAGCTCCAATTCAAATTGGCCGTTTGCAGTTTGATCGCGAAAGGAAACCATGAGCTGGCGGTTGTTGTCAATATCCCAAACTTCAAAGGGAACGTCGACATAATTCTGATAGCTATAGCTGGCGTTCGGCACGCCGGTCGTCGAGCCTGCCGGCACGGTAAAGCGATGGGCTTTCTGTTTTTTTCCAGGACCAAAACGAATTTCCAGCGCCGGTTGATTGGCCGCCAGAACGTTGCCGAAGACGATACCGCCGCCGGCCAGTTGTCCGTTGTTACTTTGAAACGCAAGAAACGATTGCGTATTTTCAAAATCGGCGCCGAGCACCGCGCGCCCGGTTTTAAGATCAAATTTCCAGACCCCGACCGCGCCGACGAAAACGATATTTTTATCGTAGGGATGAACCGCAATCGTGTTATCGTACCAGCCTTGTCCGCCAAGAAAATCGATCGTGCTGGCAATTTCCAACTGCGACAAAATCCAGGCGGCGCCGCCGTCAAGCGAGGCATACAGCCTGGCGGGGGCGGCTTCCGCAGACACATAAAGCCGTGAAGTATCTGTGGGCGCGATCGCCAATTCCAACCGCCCGACGCCGGCAAAGCCCGACAAGGACAGTTGCCACGTAACGCCGCCATCCACGGATTTGAGAATGGCCGTGGCATTGACCGACGCGTACTGTGTTTTGAAATTCTTCGGATTGGCGATGATTTGCTGAACGCGGGCCGTGGCCGTATAAACTTTTGTCCAAGTTTGGCCGCCGTCCGTGCTGCGATGAATGCCGTTTTCGCCCTCGCTGCTGCGAAATCCGCCCGCCGTCGCGGTCGACGCCAACACCACATTTTCATTCTGCGGGTCGACGATCACGCGGGTGACGTGTCGAAACGTATTGTTCACCGTGCTCGCCAGTTGCTGCCAGGTCTGGCCGCGATCGGTCGACTTCCACACCCCGTTGCCGCTGATTTGACCCGAATTGCTGAAACCTTCGCCGGTGCCGGCATAAATGACATTCGGGTTGGAAGCCGCCATCGCCAATGCGCTCGTGGCCAGATTCGTCAGGCCTTTGGTCATTTCCTTCCAGGTTCTTCCCGCATCCGTCGTCTTCCAAACGCCGCCGCCGACGGAGCCGAGAATCCACGTGCTGGAAGTGGGATCAACCGGATCGATCAGGATGCTGCGCGTTCTTCCGGCGACGTTGCCCGGCCCGCGTTCAATCCACGGCAACGGCGCGCTGCTCAACTTACTCAACGCCTGCGTCGAAGTCATCCCGCGCGCTTTGAGCAGTTCGGTGATTTGATAATTCATCGGATACGAAGGCCCGGACTCGCCGTAGCCGGTGCGAATATCCCGATGAAATTCGTAGAATAAATCCGGACGGTCGGCTCTCTTCCCTTCTTCCTTTTCTGAAAAATCTTTTCCGTGTTTCAACACCACCTTTTCAACTTTCCCCGCGTCTGGCGAAGAGGGCAACCTCGGCGAAGTTCGGGACGAAAGCAGAAAAAAAATCATCGTTAAAAAAACTCCTGCCAGTACTGCGGTGGCAACGTAGCGTTTTCTCATCTTAACTCCTTCTTCCTAAAACTGGTTTTGGGTGAGCAACCCCTCGGTTAGTTTTTCATCAAACTTTTACATGGTAAGAAAATTTTTGAGAGTGTCAAGCTTTTTTTTATGAAAAAAATTTGCCGCCGGACTTGCCTTTGCAATTTTTTCGATTAAATTAACCACGGATTTCGCAGATTTACCGATAGTTCGGATTTAAATTCCCAATTTTTCTTTTTAGCCTTTTTTCCATTTATCTTTTTTGCTTCTCTTATGCCCCTTCACACTCCCTTCTACTCCCGCATGGCGCCGCTATGCCAGAGTTACGATTGGCGCAACTGGGCCGGTTATCTGGCCGTCAGTGTTTATGAAATGTCGCACGAGCGCGAGTATTACGCCATTCGCAACGCCGCCGCGCTGATTGACGTGACGCCGCTATTCAAATACGAAATCACAGGCCCGGACGCGCTGCGCCTCGTCGATCGACTCATCACGCGCGAAGCCAAGAAATGCAACGTCGGCCAAGTCATGTACACGCCGTGGTGTGACGAGCAGGGCAAAATGGTCGACGACGGCACGGTTGCGCGTTTGGCGGAAAATCATTTTCGCCTCACTTCCGCCGATCCGAATCTGCGCTGGTTTCAGGATTGTGGCTATGGGTTCAAGGTCAATGTCGTTGATGTATCTGCTGATCTGGCGGCGTTATCAGTCCAAGGTCCGAAGTCGCGCAAGGTTTTGCAGCAAGTCGTCAGGGGAACGGACATCGCGAGTCTAAAATATTTTCGTTTGACCAACGGACAAATCGCGGGATTTCCGGTGACGATTACGCGCACGGGTTACACCGGCGATCTTGGTTACGAGCTTTGGGTCGCGCCCAAACATGCGGAAAATTTGTGGGATGTTTTAATGGAGAAGGGTCGAGGCTACGGCATCACTCCCACCGGCATGGTCGCGATGGACATCGCCCGCGTCGAAGCCGCGCTGCTGCTCGGCGATATCGATTACGTTTCGAGCCAAAAAGCCATCACCGCCGCGCGCAAATCATCTCCGCTCGAAGCCGGCTTGGAGTGGGCCGTCAAATTTGACAAAGGCGATTTCGTCGGCCGCAAAGCCCTGCTGGCCGAAAAACAGCGCGGCCCCAAATGGAAATTCGTCGGCCTCGAAGTGAACTGGGACGCGCTCGAAGCGTTGTACGCCGCCGCCGATCTGCCGCCGCAAGTCGCCGGCCGTGCCTCGCGCGTTGCCGTGCCAATTTTTAAAAATGGCAAGCAAATCGGGCAAGTCACCAGCAGCGCCTTCTCCCCGATTCTAAAAAAGTTCATCGCCATCGGTACTATCGAAAGCCAGTACGCCGTGCTCGGCACGAAAGTCGAGATGGAAATCACCGTTGAATTTTCACGCCAACACGCGCCCGCGACGGTTGTGAAAACGCCGTTTTTTGATCCGCCGCGGAAGAAGGCGTAAAAATAAAAGACACCAAATTACTTTTTAAGTTTCTGCTGCAAGTTCCGGATGGCCGCTTCGGAAAGCTCGGTATAAAGCTTGATCTTCTCAACGGGCTCGCCTCTTTGCAACATCAGACGGGCAATTTTCAATCGCCCTTCTCTTTTCCCTTCTCTTCGCCCGCCTTCGCGAAGCTGCGCTTTTTCTTTTCTGATCGATTCGATCAACATATTGACCTCCTCTTTATCTTGATAAATGCGTTCAAAAGCATGATAATCGGATTCCGCAATTCTGCCATGAATGAAAAGCTGTTTGAGCCAATTTAGAAACAACGAGAGCGCCTCTTTGTCCTCCGCTCTTTCCACGAGCGCTAAAATTTTTTTCGTTAGGAGATCGAAATCATAGTGCGCCTCGGCCAAAAACAACGTCGACACGATGTTGCCGATCTGCAACAACATGCGCCGGCTGAACGCGTTCTCAATGATCGGAAAATACCGGAAGTGCAACGTATGCTCGCCGAGCAACTCATGGCCTTCGACGAGGTCCGCGAGACTCAGCGGCGAAGTCCAGCGCCGCTTGCCGTTGTAGAGCATGATCGGAAACACCGGCGGCGCCTTCGCCAGTTTTTCAGAGGCCCTTTGCAAAAAAAGCAATCGATGGCACTCTGGCCACATTCCCAGACGGGCTTTTTGATACGCTTCCCAGTCAACTCTGGCCTGATTCAAAAACGCCGTCTGCCAATTCTGTCGGTCGGTCATACGGCAATCATTTCGCGCGAATAAACTTTGTTGTTTTCCAGTGTCCATCCCTCCGGCAGAGGAATTTCGTTGCGCAGAACTTTTTGCCATTCTTCCGGCGTGATCTCGGCCATAATGGTGGGATAAGGAAATTCTTCATCAGGAGGAAAATAAAATGAGCTTTTGAGTTATCCTCGTTGTTGATCTGATACAAGCTAATGTTCTTTGCGCGAAAAATCAAGCTTTTTATAAAATTGCAAACCATCTCATGTTGTATATTCGCAAGCCCCGAAGGTTTTACAGGCAATAATCGATTTAATGATACTATTTGCTTCTCGACCCCGCCTGATATATATTATCTCAATTTTTAAATTTAAGGTAAAGTCCGACTTGGGCACGACGAGTTTTCAATTTATGCAAAATCCTACTGCCAGTCGGGCTTTGCATAAATTCTGGGTTTGACCTATGGGCATTATCGAAATCGCCGGAATCATCGCCGCCCTTGTCGGCACTGTTGCCGGTGTTGCGCAAGTGTTGGATTATCTCGAAAAGCGGCGCAAGGAGAGGCGGCTACAACAAGAGCCACAAGAACTTCCTGTATCTCTGCCGCAACCACAACCGCCGCAGAAACGCCAAGATTGGGGCGAAGCCGTTGACGTCCCCGTTTTTTATGGCCGCGAAACAGAGCTTGCAACTCTTGAAAGATGGATTGCAACCGACCGCTGCCGGCTCGTGGCGGTTTTGGGTATGGGTGGAATTGGCAAAACCGCGCTCTCGGTAAAGCTGGCCGAGCAGATTAAAGATCAGTTTGATTTTCTGCTCTGGCGCTCTCTGCGCAATGCTCCACCGCTTGAAGAAGTTCTCGGCGAGTGCATTCAATTTTTCTCGGATCATCAAAAAATTGACCTGCCGGAAAACGTTGATCATCGCATTTCATTGCTGATGGATTATTTGCGCAAGCAGCGCTGTCTGCTCGTGCTGGACAATGCCGAGGCGATTTTGCAAGGCGGCGACCGCGCCGGCCACTATCGTGAGGGCTACGAGGGATATGGCCGACTCGTTCAGCGCGTGGGAGAGATGGCGCACCAAAGTTGTCTCGTCTTGACCAGCCGTGAGAAACCCAAAGAGCTTGATCCGCTGGAAGGCAAAACCTCGCCAGTTCGCTCCCTGCAAATTACCGGTTTGGAACAAAAAGCTGCGCAAGAAATTCTGAGCGACAAAGAGTTATTCGGTGCCGAGCAGGTTTCAGCAAATCTCATCCAGCGATATGCCGGAAATCCCCTGGCCTTGAAGCTGGTCGCTTCAACCATTCACGACATATTCGGCGGTGATATTGCCAAATTTTTAGAGCAAGGCACGGTCATCTTTGGCGATGTTCGCGATCTTTTGCAGCAGCAATTTGCGCGCTTGTCAAATTTAGAGCAGGAGATTATGTACTGGCTGGCAATCAATCGCGAGTTTGTGTCCCTCGAAGAATTACGTGATGATATTGTCCATCCCCCTTCAAACCGAGAACTGCTCGAAGCATTCGAATCTCTGCGCCGCCGCTCGCTGATTGAACGCAGTGAAACCGCCGCCCTTTTCACGTTGCAAGCTGTGGTCATGGAATATGTGACCGACCGCTTGATTGAGCAAGTTTGCAATGAGATCACCAGCGAGAAGATTGCACTTTTCAACAATCATGCGCTGATCAAGGCAACAGCGAAAGATTATGTCAGAGAAAGCCAAGTTCGTGTGATTCTCAAACCGGTTGCGGAGAGATTGCTCATAACTTTGAGCCAAAAAGATGTTGAAAGTCAACTCAAGCGAATCCTATCAACGCTACAACAAAAAACTCCTCTTTTGCCAGGGTATGTCGGGGGAAATACAATAAATTTGCTTGTCCATCTGCAAAGCGATTTGAGTGGTTGGAACTTTTCCGATCTCACGGTTTGGCAAGCTTATCTACAAGGTATGGAATTATGCGATGTAAATCTTGCTCGCTCAAATTTTGCCAAGTCTTTTTTTACTGAGGCTTTTGGTAGAATTTTTTCTATGTCCTTTAGTCCAGATGGAAAAGTGTTAGCCATGGGGGCCGAAAATTACGAAATTCGATTATTGCAAGTTACTGATGGCAAGGAACTTTTTATCTGTAAGGGTCATACCGGATCAATAATCTCAGTCACTTTTAGTCCAGACGGTCGCACACTCGCCAGTGGCAGTAATGACCATACCGTAAGGATATGGAATGTCAACACTGGTCAATGTCTTGAAATATTCAGAGGTCACACTAAAACGGTCAGATCAGTTGCCTTCAGTCCTGATGGTACCACCCTTGCCAGCAGCGGTCGAGACCAGACAATAAAGTTTTGGAACCTTAAAACCGGTCGATGCTTCAAAACGCTGCAGACACACAAACATGGAGGAGGGCCAATTGCTTTCAGCCGTGATGGTCGTATACTCGCTAGTGGTGGTGAAGATCGGACTGTGAGGTTTTGGGATGTCGATACTGAAGAGTGCCAAAAGATTCTTAAGGGACACACCCATTGGATATCGTCTGTCGTTTTCAGTTTCAATGGCGATACACTTGCAAGTAGCAGTGAAGATCAGACAATAAAATTGTGGGATGTCAAAACCGGATATTGCACTAAGACGCTACACGGACATACCGATTTGATATTTTCAATTGCTTTCAGCCCTGATGCTAACATACTCGCCAGTTGTAGCGGAGACAAGACCATCAAGTTGTGGGATGTTAGAGCGGGACAATGTGTCAAAACCTTGAAAGGACATACCAATTGGATAATGTCGCTTGCCTTCAGTCCAATTGATAATACTCTTGCAAGCAGCGGCGATGACCAAGCCGTGAAGTTGTGGGATGTTAGTACAGGTCAATGCATCAAAACTTTGCGAGCGTATCACAATTTGGAATCTTATGTCTATTTCAATTCCTCTGATACTCTTTTGAGCTTGAGTAGTAACAAGGCATTGAGGCTGTGGGATATCAAGACAGGAAAATGCCTCAAACTATTACAGAAACATATCGATTGGATGTCGAGTGTTGCTTTTAGCCCTAACGGCGAAACTCTTGCTTGCGGCAATAGAGATCAAATGATAGAACTGTGGGATCTTGCCACAGGTTGTTGTATCAAAATCTTAAGTGGAAATAGCGCCTGGGCATGGTCATTGGCCTTCAGCCCTGATGGTAACATCCTTGCTAGTGGCAGTTATGATGGAACAATACGGATTTGGGATTTTAATACAGGAAATCTCGTCACAACTTGGCAAGGACATGCCCATGGAGTAGCGGCGGTTGCATTTAGCCCCGATGGTACTATTCTCGCGAGCTGCAGCACGGATGATAAGATCAAGTTATGGGATGTTAGCACCGGCAAATGTTTGGTAACTTTAACAGAACATACAGATCGAGCATGGGCTATTACTTTCAGTCCTGATAGGAATACCATTGCCAGTGGCGGTGACGACCAGACTGTCCGGTTATGGGATGTCAAAACAGGACATTGCATTGAAACTCTAAAAGGACATACGAAGCGCGTATATTCAGTGACCTTCAGTTCTGATGGCAGCACCCTTGCCAGTAGCAGTGATGATCAGACCGTGAGGTTATGGAATATCAACACAGGGCAGTGCTTCAAAACCCTACAAGGCCATGTGTGTGCATGGTCAGTGGTCTTCAGTCCCGATGGTTCCCTTGTCGCAAGTTGCTGCGAAGATGGCACAATCAAGCTTTGGGACGTGCAAACCGGCGAATGCCTTAAAACGTTGCGCAGCGACCGGCCTTACGAGCACATGAACATCACCGGCGTGAAGGGCTTGACCGAAGCGCAGAAGGCCACGTTGAAGGCATTGGGGGCAATCGAACAATGAGAAAATCAGACATTGCAATAAACCCAGACTTTGCGTAAATTTCAATTAAAGAAAATTCAACCATGTTGGCGGAATAAAATAATCGCATGAGCACTCACACAAGACAAATATCGTTTTTTGAGCAGTTAAAAACAGAAGAAGACGTTGCCTCGGAGGCGAACAATCATCGCGCTGAACGCCCGGAGACCTATACGGGCATGTATGGAATGCACAAGTATTGGTCAAAGAAGCCGCACAATCTGGTGGCGCGGTACATCGAGAAATATTCAAAATGCGGAGAGATCGTGCTCGATCCTTTCTGCGGCTCAGGGGTTGCGGTAATAGAAAGCGTTCGCCTAAATCGACGCGCCATTGGCATCGATGTCAACCCCATTGCGGTTTTATGCACGCAAATGGGACTTGAGCATGTCGATATGAAAGCGCTCAAGCGCAGTTATGATTTGCTCCGGCGCGAAGTTGAAAGAGAAATCAATAAACTCTATCACACCGAATGCCCGAAATGCGGAAATCTTAATGCCATTGCCACCCATACCATCTCGGATGATGAACAGCCCAAAGAATTATGGGTTTCATGCGAAGTATGCAAATCTGATAAAATCATCAAAACGCCGACCGAACAGGACAAAATTTCGTCATTGTCGCCCGCCCGTGCGCCGGCCTGGCACCCGACGATTGAGTTAATCGCAAACAACCGCATCAATGCCAAAGCCGGAACTCGGATTGGCGATTTGTTTACACCGCGTGCGCTTTCCGGCCTCTCTTTTTTATTGGAAAAAATACGCCGGATAGAAGATCAATATATTCGGCGGGTGATGGAATTTTGTTTTAGCGCCATGATTCCCCAGGCCAGCAACATGGTGTTTGTCATTCGTCGCCGCGGGAAATTCAACGGCAAGCATGAAAGTGAAAAAGCCGAGGTTGGCAGTTGGGTTATCGGCTATTGGTTGCCGGAAGAACATTTTGAAATTCATGTCTGGCGCTGTTTTGCCAATCGTTTTCGGCGGATTTTGAAGGGCAAGCAGGAAGTCAATCTGATGATTCCTTTTGCCGCTGTCGAGTGTTCATTCTTCGAGGAGTTGAGCCGTAACCCGCATGGATATTGGATCAATAAAGGAACAGCGACGAGTCTGGCGATCCCCTCCGATTCCATAGATTACATTTTTACTGATCCGCCGCACGGCAATCGCATACCTTATCTCGAGCTTAGTCTTATTTGGAATGCCTGGTTGGGCCTGGATTTTGAATGGGAAAACGAGATCGTTGTATCCGAGGCCAAAAGCCGCGGCAAGGATGCGAAAGATTATCAGACTCGGCTTGAACTGGCCTTTCGTGAAATGTGGCGCGTGCTCAAGGCAGATAAATATGCTTCAATTGCCTTCAACAGCCTTGATGATACAACTTGGTTGTCGCTCCTGAATGCGCTGTTGGCAGCAGGTTTTGAAATAATCGAAATTAGCCCGTTGGAGTATTCTGCCCGTTCCGTTATTCAAGACACTCGTAAAAATGCGCTCAAAACCGATTTTGTGATTACCTGTCAGAAACGAACGGAGAATAAAAGCCTTCCGATAACATTTAGTCATTCACCAACTCAACTTGAAGGCTCGATAAAAGATTATCTTGTCTGCCGGAAGAACGGCGCTGAAACTTACGAGATTATGAATCATTTGCTGATCAATAGCATTCCAACGGGAACTATCTTCAAAGTGTCGCACCTCATCGAAGCTGTCGCACGTCTGGCGCTTTTTGCAAATGGGCGATGGCAGTTGAAACTGTCGTAGGAGCTCTCATGCCGCCTGATTTCAATGCGCTTCGCAAACTGTTGATGAAACTCTCATGAAACGACCCGCCTCACTTTTTTTAATATGGCTTATGTTCATCATCTCGTTTGTTGGCTCGGCTTGGGCGCAAC
>Ga0247727_10016512_pt1 | contig 11900 bp, 11 predicted proteins | sample WisWelCaveWW1625_FD_202498 | JGI IMG/M metagenome (GOLD analysis project Ga0247727, IMG submission 202498) | Biofilm microbial communities from Wishing Well Cave, Virginia, United States - WW16-25 | ecosystem: Environmental > Aquatic > Deep subsurface > Groundwater > Cave microbial mat | place...
AATACGTCGTGCTCGGGCACGGGGAAGTCCGCAATTAGTGGCGCCGCATTGACGCTTCGGGTCGGCATCCTCGGCGGCACCTTCGACCCGGTCCACAACGCCCACCTGGCGATCGCCAGCGCCGCACTGCGCGCGTTGGGCCTGGAAAAGATTCTCTGGCTGCCGACCGGCGCTCCGCCCTACCGCCCCGCGCCGGTCGCAACGGCGGCGCACCGCGTCGCCATGCTGAAGCTGGCGATCGCCAACGAGCCGCGCTACGCGGTGGACGAGCGGGAGCTCCAACCAGCTGCAAGCGGCTTTACTTTCGATTCGCTTGCCTCTTTTCACGAGAACTTTCCTGATAAATCCTTGATATTGCTGATGGGCGCAGACCAGTACGCTAAACGCGATACATGGCACCGCTGGGCGGATCTCGAGAAGCTCTGCGAGGTCGCCGTGTTCGCCAGAAATGGATCGAAGCTTGATGCAAAGACGAAAACCATACCCATGACCCCGCTCGCCGTTTCCGCAAGCGATATCCGTACGCGCCTCGCACGCGGCGAAGACGTCTCGGCGATGCTGCCGCCGTTCGTGCTCGGCTACATCCGGGAGAAAGGCCTGTACCGTTGATGGACATCCGGATAAAGGAGCGCGCGGTGGTCGAGGCGCTCGAGGACGTCAAGGGCCGCGATATCGTGGTTTACAACGTTGCCCGCCAGACGGCGTACTTCGAGCGTGTGGTGATCGCGAGCGGCGATTCGAACCGGCAGGTAAACGCGCTCGCCACCAGCGTGCAGGAAAAACTCAAGGCCTTGGGCACGAAGATCATTGGCGTTGAAGGCCGGCGCAACAGCGAATGGGTGCTGGTGGACCTGGGCGACATCGTGGTCCACGTCATGCACCCCGCGGTGCGCAGCTACTACAACCTGGAAGAACTCTGGGGCGGGAAGGAAGTGAAACTGCGGCGGGAAGCGAAGCCGCTGACGAAAACCAGGCCCGTCGCGAAGACCCGCGCCCGTGCCAAGACTGCACGTCCTCGCCGTCGGAAATAGGCTGCCGGCCTGGGCCGAGGCGGCCCGCGACCAGTACCTCGGTCGCATGCCGCGCGGCTACGAGGTGAAGCTGGTGCAGCTCAAGCCTGCAGCGGCAGGAAAACTCCGGGCGAAAATTCCGCACAACGCGCGCCTGATCGCCCTCGATGAGCGCGGCAAGGACCTCAGCACCAGGCAGTTCGCGGCGCTCCTTGCCAGACCTACGGTCTTTGTCATCGGCGGCGCCGACGGGCTGGATCCGGCGATAAGAAAGGACGCCGCGCTGCTGCTGCGGCTCTCGGCGCTGACGCTGCCGCACGCGCTCGCCCAGGTGCTGCTGTGCGAGCAGTTGTACCGCGCCGCCACCCTGCTCACGGGACATCCCTACCACCGGGAATAGCCGTAAACTTCGCGGTCCCGTGATCACCCAGCTCGACCGCAGCATCTATCTCGCGTCGCGCAGCCCGCGGCGGCGCGAGCTGCTGTCGCAGATCGGCGTGCGCTTTCACCTGCTGCTGTTCCGCGGCAAACCCGAGACCGACCCCGAGCTGGCGGAAGCGCCGCACGCTGGCGAACTGCCCCGCGCTTACGTCGAGCGCGTGGCGCGCGCCAAGGCGCTGGCCGGCTGGCGGCGCCTGGAGCAGCGCGACCTGCCGCGCGCCGCGGTGCTTTCCGCCGACACCACGGTGGCGCTCGGCGAGCGGATCCTCGGCAAGCCGGCCGATCGGCGGGAGGCGGCGGCGATGCTTGCCGCGTTGTCCGGACTCCGGCACCAAGTGCTGACCGCGGTCGCCGTCAAGCAGGAGGCGCAGTTGGAATGCGTGCTGTCGGTTTCGGAAGTGGAGTTCAAGGAGCTGTCCGCCGGCGAGATCCGCCAGTACGTCGCCACCGGCGAATGCGACGACAAGGCCGGCGCCTACGCGATCCAGGGCCGCGCCGCCCAGTTCGTGCGCGCGCTGCACGGCAGCTTTTCCGGGGTCATGGGGCTGCCGCTGTACGAGACGGCGCAATTGCTGGAGCGCATGGGCGCGCAGCGCGAGCGCCGCGCATCGCGCTAGGCGCTCCCATGTCCGACGAAATCCTCGTTAACGTCACGCCGCAGGAAACGCGCGTCGCGCTGCTCGCCGCCGGCCAGGTGCAGGAACTGGTGATCGAGCGCGCGGCGAGCCGCGGCCTGGTCGGCAACATCTACATGGGCAAGGTGGTGCGCGTGCTGCCCGGCATGCAGTCCGCGTTCGTCGACGTCGGCCTGGAGCGCGCCGCCTTCCTGCACGTCGCCGACATCTGGGAACATCGCCGCCTCAATTCCCACGGCGACGGCGCGGCGGGCAGGGGCGAGTCCGGCAAGCCGATCGAGAAAATCCTCGCCGAAGGCCAGCCAGTGATGGTGCAGGTGCTGAAGGACCCGCTCGGCGGCAAGGGCGCCCGGCTCTCGACCCAGCTCTCGGTCGCCGGCCGGCTGCTGGTCTACCTGCCGCAGGACCCGCACATCGGCATTTCTCAGCGCATCGAGGACGAGGCGGGCCGCGCTGCGCTGCGCGAAAAACTCAAGCAGCTGATCCCGCCCGAGGAGCGTGGCGGTTTCATCCTGCGCACGCTCGCCGAGGGCGCCGGCGCCGAAGAGCTGCGCGCCGACGTCGAATACCTGCGCCACCTGTGGCGCGACATCCATGAGCGCTCGCTGGGAGCGCAACCGCCGAAGCTGGTCTACCAGGACCTTTCCCTCGCGCAGCGGGTGCTGCGCGACATGGTTTTGGAGAGTACCGCGGTGGTGCGCATCGACTCGCGCGAGAACCACCAGCAGCTCGATGCCTTCGCCGCGGCCTACATGCCGGCGCTGCGCCCGAAGCTCGAGCACTACATCGGCGAGCGGCCGCTGTTCGACCTGTACAACGTCGAGCAGGAAATCGAGAAGGCGCTGGCGCGGCGCGTCGACCTCAAATCCGGCGGCACGCTGGTGATCGACCAGACCGAGGCGATGACCACCATCGACGTCAACACCGGCGGCTTCGTCGGCAGGCGCAACTTCGACGACACCGTGTTCAAGACCAATCTCGAGGCCGCGCAGGCGATCGCGCGCCAGCTGCGGCTGCGCAATCTCGGCGGCATCATCGTGGTGGACTTCATCGACATGGACTCCGAGGAGCACCGTGCCGCGGTGCTGGAGGAGTTCAGGCGGGCGCTGGCGCGCGACCGCACGCGCGTCACCGCGAGCGGCTTCACCGCGCTCGGGCTGGTGGAGATGACCAGGAAACGCACCCGCGAATCGCTCGCTCACGTGCTGTGCGAACCCTGCGCCGCCTGCGGCGGGCGCGGCGAGGTGAAAACCGCGCGCACCGTCTGCTACGAGGTGCTGCGCGAGATTCTGCGCGAAGCGCGCGCCTTCAACGCGCGCGAGTTCCGGGTGCTTGCCTCCCAGCCGGTCTGCGACCTGTTCCAGGAGGAGGAGTCGGGCGCGCTGGCGATGCTCTCGGATTTCATCGGCAAGCCGGTGTCGGTGCAGGTCGAGACCGGCTATGCTCAAGAGCAATACGACATCGTTCTGCTATGACCGAACTCTGCTTTGCACCGGCGAAGAAACTTGCGCGCCTGATCCGCGCACGCAAGCTCTCCGCTACCGAGGTAATGAAGGCGTTCATCGCGCAGATCGAGCGCGTGAACCCGAAAGTCAACGCGATCGTGACCTTTGTACCTGAGCTTGCTCTTTCTGCTGCAAGAAAATTCGACAGAGATTCCAAGTCAAGGAATTCCGTATCCAAGCCCCTTGCGGGCCTGCCAATCGCCTACAAGGACCTGATTCCGACCAAGGGAATCCGCACCACGTCGGGCTCGCTGCGGCGGGCGCGATCACGGTAGGGAAAACCAACACGCCGGAGTTTGGCGCCGGCAGCCAGACGTTCAACCAGGTTTTCGGCGCGACGCTCAACCCCTACGACCTCAGCAAGACCTGCGGCGGTTCTTCGGGCGGTGCCGCGGTCGCGGTTGCCTGCGGCATGCTGCCCTTCGCCGACGGATCGGACGTCGCGGCGAGCCTGCGCAATCCGGGCAGCTACTGCAACGTCGCGGGCTTCCGGCCGTCGCCGGGCCGCGTGCCCGCCTGGCCGCTGCCCGACGCCTGGGACGTTCTCGGGGTGTTCGGGCCGCTCGCGCGCAATGTGGAGGATGCCGCATTCCTTTTGTCCGCCATGGCGGGTCCCGATCCGCGGGCGCCCACGTCGATAGCGGAGCCCGGCAGGATCTTTTCCCGTTCTTTGTCCCGCCACTTCGAGAAAACCAAGATCGCCTGGAGCAAAAATCTGGGCGGGCTGCCGATGGATCCACGGGTAACGACAGTCCTTGAACGGCAACGCAAGATACTTGTTGATCTCGGCTGCATCGTCGAGGAGGCCGAACCGGATTTCTCGGGAGCGACCGAGGCATTCGAGGCGCTGCGTGCGATGTCGTTTACTCTGAGGCATGCGGAACTCGTCAGGACCCGGCGTGCCGAGGTCAAGGACACGATCGTCTGGAACGTCGAGCAGGGCCTGCAACTGGCCCCGGAAAAGATTGCTCGCGCCGAGGCGCTGCGCACGGAACTGTTTCACCGCATGCGGCAGTTCCTCGAGCGCTACGAGTTTTTTCTGTGCCCGGTGAGCCAGCTGCCGCCCTATCCTGTCACGCAGGAATACCCGAAGGAGATCGCGGGCAAGAAGATGACGAACTACCTCGACTGGATGAAGAGCTGCTACTACATCACCATCACCAGTCATCCGGCCATTTCGGTGCCAGCGGGATTTACCGACGACGCCGAACCTCTCCCGGTCGGCCTGCAGATCGTCGGCCGCTACCGCGATGATTTCGGCGTGCTGCAGCTGGCGCACGCCTACGAAGCGGCGACCCGGCATTGGCAACGGCGGCCGGCGCTCGCGCGCTGAAACGCGGACCAGTCAGGCGCTGTCCGCCGGCGCGGAGAGCAGCTCGGCGACGCCGCCGACCGCCGCGGTGTTCACGGTGAGCGTTCGTTCCGTGGCGAATCGCAGCAGGTAATGCGGGCCGCCGGCCTTCGGGCCGGTGCCGGAGAGCCCTTCGCCGCCGAAGGGCTGCACGCCGACGACTGCACCGATCATGTTGCGGTTGACGTAGATGTTGCCGACGCGCGCAGCGCGGACGACGCGCTCAACGAAGCCCTCAATGCGGCTGTGGACGCCGAGGGTGAGGCCGTAGCCGGTGCCGCGCAGCCACGCCAGGATGTCGTCGAGATTTTTCTTGTCATAGAGACAAACATGGAGTACCGGGCCGAAAACCTCGTTGCGCGGCAGGGCGTCGATCGGCAGCTCGAAGGCGATCGGGGCGACGTAATTTCCCTGCAAGTCCGCGGACAGCGGCGCCTCGCCGATCAACCTGGCGCTGGCGCGCAGCCCGGCGATGTGGCGGCGCAGCGCGCCGCGCGCGGCGGCGTCGATAACGGGGCCGACGTCGGTGTCGGGCTCGGCGGGATCGCCGACTTTCAGCTCGGCGAGCGCGCCGGCGAGCAGATCGATGACGCGCGGTGCGCAGCCTTCGTCGACGAACAGGATGCGCTGCGCGGAGCAGCGCTGGCCCGCGCTCTGGAATGCCGACGCGATCACGTCGTCGATTACCTGCTCGGGCAGCGCCGAGGAATCGACCAGCATCGCGTTGACGCCGCCCGTTTCGGCGATCAGTGTCGCGATTGGGCCGGCGCGCGCGGCGAGCGCGGCGTGGATGCGTTTCGCGGTCTGATCCGAGCCGGTGAACGCCACCCCGCAGACCCGCTGATCGGCCACCAGCCGTGCGCCGATGGTCGCGCCCTCGCCGACGACGCACTGGGCTGCGTCTTGCGGCAACTGCGCATCATGGAGTATCTCCAGGGCGAGCAGGGCGAGCCGGGGCGTCTGCTCCGCCGGCTTGGCGATGACCGTGTTGCCGGCGGCGAGCGCGGCGGCGACCTGGCCGGTGAAGATCGCGAGCGGGAAATTCCAGGGGCTGATACAGGCGAACACGCCGCGGCCGTGCAGCGAAAGCTGATTGCGCTCGCCGGCGGGTCCCGCAAGCAGGGCCGGATCGGCAAACCTGCTTTTCGCCTGCAGCGCGTAATAGCGGCAGAAGTCGGCGGCCTCGCGCACCTCGGACACCGCGTCGCCGTAGCTGCGGCCGCCTTCGCGCACGATAAGCGACACCAACTCGAGCATGCGCTCTTCCAGCGTGTCGGCGGCGCGCTCAAGCACCGCGGCGCGCCCGGCGGCGGGGACGCGCGACCAGGACTCGAAGGCCTCGCTCGCGCGCACGATGGCGCCGTCGAGAGCCTCCGGGGAAGTCTGATTTATTTTGACGAGTGTAGTCTTCCGATCGGAAGAAATGACCTGCGCGATGGAATCCAGAACATCCCGCCGCGAAAGATCCAGGCCCAGGGAATTCCTGCGGTCGGGATAAAGCTCGCGTGGCAGCGGGATGCGCGGATCGGGCGCATAGGGATCGGGCAGCGCCGCGACCGGATCAGCGACCAGCGTCTCGAGCGGCACATGCGGGTCTGCGATCTGGTGCACGAACGAGGTGTTGGCGCCGTTTTCGAGCAGCCGCCGCACCAGGTAGGGAAGCAGATCGGTGTAGTTGCCGACCGGCGCATAGACGCGGCAGGCAATGCGATGCTCGGCTTGCACGGCGTCGTAGAGCGCATCGCCCATTCCCAGCAGCTTCTGGAATTCGAACGCCCGATCGCCGGCCAGCTCCAGGATGGTGGCGACGGTGCGGCAGTTGTGCGTGGCGAAGGCGGGGGTGACCGTCGCGGGCGCCTCGAGCAGCCGCCTCGCGCAGGCGACGTACGAAAGGTCGGTCGCGCACTTGCGCGTGAAGAGCGGGTAATCGGGCATGCCGAACTGCTGCGCACGCTTGATCTCGCCGTCCCAGTAGGCGCCTTTGACGAGGCGGACCGCGACCGCTCGCCGCAACGCGATCAGCCACTCGCACACCGCCAGGGCGCGCTTCTGGTACGCCTGCACCGCGAGGCCGACAGGAGAATCCCGGCTGAGCGCTTCGAACAGATCGAGCGTCAGCTCGAGCCTTTCGGACTCCTCGGCGTCGATAGTCAGGCCGACGCCGCGCTCGGCAGCCATTCGTGCGAGCGACTGCAGCCGCGGCAAAAGCTCGCCGAACACGCGGCCGCGCTTGGCTTCCTCGAAGCGCGGGTGCAGCGCGGAGAGCTTGACCGAGATGGCATCGTGCGGTCTCACCGCGCGAACGGCATTCGTATACTCGGCCAAGTAGCGCGCGGCGTCTTTGCCGGTACGCGCCGACTCGCCGAGCATGTCGTAGGAAAAGCGGTACGGGGCGCGCGCCGCGCCGCGCTCGACTGCCTGCTCGATGGTCTCGGCGAGCACGAACTGGCCAGCGAGGATGCGCATCGCCTGGCGCACCGCGCCGCGCAGCACGGGTTCGCCCAGTCGCGCGCCTAGGCGTTTCAGGTAAGCCGGAAAATCCTGCTCGCCGGCGTCGTGCCATCGCGCCAGCGTGCCAGTGAGCATCAGGCCCCAGTCCGCGGCGCTGGCCGTGAAAGAGCCGCCTGCGGCCTGGTTCCAGATGCCTTCGCCAAGCTTCTCGCGCAGCAACGCGTCGGCGGTCTCGGGATCGGGAATGCGCAGCAGCGCCTCGGCGACGCACATCAGCGCCACGCCTTCGCGCGTCGATAGGCCGTAGCGGCGCAGGAATGATTCGGCGCTCAGCGCCGCGGTGCAGGCGGCGCGCACGCTCTCCGCCAACCGCGACGCGATCAACGTGATCCGTTGCGAAACCTCGACGCCGGGCTGCAATGGGCGCAGGCGGGCCACCGCGTCGGCTTCCGCAATGCGGTGGTGGTGCCGGATCTGTTGGCGCAGCACTTCGGGCACGGGGCAATATAATGCTGCGCCGATTCGACCCCGTCATCATGCACTGCGATCGCCTGGACCTGGAACTCACTGCCGCCAACGGCGAGGCGGCGCGCGCGTTCGACGACGCCGTCTGGGCCTACGTCGGTTTCTCGCGCGAGCCGGGTGTTCCTCTAAAACACGCGCTGCAGGCCGACCCCGCGATGCCGATGGCGCTCTGCCTGCAGGGCTACTTCATGCACCTGATGGGCTTGCCGGGTCTTGTGGCCAAGGCCCGTTCAGCATACAAATCAGCTATGAAAATAGGCAAGGCAACATCCAGGGAAAAATCCCACATCGCCGCGCTCGGTGCCTGGTGTGACGGCGAACTCGAGCGAACCTGTGAGCTCCTCGACGGCATCCTCGCCGAGCATCCGCGCGACTTTCTCGCGCTCAAACTCGCCAACTACCTCTACTTCTACATGGGCGACGCCGCCAACGTGCGCGACGGCCCGGCGCGCGCGCTGGCCCACTGGGACGAGCGCACGCCGGGCTACGGGCACCTGCTCGCGCTGCACGCCTTCGGGCTGGAGGAAACCGGCGACTACGCCGGCGCCGAGCGCGCCGGGCGGCGCGCCACCGGGATCAACCCGGCGGACCCCTGGGCAGTGCACGCGGTAGCGCACGTGATGGAGATGCAGGATCGCTCGGCCGAAGGCGCCGCGTGGATCCAGGGCCTCGCGCCGCACTGGGACGCGGCGAACTTCTTCCGCTTCCATCTCTGGTGGCACCTCGCGCTGATGCACTGGGGCGCCGGACGGCCTGACGAGGCACTGCTGCTCTACGACGCGCGCGTCTGGGGCGAGGGCTCGAGCGAGAACCTGAGCCTGTGCAATGACATTTCGCTGCTCGCGCGCCTCGAACTCGCCGGCGTGGATGCCGGCGATCGCTGGGACGCAGTTGCCAAGATGGTCCGCGATCAGGCCGGCGGCTCGGTGATGGCGTTCGTCGACGCGCACTATGCCTTGGCGCTGGGCTCGGTGCCGCCGCTCGAGGACCACGGCACGACGGCTCGCGTCCACGCCGCCGCCGGACGGGCAGTCTGCGAGGGCGTCGTCGCCTGGCGCGGAAAGGACTACGCGCGCGCGGCGGAACTGCTCGCGCCGGTGCGCCGGGATTTCAAGAAACTGGGCGGCAGCCACGCGCAACGCGATCTTTTTGTCTTGCTTCTGCTCGATTCGGCGTTGCAGACCGGGAACCAGGCGTTGACGCGAACGGTGCTTGCCGAGCGCGCTTCCCTGCGTCCCAACGGCAGGCTCCCCCCACAATTGACTGCGGTCAAGGAATAGGGCGCGCGCGCCGGGCGTTAATAGCGGGGACAGCCACGGAGGAGGCAAACATGCGTAATTTAGATGACGAAGTTCTTCAGCGGCCTGTTCGGCAAGAAATAAGGGGGAACGGATGAACATACCACTTTGGAAGCGCGCGGCACGCATCGCCGCATTGACGGTTCTCGGTGCGGGTTGTGCCACGATCGCCGCCAGCCAAACGATCGTGGACGAATGGGCGAACGTCAAGGCGCCGCCGCCGCCGGAACTCAAGCCGGTCAAGGTCGCGCCGAAGGAAACGGCCCTGCTGATGCTCGATTTCGTGAAGCAGACTTGCAGTCCGCGCCCGCGTTGCATGGCCTCGCTGCCAAAGATGCAGAACCTGCTTGCGCAGGCGAGGCAAAACGGTGCGCACGTAATTTATAGTCTCGTCAGCCCGTCGGTAGCCGACATTCTTCCGGAGGTCACGCCGCGCCCTGGCGAGCCGGTGGTCTCGTCGGGGCCGAACAAGTTCCTGAATACCGAACTCGACAAGCTTCTAAAGGAAAGAGGAGTCAAGACCGTCATCGCCGTCGGGACCGCTGCTGAAGGCGCCGTGCTCAACACGGGAGCGCACGCGGCGCTGCACGGATATAGGGTCGTCCTGCCTGTCGACGGCTTAAGCTCCTCTACCACGTACCCCGAGCAGTACACCGTATGGCATCTCGCCAACGCCCCGCGCATCGGGCCGCAAATCACGGTGACGCGTTCCGATATGGTGAGCTTCTAGACCGGATCGCCAACAACAAAAAGGCCGCCCGAGGGCGGCCTTTTTTCATTGCTGCTGCCGGATCAGTCCGCGTAGACGCCGGCCTTCTTGATGATCGGCGCCCACTTGTCGATCTCCGCCTTGACGTGCGCGGCGAGCGCGGCCGGCGTCGCCTTGTCGGCCGGGTAGGCCTCGGCGCCCAGATCGGCGAAGCGCTTCTTCACCGTGTCATCCTTGACCGCTTCCTGCAGCGCCGCCACCAGCCTGTCGATCGCCGGCCTGGGCGTGCCCTTGGGCGCATACAGCGCATGCCAGATGCCGACCTCGAAGCCCTTCAGCCCAAGCTCGTCGAGCGTCGGCACATCGGGCAGCGACGGCACGCGCGTCTTGGAGGTGACCGCGTACACTTTCACCTTGCCGGCCTTGATCTGATTCGTGGTGTTGGTCGTCTGGTCGCACATGAAGTCCACAGTGCCGCCCAAGAGGTCGTTCATCGCCGGCGCGGTGCCCCGGTACGGCACGGTCAGCAGGTCGGTTTCGATCGCGCTCATGAACAGCATGCCGCAGAGGTGCGAGGCGGCGCCGATGCCCGCATTGGCGTAGGTGACTTTCGCCTTGTTGGCTTTGATGTAGACAACAAACTCCTTGAAATCCTTGGCCGGGAAATCCTGCCGCGCGATCAGCGTCATCGGCACGTCGTTGATCAGGCCGATGTAGTCGAAATCGGTGAGCGGGTTGAAGCGCAGCTGCCGGTACAGCGCCGGCGTGGTCGCCATGCCGATGTGGTGGATCAGGATAGTGTAGCCGTCGGGCTTGGCATTTTTGACCGTCTCGGGGGCGAGGATGCCGCCGGCGCTCGGCCGATTCTCCACGATGACGGTCTGTCCGAGGGGTTTGCCCATCGCCTGCGCGGTGACGCGGGCCACGGTATCGGTCGGGCCGCCGGCCGCGTAGGGCACCAGCATGGTGACGTTGCGGGTCGGGTACTGCTGCGCCGAGGCTGTACCGATGAACTGCGCGGTGAACTGCGCTGCGCACAGCGCCGAAAGCGCTGCAATCAACATTTTCCTGGTCATGTGCTTGCTCCTTGCCTGATATTAGAAAACTGGCGCGCCCGAGACGATTCGAACGTCCGACCCCTGCCTTCGGAGGGCAGTACTCTATCCAGCTGAGCTACGGGCGCTTTCCTGAGATCGGGAGTTTCACGCTAAAATCAGCATTTTACCAGCACAAAGCACGGGGACGTCCGCATGGCCGAGCATGATGCGCATTCCTCTTTCATCAAGACGCCCCAGCAGCTACTTACGATCGTAGCGCTCTCGTTCCTGGTGCCGATCTTCGGCATCGTGATGCTGGTTCAGCTGGTGGTGAACCAGCCGCACGCGGACCCCGGGGCGCTCGCGCCCGAGGCGGTGGCAGCGCGCATCCAGCCGGTCGGCAAGATTGAATTCGGCGCGGCCGGGGCCGCCGCCGGCGCGCTGCGCTCCGGCGAGGACATCACCAAGGAAGTCTGCGCCGCCTGCCATCAGGCCGGGGTCGCGAATGCTCCCAAGCTCGCAGACAAGGCGGCTTGGGCGCCGCGACTCAAGCTCGGGCTGAATGGCATGCTGCAGTCCGTCATCCAGGGCAAGGGCGCGATGGCGCCGCGCGCGGGCAGCAGCCTCACCGATGAGGAACTGGCGCGTGCCGTGGTCTACATAGCGAACCAGGCGGGCGGCAGCCTTAAGGAACCCGCGGCGAAACCCAAGAAGTAGGTTTTGGTCCCGCACCTCACCACCGCGCTGAACGGCCCGCTGCTCGAACTGGAGCAGCGCATCCTCGACGCGAGCACCGCCATCGAGCGCTGGTTCCGGCTGCGCTGGCAGGCGCACGAGCCGCCGTTCTACTGCTCGGTGGACCTGCGCAACTCGGGCTTCAAGCTGGCGCCGGTGGACACCAATCTTTTCCCGGGCGGCTTCAACAACCTGAGCGCTGC
>Ga0247727_10016513_pt1 | contig 11899 bp, 15 predicted proteins | sample WisWelCaveWW1625_FD_202498 | JGI IMG/M metagenome (GOLD analysis project Ga0247727, IMG submission 202498) | Biofilm microbial communities from Wishing Well Cave, Virginia, United States - WW16-25 | ecosystem: Environmental > Aquatic > Deep subsurface > Groundwater > Cave microbial mat | place...
AAATGGAAAACTCAAGCAGAAAGTAATTCGCTATCTAGGTTCAGTAGAGAATATCTTAGAGAAATTTAAATTTTGGGACGAAAAGTCAAAGTAGGATGAATATCCACGCAACGCCCTGAGAATCGAAAGGTATTTAAAGGAAAATACCCTTGGTAAGCTACGTTATGGTAGCAAAGAATACGGCAAAAAAAGAATTCCCACCTTTCAAACCGATGGCGTATTTTGGTGGAAATCTGCTTTTGGGAGGGCTGTCATACATATTACTAAGGCAGTATCTTCGGTTTTTTATCTTTGTGGCAGTGATTTTTGCAGCATCTTTTATTCGGCTTGGCGCTCTTTTGGTTATGATTTTATCGGCATTTGACGCCTTTTTTATCTCACAAAATTTGAAATCAAAAAAAATTCCAGCACCTAATTATAATAACGCATTAACCTGGGTCGCCATTGTACTTTGGATAGTCATGATAGCAATGACTTTTCTATATTAGAAAACTGCATAAGAAAAATTAATTTCAAATGTAGCACCGAATACCTATGGAATGAGATGATAATTAACCTTCAGCAAGGATTATTGATGGTATACCTCTAAAATTTTGTATAACTTTCTGTGCAATTCTTCAATGGTTCCGTCATTAATTATCAAAACGTCAATGAGAATTAGCGTGTTTCCAATCTGCTGCGCCTTTGAATCATCAGTATTCTCTAATTCCTCCTGTTTCCTGAAATCATCCAGCGTTTCAGCATCTCCCTGACGCTGCCTTTTTTTCATGCGCTCAAACCTCATTTCTATTGGCGCATCAATGCCTATAAGCATGAAATCCTTGTTTGTCTCCAGCTCCTTCACTTCCGCTGGGCTTCTGACGCTGTCAATGACGATATCACTCTCAGGAATCTTTTCTCTAGCCTGAGCTATTTTATTATTCGTTTCGATGGCTAAGAATGCAGGGTCCTTTTGTCTAAACTTATTGCCCAAGGCTATTAAAGTCTCGCGCCTGTGATCCAGGCCTTTCTCGGTTGCCTTTTCCCGCAAAATATCGGATAAGGAAAAACAGATAAATTCTTTTGATTGCAAGTATTTGGCAGATTCTCCCTTGCCCGCAGCGTTTTTTCCCGTAAGGCCGATGATCATTTTTTCTGCAGCTTATCGAGCTCTTCCCCAAATCGGTCAAGGTCCTCAAACTGCAAGTAAACCGCTGCAAAGCGTATGTATGCCACTTTATCCAGGGATTTCAGCTTGCGCATGACGATATCCCCTATGATCTTGCTGTCAACCTCAATAGTATCCCTTTTCCTGATTTCTGACTCAACGGCATCCACAAGCTTCTCAACCTTTTCAACAGGGATATCCAGCTTTTCAGTTGCGGTAAGCACGCCTCTCATCAATTTCTGCCGCTCAAACCTTTCTCTTTTACCGTCCTTTTTCACAACGATGATATCTGCTTCCTCAACCCGTTCATAGGTTGTAAAGCGCTTGCTGCATTCAAGGCATTCCCTTCTTCTTCTAGTGGCTTCAAGATTTTCAGTATCCCGCTTATCGATGACCTTTGTTTCTTCTTTGTTGCAGTAGGGGCATTTCATGTGATTCAAGGATAAAACTGAACTATTAAAGGTTTGGGATTCAAAATTTAATTGTTCTTATAAAAATAAATAATTCTCAAAATGTGAATTGAGCCTTATCGCCGAGCATGTTGTTAGGCTCAGGCTGTTCTATTCTTCTGGGATATTCTTTCCGATGTAAGTAAACCGCGGCATTTCCTTGCCCCCAACCTTTACCTTCTCAAGAAACATCTTCAACGGTCTTACCCATAGTGCTTTCTTGCCGAAATCCTCTGATTCGTATAAGGCCCGGTACACAACAACCTCTTCTAGAGTTTCCGTATGATGCGCAATGCCAATCACTTGATACAATTTTCCTTTATAGTGTTTGTAAATGCCAGGCCGTATTGTCTTCATATTTTTCCTTTCCTATTTTTTTATTTTTTTCCAAGGACTTGATTTATCTGAAAAGTTTTTCACTGTTTTTTCAGTTTTTCGTTGGAGCAATTCATTTGGAACATGTCTCATTGGATTTTTTCATTGCCTAGCTTTTTTAAAAAAAATAAAACCTGGGGCCTAGCGTTATAACTCTTTTGGAAATAAACAAATATCTCTTCATTAATAATTCAGGAATCCAAAACAATATAAATACCTCTTTTATAAGCGGTGAGATGGAGAAAAAACTAGCGATAGGCGGGCAGGCAGTCATTGAAGGCGTCATGATCCGCACCAAGAACTACAACGTGGTTGCGTGCCGCACTAACAACAAGATCAAGATAAAAAAAGATAAGCTCGCTCCTCGGAAAGGCTTCTACCAATTTCCCATCATCAGGGGTTTCTTCAATCTTGCAGATATGTTGGTATGGGGCATGCGATCATTGACCTGGAGCGCCGAGCAGCAGACCAGCAAGGAAGAGAAAATCTCAAAGACCGAGATGACTGTTACTGTCTTATTTTCCATCGGCCTTGCCATCCTTTTGTTTGTGGCATTGCCTTATTTTTTTACGATTTGGAGCGGCATTAAGGAAGAATCGCAGCCTCTATTATTCAATTTCATTGATGGTTTGATTAGAATCAGCATTTTTTTGCTATATTTATTGGGCATTTCATTATTGAAAGATGTCAAAGTGCTTTTCCAATACCATGGCGCGGAGCACATGGCCATACACTGCTTCGAGCACGGCAAGAAATTGACTGTTGACAATGTGAAACGATTTACGACCTTGCATCCACGATGCGGTACGGCATTCATCATGATTGTAATGGTAGTTGCAATTTTAGTGTTCTCAATCATGACACCAATCATCCTTGCCTTGCTTCCGGGGCTTGCTGCGATGGCGACTTTACCCCAAAAAATAATTTTATTCTTCATACGATTGCTCTTTTTGCCGCTGATTGCGGGTTTGTCGTACGAGTTCCTCAAATTCTCGGCCAAATACGAGAAAAAAGCCATCATGAGGGTCTTTGTGGCTCCAGGATTATTGATGCAGAAAATAACAACGAAAAAGCCAACCGCAAAACAGATTGAAGTTGCTATAAGGTCAATGGAAACTGCGCTTAAGCTCGAGAAAATAAAATTCTAGAAATCAGAGAGGCTTCTTTGTTTCTTGGGATTATTTTCGTTTGTATTTTTTATTTTGCTACTTTTTGATGATTTGTCCTTTGATGATTCTTTTTTCATTGTAGGAGATAATGAATCATTTTTTGAACGTAATGCGGTGTTGTCAATGTTTTTCGTCATCGTATTGTTTTTGTCAAAAATAGCTTTCCCATAAACTCCATCATACCCCGGCTCTATTTTAGCAGTTCCTTCTCTAACACTGATGATGGCATCCGCTAACCCTTTATCCATTTTTTTCAACAATTCAGCTTGAGGCGCTTCCAGCAAAACCTCAAATTCAGAGCCAAAATCCTTAATCATAACCATATACAGCTCCCAGACTTTTTTTGATGCAACCGGCGATTGAATAACCCCCGCTATAATCTCCGACAATGGCATGACGGATTTGAAGGGTATGGCATTTTTGGGAACAAATCCTTCTTCTCTGTCTGCTAAATCCTCAACACGATGCAGAACCCCAATGGTAAGCTGTTGCTTGCAAACGGGACAGATGCTATTATGCTTCCGGGCTTCTTGTGGAGACATGGAAACATTGCATGCCCTATGCCCATCGACATGATATTTTCCATAGTTGGGATCAACTTCGATGGTATAGAGGAGGCCTTTCCGGGTACGAATTGAGTTTATGAGTTCTTTGTACGTTAGGTCAATGTCGAGCACATTGGCTTCCCTGCCCAAGCGCCAGGGCCAGAAGCTATGCGCATCGGAATTGCTAAGTAATGTGTACTTGTCTAATTGGGATAATCGCCAATTCATTGCAGGGTCTGAGCTTAATCCTGTCTCTAGAGCATAAATATGCTTTTCCTGGTCCTGGAAGCAGTCCTTGACGGAATCAAATCCTGACATAGATCCAAAAAGCGAAAACCAAGGTGTCCAGATGTGCGCGGGAATTATTTCAATACCATCGCTTATTGATTTCATCATTTCCACAAGCTCGGGACATGAAAAGCCAAATATTGGCCTGCCATCGTAATCAATCCTGCCTTTTTTCTTCAATGCTGCCTGCATCTGTTCCGCTATCTCAAAATTCGGCGCAAGAAGCAGCGTATGGACTTTCCTTCCTTTCTTGTTATGGGTGTAAATGTTTGATATTTCCCCTTGCAATACAAACTTGAAGCCGGTTTTTGATGTCAGGATCCCAGAACCATCTTCCGTCAATTCTCTTTTCAATTCCTGGAGCCATTCGGGATGGCTAATATCGCCGGTCCCCAGCAAATTGAGCCCTTTTATCCGTGCGTATTTCTCTAGATTTGGGATGTTTAAGTTAGTGCTTGTAGCTCTGCTGAATCTTGAATGCACTTGAAGGTCAGCGATTATTTTCATGGCATCTGAGAACACAATTACTTATAAAAACCTTCTTACAGCAACGCTTATTAATGATTGCAATTCGTAAAATGGCAATTCAAAAAACAGCAATGGAAAAAATTACAAGAAAGCCAGAAAAAGAATCGGTAAGCATTATTTTCTATGCAATGTTCATTTCCGTCTTTTCAGTCGTGATGATTCTTGCAAATTATTACATCTTGCATCGAATTGCATCTTTGCTTGCTATCGGTGCTCCACTATTCTATATTGCCCTTGCATTAGGGTTTTCCCTTCCTTTGTCTTTGTTTTTCGAGAAGAGAGCACCTAACATCATTACTTGGATCTTCTATACTGCGTCAAGCATCTGGCTAGGCCTTACCGCAATGCTTTTTTTCTTTGTAGTATCATTTGATATCGCTAATTTATTCCTTTCAATGCCGGCATATGAAAGCGGATTGGCAATTATTATCTTAACGATTATTTTGGGAACATATTCAATAGTCAATGCGCAATTCATTACTATAAAGAAAGTCAACATCCCATTCGGAAAACTAAAAACAAAAAAAGCCAAGAAGGCTCGGCGCTTCGTGCAGTTATCTGATATTCACATGGGTACGATTCGGAATTTGAGCTTTTTGATGAGGATTGTCAATAAAACCAACGAATTGAAGCCGGATTTTGTTGTTATAACTGGTGATTTGGTCGATGGTTCTGCTCCCTTGCGTGGGCATATGTTCGATGCCTTGAATAAGATTTCATGCCCGGTATTTTATGTCACGGGCAACCATGAATTTTATGAAGGATTTTCGTATGTGTACGATCTACTGAAGAGCACCAAGCTGAGGATTCTTGATGGTGAAATGATAGAATATGATGGCATACAAATCATTGGTTGCGGTTATTCAATGGCCAAAAATCATTTAAAAAACGCATTGGAAAAACTAAAAATAGACGATACAAAGCCATCCATCTTATTATACCATGTTCCAACTGAAATCAATGCTGCTGTCGCAAAAAAAATATCATTGATGCTGTCAGGCCATACACATAACGGGCAAATATTTCCATTCAATATCTTGGTAAAGCTTGCATTCAGGCATGCCTATGGGTTGCGCAAGTATGATGATACCAATGTCTATGTCTCCTGCGGCACCGGCACCTGGGGACCTCCAATGCGGCTTGGCTCAAGAAATGAGATAACGGTATTTGAGCTGCAAGGATAATTTGATTATGAAGGAAGCTCGACTTTAATCACGGATTTATCAGGTAATGTTGTTGAAAATTTATTTTACAGTCCTTTTGGGGAGATATTTTCTGACCCAACCGCTTCAAGGTTTGATTAGGGGGCTAAAGAATAGAACGGCTTCCTACATCAGCTTTTGCATGTCTTTGGTCTTTAGCACTTTTATTCTTGCCTGCTTCTCAAAGTGCCGATCATCAGACCATATGCGAGCATCATCCAAACGTAAGGCAACAGCTATGAAAACGACATCTTCCGGATCAACTTTTTCCATGGCTTCCTTTGCTCCATCCCAACAATCCATGAGGTCTTCAGTAGAGACAAGCTTTATTTTTCCAAGCAACGCTTTCAATAGCGCATTATATTCAACTTCATTCAGTTTTGATTTTTCCAAAACCTCTGCCTTGTATTTTTGAATTTTCTCAAAAGAAACCTTTGGAAAATACAAATCAAAGCCTGACTTCAAGATAATCCTCCTTCGGGTAGAATCCTTGATAAGCCCAGACAGCAGGACATTTACGTCAACGACAATTTTCATCGCTTGTTTAGTTCTTGAAAGACGCCAGCATTGATCTTGTGGGAGAGCCGCTCCACATCCTTTTCAGTCAGCTTGCTTTTCGCTGCTATCCTCTCAATAATCTCTAAAGTCTCTATTTTGTCCGAGATGGTCTTTCGGACTACCTCACTCCACCGGATCTCAGTATGTTTTTTCATTTTCTGATGCAATGCTTCTGGTATGGCTAACGTTACATTTGGCATAAAATCACCTTATGTGAATAGATGTGATTACGCATATTTAAAGATTTTGGTTTTTTTGCAGAAATCAGGCAAGCAGCAATTATTTTTTAGAATTTCAAACTGTTTTCTTCCCGCTCTCACCATCCCCTCACAATATTTCCTGCTCCTTCACATACCTATATGCAGAGTAACAGGCAACAACACCTTCCCCCACACCGGTGATTGCTTGCTTAAATACAGAATCAACGACATCTCCTGCAGCAAAAATCCCTGGCTCATTGGTCTTGCTCTCGCGATCAATCATTATCTCATTTTTTCCATTCACCTTGACACCTAAGGAAACCGCAAGTTCAGACAATGGGATGTGCCCTATCGCGCCAAAAATGCCATCCACATTTAATGTCATAGAGCCTTTATACGGCCTATCCAAAATAGCATGCGTGACGCTTTTCTCTCCTTTAATCTCAACAATATTTGTATTGGTGATGACTTCAATCTTATTATTCCTCTCAACTAGTTTCCCATTCACCGGCTCTGGCCTTATTGCATCCCCTCTATAAATGATGTACACCTTACTTCCAAACTGCGAAAGCAGCAATGCTTCCTTAGTTGCAGTATCAGAACCTCCGACCACTGCCAAAATCTTATCTTGGAACAACGCACCATCACATAATGCACAATAATGCACCCCTTTGTTCTTGAAAACATCAGCGCCTTTCATCGGCAATTCCTTCCATTTGGCCCCTGTTGCGAAAATGATTGTTTTTGTTTTGTATTCCGATTCCTTTGTCTTTATGGCAAAGCAATTATGATTTTTTTCTTTGACGATTTCCAATGCCTTTTCTTCCTTTATCTCTATGCCATATTGTCGGGCATGCTCTTCCATCTTTTCAGCCAGCTCCATGCCGGTCAAATGCTTGAATCCAGGGTAATTCTCTACCGTATCAGTCAATGTAATAACGCCCCCGATAGGGAGCTCATTGCTGGATGTAGCCCCCAACACCAAAGTTTTCATATTCAATCTCCCCGAGTACATCCCCGTAGCTAAGCCAACCACGCCTGCTCCAATAATTATTGTGTCATACATGGAATTTTTAGGGAAATGGCCGATTAATAAAGATTGCTTATTTTTTCATGGCATTGAATTTTCTTCCACTCCTTATTTGCTTTCATCGTCAATTCATTCCGCTTTTTTTAACCGATGACTTTATTTTTGTCAGTTCCTGCGGCTTTTTTTCATTGCGTGCCGTTTCAATGGTCTTCGTTTCAAAGGTATCAAAAAAAAATGAATTAACGCTTATCATTTTACTTTGCGACACTTTTATATATCTTAGCATAATAAAAACAACAATGGACAAGAAATTTAGCATTCAATTTCTTAAGGATATGAACAGCATCCTGCGCATTGGCGATGAGCTGGACAAGCACTACGAAAAACCCCAGGAAGACCTTGCCAGCTATGAAAAGAAATTCGAAAAGCTGCTGCAGTCATTCAGCAAGAAATACAAACTTTGCTCTTTCAAACTGGTCAAGAGGACTGACCATCTGGAAACGCAATTTTTCCTGTACGCATCATCTCTCAAGGAAGTGTTCGATACGGCAAGCTCCAAAATTCCCGGATTCCACAGCGTCGGCAAGGACAGCGTGCACACAACCTCGGCTTCTGACGTTGCAGCAGCTTCACAGCTGGCTGAAAAAACTAAAGACACCTTATATCTGGCTTTCGCTGATGCAGAGCATGGCAAAAGCACCATTTTTCTCAAAGCTGCGGGGAAAAAAATCCAGGTCATCTACAATGCTGATTCGTTTTCCTCGGAAAACACCGCGGAGTTCAAAGTTGCCGCATTGTATGCCTCGCAGGAACATGACGAATCAATAAAAATAGATCAAGAGGCTGCAACCTTTGGCTTTTCAGATTGGCTGAATAATGCCGAGAAAAGGAAATATCACGACAGATATTCAGTTCATATGGGGGAATGAGATTTGATTTTCTATTCTTAATAAGGGGCATAGATAGCATTTGATTATTGAATTATTTCTTTATTTTTGAATCGTTTGATAATGTAAAATTTTTGAATGTTTTCCAACTATTGAATTTTTTTAACAACTGATGCTTTTTTTTGCTTATTGGGATTTTGAATCTTCCCGATGATTTTTCCCTTTAGTAATTTTTTGTTGTTGTTTTCATTGTTGATTTTTTTTAGTTATTGACGTTTTTAGTACTGTTTTTTGTTGCTTATTTTTTTGATATCTTTTTATTGTTGAGTTTTTAGCCGCTGATGTTTTTACTCATTGAATTGCATCATTGTTTGGATTTTACTCTAAATAAGAATGCATATGCCAATACTATCTAGAACTCCTTCAGGAATTTGATGAGCTTGTTCGCTTCTTGGAACTCCAAAAACTCCTGCTGTGTTAGTGCAGGCACATCCTTGGGCCTCTTTCTCCTGAAAATGACCAGCTTGTCCGCATCCAGCAGTCTTGACAGCGAGGATAAATCAGGCCGCTGCTTATCCCCCACTTCCGTGAGAATAAGCTCATGGCCCTTCTTTGCGATGATATCAAAGGGCGTGTTATGCGTATCAGATGCGTCAAAACCAAGCTGCACGTATTTCATCACGATCTTTGAGCCGTGGCTTGCAGGCGCATTGTGTATCCTGGTGAATATGTTGATTTCCTCAAACACCTGCGTCCCAAAGATGTCGTGGAGCTTCTTTGCCTTCTGAATCGTGATCTCTGCATTGCCCGTTTCGTACTTTGCAATCATCCTGCTTGTTACCCCCACTTTCTTTGAAAGCGCATTGAGCGAATATCCGAAGGCTTCGCGCTTTTCCTTTAAGCGATTCCCGCTGATGGATATGGTGAGCCCTGCCTGGGTTCTTCTCACCAAAGGGTATTTGCTCCGCACGCAGTTGATGAAGGTTGTGACATTAAGGGTTGTCATGCCAAACCTCGAATAGATGACGTTGTTTTCCAGCAAGGAGCCTGCCTTCTCTGCGACGATAAGCGGTGTCGCGGCCATATAGGAAGAAACTTTATCCATCTCCTGCACATGAGATTCCATGACGGCATTCGCATCTTCAAGCGCCTTAATGAGGATGATGAGGTCCTTTTTCCTTGCAAGAAGGTCAAAGCAGCTTCTCGTCAGAGTTTTTACGGTAAAGCCGTCTTTCAGCAGGAAAATGGCCAAGCTCTCGAGGAGGTTGCTTTTCATTTTTTCTCTTAATAACATTCATTTTATAAGAATTCCTATACTGGGCATCAAAATCCCGTTTCATTTTATTTCATTATGGGTTATTTCAATATTGGCCTTTTCATCAGCTACCTGCTCATTGACTCTATTTTCAATACATCAAATTAAGAAAAAAAATAAATAAAAAATAACATAAGAAAAAACAATGAAAAATAATTTTAGTAAAGAAGGCAGGCTTATCTCTCGATTATTTGCTCCGATGCTAACTCTCTTTTTTTACTTTGATGCATATTTTTATGTTGTATTGTTACTATGGTTTTTTATGGGATAGCAGTTAATGATTCTTCTGTTATTGGCTTTTCCGTTGATGTTTTTTGTTAATAAAATATTATTACTGAAGTTTTGTATTTTTGTTGCTTATTTTTTTTATCATTGTAATTTTTTTGCATTGAACAGATTTTTTTGCACTGTTTCCAGCCGATGGAACCGCTTCCTTAAAAAACCTTATAAACAATGATTTACTTATTAGGGGTATGATTATAACCATCTCCGGCAAAGCAGGTTCGGGAAAAAGCACTATAGCCAAGGAACTTGCAAAAAAACTGAAATTGCAGCACTATTCTATAGGCGACCTGATGCGGCAAATAGCTAAAGAAAGAGGCATATCCCTCCTTGAGCTTAGCAAATTGGCAGAGGAAGATAAGTCCATAGACAAGGAGCTTGACAAAAAGCAGATTGAGCTTAAGAAAAAAGACAATTTTGTGATAGATGGAAGGCTAACTGCTTTCTTCATTCCCCATGCGACCCTCAAGGTTTACCTGGAGTGCGAGGACACAATTCGCGCAGAAAGGATTTTGAAGGAAAAAAGGAAAGACGAATCGGCGCAGAGTATCAAGGAAACGATACAGCAGATTACCAAAAGGGAAAACAGCGAAAGAAAAAGATATAAGGATTATTACAATGTTGATTATTATGATAGGAAATTGTATGATGTGGTAGTTGATACATCCCATCTTGGGATAGGGGACGTTGTAAAACGCATCATGGATTCTCTATAGTGTTTGAATGGCCCCTACTATATTGGATACATTTATAAAGTATGATTTATAGTATTGGTATTATAAGTATTATTTTAAAATGCCAAGGAAAGGTATCACCAAGAAAAGGATTTCTATCACGATAGATATCGATCTTGCGGACAGGCTTGAGAAAGAATGCCGGAAACGGACCATGAAGCTTTCAAGCTATATTGAGAAATTGGTTCGATTAGGCTTCAAAGATGATAAAAAGCAATAAGGCGCAGTTGGCATTTTTTGTATTGATAGGGGTAGTTATAATACTGGCATTTAGTGTAGTTCTCTATATTGGAAACAGGGAGACGGATGTAAATTCTGAATTGATCAAACTTAATGAACTGTCTTTCGCTAATGCCGAAGTAAAACTATATATGCAAGAATGCATCGAGAATGCGGCAGTTGATGCAGCTACTGCATTCGGCTATCAGCAAGGGCATTATACTCTTCCGAATGATTCCTTGCATCTGCAAGCAAACGATGTCGCTTATTACTATTCCCAGGGCAGGAATCAGATACCTTCCAATGAGTTTCTGGAGGAGAATTTTGGTAAGCTAATGAACGCACAAGTAATGCGACATTGCAGCTTTGCCGAACTTCGTGAGCAGGGATACACGATTGCCCAAAACACTATCTCGACGAAGGCGACAATTTTAGAGAAAAAGGTCGTGTTTGAATTAATGTATCCAATAGAGATAGAAAAAGACCTAAAAACAAGAGTGGAAAAATTCTCGTACGAATTGCCTTATAGAATCGGGCACATCATTAACTCTTCCCGGATTTTAATTGATGCAGTAGAAGATGAGCCATATGCCCTTGATCTTACACTTCTTTTGTATCAGGATCTTGATATTTCTGTTTTTAATTATGATCCGTGCAATCAAATCTACATAATAATTGACAATAAGTCGCGAATGCCTCAAAGTGAAGAGGGCTACGTTTTTGCTTTTGCAGTAAATTTTGAGGAAGAATATTGTGATTATACTGTGGGATCTATTCCAGAAGAAACATTTGACTTATTTGATGAATTCGACTAAAATGAAAAAGAAAATTACAGCATTTTTGCTAATATACCTAATATTTGCTCTAAACATTTCATTCGAGGTGAGGGCGCCGGAAGAGGACAACCCTGAAAGTCCAGATGCGGTTGCTTCAGACAATAAATTTAATCCCGCTGCCGATTTAGATGTAAG
>Ga0247727_10016514_pt1 | contig 11899 bp, 8 predicted proteins | sample WisWelCaveWW1625_FD_202498 | JGI IMG/M metagenome (GOLD analysis project Ga0247727, IMG submission 202498) | Biofilm microbial communities from Wishing Well Cave, Virginia, United States - WW16-25 | ecosystem: Environmental > Aquatic > Deep subsurface > Groundwater > Cave microbial mat | place...
TAAAAATTGAATGCCGGCAAGGGATCCAACCGGAGGCCTGGAATAGGCATAGCATTTACCTCTCCACAATTTCAAATTCTTCCAGCGTACGCCCGACGCTAAAAGCGATGAACTCCATCGGTTTCGTGGGCGCGACTCCCACTTCTGCAATGAGCTTGCCTTGATTCACGACCTCGGCAGGGTTGGTGGTCTCGTCGCACTTGACGAAAAAAGCCTCTTTCGGCGTGGCGCCGGCCAGAGCGCCTTGCCGCCAGATAGTCTCGAGAAAACCGGAAATGCTCAAGACGAGCGTTTGCCGCAGGTTGAAATCATGCGGCTCGAATACGGCCCATTGCGTCGCTTCATCCACCGCTTCTTCGATCATCAGCAGCAAGCGGCGAACGTTCACGTAACGCCAATCCGGATTGCTGCTGAGCGTGCGCGCGCCGTAAACGCGAATGCCGCGTCCGGGAAAAGCGCGCAAGCAATTAATGCCCTCGGGATTCAAGATCGCCTGCCCCTCGTCACTCACCTCGACGGTGACATCTTCCGCCGAAAGGAGCTCGGCATTGGCCGGCGCCTTGTGTACGCCAATGCTAAAATCGGAACGTGCAAAGAGCCCGGCAACGTGGCCGCACGGTGGAATGGCGCGCACCGGGCTTCCGGCGATGCGCAACGGATCAATCACTTTGATCCACGGATAATAGAGCGCGCCAAAGCCGCGTTCCGACTCGAAGCGTGAACGCCACGCCAGAATTTCGGCCAGCCTCAGAGGCTCGCCACTGCCTGGCCTCACCGGCGCATCGAGAATCGCGACGCGATCTTTTTGCAGCTCACAATGTTCGATCATGGCGCGCTGTACTTCAAATATCTCATCCGCTGAGAATGTCGGTGGTTGCTCGAATGTGCCCGAATCTCTTGGCGGCGCGGTTAGCGGTGGTGGTGCAGCCGAAATGCACGGATCTCGCGGTGGCTCTTGTAGCGGCGGCACATTCAGCGTGATCACCGGCTGAATGTGAATGTCCGGAATGCAAACGATGCCGATGGCATCCACACGCTCGAAGGCGCTCAGTCCTTTCTTTTCCGTCACCAGCGGATCGGCGTTGCCCAGGAAGTCATCCGTGGTGAGCGAGGCAATTCCATCTCGGCCGCCATTCAAAAAACCGATGCGATCTCGTAAGCCCGACTTCTCTGCGTCAGGCAAAAGTACAGCCGTGCGCGGCGTTGCCGGCGGAATCAGATCCTCCACCTCAATCCATTGTGACGCTGCCGTGCGTTCATCGCCTTCGTTGATGATGCGAACGAAGTAGCGTTTGTCATCGGGCTTAATGGAAAGATTTGAAAAACTTTTCTGATCGAAACGATCACGCGTGATGAGCAGCGAGAATTCCAGCGTGCCAGGGCGAGCTTGAGTCAAAGTGATGGCGATCCTGTTTCCCCATGTGCCTTCGTTGGCAGCGGAAATCCTAAGGATATCCGCGCCCGCACTGTTTTTCAACGTGCGAGAAGCTTTGGCCGCAGTCGCACCGGCAATGCGAACGATAAAACACGTCCGGCCGCCGTTCTCGAAGAAGCCTTTCGCCGCATAAGCGAGAAAGCTATACGCCACGAAATTGCCGAACTGTGCCTGAAATTGCCGCCACGAGTCGATCTGAACTGCCTGGCTGAGCGGGCCGCGCTCGGCCAGGCCGACAAAGCCGGTGATGTCGGTGCGCACACTGCGGATAACCGGCGTCGCGGCGTCGCGAAATTCGAAGTTAACTCCAGGAGTCAAATATTCAGGCACGAGCAATCTCGGTGTTAAAGCGTAAGACGTGAAACGTAAAGGGAAGGGCGCCGGGCGAGATTTATATGTCAACATCTCTGCCAGGACCTCTGCGCACCATTACACCATCTCCAAGCCTTCGTGCATCAGCTCTGCGGTTTCAATGACAACGTCGTTGGTTTTGGCATTGAATGGGCCGCTTTCCCATTTGCTAATCCAGGCCTCGCGGATACGCCAGCGTAACACCTCATTGCGGGCCTCGTCCAAGAGAATGATATCGGCGTTGCGGCGATCCTTTGCGCCATTGCAAATCCTCTTACGCCATTCCGCGAGCTCTTTATTATCGGTATAACCGCGTTTGAGTATCACGTTGGTAAATTTGCGCAGCCCGGGGAGTTTCCGGACATTAAGAGCGAGGTCTGCGCCTTCGCGGTAGTCAATCGCGTCCGTATCACTAGTCAGGCCGCTACACTCGGTAAAGCCGGCGCGCGTCACGCCGTCGATTTCCACGAGAAAATTAAACTGCTGATAGGGATCGTCTCGCTTGCCAGTTACAGGCATGGCTAATCCTCCTTGTTGCTGGTTGCTTGTTATTCGTCGCTGGTTGCTTGTCGCTGGTTACTCGCCGCTAAAAAACCAACAACCAGTTAAACCTCCACCGATTCCGAACCGCCGGTGAATTGGCTGATGCGGAAGATCACAAATTCCGCCGGCTTCACCGGCGCGACACCGACGTGTATGATCAGGCGGCCGTTGTCAATATCATTTTGCGTCATCGTGGTGCGATCGGCTTTGACGAAGAAAGCCTCTTCCGGCGTTCTTCCCATCAACGCGCCGTTGCGCCAGACCGTGTTCAGAAACTGACTGACGACTCGCCGCACGCGCTCCCATAACTGTTCGTTATTCGGCTCAAAGACCACAAACTGCGTGCCGCGGTCAATCGAATGCTCGACAAAGATGAACAGCCGCCGGACGTTGACATATTTCCAATCAGGATCGCTAGAGATCGTGCGTGCGCCCCACACCCGTCGGCCGCGGTTCATTTCCTGGAAGTCGCGCAGGCAGTTGATGTTGCGCGGATTGAGAATATCCTGCTCTTCTTTGGTGAGCTTGACCTCCAGACCACTGATGCCCCGAATGACTTCATTGGCCGGCGCTTTGTGAACACCGCGCTCGATGTCACTGCGGGCATAGATACCCATGACATGGCCACTAGGCGGGATGGAAATTTCTCCTGGCACTCTTGGATTGTCAGGATTAGGATCAGCAATGCGCAGACAAGGATAGTAAATTCCTGCATACTTCGAATCATAAAGCCCGCGCTGTTCCTGCACTTCTGCCACGCCATCGTCAACGCGCGAGTCCAGTACGGCGAAGCGGTAACGCATCAATTCGCAATGCGTGATGAGTTCCTGCTGAACCGTTTGGCCGGTGCGACCTGGAATGGCAACGATGCTGATTTCTTCGATATTTTTCAAAGCGTAAAGACCTGTTCTCTCCAGCGGGTTGATCGCATCGGTACCAATATAGGTGTTATCGGTGATCATATCCATCCGGTCATTGCCGCCCTCCAGAAGACGCCCAACTACTCGCGTGCGACTATTGGGAAGTGTTTCGGTGAGAATATCTGGCCCGATCCGCAGAGTGGCTTGCGCCTCTGCCGTCGGTAACACCTCTTCCAAACGAATAAAATCCGACTCGCCCTCCGTGCGTCCATCAGCGCGCAACGAGAGACCGGCGCGTGGAATCGGTCCTGCCACGCGAACGGCATAGCGGGTGTGGCGAGGATCCATTGACAATTGCCGCAGGGTCTCGGTCATTCCCGGAACGACTTCTTCTTTGAGCGTGCGTTGGTTAATCCGAATGCAATCAATGGTCATTTTGAATTCGCGCGTGCGCACTCTCATATCCGTGCTCACCTCGTGCGCCAAGTTCCTCGGGCCGAATCCAACCTTATTGTCGGAGAAGGAGACGCTTTCAACTTTTTGCAGAAATAGGGATTGGAAAACTCCACCCTCAATCCGATAGAATTCCAGAACGGTTCCCGACTCCACACCAACGACGGATTGCAGCTTCAAGGTAGGATTGCCAGCGACAGCATTCTCCACGGGCCTCGTCTCCAAAATAGGATCATCGTCATTGACAGTGACGCGCAGATAGTTACCCCAAGCGCCGCGATCAATGGCTTGGGCACGCAAAACCGGTGAACGCCCCAAAACCGCTGAGCCGGCTGCGTGTGCCGTGCGCAAAGGTTTGTCAAGCACAATCAGAGCACCCGCTGCCTCTGCCAGTTGGTGATATTCGACCTGAGATGAATCTGAGGCTTCAAGGCGAATGACCGAACCGGACGTATAGCCGCTCGCCTCCTTGAGAACCAATCTTCGTTCCCCGGGGTTAGCGGCCCGGGAAAGGGTGGTTGACGAAGCATCCTGGCCGTTATCCGTCATGAGAAGAACCTCTTGGTCCTTATCGTAGGATCGACGCAGCAGAGTCCGCAGTTTCACGACACCAGCATTGGAATCGGATGGTTTTTCATCTACAATCACGTATTCGTCTTCGTCGTCTTTTCGCAATCGCAAGATCGAACCCGCGGCCAAGTCTGTTCGGTCATCTAGTTCGATTGTCGAAGTTCCCGCTTCCGCATTGGCTTGGAGTTTTTTCTTTTTATTACTTTCGGAGAGTTTAGGTATGGCAATGACAGCGCCGCTTTTGTGAGGGAATGCAAAACTCATAACCACGTCGAAAACCCCCAAAGCACTGGACGGAGCAACCTGGCGATATTCCGAAGCAGCGCTATCTGAAATTAAGAGTGAATTGCCAGGAACGATACCGGTATCGTTTTCTACCAGAATAATTTTTTCGTCTTTTTCAGCGCGGCTTGCCAATTTAGTTGAGAAGCCGATGCCGTTTTCGCCCCGATCGAACAATTGTGTTTCAGCGAAAGTCGCGCCATTCGTTCCATTGGGTAATACGCGAACGACGTAGAGTCGCCTGCCGCCGTTGTCAAAGAAACCTTTCACGGCATGAGGCAGATACCAAGTGTCGCCGGTAAACACGCGCCGATCCAGATACCAGCCAAATTGGCGTCTGAAATCCGCAATGCCGGTCACTAATGTCGGCACATTTACCGGCCCGCGCTCGGTCACCCCCACCATACCCGAGGTGCTGGTGCTGACTCCCTCAATCGGCTTTGGTCCGCTATCGACTTCTTCAACATAAACGCCAGGAGCTAAATATTCAGGCATGGCTGGTCTCCTTTAGTTCTCGAACAGCTCAAAAATTTTGCGCCTTCCCTGAGCGATCTTCAAGGCAAGAGCGCCAAACGGAAATATTCTTCATTAACCAATTTTCCAAAATCAAGCCGTAAAGCTCGCGTCTCTGTTTTGAAATTGATTGGTTTCGCGCACCGAATCTGGGCCGGAGCCGTCACGGTGATCTCGTCAAAATGATATCGCCCGGCAGGATCAGTCGTTACCGGAGAGATTACGGGACCGCCGTGCAGCACTTCAATTGTCGCAGCAGAAACGGGCGTATCGGGATTCGCTGCTTCAACCACTTGGCCGCGAATATTTACGGGATCTGAGGGTAGTGCAATTTCATTTGGCAAAGAAATGGGCGGTTCAAAAGTCGAAGCCCTCGGGATTTGCACCACTCTGGTTTGTTCGACGAAGCCGGCACGAAACTGTGGAGAATCGACGCGAATCGAGAGATTGAGCTCATAGTCCTGCGAAGCCAAATTGGGAAAGAGCAGCCCCGGGTGGCCGGAAACAACAAAGGTGCCATCTGCGAGCTGCCTGTCTGCAACCGGCCCTTCGCGCGCGGTGATGCGTACGCTTCCGATGGCAGGCTTTCCTGTTCCCTGGTGAATGAGACGGCCTAAGACCATCACCACCTGTTCGATAATATCCGGAATCATCATGCCTTCCACGCTCTTTAAAATTGCGTAAATTCCAGCCTTTTGCGCCGCACCCGTTCGCCTTCCGTTTCGCGTTCCGAATCGATATGAACCACTTTGACTTCATAACATATCGAAAGACGGTAGGGCCGCAAAAACGCGCTCCACAGCTTGGTGCTATCTTCGAGAGAAACCGGATTGAGAATGAGACGCAATTCTTCCGCGGTATTTTCCAGGATTCCTTTTAAGGCCTCTCCCTTGATCAGGGCGTTGTCGTAAAAAACTTGCATGGTCTTGCCGAGTAACTTGTGATCTTTGTCCGCGCTGTCGGTCAATGGGGTCACCAAATAAAACAGATTGAGCGAGAGCGGCGGGTTACGCAGCGTCTGGCCATCTCTGGGCTCAGGTGGACGGTTTTTCATTTCGCCATTTTCAACAACTCGATATAGATAGAGCGAAAGACAATCGTTGTCCGGATTGTCCTCTTTTACCAGCTTGTTGGGCGGATCAAACGTGATGCGAAGGTCGGTGGCGCCGATGATCGAAGTTATCACCGAGTCGTGTTGCATCGATGACCACAGAAGTTGTTTCAAGGTTTCAGCGACCGCATGGATAACGTTGTAATCACTCATGGCTTGTTTCTCGAGATGAGCATGGGCGTCGCCGTAGGGTTCCTGCATGCCGCCGGCGGTTGTATTTTGTTCAGCTTGATTCATTTCCGCTTCTACATTTATCTTTTGCACTTTGTTGAAAAATATTGAAATAAAATTTGCTTTTTTTTAATATTTTTTATATTATTACACCCCAACCCGGACAAGCTGCAACCAAAAAAGTTTTAAAAACAATCTCCAGCGGATAGAAAAACCCAGCGGATTTTTTATCAGTTGGGTTTTTCTATCCGCTGGGGAAAAAAATCTTTTCTTTTTTACACAGATTTAACTCTTGCAAAAAATCTGCGCCGGACGGCCAGACGGTTTTCGGCTATGCTTCTGCCCCGTGCTGCGGAGGCCTGGGACAGAGCGAACTACGATTGCGGAAAAGGAAGCGGATTTTATGGTCGAGCCTCAAGACGTCGCGCTGGCGGAGAGCATCGCCAACGGAGATTCTCGGGCAGAAACTGATTTTTTTGTGCGCTTCGGCGAGCCGATCAAATCAATGATTCGGGCGCGTTTGAAAAGAAAGGCGCCGGCTGAAGATCGCGAAGACCTCATGAGTGAAATCCAGCAGGCCGCGTTGCTGAGCTTGAGAAGAGGAGGGTATGATCCGGCAACCGCAAAGTCATTGGGCGCCTATATTGCCGGAATCGCCGGCCATGTCGTTGGCCAATATTTTAGAAGAAAGAAAAAAGATACCCTGGTCGGCGCCGGCCTGCTGTTGGAAGCCCAGGCCGATCCGCCAGACAAGTTGTCCGAGCTGCTCGACGAGGAACGCCATGAAACCTTGAGAAGATGTTTAGGTCGTTTGAAACCCCAATACAAAGAAGTGCTGCTGCTGCGGATTTATGAGCAGCGTTCCATTGAGGAGATAACCCAACAGTTGAATCTGGATCGCCGCCGGGTGAGCGAGCGCATTCATTATGCTTTCAAATTGCTGCTCAAGGAATGCCAAAAAGAGCCTTATTTTTCAATCTTAATTTTGTTCTTATTGTATTTCTCCGGAAAAACTAGCACGATCGCGAGGATTTTTTGAAGGCAAAACCATTATGGGCAAAACAATTAAAAAACAAAACCAAATAGTTTTGCCCTAAATCGTTTTGCCTTTGGTCGATCGGCTGCGCCTGTAAGGTTGCGGCTAAAGCCGCGCTATGCAAAATCGGGGTCAATATTTCTCTGTTTTTTACAAATATAATAATTAGGAAGAGTCACGTAGGATAAAATGATGAAATGTCAGATCAAAAATCGCAGCCAAATGATTGCCGCCTACTTGACCAGCGAGCTTTCGGAAGAGGAGATGGCTGCGTTTGAGCAGCATTATTTTGAATGTGAAGCTTGTTGGCGAGAATTAAAGATTGGGCAAGCGGCCGTCACCCTCATTGAAAACGAAGGGCCGGCGGTTTTGGCCATTCCCGTATCATGGCGGGAAAAAGCTCGCCAAGTTCCGTCCGAAGTCTTTTCCCGGCCGCAATGGGCATTTGCCAAGGTCGCAATAGCGGCGCTGGCTTTGCTGCTCTTCATCGGTTTGCCGCTGGGGTATTGGAAGTATTTTCACAAAACGCCATCGCCGGAATTTTACGCAGAAAATTTTCATCCGTCCGCGCGTTTGGATGATCTCATCGAGCAAACCTATCAATCCCCCAAATTGCTTTCGAATGTTTCTCCCCCGAACGACGCCAATTTCGATGACGAAATTTTGTTCCGATGGGAGCTTCAAGACGATGGCGCGAAATATGCCGGACCACTCGAGCTGAGAATTCTCAACAACAAAGAAGACGAATTATTCAGATTTGCGGTAAAGAACGATCAATTTCGCTTTGACAAAAAATTGCCCCCGGGGGTGTATTATTGGGCTTTGTTGACCGCAGAGGAAATGGCTTATCTCGGGCGGTTTTATGTGCGGAGGGTGGAGCGCTGAGGGCGGGAGGGCAGAGCGCTGAGGGCGTAGAGCAGAGGGCTGAGGGCGTAGGGCTTAGAGCAAAGTTTTCGCTACCCCCTTTGCTCCAAGCTCTATGCCCTCAGCCCCTTGCCCTCTGCTCTACGCCCTCTGCCCTCTGCCCTCAGCCCTTACGCCCCGATCAGCACAAAGCCCGCCCACGAGGCCGGAAAGGCGGTGTTGGGATTTTGTATCATTTTCAACTTCGCTTCGCGCAGGGCGGCGGAGTAGCTTTTCCCGGCGACGATACCTTTGTAAAACTCGATCATCAGTTGGCTGGTGTGCTGGTCAAAAACTTTCCACAGCGAAACCACCATATTTTTCGCGCCGGCATACAAAAAGCCGCGCGTGAGCGCCATGATGCCTTCGCCTTTGGCCAATTTCCCCATGCCGCTTTCGCAACTGCTCAACACCACCAAATCGGCATTTAAATTTAGATTATAAGCTTCGGCGGCATAAAAAATCCCGTCTTCCTTGCCGGTCGAATCACGCGGCTGCGAGAACGCCAGGCCGGAAAACCGCGGCTTATCGGGATTCACGAAGCCGTGCGTCGAGATGTGCAGGTATTTGCCCTGGGCCGCATGCCGTTTGAAATTTGCTTCCGTGGCCTGGCGATGCAGAAAGCCCGCGCTTTCTCGCTGTTGTCCGTCAAACAGTTTCACAATCGTCTGCACTTCCGCCGCGCTGTATTTAAGCTCGTGCAATCGCGCGCCGTCGCGAGTCACCCAGTTCTCCTCGACCTCATCGCCAAAAACCGCCAGGGCGGGACGGTTGCCGGTCAAAACGTAACCGTTGTTAAGTTGTTGGCCAAAAACCGGCGCAAAGGCGACGAGGTTTTCAGCCGGCGGCTCGATTGCCGGTTGCATCATCGCGTTTTTATGATACCGCGTGGCGGAATAGTGATAAGATATTTCAAAATGCTTGATGAGAAAATCAATTTGCCTAAAATCCAGCGCGCGTTGATTTGGCGCCGGCGCGGTGATCAAGGCTTCAAAGGGAACAAAAAACAAAATATCATCCGGAATGATCACGAGCTTCTTTTTGCGCGCGAGACTGCCGGCAATCGGTTGCATCAGCGTGGCATACAATTTCGCGCTTTGTTGCAGGAAATTTTTTCGATCCAACGCTCTTTTGACGGCGGTGAAGTAAGCGCTAACCTCTGCAGAGAAGTTTTTGTCAATAGGAAGCGCAACAACTTCAAAAGTATTTTTGGTAATCAGAAAAAGATCGATCGTCTGCTCATCCACAAAATATTCCAGGATCGCGGTTTGCTCATCGAGCGCGCGTTGCAAATCGGCAATGGCGGCAACCTGGCTTTGATATTTGAGCTGGAAATAGTCGGGATATTCTCGCTCAAAATTATCGAGCAAAGCCTTATATTCGTTTTGCAGCAGGAGATGCCGATTGTGGAGCTCGCGTATTTTCTCGGCGTTATCCGGCGTTGGTTTTTGCTTTGCTTTTTGCAAGTCGGCTTCCAAAGCCGTCAGCTCGATTTTTAGCGCCTGTTCTTTTTCCAAGAGCGTTTTGGGAATGCCGGCAAAGCGTTTGGCCTCGGCATCCTGCAGCGCCTGCTGCAAAATGCCGGCGCGGCTTTTCTCCGCCAATTGAAAAGCCTCTTCTTTGTAAACAGGCTTCTGGGTCAGCTCATAAAGCTTCAACGCGGCTTGAATGCCGCCGCGGTAGATTTTCTTCGAATTTTGCGCCAGAAATAATTTGGCGTCTTCGGTTAAATTCCGGTTGCGCATCTTGTCGATAAGAGCCGAAGCCAGCTTTGCAGTTGCCAGCGCCATTTCCAAATCCTGGCGGCGCGGTGAGAACAAAAGCCGGCTCCAGTGGCGCGCATAAAACGCCTCGGCCTTGAGCGCCAAGAACGCCAAAAATCTCCGATCATCCTGACTAAAATCAATCGGCGGATTGACGGCAATATCAGTGGCACTGAAATCCACGACCAAAGCGTTCAAAGCCTTTTGGACATAACTCAAGGTTGCTGCAAATTCTTTTCTTTTAAAGTACACCTCCGCCAGATCGAAGTAAGCATTGGCCGTGTGCGTTCTCTTTGGGCCATAGCGCTGCAACCGAATTTCCAAGGCGTGCTGAAAACACTTCTCGGCTTCGCGATCATCGCCTTTGCGAAAATAAATGCTGCCAAGCTCTTCGTGGAACATGTGGGCGGCAACCCTGGCTTCATGCGGATAGCAGGAAAGGATCTTCCAGGCTTTCTCGAAATAAATTACCGCTTGATCATAATCGGCTTTATCGGCGTAAATCATGCCGATTCTTTTATAAATGTTGCCGACATCCTGGTGCGTCGGCCCAAAAATCTCAATCGTAACGGCTAACGCTTTTTGCCGAAAGTCAATGGCTTTTTCAAACTCACCCTGGAGACGATAAGTTTCCGCCAGTAATCCGTAGAGGTCGCGAATTGCAAGACAGGCCGCGCCACATTCTTGCCTCCAAATATTTAACGCCATTTGGCCATACTCAATGGCTTTGTCATAATCACCTAAAGCTTTTTGAAAACCTCCCAAAGACTCATAAGCCAACGCGGCACTCGGATGATTTTTCCGAAATTTGGTCAGGGCTATTTTCAAAGCTTCATGATAAAATTGTTGGGCCTGGTCGTAATGACTTTTTCGGTGCCACAGATCACCCAATTGGATCAGGCATTCGATCTGATTTTCCCACTCCAGCTCTTGGGCATAGAGAACACTTGCTTGCTCATAATAAGGAATCTCGCGATCAGGCGCTGAAGGTATCAGGAGGCGAGCTTTTTCAACGAGACTATCCGCGCGATACTTGGGCGAAAGTTTCTCCCGTGGGCTGAGAACGGCGTCTTTCCAGTTCGCGACTTCAACGACAATCGTGGTATCTTGCTTAACCGTAAAAGCGAGCTTGCCCAGAGGAACGCTGTCGCTGTCAACGGCCTCGGTCAAGGGAGAGCCGAGGTCGAATTTGCACTCGATTTTCAATTCGCCGGGGAAATCAAAGGTTTTGCGCCAACTGCCGTCGGCTTGTTTGTCCAAAGGCGCGAAGGCGCGATTCCAATTTCCCAGGATGGAATTGGTGCCGGTGATATAAACTTTGCTGGAATCGGGCATGACGGCGGGGATGACATGAAAAGTGACCCGACGCAAAGGAATGGCGTCATGCGGTTTTGGCTTCTGGCAGCTCGCGAATGCCATGAGAATGCCGATGAGGCCAACAAGGTTATAAGCACTTTTCAACATGCACGGCTCGTTGCAGAATTTTGTATGAGGTGCGCGTCGAAACAATGAATGGAGAACCAACCGCAGCGAAATCGGCGCAACGCCCGGCTATTATAACGAAACCGGCGATAAGATGTTTCATTTCACCGGAAAATCATGATAACGCCGGTTTTGTCTTCCACTTCGGTGGCCAGTGTAGATACCTTCAAGCTTTTTCTGTCTCGTTTATCCACGTTTCAAGCAAAGTTTCCGGCGTTACTTTCTGCCGTCGGGCTTCCGTGTTGAGCCTTTTAAAAACCTCGCCGTTAAGACCGATATGGCGTTTTCTCTTCATGATCTACCGATTTCAATGATCCCTCGTCTTTACCTGAGGATGATCATGACACCTGTTTCTTCTCCCGCCGCGATAGCTAATTTGGCCGCTTTGAGACTTTTTCTGTACGTCCGTTTGTCATACTCAAGATG
>Ga0247727_10016515_pt1 | contig 11899 bp, 8 predicted proteins | sample WisWelCaveWW1625_FD_202498 | JGI IMG/M metagenome (GOLD analysis project Ga0247727, IMG submission 202498) | Biofilm microbial communities from Wishing Well Cave, Virginia, United States - WW16-25 | ecosystem: Environmental > Aquatic > Deep subsurface > Groundwater > Cave microbial mat | place...
GCATCCCGCGCTGCTTGAGGTCGGCGATGAGTGCGGCCACCGGCTGATCGGAAACCTTGCACATCTTGGTGTGGTTGCCTTCGAGGTCGGTGTGCGCGTCCCACTGGCTGCCGGTGCCGCAGTAGAGTTGGACGAAACGGACGCCGCGCTCGACCAGCCGCCGAGCGAGCAGGCAGTTGCGGCCGAACTTCTCGGTGAGCGGATCATCGAGGCCGTAGCTCTGTTTGGTGGCTTCAGATTCCTTCGACAGATCAATGGCCTCGGGCGCGTGCGCTTGCATGCGGAACGCCAGTTCGTACGCGGCGATGCGGGCGTCGAGTTCATCGTCGGATTGGCCGCGCGCGTGGCGCTCGTTGAGCTGGCGGATAAAGTCGAGCTTGCTGCGCTGGCGCTCGTCGCTGGTGCCAGCGGGCGTGTTCAGGTGCAGCACCGGCGTGTCGTCGGTGCGGAACTGCGTCCCCTGATAGGTCGCGGGCATGAAGCCGCTGCCCCAGTCGCGCGGGCCGCCGACCGGCTCCTTGTCGTCGAGCAGCACCACGAAGGCGGGGAGGTTTTGGTTCGCGGTGCCCATCCCGTACGTCACCCACGCGCCGAGGCTCGGTCGCCCGGCGAGCGTGGTGCCGGTGTTCATCTGCGTGACGCCGTTGACGTGTGTGAGTCCGTCGGCCCAACACGAGCGCAGCACGCAAAGCTCGTCGGCATGCCGGGCGAGGTGCGGATACCAGTCCGACACCCACAGGCCGCTCTGCCCGTGTTGCTTGAAAGTGCGGTGCGACGGCAGCAGCGGATTCTCGCCGACGCCCATGGCCGTGATCGGTCGCTTGAACGACGGCGGCAGCGGTTGACCCTGGCGGCGGATTAGCTCCGGCTTGGGATCGAACAGGTCGAGACTGCTCGGCCCACCTTCCATGAAACACCAGATCACCGACTTCGCGCGCGGCTTGAGGTGCGTGACTCTGGCAGCGAACGGCCGCGCGTCGGCCGCGGCCCGTTCCTGTTCGAGCACCGACAGCGCCAGCGCGCCGAAGCCCGCCCCCGCGCGCGTGAGTAGGTCGCGTCGGCTGGTGGTGGGCTGGATGCAGTTGCAACGTTGGTGGTTCATTGAATAGCTCCTGTTCGGTTAGCTCGCTCGCTCATTCAGACGATCTGGATGATTGAATTGCAGCAATCTCGCAGTGGCGCGTCCGCAATTAGTGGTCGGAACAATGAACGGTCCGTCCCACCGAAAGTGCTCGTGCCACTTCTGCTTCCGCGGATGAAAAAGCAGCACGATTTCTCGGGTTTCAGGATCAAGGCTCGAAATGTTCGTTCCCTTTCGCCGATTGCACATTAGGCAGGCCAGAGCGAGATTGTCGAACTCGGTCGGTCCTGTGTGCTGCTCAGCAATAATGTGATCGGTTTCGTGAGGATACAGCGTAACCTCCTGCCTCACCAGACAGTATTCGCATCGTCCGCTCGCTCGTTCGAAGACAAGCTTGCGAAGCGCATCAGAAACGCGCATGTTCGAGGCGAGGCGCAACCAGCGCGCGCGTCTTCAACAGGCGCACCAGATGCTCCATCCGCTCGCACTCGTTCAGTTCCGCTTCCTCCTCGTCGGTCAATGTGCCTTGCCGGTTCCTTTCAAGCAAAAGGCTTAGCCGCTCCTGAGCTTCACCCGACGGTCGGAACGCGAGAATGCGCTCCGGGGGGACGCAAGCAGACAGGAATTCGAGAATGTCGTTCCAGACGCCGTTGGTCGCAGTCATTGACATCAGTGACCTCGCTCAATTCACAAACACAAACTCGTTCGCGTTCAGCAGTGCGTGGCAGAAGTCGGTAAGCGCGGCGGTGGCGTTGCCGGTGAGGCTGGCGTGCCGGGTGATAAACGTCTGCGCCGCGATGCGCTCGTCGGCGTGCGGGCGACGCGCGAACGCGAGCAGGTACGCGCGGTCGATCTGCTGCGCCGAATCGCTCCCGGCTTCCAGCACGACGCGTCGAGCAAAACTCTCGGCGTGCTTCAGCACCAGTTCGCTGTTCATCAACGCCAGCGCTTGCGGTGCGGTTGTCGTGCAACTGCGGCGCGCGCAGGTCTCGTTGGTGTCGGGGCTGTCGAAAACCTCCAGCAGCGGATAGCGCATGTTGCGGCGCACGAAGACGTACACGCTGCGACGGTTGCGCTCTTCGGCGGTCTTCGACACCGGCCAGCCCGCGCGCGTCGTGATGCCCGCTGGCAACTCCGGGAAGACACTCGGTCCGTGCTGCTGCGGATTCAACTCGCCGCTGACCGCCAGCAGCGCGTCGCGTACGGCCTCGGCCTCGAGCCGCCGGCGCGTCCCGCGCCCGAGCAAGCGGTTGTCGCGATCCGACTCCCGACGCGCGAGTCCCGCTTCGCTCGATTGTTGATACGTCGCGCTCTTCACCATCAGCCGGTGCATTTCTTTCATGCTCCAGCCGCGCGCGACGAACTCGGTCGCCAGCCAATCGAGCAGTGCCGGGTGCGACGGCTTTTCACCCTGCAAACCGAAGTCGCTCGGCGTATCGACCAGCCCCCGACCGAAATGATGCAGCCACATGCGGTTGACCATCACGCGCGCGGTGAGCGGATGCTGCGGACTGGCAATCCAGTTGGCCAGCACGGTGCGACGGCCAGTCGTACGCGTTGAGGTGTTGGGTGTCGGCACGGTTGGCTCGCGCCGATCGATGGCGGCGATGAAGCCCGGCTTCACTTCCTCGGCCGGCGCATCCCATACGCCGCGCGTGAGCAGAAAGTGTGGCGGCGCCTGCCTGCCGACATCGGTCATGCCGACGCCCAGCGGCGGCGCGGCGGGGCGCGAGTCTTCGAGTTGCTTCAGCATCTGCTCGTAACGCGTCTTAACGTCGCCCTTCATCTTGCCGGCCATCACCTTCGCGGTGACTTCGAGCTGCGGCGCGGTTTTGTCGGCGATCAGTTGTTGCAGCGGCGTGCGCTGAGCCGCCGGCGTCGCTACGGCGTCTTGCGTTTCTTGCGGAAACTTGTCGAGCACGTCTTTGCGCATCTCGTCCCGATACCGCGCATCGAGCTTCGTCATCTCGTCGCGCATCGGCTTGGTGCGCTGCTCCCAGGCGGCGAGCTTCGCGCGGTAGTCGTCGAGGTCGCGGGCCGCGGCCACGGGAATCTCGTCGCGCGCCTGCATGGCGGCGAAGAACGCCTGAAAGCGGAAGTAGTCGCGCTGCGTGATCGGGTCGAACTTGTGATCGTGGCAGCGCGCGCATTGCAGCGTCATCCCAAGGAAAACCTGGCCGACGGTGTCGGTGATGTCGTGCAGAATGTCGGTGCGGCGCAGGAAGATATTCCGCGCGTTGCTCTCGTCGGGATAGTGGCGGTTGAACGCCGTCGCAATCGCCGCCCACGGATCGTCGGGCGACACCTCGTCGCCGGCCAGTTGCTCCTTGACGAAACGGTCGTACGGCATGTCGTCGTTGAACGCCCGGATCACGTAGTCGCGATAACGCCACGCGTTGGGACGCGTCTCGTCGCTCTTGAAACCCTCGCTCTCGGCGTAGCGCGCCAGGTCGAGCCAGTGTCGCGCCCAGCGCTCGCCATAATGCGGCGAGGCCAGTAGCCGCTCGACTACTTTCGCATACGCGCCCGACGACCGGTCGTTGACGAACTCGTCCAACTCCTGCGGGGTCGGCGGCAGGCCGGTGAGATCGAACGTTACCCGGCGCAGCAGCGTTGCGCGGTTGGCGGGGAGTGAAGGCTTCCAGCCGCGCGCTTCGAGCTTCGCCAGCACGAAGGCGTCGATGGGGTTCTTCACCCAGGCCGCTTGCTTCACCTTCGGCGGAGCGACGCGTTTCGGTGGGACCAGCGACCACAACTTGCGCTCGCCGATCGACTGCGATTTCTCCGCCGACAGCGCCAGCGTCGACAGCGCGACGATTAGTAGCAACGAAGTCCACCAACGCATGAATCGCTCCTTCGGTTAGGGCCGCCGCATCAGCACCGACCAGCCCAGCGGGCGGTTCGGCATTTGCGGGGTCGGGTCGAACTGAAACTCTCGCAGGTTGACGATCTCGAACACCGAGCCCAGCTCGGTGCGAATCTGCCGCTCGGTCAGTTGCGGGGGGCCTTCGCTCTTCCGTTTCTCGTTGGTGTTGCCGGTGAGACACAGAAACACGGAACCGGGCTTGGTGAACGCCTCCACCGTGTTGAGGTAACCGTGCAGGCTCTCCTCGCGGGCCGAGTGATAACATCCACGATCGAAGGCGAAGTCGAACGGCTCGCCTACGTTGCGCAGGGTGGTCGCGTCCCCCAGCGCAAACCGCACCGCGCGGCCCAGCTTGTTCAGGTTCGCCTTTTCTTGCGCCAACTGCATCGCGCGCGGGCTGTAGTCCAGCCCGACCACGTCGAAGCCCCACTGCGCCAAATAGAGGACGTTGGTTCCCGTGCCACAGCCCAGGTCGACGGCGCTGCCGCCCGGGGGGATTTCGCCCGCCGCTAATCGCAGACCGAGTTCCGTCGAAGGGACGCCCGTATCCCACGGTGTTTCGCAGGACTGGTACATCCGCTCGAAATCGCGCACCAAAGTTGGCTCCGCCGGGATTTAGACGACGCTGAGTTTGACACCGCTGCACGCGCCGCGATAGCGCGTGACGCTACTTTTCTCCGAGCGTGCGCAGTACCTTCGGCGCCAGCAGCCAGACGAGTTGACCGCGACCGCGCGCCACTTTCTCGGCGAAGTCCACGCGCGCTAGGCCGGCCTTCTTCATCGCCACCTCGCCGCCACCGATGAGTTCGCTAACCAGCGTGCTGAAGTCCGGCTCGTGGCCGACCAGCAGCACTCGCTCGCAGCCGGGATGTTCGGGCAGCGTCGCCGACAACTTGCGCAAATCGAACCCGCAGCCCAGCCGCTCCTCGGTCACTAACTGCTTCCGCAGGTTGAGCAAGTCGGCCACGATTTCGGCGGTCTGCTGCGCGCGCACCAGCGGACTGGTGATGATGCGCTCCAGCTCCAGTTGCAATCGCAGCATCCCGTCGGCGATGCAGAGCATCTCCCTGAGGCCCGCCTTCGTGAGCGGCCGATCGAAGTCCCTCGGGTATTTCGAGTCATCGGGCGCCGCCGCCTCGCCGTGACGGAGGAAGTAGAGGGAAGTGGGCATAACACAATATTCGTTCGACACGTGGATGATCGTTCGACCTCGCGGCACACGATATGGGTCGTGCTGCGCCATTTCCGAGCCGCGAACGTCAGAGAGCGGTTTATGCCGGGTTTGTAGAATTCGCTCGGTCGACTCGAATCGTCGAGTCCGACCCCTTCGCGGCTCGGTAAGGGGTCAAAACATTTCAGGCGGTGTCTCTGTTCCGCTTCGTTCCGCGTTGCGGCGTAGCGCTGAGCGGGTCTTCGGGCCAGGCGTGTTTGGGATAGCGCCGGCGGCGTTCGCTGCGCACTTGCGGATACACGTTGGCCCAGAAGCTGGCAAGGTCATCGGTTACCTGCTGCGGTCGGAGATTCGGCGCGAGCAGATGCAGCAATACCGGCACGCGGCCGCCGGCCACCCGCGGCGTTGCGCCCAGGCCGAAGAGTTCCTGCAACCGCACTGCCAGCACGGGCGGTCGGCCGACTTCGTATTGCAATGCGACCCGGCTGCCGCTGGGGATGACCAGCCGCTCCGGCGCCTCGCGCGCAACGGCCTGGCACTGTGCGTGCGTCAACGCGCCGGCCAGCGCGTCCGACCAGCGCTCGCGTACTTGCGCAAACGAACGGCAGCCGTGGCAGACCGCGGGCAGCAACGCGCGCAACTCCAGGTCGTCGAACGCCGGCAGGTTTAGTTCGGGCATGACCCCGCGCAGCCAGCGCACGCGCGTCAGGAATTGCGCGGCGCGCGAATCGGTCGGTGGCAGTACGTGGTCGAGCCGCAACGAGGCGGCCTGCGCGAGCGCAGCAGCTACCGCCTCGCCACGTGGTAGTTGTGCTGCGCCTTCTTCGAGGACGAGATCCTCGAAGCGTACGATGCGCTTCGCAACGACCTGCTCGTTCGCCTCGTCGAACGACACCTCGACGGCGGATTGCGCCAGTTCGACGGGGAGCCACGCGCGCTCAACGGCGGAGGCAAGATGGACCACGGCTTCACTCTGCCCGGCGTCGAGTTCGAGGCACAGAAAGAGCTCGGCCTCGTGGACTCCACTGCTCGTTCCCAACCGCACGCCCCGCCCGCCGACGAGCACGGCGCGGTCGCTGGCGCGTTCACGCCGTCGCGCCAGCCGGTCGGAGAAGGCGGGGACGAGGGCGCGGAGGACGGCGACATCACTGGAAAGCTCCCGTGGCTCGGCAGGAGCCTCGCCTTTCCGTTTTCCCCTTCCCGATTCGCGCCTGATCGGACGCGCGGGATTGGGGGCAGGGTGGTTGGGTTGATGGTCCTTAACCATCCGCGCCAACTGGTCCCGCGCGCGCAGCACGAAGCTTGCGGCGGTGCGGTCGAGCGTGCCAAGGGACGAATTGCGGTGGCCATGGGACTCGAACTCTTCGAGTGCGCGAACGCGGTCGAGCAAGTCGGATTGAGTGGAAGTCGAGGTCGGCCGGGCCGCCATTCCTGCCGTCGCCCCGGTGGGTGTGAACGGATCTCGCTCCGCCAACAACGCCGCGGCCAGCGCGACGCGGCTCGGTTGTCCGAGCTGTTGGCCCTCAATCAACATGCGCGCGAGTCGCGGGTGGACGGGAAGCCTCGCCATCGTGCGCCCGAGCGCAGTGACACCGTCGTCACTCGTTGCCCCGAGGCGACGAAGCAAGGCCAGCGCCAGGTCGAGACTCGCCGCGCGCGGCGATTCAAGCCACGGGAACTTTGCCACCTCGCGCTCGCCCCAGCTCAGCAGTTGCAAGACCGAGCCGGCGAGATCGATGCGTTGAATCTCCGGCGCGGTCTGTTCGTCGCGGAGGCGGTGCTCTTCCAGCGGCCACAGACGAATGCAGGTGCCCGGCTCGGTGCGACCGGCGCGGCCCGCGCGCTGCTCGGCGGAGGCCCGGGAGATGGGCACGAGCGTCAGGCGGTCAAGTCCGGTTGCGATATCGAACCCGAGTTGCCGCGCGAGCCCGGCGTCCACGACGCTGGTGACACCGTCGACGGTGACAGAGGTCTCCGCCACGTTCGTCGCCAGCACAACCTTGCGGCGGTCGAGTCGTTGCAGTGCGGTGTCCTGTTGCTCGGCGGGCAAGTCGCCGTGCAACGGCAACACGGAGAGTCCGCGCGCACGGGCCAGCGGCTCCAGCAGTCGCGCAGTCCGGCGAATCTCCTGCATGCCAGGCAGAAACACCAGCACGTCGCCGTGGGTGCGGTCGAGCAGCCGCTCCACGGCGCGGGCGACGGCCGCGGGGCGGTGACGATCATCGGGGCGCGGTTCGTGGATGAGCTCGACCGGGTGCAACCGCCCTTCGCTGGCGATGACGGGCGCGCCGCCCAGGTACGCGGCCACGCGTTCGGTGGACAGCGTCGCGGACATGACGACGAGCCGCAGGTCGTCGCGCACGGTGGTTTGCGCAAGTCGCGTCATGCCGAGTGCGAGATCGGCTTCGAGACTGCGCTCGTGGAACTCGTCGAACACGATCAGGCCGAGGGAGTCGAGGTAGGGTTCGTCGTGGAGCATCCGCAGCAGAATGCCCGGCGTGACCACGAGCAATCGCGTGCGCGGCCCCGAGCAGCGATCGAAGCGAACGTGATAGCCGATCTCATCGCCCACGCGTCCGCCACGTTCCGATGCCATGCGCCGCGCGGCTGCGCGGGCGGCGAGCCGTCGCGGTTCCAGCACGACGAGGCGTTTGCCGTTCGCTAGACCGGCGTCGAGCATCGCCGGCGGCACGCGCGTGGTCTTGCCCGCACCGGTCGCCGCGCGGAGCACGACCGACGGGCGGTCACGCAGCGCCGCGAGGAGTTCGGGCAGGACGGCGTCGATCGGCAGGGGAGGCAAAGGGTTTGTAGGTCGGTCGTCCCGACCGACTTCTTGTCTTCTTCTTGTCGAGCTGGAAGCCCGACCTACTTTTTGTCGGGGACCACGTCCACGCCGAGGTTGACGTTGAGGCCGGAAATAGCGGCTTGCAGCTTGTTCGCGCCGACGGACGTGGCCTTCGATTGCCAGAGATACAGGTTGCGCAGATTCTTCAAACCGTCGAGATGCACAAGTCCAGCGTCGGTGACTTCAGTGGCGTAGAGGTTGAGCATCATCAGCTTGGTCAAGCCCTTCAAGTGGATGAGTCCCGCGTCGGCGACTTTCGTCTTCTGGAGTTGGAGACGCTCGAGGTTGGGCAACGGCTTCACGTGGACGAGCGCGGCGTCGGTCACGTCGGTGCCCGCGAGACTCAATTCCACAATGTTCGCCATCGACTTGAGCAGGGTCAGTTCGTCGGTTTTGACGGTGGCGCCGCGCAGGCTGAAGTCCACGCGAAGCAGGTGAACGTTCTGGGCCAACTTCATCACATGCACACCCGCGGCCTGCAACTTGGCGATGGCGGCAGTTTCGGCGGCGGTGGGCGGGGTGCCGATCGGGCCTGTAGGCGCAATGGTTGTCGCAGTTGGCGCGGGGACAGTGAGCGTGACGCCGGCGGGCCACTTCAGGCCCTCGTTGATCCATGCACGCAGCGTGGCCACTTCCGCCTTGGTCAGCGCGTCGCCTTGCGCGGGCATACGGGACGGATCGGCAGCGGGCAGCGTGACGACTCGCGCTAGCTTGCTTTGGTCGGCCTTGCCGGGAATGACGACCGCGCCGGACTTGCCACCCTTCAACACGCCCTCGCGCGAATCGAGGTGTAGCCCGGCTTTGGCATCGGCGCCGGTGTGGCAACGGATGCAACTGCGTTCGAGCAACGGCTTGACGGACTTGACAAAGTCCACCGGGGCCGGGCCAGCCAGTCCGGGAAGAGCCCCGGCTGCAACGATCAGTAAAGTGATGACGGAAAATGTGCGCATGATCTGTCCTCCGTCAGCGTTGATTCGACGGGCGAACAGCGATTCCCTCATCGCGCCCGACTATGCAAGAATTTCCTTCACGATCCGGCCATAGACATCGGTAAGGCGGAAGTCGCGTCCACCGTAGCGATACGTGAGTTGCTCATGGTCCAGCCCGAGGAGATGCAGCATCGTCGCGTGCAGGTCGTGGAAGGTGCACACGTTCTCGGTGGCGTGCATGCCCAACTCATCGGTGGCACCGTAGGTCGTGCCGCCCTTGATGCCGCCGCCGGCGAGCCAGAGCGTGAAGCCTTCGGGATGGTGATCGCGCCCGTCGTTGCCGCCGCTATGCGGAGTGCGACCGAACTCGCCCGACCAGAGCACCAGGGTTTCGTTGAGCAATCCCCGACTCTTCAAGTCCCTCAACAGCGCGGCCACGGCTTGGTCGGTCGTCGCGGCGTTGGTCTCATGCCCTTTCTTCAGGTTGCCGTGCTGATCCCACGTTCCCGTGCTTCCGAACTGATTGGGACAGCAGACTTCGACAAAGCGGACACCGGCTTCGATGAGCCGCCGCGCGCGCAGACATTGCAGACCGAACAGGCGCTTTGGCTCCTGGTGCGCATCGAGGCCGTAAAGCTTCTTGGTCGCCTCGGACTCTTTGTCGAGATTCAGCACGTCGGGCACCAGCGACTGCATGCGATAAGCCAACTCGTAATTGGCAATGGCCGACTCGACCGCATCGCTGGTGCCGAGTCCGAACGAGAAGCGGCTATCCTGTTGACGGAGCAGGTCGAGCTTCGCCCGCTGCACGCGAGCCAGTTTGTCGGCGGGCAGCAGGTTATCAATCGGAATTCCCTTCGACTCGACCAGCGTAGCTTGATGGCTGGCGGGCAGGTAACCGTTGCTGAAGTTTTCCATGCCGCCGGGCGGTACGAAGTTGTTGTGATTGAGCACGACGAAGCCGGGCAGATTCTTGTTCTCGGAGCCGAGGCCGTAGGTCACCCACGAGCCGAGGCTGGGCGAGCCGCCCAGATTGCGGCCGGTGTGAATCAGCAGATTGCCGCGGGAATGCAACGGAAACTCCGCCTTCATCGAACGGATGATCGCCAGATCGTCCACCACTTCCGCCGTGTGCGGAAATAACTCGCTGACCGGGGCACCGCTTTGACCGTGCTGCTTGAAGGTCCACGGACAGCGCAGCCATTTGCGGTTTGCGCCGTTCGCGGTGACGTTTTCGATTTTTCCGCCGACCAGCTCGCCATTCTTCGTTGTCAGCATCGGCTTGGGATCGAAGCTGTCCACGTGCGACACGCCGCCGTCCATGAACAGGAAAATGACGTTCTTCGCTTTGGGCGAGAAGTGGGGCGCGCCGGGCTTGGTGCCGGCGTAGGTGCGCTCGGCCATGAGCGCCTGCAACGCCAGCATGCCGAAGCCGGTGGCGGTGCCCTGCAACAAGTCACGCCGGGTGAGCGCGGTCGGTAAACGACCGGGACAACCGCATGAGTGCAAACGGTGATTCACGATGAACTCCTTGATCCCACAACTGGGATTTCTGACCACTGTCAGGCTCGGAGGTTGCGGAGTACCATAGCAGCAGAGGTCAGACGACCAGCAGCAGGGCAACATTGTATTGCGGATGGTTTGCGAATGCCAGGTCCACCACCGTCGCGCCTTGCGTGATCTTGGTCAGGTAGTCGTCGAAGTCCCAATCGAACGTCGTCGTCACCCCGCCGCTGACCTTGCTGATCAGGTTCCCGTTCGCGTTCCAGTTGTAGCTGTCGCTGCCGGCCGCCGTCATTCTATCCGCGGCGTCATACGAGTTTTTGGTCGTCACGCCGTCTTTCACCCGCGTGAGTCTGTTTCCCGCCGGGTCATACGTGTAGCTGATGTTGTACGGGTTCGTGCCGGTGCGCACGTCGCTTGTGAGTCGGTGCAGCGCGTCGTAGCTGAACGTCACCACGCTGCCGTCCAATTCGGTGATCTGGCTGATCCCGCCGTCGCTGTTGTACAGCAGGTCGAACCGCTTGAAGATGGTGGCGTCCGACTTGTGGTGGACGATGCTGGTAATCTGGTCGGCGTCGTTGTAGGCGATCTCGACATACGTGCCGTTGGGGTTGTCCTGTCGCGTGACGTTGCCGTTGGCGTGTCTCTCTATCGTCTTTCCAACAGTGCCGTGACCACAGGCAATGAGATGAAGGTTAGTAGCTGACCAACAGCAATTGCGATGGCTGTTGGCAGGGTAGCGATCCAAATATCGCGTCGTCGGATAGTTCGAGCCAACTCCACACGCATCGGCAAGAATCCCTTGTGGTTGGAAGCCTGTCTGGCCCCTTTGCTTCGTGCCACTCGTATCCCGTGTAAGGCAAAGGCAACGACGAGAAGCGGGTACCCGAAGAAAAAGGCCAACAACTCGCACAAAATCACGTTCATTCGGCCTGTCCGGGCGTGCCGCCAATTACTCCCGCCTCGATTGCGAAAACCCGTAGCGCCCTTCGCTTCCAGATTGTGCTAAGTACTCCGCCTCCGAAATAGCCGGTTACACCGCCGTAAACGCCTCCCGTGACCACACCTCCGACCACGTTCAATCCTTGGTCCGAAGCGGCTAACCCGCCCCCAATCGCGCCACCGATGGCGCCTCCAATCGCGCCACCAACTGGCCCTCCCAGGGCAAACCCAATCCCAAAACCTGCCCATCCGATTGCAATCCCGGCTACAGTCTTCCACCCACGCCCGGTCTGGTCTATCAGAACCTGTGGGCTATTGCCTACATAAACGTAGCGGTTGAGTTTCTGTGGATTCTGCAATTCTCCCAATTCGGCATCCTCCGACACCCACCTCCCCACCGCCGGCTCATAGTACCGCGCGCCGACGTGGAGCAGGCCGAAGTCGCCGTCGTCGCGGTAGCGCCACGCGCCGTCGTACTTGTAGGCGTTCCCGCTGCTGCCGGTCGAGCCAACGATCGAGCCGAAGGCTTCGTAGTTGTAGGTCGCCAGCACGGTCTGCGACG
>Ga0247727_10016516_pt1 | contig 11898 bp, 13 predicted proteins | sample WisWelCaveWW1625_FD_202498 | JGI IMG/M metagenome (GOLD analysis project Ga0247727, IMG submission 202498) | Biofilm microbial communities from Wishing Well Cave, Virginia, United States - WW16-25 | ecosystem: Environmental > Aquatic > Deep subsurface > Groundwater > Cave microbial mat | place...
GCTCATGCTGAATGGTGCCTTGGCGACCGAGGGCCAGTGCGAGGCCCTCTTCAAGTTGGCTCTGGAGGCCTGCGAGCGCTACTACCAAGCCTTTCAGTTTGTGGTCTGGGCCGGCAAGGAGAGCCGCGAGGCGCTGGCCTCGTCGATGTTCGAGACCGAGGGCCGTGCCTGAATCCAGGGAGAGCGTAAGCGAACCGGGGCCGCGATCACAGAAAACTTTTCGAGCAAATGTAGTTTGCATGGGGTGCATCTGCAGACTTCGCCGCCGGGTGTGGCTCGCCATGCTCCGCGTGCGTGCCGAAAACTGGATGAGCATAGGACCGCTGGGAGGATTGCATGGCTCGCTTCATGGGGCCCGTCGGTGCGGGCATTGTGCTCGCAGCATTGTCAATGACAGTAGCGACGGCGCAGCAGCTCGATCCCAGCATTGTTGCGTTCAAGCTGCCGGATCAGATCGTCTGGAAGGACAACCCGAAGTCAGGCAACCGTTCGGCCGTGCTGCAGGGAGATCCTTCCAAGCCCGGGCTCTACGCCATGCTGCTGCAGTGGCTTCCCGGTCACATGAGCCGGCCGCACTTCCATCCCAATGACCGCTTCTTCATCGTGGTATCCGGCACGTGGTGGGTCGGCTCCGGCCCAGACTTCGATCCGAATGCAACGGTGCCGGTGCCGGCCGGCAGCTTCGTCACCCATTTCGCCAAGGGCGTCCATTTCGACGGGGCCAAAGACGAGCAGGCGACCATCCTCGTGTGGGGGGAAGGGCCCGCAACCAGCACTCCGTTTGGGCGGTGAAATACGCTCGCAAACGATCAGGGTCGCCTTTCGCAGTTGTCCGACCGCGCCATCACTTGCCTCCCAGTCCGGAGCGCGCGAGGTAGGCGACTAGATCGGCGCGTTCCTGCGCGTCCCGCAGCGGCGGCACGCTCATGAGCGTGCCGGGCGCGAACCCTTCCGGATCGGCGATGTAGCGGTCGAGGTTGGCCTCGGTCCAGATGAGGCCGGCCGCCGCCTTCCGTCGCATCGCATCGGAGTATTCGAAACCGGCGATCGCCGCAGCGGGCCGGCCCACGATCTTGAACAGGCTCGGCCCCTGCAGCTTCGCGGTTTCGTCGGGATCGACGGAGTGGCAGGAATAGCAGCGCTGGAAGACGCGCTCGCCGCGCGTCGCGCCTGCCTCGTCGGCGTGCAAGGCCGACTGAGGCTGCTGACCGATCAGCGCCGCGGCGAGCGCCACACCGAGCCTGGATACCACACCCCGGATCAGCGCCGATACTACTCTCGCCGACCCCAGACTTTCATCCTGCACCCCCTCGTTGCCGAGCCCTTGCTTGCCGCAGATTGCGCCTAACCGGCCTTCTTCGGGGCTGTTGGGGCAGTTGTCGGGGTGACCTTGGCAAACATTTCCGTAGTGATGTTCGTGTACCAGGCGATACTCTCCTGGTAGTTCTGCTTGCGCAGGTCGGCTGCCTCGCCCGGCTGCGAGACGAAAGAGCCCGAGGCTTCGAGCTTGCCGTCCTTGGGTGTGTAGTTGGCGCCGACCTTCACGTTGTCGTCGGGGGCCAGCAGCGACCAGCAGGTATTGCGGTAACGGGGCTCAAACTTCTCCTTCTTTGCAAGTGCCGCAAGGATGTCGGCCGCAACGACCTTGGCCTGACTGTTGGCCGAGAACGCCGATTTCGGCATTTCCGCCGCAGCCAAGGCGGAGGCGTCGCCGAGCAAATAGATGTCCGCGACCTTGCTGGACATGAAGTTTTCCCGGATGATCGGGCACCAGTCGCCCTCGGTGCAGCCAGCCTTGGCCGCGATCTCACCCGCGCGCTGCTGCGGAATGATATTGGCAACATCGGCCTTCACGGTCCTGCCGGCCTTGGTGAAGATCTCCTTGGTTTTGGGTTCGACGCGCACCGTCGTGAAGTCGTCGATCTCGGTGGAGAGGTTCAGTTCGATGATGTTCTTGTAGTGCCTTGCGAACGCCTCCATGAAAACCGGCTGCTTGGAGAAAGCCCTCTTGGGATCGAGGATGACCAGTTTCGATCTTGGCTTCCTCGTCTTCAGGAAGTGGGCGATCATGCATGCGCGCTCGTAGGGCCCCGGCGGACAGCGAAACGGGTTGTTGGGCATCACCATCGCGACGGTGCCGCCGTCCCTCATGCCCAACAACTGCCCCTTCAGAAGGCGCTTCTGCGCGGCGTTGGTCGTGTAGGCGTGCGGCATGATGCGCGAGGCATCGGGCGAATAGCCCATGATCGAGTCGTACTTGATGTCGATGCCCGGGGAGAGAACCAGCCGATCGTAGCTGTAGGTGCGGCCGCCTCGCGTCCTGACCGTCTTGCGGGCGCGATCCACGTCGGTGGCGAAGTCGTGAACGACCTTGACACCCAGGCGGCGCAGCCCGCCATAGCCGTGGTTGAGCGACTCCAAGTTGCGGCGGATACCGCCAAGGTAGAGGTTGGAAAAGAACGACGAGTTGTAAATCGGATTGACCTCTATCAGGGTGACATCCAGGTTCGGCGCCCCCACCTTTACGTAATGCGCCACCGTGGCCCCGCCGGCGCCGCCACCCACGATGACGACCCTGGGCGCGGCCTGCGCTATGGCAAAGGAAGCAAGCAGCGGGCTTGCGGCAATTCCGGCGCCCGCAGCCCCAGCCAGTCTTCCGAAGTCCCTCCTGGACAGCCTCGACATGCACGTCTCCTCAATCGTTCCATCGGTCAGTGTCCCGCCAGCATGACTATATCAGCACGAATGCGGGTCTGCAGCGACGCAGTATGGTCGATGACCACGTACGCGCCTGTCCGTTGCGTGCAGGAAAGATTTTCTGCGCGTGCAGCGGAGTGGACAAAATCATCGGCTTTCCGCCCGAACCGAAGGCCCGAACCGAATGCTGGCCTACGGCAGCGCGCAACGTCGGCCTCCAGGTGCCGAAGCTGCTGGGGCAGCAGCCGGGGAAAATCGCGGCCGGTGCCGAGCCTTCATTGCGTTTTGCATTGCCCGCACGGCCGCGCATATGATACTTGGGCCTCGCATCTGAAATGCTAGCTGATGAACCCTGATTTCTCTGGAATGAAGCCCTAAGATGGACAGTTCCGACCGGCGCGCGTTCGTTCTCGGTGCCAGTGCAGTCGCCGCGATTGCGCCCTTCCTTGCCGCCGAGCTTCTGGCGCAGGGCGCAGCGCAGGCTTGGGAAGAGGCGCTGAAGAGGATCGTGGGCGACGCCCAGCCGATTGACGGTCGGGTGACGTTCGAGTTGCCCGAGATTGCCGAGAACGGCAACACGGTGCCTTTCACCATCAGCGTCGACAGTGCGATGAACGAGAAGGACCACGTGAAGGCGATTCATGTGATCGCAACCGCCAACCCGCAACCAGGCGTGGCCACCTTTCGTTTCACCTTACTGTCGGGGAAGGCATCGGTGGCCAGCCGCATGCGTCTGGCTCAGACGCAGGACGTGATCGGCTTGGCCGAGCTCGGCGATGGCAGGTTCCTGATGACCAGACGGCCGGTAAGGGTGACAATTGGCGGTTGCGGCGGCTAGGCGAGGCAAAGGACGGCGCACATGACGAGGCCGCGAGTCAGGCTCCCCGAGAAGGCCAGGGTCGGCGATCTGATCGAGATCAAGACGCTCATTTCTCACGTCATGGAGACGGGCCAGCGCAAAGAGGCGGACGGCAAGCCCATTCCCCGGTTCATCATCCATTCGTTCAGTGCTACGTTTGCGGGCTCGGAAGTCTTCAAGGCCGAGCTGCATCCCGGCATTTCCGCCAATCCCTACCTGGCATTCTACATGCGTGTTCCGGGCCCGGGAGAGTTCGAGTTCACGTGGACTGACGACCGCGGCGCAAAGATCGCCGAGAAGCAGAAGCTCAACGTTGTCTGAACTCGGGTCGTGCTGTTACGCCGTCAGTCGGGGGACCGGAACGAGGAGAGCAACCATGCCGGAGGAGCCCGTCAGCGCCCAGAAGGGCCCCTATCAAGTGACGCTCGAAGCGGGCAGGGCCTATTTCTGGTGTGCGTGCGGGAGGTCGGCAAGGCAGCCCTTCTGTGACGGCTCGCACAAGACGACGAGTTTCCAGCCGCACCGCTTCGTTGCCGACACCTCGGGTACGTTCAACCTGTGCGGCTGCAAGGGCACCGACGACAGGCCCTTCTGCGACGGCACCCACAACATGCTCTGAAGCCCTGCGGCGGCCCGACTCACGCGCAATCGGTGCGCTCCTCGCAGCGGCAATCCAGCGCCGCCGGAATGGTTGCGGCGTGCGGGCGGCCACGCTGCTGCTCGAGCTCATCGCGAATGGTTGCAAGGTCGAACGCAGCCGGCCGGCTGGCTGCGCGCTGCAGCGGCAGCCCACGCCAGGGTCGAGCGCAACCCCGAGGCGCAGTGCGCCAGGACGGGGCCTTGCAGCTCGCTCAATGCGCTGCTCGTCGCATCGACGACGCGGTCTCCGAAGACCTCATGCTTCGTTGCCGGTATGTGCCGGAAAGAGAGGCCTGCATCGGCGGCAAACTTCCCTTCGGCGGCGCCGGAGGGATACCTGCTCGATTCCCCGTCCGGCAGGTTCGACACGATCGCCCTGAAACCCAGCGCCGCGGCCGCAGCAAAGTCCGCCCGATCGAGAGCGCCGGTCACGGCGAAGCACGGCGTGATGTAGGTAATCTTGTTCATGGCGGCCTGGCGGATACGGATGAGCCGGGATATGGCCAACCATGAAAAAATATCAATAGCACGTGCTAGCTTGACGCAATAAATACACTGCTATACCAGCCATCTTACCGGACAAGTGGAAAAATGTTCCAACCGGCAACACAGGTCGAACACTTGGGATCGAGGCCGGTGAAGGCCATGCTCGATGAGATGGACGTCAAGATACTGCGCATCCTGCAGCAGGACTGCACGCGCGCCGTCGCCGACATCGGCAAGGAGGTGGGTCTATCGACGACCCCCTGTTGGCGGCGCATCCAGAAACTGGAGGAGGCCGGTGTCATCAAGCGCCGGGTCGCCGTACTTGATGCGACCCGCGTGAATGCCGGCGTCACGGTCTTCGTATCGATCAAGACCGACCAGCATACCCTCGCCTGGCTCGAGAAGTTCCACGCTGCGGTCGTCGACTTCCCGGAGGTGATCGAGTTCTACCGCATGAGCGGCGACGTCGACTATCTGCTGCACGTGGTGGTGCCCGACATCGCCTCCTACGATGCCTTCTACAAGAAGCTGATCTCGCGCATCGAGATCTCCAAGGTGTCGTCGGCCTTCGCCATGGAGCAGATCAAGTACACCACCGCGCTGCCGCTCGACTTCGCGCTCAGGCGGCCCGAGGCGAACCAGAAGTGAGCGTGCGAAGGTGCAATAGGGCGGGGCCAAGTGGAGGCACGACCGATGCTTGTGGGCGATACCAGCGTGCACGTTGCTACGCTGGAAGAGGTGAGGGCCTACAGCGGGCTCGACTTTCTGCGCCGCATCGCCGACGGCAGCGTGCCGCAGCCGCCTATCGCCGCAACGCTCGGGTTTCGCTTGGCCGAGGTGGCGCCGGGCTTCGCGCTGTTCACGCTGACCCCGGAATTCCGCCATTACAATCCCATCGGCAGCGTGCACGGCGGCGTCGCCTCGACCCTGCTCGACAGCTGCATGAGCTGCGCCGTGCAGACGCATCTGGAGAAGGGGTTCGGCTACACCACCCTTGAGCTCAAGGTGAACCTCGTGCGGCCGATAACCGACAAAACCGGACCGATCCGCGCCGAAGGCCGATCGCTGCACGTCGGGCGCCGCTCCGGGACGGCCGAGGGCAAGATTTTGGACGCCCACGGCACGCTGCTGGCCCACGGCACCACGACGTGCCTGGTGTTCGAGCTCTAGTTGGCCCACCGATCTCCGGTTCAGAACCTGAAGTTCATCCCCGTGCTTATGCGAAAGTCTTGGCTCTCGTCACGCGCGAACGTCGACGCGGCGCTGACGGTGGCGCTGACATCCGGCCCGAACTGGAAGGTTATGCCGCCCTCGATCCGGCCGTAGGTGCGGGTCTCGAAATTCGGAAACGAGGTCGAGATCGGCAGAAACAGCGTCGTCTGGACCTGGTCCACCATCAGGGTACGCGCACCGTCGCCGAACTGATGCTCGAGCATGACATTCAGGTAGGGGACGACGAGGTTTCCGCCCGCCTGGAACGATGTGAGGAATCGGAGGCCCACGCTGCCGGTGAGGCTATCGATCGTCTGTGCCGACACGGTGAAGCTGAGATCAGGGTCGCCCTTTTCCGTGTAGCCGGCAACCCTGGAGTGGATGTAGGTGAGGCCGGCGATCGGCCCCGCGCGCAGGCCGCCGAAGTCGAACAGGTACCCGCCTCGTGCCGCCAACGCAAAAACATTGGCATCGGTGCTGCTGCGAACCGGATCAATCACGCCTGGCCGGACCAAGTCCAGGTCGTGACTCCCGTAGGCCGCCAGCGCATCGACAAACCATTGCCTGGTCGCATAGGACAGGTAGGCCGCCGCCTGGACGGCACTGATGTCGATCGCCGCACCGCTATGAACATCGGCGTTGGTGGTCGTGTAGTTGCCGGCGAGACCGACAATGAGGTTGCGATTGACGCTGTATTCGATCCCGACCGTTCCCGACGTGGCGTCGTAGTCGAAGCCGAACAGATTCGGCGCATCGGCGCGGCTGCCGCCCAGGAACGTACCCATTGCATAGACCGTGAGGGGGCTCGCCGGGCCTGGCGACGATATGCGCGATTTGTTGCCCGCGCCCAGCCCCATCAGACCATCCGCCCCGAGCGAAGAAGTGGAAGTCAGCGTGCCCACCGCAGCCGCCTGTCCGCGGACGGAATCCAGGCGGCCCATGACAGCGCTGGTGAAGCCGCTTGTCGCCACCACCACGGTGCCGGCCTGGACAGCGATGGTCTGCGGCGCCGACAGGCGATTGGCGCAGATCTCGGCCCTACGATCGTTGCCGGTCGGAGGGCTGGTCCCACGCGGAGGGTCGGTTGGATCGTTGGTTGCAGTCGGTACGTCGTTTGCGTTCAGGGTAGCGGTGCGGCTGATGATTGCCTGGACGGTCGAAAGCTCGTTGGGCAGCGCACACGGATCCTGCGCTCCAGCGCTCGGCGCGGCCACCACGGCCGCGGAAATCAGCGCGACGGCAAACCCAGAGTATCGCGCCCACACGGGCAACCGAGGGTTACGCACAACCAAATCCCCGCATCGCGACTGGCCGGTATCAGGCGTTCGCTGTGAGCCTAGGCGTGCTGCTTCACCCGGAGATTGTTCACCAGGCGGGGTTCGCCATGGAAGGGGGGCCGGGGAAGATTTTCCCGGGCCGTTGCGCCGCAGCCACCAACCCGTCGGCAGAGCTTAACCGGCCCGGCAAGTTTTAGCAGAATGTAGTCATGGACTTAGCCCAACCGGCGAAAGCGCTCTGCCAGTTATGACGAATTCGTAACGACGCTTGCACAGAGAGCAGGGCCTGTGGATCGCTTGGCCCGAGCCGGAGTGCCGCGGCACGGATGCGACAGGTCCTGTGGACCGTGGACGCCCCCCAGCCTCTCCATGGCCGCGACGGCGCGGCTCCCGTTGGAGGACAAGCGGACCATTTTCCGAACTCGCGGACCAGTCGAATGTGACCCAACTCGGAAGGAGTTGCACGCGGGCCCCTAAGTATACTGTAGGGGTTCTGCACCAATCGGCTGGATCGTCCGGCTGTGACATTCTTAGAGCAATCATGAGTTCGCAGAATATGGAAGTTGGGCATATACTCGCATCGATGCAGTACCAAATCATTGGGGGAATGACAATGTCTAGTCTGAGAACTCCACGCTTGAAGTCACTCTTGACACGGAGCTTGTTCCTTGGTTTCGCAAACTTCTTTCTTGCTGGCGGTGTGCTCGCACAATGGAGTAGCTGGGAGCCCGTAGAAGGCATCACAATAGAGGCACACCCCTCGTGCGTGATCTGGGGTCTCAAAAACCTGGACTGCTTCGTCCGTGGGACCGACGACTTCCTATGGCACAACTGGTTGGAAGGTGACCGATGGCACGGCTGGGAGTTCCGCGGCGCCGGTGGGTCCGAGGGCGAGAAGATCAAGGGACCACCGTCCTGCGTAACCCTGGGTGCAAACCGCTTCTACTGTTTTGCTCGCGGTTTTGCCGATTATGTGTGGGGCAGGAAGTATAACGGCAGCACATGGGATGCCTGGACGCGGGTTAGTAACAAGCCTATGCAATTGACGGAGGGATCGCCGTCCTGCGTGGGTCGGGGTACTGACCGAATCGACTGCTTCGTTCACGGGCCCGACAACCATATGTGGCATGGCTGGATGGGGGACGGGCACTGGACGAACTTCTGGAAGTCTCGCGATGGTGTGCTCACTGAGCAGCCCTCGTGCGTGGCCCGGGATGCCAACCGCGTCGACTGTTTCGCTCGCGGGACCAACAAGGCGCTGTTTCATAGTTGGTTGGTCGGCAGTCAATGGAACGGGTGGCAGCTCCTCGGCGGCGGGCTCGCGATCGAAGGACCGCCGTTCTGTCTCAAAACATGGGGTAACCGCATCGACTGTTTTGCTCGCGGGTCCAACGACCATATGTGGCATGGCTGGTTAGTGGGGGATCAGTGGAACGACTGGCAATCCCGCGATGGCCAGCTCCTGGAACGGCCCTCATGTGTGTCGAGGGGCCAAAATCAACTCAACTGTTTCGCGCGCATCAAAGGCGCGGGCGGGGCCGTGTGGCATACATGGTTGGACGGCGGCGAATGGAAGTGGGAGCCCCTCGGTGGCGACTTCATCATTCAGGAACAGCCCACTTGCGTCTCCTGGGGGCCCAACCGGATCGACTGCTTGGCCCGTGGTCCCGACAAGGTCATGTGTCACCTTTGGTGGCCGAAGCGCGCACCTACATCTCCTCCTCCGCCTCCGCCCGAATGCCCTCCCAATCAAAAATGTCAGTGAACACGGACGAGAAGTGCTGGATCCCGCCCGCGTCTGGCAAGTCATTGAGGTGCTGCTGACGGAAGACTGAACGTTGTGGATCAGCAGCTCCTGGCACAGAGCCGTAAGGCTCTGATCACGCGGAGACTTCCCGAAGTTGGGGCTATTGCTGCCGTGCCCGCGAGGCGCCGGGCACGCGTGGCGCCTCACACCCCTTCCGCCACGGGGTTGCCCTGGGCGTCGAGGTGGGCGATGCGCACCATGTTGGTGGTGCCGGGCGAGCCCAGCGGCACGCCGGCGGTGATGATCACGCCCTCGCCGGCCTTGGCGAAGCCTTCGTCGAAGGCGATGCGGCAGGCCTTGCGCACCATGGCCGCCTGGTTCTCCGGGTCGCTGGTGAGCACGCAGTGTACACCCCACACCAGGGCCAGCTTGCGCCCCGTGGCCACCACCGGCGACAGGCCGATCACCGGCAGGCCGGGCCGCTCGCGCGCCACCCTCAGCGCCGTCGATCCGGTGGCCGTGTAGCAGATGATGCAGGCGAGCTGCAGCGTATCGGCCACGGTGTGCGCGGCGGCGGCAATGGCGTCGGCGGCCGTAGCCTGGGGCGGCGTGCGCGTGGCATGCAGGATGGCGCCGTAGTTGGGATCGTTCTCCGCCTCCACCGCGATGCGGTCCATGGTGCGGATCGCCTCGAGCGGATACTTGCCGACGGCGGACTCGGCCGAGAGCATGACGGCATCGGCGCCGTCGAACACCGCGGTCGCCACGTCCGACACCTCAGCCCGCGTCGGCACCGGCGCATTGATCATGCTCTCCAGCATCTGCGTGGCGACCACCACCGGCTTGCCGGCGGCGCGCGACTTGCTGACGATCTGCTTCTGCAAGCCGGGCACGCGCTCCACCGGCATCTCGACGCCGAGATCGCCGCGCGCGACCATCAGCCCGTCGGAAGCGGCAACGATGGCATCGAGCTCGGCGATGGCGGCCGGCTTCTCGATCTTGGCCATCAGCGCGGCGCCCTGGCCGACGATCCGGCGCGCCAGCCGCATGTCCTCGCCGCGCTGCACGAACGAAAGCGCCACCCAGTCGACGCCGAGCCGCAACACGTAGTCGAGGTCGGCCTTGTCCTTGTCCGTCAGCGGCCCGATCGGCAGCACCGTATCGGGGAGGCTGATGCCCTTGCGGCTGGAGATCATGCCGCCGACCAGCACCGTGGCATCGATGCGGGAGGCAGTCTTCGAGACCACGGTCATGCGGATCTTGCCGTCGTCGAGCAGGAGGGTGTGGCCCTCCTGGACGGCGTCGAAAATCTGGGAATGCGGCAGGAACGCGCGTGCGGCCGAGCCGGCGCTGTCGGCGGTATCGAAGTGGAAGCTGGCGCCCTGGTTGAGCGTGGCGCTGCCGGAGGCGATATCGCCGATGCGGAACTTGGGGCCCTGGAGGTCGGCCAGAATGCCGATCGGCCGTCCGAACCTGGCCTCCGCCGCGCGCACCGTGCCGTGCAGCTTCTTCACCACGTCGAATGACGTGTGGCTCATATTGATGCGAAATACGTCGACGCCCGCCTCGAACAGGCGCTCCATCACCTCGGGAGCGCTCGACGCAGGACCTAGCGTGGCGACGATCTTGACGCGCCGGCGGCGTCTCATTTGGTTTTGGCGCCCCCTTCGCTGGGATCGATCAGGCGAATGGTCCAGTCGGTGGATTTCTGCGTGTCCACCTCGAAGAAACCGGTGCTGTTATAGCCGCGCTTGGCGCAATCATGAACCCCCTTGATGGTGAACGCCTTGCCCTTGGTGCACATGAAAGAGTGGCCGGCCCATTCCCCGCCCGCGTCGTAGTCGATCGCATGGATGTACCAATAGCGGGTGGTCAGGGCTCCCTTGTAGAGAGTCTCGCAGGTCTGCGCCGGAAGCGTCCACCAGCCTTCCGTCGTCCATCCGCCGCCGGCGTCGCTATAGCCGATGGCGACGCCGATGCGGCTTGTGGTGGTGTTGCACAGCTTCAGGTCGGCATGAACCGGCACGGAGTAGACGATCGATACGGCGAAAGCCGCAGACACGAGCGCCACACCCGGCCGGGAAAGAACAGATGATCTTGGTTTCACGGATCGACCAGAATGACACGGAAATCGTTGACGTTGGTGTGGGTCGGACCACGTACGATCAATCCCCCCACAGCTTCAAAGAACGTCGTGGCATCATTGTTGTCGAGCATTTTTTGGGCGTCGCCATGGCGCGCCCTGCCGAGCGTGCCCGGATCGACCGTGACTCCAGCGGGGTCGGTCGCCCTGCCCTCACCGCCGTCAATCCCGTCGGTGTCGGCGGCGAGAGCCACGACGCCGGGGTGACCCGATAGAGCGATGGCGAGCGCCAGGGCGTACTCCTGGCACCGTCCGCCACGGCCGCGGGCATTGCGCACCGCCACCGACAGCTCGCCGCCGCTGAGGATCGCAACCTTGCGGCCGGCGGCCTTCGCCTCGCGCGCCAGTTCGGCGTGCGCTTGCGCGATGTCGCGTGCCTCGCCCGTCACGCTGTCACCGAGATTGACAACCTCGTAGCCCGCGCCGCAGGCCCGCTCGGCGGCGGCTGCGAGGGCATGGGCGGGGGTCGCGATGATGCGGTATTCGGCGCTGGCAAAGGCTGGGTCATCGGGCTTGGGCGTTTCGTTGGCGGGATCGGAAAGCAGCGCCGCCACCGCCGGCGGGACGTCGAGGTCCAAGGCCTGCATTCGCGGCCTGTAGTGGTCGAGCACGGCGCGTGCCTCGGCTAGCGTGGTGGGATCGGCAACGGTAGGGCCGGACCCGATTGTGGCGGGGTCGTCGCCCGGCACATCCGAGATTGCCAGCGTAAGCATGCGAGCCGGCGCCGCCTTTCTGAGTCGGCCGCCCTTGATGCGCGAGATGTGGCGCCGGACCGTGTTCATTTCGTAGATGTCGGCGCCACATTTCAAGAGGCCGCGGGTCAGCGCCACCTTGTCGG